>Ga0182004_10000737_pt1 | contig 21513 bp, 13 predicted proteins | sample Sormic07211540_1_FD_120479 | JGI IMG/M metagenome (GOLD analysis project Ga0182004, IMG submission 120479) | Endophyte microbial communities from Sorghum bicolor roots, Mead, Nebraska, USA - 072115-40_1 MetaG | ecosystem: Host-associated > Plants > Roots > Unclassified | place: USA: Nebraska...
CAATCATGGAGTAACTAGGCTCAAAAGATTCATCTCACAAATTACAGATAAACTGTGCAATTAGTTTTTATTTTTATCTATATTTAATGCTCCATGCATACGACCAAAGATTCGATGTGACGGAAAATCTTGAAAATTTTTGCGAACTAAACAAGGCCTTTGTCTGAACTAAACAACAGCAGCTGCGACTGCCTCCACGTTCGGCAAGCGGCGTGTGTACGTGAAACATCCCTCCATCCATCCGATCCGCGCATCCGGCGGCCGATCTCGGCCGTCGCAGCCACCGAACCGGCACCGGAAATTCAACGCGCTGTCCCACGCGGGCCCCGCCTGCCAGCGACACACGCGCCAGACTCCACTGCTGCACTGTGCAGCCTGCAAGGCAAGCTCCAGCTCCTCCTCCATTTAAGCCCACCCAGCTCATCACGGTGCTCATCGAAGCCACCACCTCCACCTCCACCCAACAAATTCCATAGACGCCGGCCATTCTCACCATCCCCACGAAGCCAAACCCAAGAGCACCACCAGAGCAGAGAGCATCGTCGTCGTCGGCGGCGGTCGGGCAGGCAAGCAAGCATGGCGGGGTTCAAGGTGACGCGGATCTCGGAGGGTCCGGTGAAGCCGGCGTCATCGACGCCCGAGGAGACGCTGCCGCTGGCGTGGGTGGACCGGTACCCGACGCACCGTGGGCTGGTGGAGTCGATGCACATCTTCCGGTCCGGCGCGGACGCTGCCCCGGCCGTGATCCGCGCCGCGCTGGGCAAGGCGCTGGCCTTCTTCTACCCGCTGGCGGGGCGCATCGTGGAAGGGGACCAGCCCGGGTGCCCCGCCATCCGGTGCACCGCCGACGGCGTCTACTTCGCGGAGGCCGTGGCGGACTGCAGCCTCGAGGACGTGCGGTTCCTGGAGCGGCCCCTCCTGCTCCCCAAGGAGGACCTCGTCCCTTACCCCGGCGACGACCGCTGGACCGTCGAGCCGCACAACACCATCATGATGATGCAGGTACTGTGTATTGGCCGGCCGTCTCACTCTCATCCCCACCCCTCGCCTCGACCGATTCTCTCGCTTGCCCCGATTGCAGATTGATTCCTTGTTCGTCGGGTCAGATCCGCGCGCTAGATCTGGGGAGCACTGCAGCAGGGCTGCAGGGGCGAGCGGGCGACAGGTCAAAAGCCCCTGCAGGGTCAGAGAAGGCGCGTTCGCCATAGCCAGGTCATTTGGGGGAGGTTGACCGTGTCGGTTAATGAGGCTGGCAAGTGGGACCAACGCTGCCAGATTCCCGCCGTCGCATAATAATCACCTCGCGCCCTCTCCTAATTTTTTGGGTTTTTTTTTTCCTCACTCGAATCTAAAAATTAGAATTAGCACCGCGCGGCGTGGGGTCGGCTAAAATGCAGGGAACGATTAACGGCTAATGGTACTCTGGTAGCACTAGCTGCAGTCATCAGTTGGGGAGCCGGAGATTCCCTCCGTTTCGCACGGGGCACTGGCTCTTTGTGTGATGAGAGCGCCGCGGCGGGCGGTGGCGGTGGCGGTGGGCGGTGGTTGTTGGCGGTTGGAGTGGATCGGCCCCGTACTGAATGCGGCGGTGAGGCTGATCCGCGCGGGCTCGCGTCCGTGTTCCCCGTCCCGAGCCCCAGGCTGGTCGTCGGACATGGCGTCAGGTGGGCAGATGAGAACTTGTAGCGTACTAGCGTGGATAGCCAGTAGACCACGCCAACGCCGCGCATGCGGCTGCCGTCCGAACACGGCGACCAGACCAATTCCGCCGACAGAAAAACCACTGCATCACAAGCAGCGTGACTTTGCGTCGACTCCGATCCTCGGTGTGCCTGTGTCGTTACGCACGGGGCTGGGTGGTGGGGTGGGTAGGGGAGGGCGGGCTGGTAGGCAGGTCCGCACTGGCGTAGACCGACGGCGTCCGGACTCGGTGCCCGAAAGTGGCGCCCACGATGTGAACCACGGAGGAGGATGCGGCAAGAACGGGAGAGGCGTACTGAACTGGTCATGTTCTGACCACGACGTTCCAATTGCCATGGTATTACTCCAGATTGGTAGTGGTGATCTTACCATAACGCACAAACTGTACCTGTGGTGATGGGTGATGCCGACCGGGCATGACCAGTAGCCGACCGGTTGTTGTCGTTGCCAGAATACTAGCGGTAGTTTACTCGTACATGGATGTTGCTTTTGAGCCAAGGCTTTGGCTTCTTTCCTGCTTTCGTCCACCGGCTCACCGACAGCTTTGCTGGGAGTAGGTAGTTGGTCAACAGCTGTGTCATGTGTGAGATCCTCGTATAGATCTTTCAAGTACACCTTTTACTGTTCCGACGAGTAGTTGCCACCGATTACATACTCTTTCTTTACTGTTGTGTACTTGTGTGTAACTGATTGCCACTGACAGATGATTAAGCTGCGCACTTCAGATTTGACAAAGATAACCTGTAGGAAGAAATAAAAATGCTTGCCTACAGAATTATGTTTGGGTATGATTTACAGGAACTTAGCTGAAGTTCCAAGCAAAAATTTCCTTACAAACTACTATTACCATGCCATTGCTTGCCTCTAAGCTCAGTGCTGAATGACATTCTTGCGTTCCATCGTCTGTCTCAGATCACCAAGTTCACCTGCGGCGGGTTCGTGATGGGTCTGCGGTTCAACCACGCGTCGGCGGACGGCATGGGCGCGGCGCAGTTCATCAACGCCGTGGGCGACATGGCGCGGGGGCTGACGGAGCCCAAGGTGCTGCCCGTGTGGCACCGGGAGAAGTTCCCCAACCCGAACATCAAGCCCGGACCGCTCCCGGAGCTCCCCGTGCTGGCGCTGGACTACGTCGTGCTCGACTTCCCCACGCCCTACATCGACGACCTCAAGAGGCAGTACAAGGCGCACAGCGGCAAGTTCTGCTCGGGCTTCGACGTGCTCACGGCCAAGCTCTGGCAGTGCCGCACCCGGGCGCTCGCCCTGGACCCTGCCACCGAGGTCAAGCTCTGCTTCTTCGCCAGTGTCCGCCACCTGCTCAAGCTCGACAGGGGGTACTATGGCAACTCCATCTTCCCCGTGAAGATGTCCGCGCCGGCTGAGAAGGTGCTCGCCTCCTCCATCTTGGAGGTCGTCGACATGATCCGGGAGGCCAAGGACAGGATGGCCGTCGAGTTCTTCCGCTTCGCCAAGGAGGAGACGGACCAGGACCCGTTCCAGATGACCTTCAACTACGAGTCCATCTATGTCTCCGACTGGAGCAAGCTCGGCTTCTCCGACGTGGACTACGGCTTTGGCCCGCCCATGTTCGCCGGCCCGCTTGTCAACAATGACTTCATTGCCTCCGTCGTCATCCTCAAGGCGCCGCTCCCGCTGGACGGCACCAGGATGCTCGCCAGCTGCGTCACCAAGGAGCACTCCGACGAGTTCGCCCGTGGCATGAAGGAAGACCTGCCCTGAATAACACTTTGATGTTGCTTATCATACAGCTGATCCATGATGAGACGGGGAAACTGAGATGAATGGTGACATAAAGATGCTTCTGTTTGGTTAATGTTGTTGTTAATTTTGGTTGTATTTATTTGTCACTTTATATCTTGGTCAATACAGTACTACTTTAGACAGCAAATTCGATCTTAATTTGTACCATTTGATATGAGACAGAGACAATAAAAAGGGTATACTGTCCATTTTTCGGTTGTTTGATGATCTTTCTTGTATTGTACAACAATTTTATGGAACAGAGAAATATTAGGCACAAACTGTAGAAACTCACTCAATCAATCAATTTTTTGGAACAGAGAAATATTAGGCACAAATTGTAGAAACTCAATATTGACTAGGCCCTGTTTAGTTCGCAAAAAAAATTATTTTTGGTTACTGTACATTTCGTTTTTATTTGACAAACATTGTCCAATCACGGAGTAACTAGGCTCAAAAAATTCAACTTACAGATTACAGATAAACTGTACAGTTAGTTTTTATTTTCATCTATATTTAATACTCCATGCATGCGACCAAAGATTCGATGTGACGGGAAATCTTGGAAATTTTTGCGAACTAAACAAGGCCTAATTTTATAGAACAGACAAATATCGACGTCGTATTATTTTAGGGCTGTCTGCAGCACGACGGCACGTCGCGATCAATTTTTGGGCCGTGTCATGTCTCGAACCTTGCTACGATAAGCTAGAGAAAAAGAAAATCAATTTACCTTTCCCAAGCTTTCCTCGACTATTATGGCCGTCTGATTTTTCTGATTAAACTACAAATCCATTTTTAACCATTCCTTAACTTTTTCGACCATTTGCTGTTGCACCTTGTATCTTGGATGACTTTGATGGTGGTCTTGCTAACGTGGCGCCACATCATACGTTGATGGTAAATCGGACTATGTTAAAAGTTTAAGGAGGTACTAGACTGCTTTTAAAAAATTTAACAAAAAAATCATAAAAATGAAGTTCAAAATTTTATCCAAACATTTTTACATAAAAAAGTAATACAATTAAACATCCTAAAATCTGGTTTAATCTTAGAAAATTCATAGAAATTTTGTTTTACCAAAGAAAATTATCAAACTAGTTTCAGGTTTTTCCTAAAATCATGTTCTTGTGGTAACTAGCTTGAATTGCTTGAATTTTAGTGAGCTCATTTTGGTGCTTATTTGCTAGTCGGAGCTCTGGTTTAGTCATTTTTTTTATTGTAATTAGTCAATATTGATCGTCTACTACGTAGAAGCGCACTGGAGTTTCATCAGGAGTACAAATTTGATTTAGGCCATGTTTAGTTTCGAATTTTTTTTTGATTTTAGGTACTGTAGTATTTCTGTTTTTGTTTGATAATTATTATTCTCATGGACTCTCATGATTTACAGGTAAACTGTGCAATTAGTTTTGTTTTTGTCTATATTTAATGCTCCATGTGTGCCGCAAGATTCGATGCGACGGGGAATCTTGAAAAGTTTTTGGTTTTTTTGGGTGAACTAAAAAATGCCTTAGGCCATCTGCAATGGTTATCAAATAGCTAGCTAGAAGAAATTCTATTGGCTCTCAATAGCATTTTACAAATAGCTAGCGAGATGACGTATAAAAATAATAAAAAAGTAACACTTTCATTGGCTATCAAGTAGAGAGATCAAATAACTAGCGACTTTCTAATATCTAGCAACATATAAATAGCTAATCTAGCACGATCTTCTAGAAAAAGTTCTCTCACAATACTCTCCACAATAGCTAGCGATTTTATAATAGCTAGCGACTTCCTAAGCTAGCTATTTGCAAATTATCATTGAAAGCCAATAACATTCTTCCTAGAGATCAAATAGCTAGTGATTTAAACACACCATTGCGGACTTGGTGATATTAACGAGGTGGTGAAGACAACATGCATTAAATAGGTCTCTTCGGACCACCATGATGTAGTGATTGACTTTTGATGCGATGATTTGAATCTTTCTTAGTGTGTTCTATGTCAAGGTTCACGATTTGTTTAGTTCCAAAAAAATTCGGATTTCGCTAATGTAGCATTTTTGTTTTTATTTGACAAATGTTATCAAATTATGGACTAACTAGGATTTCGCTAATGTAGCATTTTTGTTTTTATTTGACAAATGTTATCAAATTATGGACTAACTAGGCTCAAAAGATTCATCTTGTGATTTACAGATAAATTGTGCAATTAGTTTTTGTTTTCGTCTATATTTAATGCTTTATGCATGTGTCTCAAGATTCGATGTGACGGAGAATCTTGAAAAGTTTTTGGTTTTTGGGGTGAACTAAACAAGACCTCAGTTTATCTAGTACTCTGTTTCTTGTGATGAATGATTGTAAGACTATGTTCTTTGGGCTTTTTTAGTTGTTGTTTTTTTCAATGAGTACTAAGTGACAAGTGGTATTTCCGGTCTTCAAACGAAAAAAGAATATAAATCTACTATAGTAACTACTGAGTGAAAGTATTTGATCAGACTAAGTTTATAAAAAATCAATATTTATAGCATAATATATATTGTGTTGTAAATTTTTTATAATTCAATATTTATGATATATTTATAGCATAATATATATTGTGTTGTATTTTTTTTATAATTTTGGTTGACTTTATAATGTTTGACTAAGAATAGAGTTAGAATTTATTCGAAGGGTGGTAATTGTATCTTTTCCATGTTAAAAAAATGTATCCTTTTCCAGGGAATGAGAGGACGCAACTAGCCCAGCTCCAAAGCCGCTCGAGCCTTCGCCGCGCCGCCTGGAACTGTGGCCATCGGCCCACCGCTGTACAGGCCTCGTCTTCTCCGCCGGCGATGTCGGCGCCGCCTGTGCGGACGCTCGCCGACCTTGATGGCGACGTGCTGGCTCACTGCGCTGGCTACCTCGGCGCCCGCGACGTCGCCAGCCTCTCCATGTGTTGCCGCCCCCTGCGCGCCGCCGCCTACTGCGACGCGGTCTGGTACCGCCTCTTCAGGTCGTGACTCTGACGCTCCCCTCTTGTATATGATTCAGAATCTGGGATTCATCATCCGCTGGTACATCTCGCTGCGCGTTTGCCTTCGCCTAGGGCAAAATCTAGGGAGCATGGTTTCCGCTTGGGTTATCGGTGACTGTTATTTGGACTTTGGAGATGGAGCAGGGTTGAATCTTGGGCAGAGTTTTGTTACCTTCCGAGTCCTATGCTAATTGTTCTGGTGGCAGCTGGGCCTAGGAAGGCACAAACATGGAGGGGAGGACAATCATTTGGGTTCCTTATTTTTTAGTTGTTTGGATCGGCTAATCCCTAATTTGCAGTTCATAAAATGTAGTGGGAGAAATCTTTCAATTCCACATTTTTTAAATTTCAGCATTGTACTATTGTAGCTGTAGAGGGTCATCCTTGTGAAACTTGCGATTTTTTCATGATTAGCATGCCTTCTTTGAGCAATTAAGTTGGAATTCAGTGTTGCATAATCCAGTGTTTTTTCACATGAGACATGATCTTTGCTGCTGGACACTACAGAATTACATATGTTTGCTATCGAACACAATTAAGTGTCCTAACATGATCTTTATTTTAGGACACAACTCTAACCTTCAGCAAATGTACACAATTTTGTAGTGCCAGAACAAGATCAGTTGTTTTTGGTGTCTTTCAGCACTGACCATGCATTTTGAGTTTGTTGCGAAGTACCTATATGTTGGGGACAGGGAATGACAATGCTGTCGTCCATGACAAATTAGGATGTTGAAGCTTCAAATTAGCAGTGAACAATGTCAAATGGATTATGTAATTCTGTCCAGGGGTTGAGATGTTATGATGTTATTTTTAATGACTATGCACACGGTTTACTTTTAATTCTAAGCTACATGAAATTTGATAGTGACATATGTTAGCAAGAACACCGTTGGGGGGGGGGGTGCATCACTCATAGCAAATCGACCTATCTATATCGCTTTAGATTTTATGTCCTCATTGTTTGTGTCTCTTGTTGACTTGCTTGGGAATGGAAGGCTTTGTTGTTGCTCATAAAAATTGCTATGTTCATCTTATAGCCTACTTATATTTCTTCGTATAATTATTTAAACATTCAGGGATCAATGGCCATTTGAGAAAGTGCCTTGTGATGCTTTGGGGATAAGAGAACTATACATCCATAGGCACACTGATATACATCAGATGAAATTTGGTGACCCCGTATCAGTTCTTTATTACTTAGATTCTGCGGAAACAACACCAAGCCATCTAATGCTGGATAGGAACTCCATCTGGTTTTGTCAAGTGAGTTGAAATATAACTTTTTTTTTGTCTGAACCTACACACGATGTGTAATTTCTTCTTTGCAGGGTCCAGCTGCCAAAAAACTGAATATTAATTGGCCAGAAACTGAAATGACGGAAAACCACAGGAATCATAGTGCAAGGATCACTTGTCTGAGGTAACTGAAAAACAAATAACTGCTGCAGTATTGCTCACTCTCATGTAATCATAATTATTCTTAACCTGTGAGGAGAATTATAAGGGTTGAAAATTAAGCCCTTGATTTTATTCAACTATAAAACAATGACCAAGCTGCTAGTGCAGACAATGCTATACTGCTACTTAGATTCACTCCTTTAATAGCTGAAATAGCAGCGGTTGAGATCTCTAACGTATTATTTATTAATTGTGCAGGTTATTTTCTCTGATTGATACCCCACTGTTTCGAAGTGATACACAAAAAAATGAAAAAGCATTAGTCACTTCAAGCACAGACAGAACAATCCGTCTTTGTTGGAAGGTACCTCATTTCAACATTACAGTACCCCACTGGCACTGCTCTCCTTGCCTACAGGCTACAGCATGTGCATTTGCTTATGAACATCTGCAATTTGTAACATGCTTTGAAGGGATATCCCCATAATGACGAAACAACAACGAGAAAGCCATCCCAGTTTTGAAATCTTAAATAAGTGAGATTAATTTGCATCCACCTCACATATTGTAATGCTATTTTCCTTTTAATTCCTGGCTTCTGTTGTGTATTTGTATGTATACTGTGATCTTATTTTTCTTCCTACTCCCCCCGTTCCAAATTATAAGTTGCTTTGACCTTTTTGGTACATCCATTTTGCTATATATCTAGATATAATGCATGTCTAGATACTCCCTCCGTCCACGAAAGAATCAATTCCTAGAATCCATGTCGGTCAAACTTTTTTAAGTTTGACTAACTTTATAGGAAAGAGTAATAATATCTATGATATAAAATGCACATCATATGAAAATATATTCTATGATGAATCTAATGATACTAATTTGATACCATAAATCTTAGCATTTTTTTTCTAGAATTTTGGTCAAAGTTTAAAAAGTTTGACTTAGGACAACTCTAGAAATTGATTCTTTCGTGGGCGGAGGGAGTACATAGCAAATTCTATGTACCAAAAAAAGTAGTGACTTATAATTTGGAACGGAGGGAGTACAACATTGTGAGGACCTTCACTCTGCACCAGCTCTGGTAGCTATTATATAAAGTTGTGCTGCTGTGCTTCCTCACCTCGCCTTATCAGCATTCCATGTGAACATGCTGGTCTTGCTTTTGTATGACATCTTTTCTTCCTCCTTTAAGTATTAGCCTCTTACAGGGTATGCTTAGTTGCTTCGAGCCTCTTCCCAGTATGCTTAGGTGCTTGTAGATCTGCCATGGCATCAAAGTACTATTTGAAAGCATAACAATGCCCATATACATGTTTCCAAAGTAGCATGAATTTTGGACAGAGAAAGTTATAAAAGCACACCTGCTGTGTTCTATGCCTCCATGGTTTTGAAAGAATATATTTTAAACCTTTTCTTTCTTTCGAGACACGATTCTAGTTCCAAATCCCACTGGTACACAGATGAATGTGGATACTGCTTCCATTTTTTTTTGCTTCCCTTTTCAAATCTCCATTATATTTTATGATAAGCTTCCTTTCTTAGCCTCTGGTATGGGTTTATCCCCTCTGATACAGGTTTTGCCCATTGTGATGTGATATATAATGCAAACCCTCATGATTGGCTATCACAAGCTTTCTACTTGATTTTACTTAAAACATTGTCCAATTTGCATAGTATGAGTGCATTGCATACACGCCTTTTAGTTCACATTTATCCTCATTGGACACATCAACTGCTGTTAGATTGGCCTTCAACATTTTTTTTTAACGTAGGGTTACTCACGCTGTTACAAGGGCCATTCAGCGCCTGTCACTGCTCTGGCTGACAGATTGCTTATAGATGGTGAATCTAAAGTACTTGCAAGTGGAGGGGAAGACTGCACCATTCGGCTATGGTCTATGAGTACGAGGGCGAAAAATCACCCACTTATAGCAACATTTCATGGGCATGAAAAGGCACTGTCATTTTTATCTGTTGCGTGGTATGCACTGTCAAACTATCTGAATGAAGTTCACTATGTTACAATGTGTACAGTGCTGCTATCCAGAACATACATGTTCTGCTACTTTGCTTCAAGTAATAATTTTCATATAATTTGATTCTCATAATAGTTGCCTTCAGCATATGTTTCTTACTTCACACTGCTTCACGTACCATTATATGTTGAAGGAGAAAAGCTATTCATAGTATGCTATGACATCCTCAAACATGGTCATGAAAACAAATTAGTTTTAACCTTTCTTTTCCTTTCCTTTTATCTTCCAGGCATAAGTCCTCCCTGTTGGTGAGCTGTTCCAAAGACTCAAAGGTAATGGGACATCTGTCGCAAATATATCTAGCAAACCACAATAAGAAAAAAATAATTTGAAGATAAATTTGTCAATGACTCTCTTCTCTTCTTTTTGACTGGCTTTACCTTAGCAGTATGTTTATCATCTCAGACAGTGGTTTGATGCCAATGCAAGTCCTTTTTCCTTAGGAATCATACTTACATTCTTTTCATGCTGGTATATTGCATCAGGTTAAAGTTTGGGACACAGTGGCTCCTTCCAGTGGTTCATCGTCATGTGTAGGCAGTACTCACCTCATCTCAAATGGGCCACCAATTGCTATGAAATGCCATGAATACCTTTGCTATATCGCTGCTGGACCTGAAGTGACAGCGATTGACTTGAGGACAATGAAGAAGGCTTCTGTTCTTTCACTCCACAACCATAGAATACTTTCTTGTGAGATGCTGCCTTCTGAATGGTTAATATGTACTGGCACGAAAGACAAGTAAGCTCGCAAAATCCTTGTAAGCACTGGACTTCATCTATCCTTGTAGATTTGATTGAGAACGTTAAACCTAAATTACTACTCATCATTGTTTGTTGACCAGGGCTCTTCTGTGGGACATCCGTAAGGCTCAAGAACTCCCAAACACAGTGGCGGAAATGCAATCAAATGGCCCAGTGACACTGCTTCACTTGGATCCATACAAGGTGGTGACCGGAGTACTGTCGGACGGCGAGGTCCATGTCTGGAAAACCCAGACAGGGGACTTGCTGAACACATTGGGCTTTGGCGAACCTGCAGGCGTGCGGAGCACAGTGTCAGCCATGGCTGTGGATGGGTGCAGGATTGCCATGGCGGGCAGGTCTCCAGAAGGCAGCGTGTTGCACTACCGTGACTTTTCGACGTCTTCTGCCCCTGTATCTTTGCCGGGCAAGGAGAAGGAGGTCTCCAGGTTCTGGAGACCCCAGCAATCCGAGGACAGCGAGGACGATAGTGAGGAAGAAGACTATTGATTAATTATGCACTCTCTCTCTCTCTCTCTCTCTCTCTCTCTCTCTTCTCTCTCTCTCTCTCTCTCTCTGAGCTTTCAGTTTTGGTTTCCTGCAGTTGTAACTTGTATTACAAGAGAGATAAGTTTGTTGTATGTGAGCGTGGTTTCTGATTCTTTTGCGAAGATTAATAAGTGGAGTACATACATCTGGCCCCTGGACTATGCAGATAATGCAGTATTATATATATGTGCCAAGTGAAGTGGGGCATCCCTTGTTAAAAGGAAGTGAGCATCTGTCAACTGGGCCTGAGTGCTCACGGCGTGCTTGCATCATGCGTGCACGTCTGCAGGGTACTACAAGATGCTAGAAGTAATACCAGAGGTTACATTACCATGGGCGCCGCAGGTGTTGATAAGTATACCGCTCTGTGTGTCGTGTTTGTGTTGCTTTGGATTTGGTGAGGATAATGCTAATGCTACTGCCTACTGGTAATGCGCTTCCGCTTTGCTCTTTGTTTATGCCTGCAACTCCAAAGCTTCGTGGAACAATCAGACAATATGCCTATGCTTTATACTATGCAGCAAAAATACTTTTATAGAAATGCAAAAACGTTTATAGCTTAAAAAAGGTACTCAATCCATTCCAAATTGTAAGTCGTTTGACTTTTTTAATATCAAGTTTGACCACTCATCTTATTTAAAGTTTTGTACAAAATATCATTTTTTTTGTTGTGTATTGGTTTATTAATAAAAGTTCTTTAAAAATGACTTAAATTTGACTATATTTGCACAAATTTTTTGAATAAGACGAGTGGTCAAACTTGGGGTAAAAAAAATCAAACGACTTACAATTTGAAATGGAGGAAATATCTTGCATTGACACAGACACAGACAGGTCATCGTCACAGGCCTTTTATCCATTGGAATCCTGTGTGGAAGGCGACAAGAGCCACGGCATATATTTGTTGCAGAGCGAGCACTCACGGCCATGGGCACGCGGATCCTCGTTCTGCATTGTATGACAAAATAGGCATGCAACAAGAAGGCAGAAAGGACCCCAGGCCAGGCCCCTGCAAGTTTTTCCAGAGCTGTTTGGCTTGGCTGCCCAGCCCACAGGAATATCTGATGCGATGGTCTCTGGTTTGGTTTCTCTTCCTCTCCAGCAGCCGGCAGCAGCTTATTATAAAACTTCAGAGGGAACCCAATTTCCTTGGTGTACACCGGCGGCAACAAAGCGGACCGAGCATTCTTACCGGCAGCTACTAAGCTCTTAATTACTAACAACATCTATTTTTGAATGTTTCCAAACCTACGTTGTGCTTCGAAACCAAATATTTTGAATGTTCATTGACGGTTAAAATAATATTCATAAGTTTAACTTATACATGATCAACGTTATCTGTGAACGGGATTACACACTAATGATGTGTATGTGCACTAGAATTGGCATATTGCTCAAAAGCGATGTGCTCATCGACATTGAGTCTTTCGTGGATTGACATATACTCTCTCCAAAACAGTTGGCACTTTAGATATGAATCTAGATAAATAGTTATCCAGATTTATAGCTAAAGTGTCAACTATTTTAGAATAAAGGGAGTACATGCATTTTTGTTGTTGATTTGTCATTACACAATTTGACTAGTACTCCTACTTAAATTTGTTGTTGGATGTGTTTATTTATATTTTTATAAAACTATTTTTCAAACAAATCTACTCATACCATTCCTAGTTAGATGTTTAAAATGAATACACACAAAAAGTTTTTTAGTCAAAATTTAAAGTGATCGGTTGCACGCAATCTAAAATGTCTGGCCGGAGGGAGTATATATGTATATATGTTGGTACAATCCGGGGCGTGTAGCAAAAAGCACTAGTATTTTTTTTTTAAAAAAAAGCACTGCTATTTCGTAATAGAATACTCCCCGGCCACGACCTTCGACGACTATAAAAATCTTCGGGTACTCCTAAGTTTCCCAGCTCAATCAGTGCAAGAATGCCGGCACTTTTGGCTGCCGTCGTCTAGAGCTCTCTCCAAGTCCAAGCCCTTGCCCCTCACACTCCCGCCGTCCCGCGAGGGCTTTGATGCGGGTGGAGTCCAGCGGCGGCGTCCCTGAGCTGGAAGACAGCAGGTGGGCGCCGAGAGACGCCGGCGCGCAAGGCCGGCGGCGGCAGCGGCAGCGACGGCCGCGGCGCGGCGCGGGGGCGCCCCAACCGATGGCCGCGCCCGCCACCGCCGTGCAGCGGCTCTTCGAGGCGTGCCGCGAGGTCTTCACCGGAGCTGGTCCAGGCGCGGTTCCACCGCCGGCCGGCGTCGAGAGGATCAAGTCCGTTCTAGGTAACTGATTGATTCCCGACGTCTGTCATCCAAATCATCGTCGTTCCCGTATCAGAGATCGTACTCGTACCCGTCTTGTGCATGTGGCCATTGGCCTGCTGTGTGCGCTGTGAACTATGCGTGGTTTGTATTCGACGTTATAGCTGTGTAGCCACATATGCCCACATGACATTATATGCCATCGTAGTTTTTCGTTGGGCCGGGGAACGTCGTGGATCCTGTGATAGCTCAACTAGATTTGTTTGATTTTTGAGAATTACACTTTGGTGGAAATTAAATAAGGATCACATTCATCAGCCTCTGAAAAGAAAAATGTAGAGGGTCTTTCTATACTCATCTAATAAATGTGGAACTGCATGCGATGCAGTTGCTAATTAACTTAGACTCGTTGCTTTCTTCCCACGAAGAGAATCTTTCTGCAAGTAAACTAACAAACAACCAATGGATCGGAATAGCACATTTCCTTTTGATATAATTACCAAGGTTAGATACAAATGTGCAATGCCAATTTATGTCATGAATTTATTGCAACTTGCAAGCAACATGCTATTGGTGAGAATGAAATACGAAATATACTTATATACCTGACTTGTGCTACTTGTGTTCCTGGTGGAAATAAAGATGGGCAATTGAGAACAGAAACCATGTGCTGCCCATGGTATATATGCATACACATATGATGTAACTGCTGGTATTGTCTCGCTTTGTGTGAGGGTGGGATGCAGTCAAGACTATACGTCCATCTTGGAGTTGCACTAGCTAGCTAGCTAGGGTTGTCTTTTATTTCATTTGGCCACCAAAACCTTGCGAGGTACTACCACGAATATAGTTACTTAATGGCAACTCGCCAAGTCTGTTGAGCACATTTCTCGAATGATGAGGTCAACGGTGGAAGCTGTTGTACCATCCTTTTGATAATGTTTGTTTATATCCATCATTGACCTGCCGTGATGTTTGTGGCGAAAGATGCTCAAGGTGTTATATTTACGTCTACATGCATGCTAATTGGTTCTTTGGTTTTCTTTTTGGGTACACCTTAGCACACATCATATCACTATATTTTAGTTGTTCTATGCGGCATAGCTGACAAGCTGCACCGTTAATCCCTGCAGTATACCAGGCGATAGAGCATTTCATTGTTGTCTCTGTAGTTTATTAAAGTGTTATCCTTAGGCCTTTTATGCCAACCAATCCCACATATTGGACTATCTTTAGTTCTATGATCTATCGTGCGCAGCTAATTAGTATGAGTCCTTGCATACGAGCTAGCATGGCCCTTCTTTGAGTTCCACAGGTAAAACTTTTTTCATGCTGACTTTAGCAAATATTCATAATGATATAGCTTATTTTTTTCTAGTCAAGTTCCAGTTAAAATTCACCTCAAGTCCTCAATCTATTTTGTTTCATGCCAAAATGTGGCAACTTCTGTACCTCATTGACATATATAGGCCTGCAACTGCAATTACGAGAGTTGTACTACAAGTTTCATACATGTGTTAGACCTTCATATTTCAAAGACCTATGCTCTCTAACGGGTATTCATATCCTTGAGAGACCGCCAATGCAATCATGTTACACCTAATGAAAACGAATTTCGATTTTGCTGATATTTGTTTCACCATTTATGTCCTGCAGATAGTATCACAGCAGCAGATGTTCGTCTAACATCCAACATGTCATATTTCCGACGTGTTGATCCCCATGGTACTCCAAAAATCACTTACTTGCACCTATACAAGTGTGAAGCTTTCTCGGTATGCTTAACCACTACTAACAACAGTTCTTGATAATTTACCACATTTGTAAGCTAAGGTGTACATGGTTGTACTTATTTGTACAGATTGGCATCTTTTGTTTGCCTTCAAGGGGTGTCATTCCTCTACATAATCACCCTGGCATGACTGTGTTCAGCAAGCTTTTGTTTGGTGCCATGCATATAAAATCTTATGACTGGGCTGCTGCTCAACAAGATACACCTGGTATTGTTGGTTCATTTCCCTAAGCTTAACACTCTCACACATAGCTTAACATTTGCCTTTTCTTTTCTCTCTCTCTTTTGATCATAGATCAACTGCAAGGACCACATTTGGCAAAGGTGAAGGTTGATGGCATCTTGACTGCACCCCATGAAACATTGGTACTATATCCAGAAGATGGTGGTAATATGCATTGCTTTACTGCACAAAATGCTTGTGCAGTGCTTGATGTCCTTGGCCCTCCATATGATGATGGTAGTGGAAGGCACTGTCAGTACTACAATGTCGCTTCCTCTGCAATTTCTGTTGGTAAGATTTTTACCTGAGTTAAATGGCTCATATATTAGTACTCACAGTATTGGAATATTGTTGTTTTGTAAACCAACTGTTTGCCTCGACATAATATGTTTATGTCTTTTGCTTCAGCATACTTATCCTTGATCCAAAAAAATATGTATATAAAGGTATAGAACAAATCAGATATTTATATGCATATCCTTACAGGCTTACACACGTACTTCCCCATCTATTAAATCTACGTATGTCTGCCCCCTGAAATTATATGATTGCAATCCCATACAATACTCTATTAGTTAAACAAGCATCATGCCCTTGTTTATTTCTAAATCATCAGGCTCCTACCCAACTGAAAATGCTAAGACTGTACTCTTAATATTGTCCACTCACACCTTAAGTTTAATTTTCTGTATCATTTCCCTGATCATATTATACATTGTAACTTGTAAGCGTACTAGAAGAAAACTAAACTATTGGCGGCTAACTTGAAAAGGTGCATTTTACAGCAGGCTCAACTATAGTGCCTGGAGGTGACAGATATGAATGGCTGGAGGAGAGCGAGCCACCACGAGATTTTTATCTTGTTGGATCAACATATATGGGCCCAAGAATTTTGGATCATTGAACTCTATGCCTGTGGGGATGCTTAATTTGGTTTCTTGGAGAACATGAGTTTTGCATACATATATTCCTGAAAGAAGGTGACCAAATGGAAATTTGTACATAGATAACTGGATCTCAAGGCCTCCATTGATTATCGTTAACTGTTGGTCTTCATTAATTCAACTGGAAGACTGGAACTGCTTAGTAAGAACCAATGAGAACAAGGAAAGTGCTTGCTAAATAGGTTATGCATGTAGACCCCTGTTTATACCCCCCTCCCTAGTTTTCTGTATCTGCTGTCCCTATCTGTTAGAGTGTGATTCAATCCTACTCATTCTTGGGTTGGCAAAATGTTGCCTGATCTCCTTGGTGTCCTATGCATCTAAACTACCGAGGAAACCTTGGAACACCTCTTCTTTAAGTGTGTCTTCGTGCAAGCTTGATGTCTCAGTCATAATCTTAGTGTTGACACCGGGGTTGAACCTTTTATCACTTTGGAACATTTCAAACAATAGTTGGGAGTCCCTCTCTACATGGAAATTATCATACTACTGAGCTGGAGCATTTGGGTCTCAAGGAATGACCACATCTTGCAAGGAATTCTGTCGCCTATATCAAAATTGCCGAGCCTTTTTCAAGGAAGAGTTTCCTCTGGTTACCCAAAGAGAGAAGAAGAAATATTTTCTTTTATAGAAAAATAGCTAGAGAGCCAATTGTCATCTTATTATATCCTTTGTGTCCTGTTTTGTTTCCTGATTTCTGCTGCTTAGGCATATCAAATTGCCGAGCCATTTTCAAGAAAGAGTTTGCTCTATTTATCCAAAGAGCGAATAAGAAACATTTTCCTTTTATCGAAGAATGGCTAGAGCACCAATTTTGATCTTTTTTATATTGTTTGTCCTATTTTGTTTCCTGATTTCTGTTGCTTGGACACTATTATTAATCTATACATATATTAACCAGTAGGAGCTACACCTCTTGTTTTTTTGGGGAAAAAATATTGCCTGATCGATTTTAGCTGTGTTTTCTTTCCTGAATTCGTAATTTTCAGACTGTGAACCATTTTCTGTGGCAGAAGAAAGCAATGTCAATTGTTGATTTAGCCAATATGCAAGAAATGTTAAGCAGTATATCTGTTTACATAAATTTGTTCTCTGTTTTTCCAGCTACTGCTGGGCTTACAGAAGATTTTAGATGCTATCGCTACTTGGCTGGGTTCACGCTGGACATTTTTTTTCAAAGGAACATGATGTCTGATTTGTCTGGGGATCACACTGGGTACATACCCTTCTCATTTCTTTTAGGTGCCCCTGCACTTCGTGTCTGATTACTTATCTATTGTATCATCAGATTGTATCTTTCTTTCTTGTTTGATTTAAAAGGACGGTAGCATTCTCCCAAGTGTTCTGGGACTTCTGTTTCTCTATTAATTGTAGTATAATAACGTGGATGTATGTCCAGCCCATATATATAAAGGCACCTACTTCTCCAAGGTTAGTCAAGGCCAAAAAAAAGGCCTAATCCGCATGATCCGCAGGACTAGTTCGGGTGAGACGACGAGGATTTGGGACATGCAATGGCTCCCAAGAGATGGACTGTTACTATACTTGGCCAAACGGGCGGCCCGGCTCTGGTACTATACGGCACTATGCGACACTATGTCCTACCATGCCATACCGTCTCGGGTCATCGTGCCAAGCTCTCGGCCTAGGCACGGCACTATGGCTCCTTAACCGTGCCGTGCCGGCCCATGGCTTCGGGAGGAGTCGAGAAGCTCACTGTGTCCCGCCTCAAGAAGAAGACGGGCGCCACCGCTGTCGTATAGCCAGGCGGGAGAGAGAGTGGCCGCGGCAAGGATGCGTCTGCGCCACCGGTTAGGAGTTAGGGTTTGGAAGGGTTGTCTGATATTTATATACGTGGCTCAGAATACATCTAATGGTCATGATCTATCCTCAAAGCATCAGACGATGGAAATAATCGGGCTAGCGTCGTGCCAGCCTATTAGCCGTGCCGTGCAGTGCCCGTGACGGCACTGCAGGCCGAAGTTACGGCCCAGGCACGACACTACCACCGGGCCGTACCGTACCTGGATCGTGCTTTTTAGTATCGTGCTCGAGCCGGCCCATTGGGTTAATGCTATATGGAAATCTATACTGTTACGGCCACTTGGAGCGACAAAACCCAATCTGCCACAATTGGTCAGTGAGCTAATTGACTCGACTTCGCGGTGCTAGGTTAGTTAGAAGCTAAGGGAATTTTTCACGCTGATGGACTGGGAGATCATCGAGGGTATTCCTCTTAGCACGATGCCGCAAGAAGATTTCTAGGCACGACACTATGAGAAATCTAGCGTCTTCATGATCAGGTTAGCTTATTGCATGCTGGTGCGAAGCTGGGAGACGAATTCAGCTTAGGAGGAGGATCGCCCGAGTAGTTCGGAAGCTGGATCACATGAGAAGCAATGGAGCGAGCTGTGGAAGATCAAGGTTTCTTCCAAGATCAGGGTGTTCCTATATGGAGACTGGCTAGGCACTCAATTCTAACGGGTGATGTCATATAGGAATATGGCTACTGATGGGTGTTGTTCCTTATGCGGCGCAGATGCTGATTCATGGAGGCACACATTGCTAGAGTAGTGGAGTGCAACCTAGCCAGATGTGTTTGGGCCTTGGAAAGGGAGGAGATTACCAAGTTCTTATGCCAAGTGCAATGGTTGGATGCTCGGGCTTGGCTTGCAGAGGTGATTTGATCGCTTAAGCATGAAGAGCTTACAAGGGTTGTCGTTCATTTGTGAGCGATTTGGTGCGAGACGCAAGGTGATAGCATGAGAATTATTTTCAGAACCCTTTGTCAACCCATATGTTTGTTGAGCGATTTATTGGTGAGCTCATGGAAGTCCGGTTGGAGAAGAAACATGGTCGGCCAGAGTAGAGATGACAATGGGTAATTAGCCGTTGGGTATATGCTACCTATATCCTTACCCACGAGAAAATATTTTATCCGCTAATTTAACCATACCCGTGTACGGGTAAGAGTTTTTTCTCATACCCTTACCTACGCGGGTAACGGGTAACCATGGGTTATCCTTACCCATGATTCCAAGAATACTTACAAAAAATAAATACATATTTAAATATTTAGGCTCCTAGTTTCAGCCAAAGCATCACAAGTTATAAATAAAATCATCAAATATACAAGCTCCATGAACACCTAATCAAGTAATTACTAGATATCAAGTGGCAAAATTCATAAGTTCCCGTGCTGTGCAGCCGCCGCAAGGAGATAGGGGAAAGGGGAGGGAGCGGATGGGTGAGGGCCTAAGGTTTGACAGCATTATATATGATTTTTATTGGGCTTGGACTGTGTATAGTGATTTTGACCCATGATTCTAACTTATTGAATCGGGTTAAAATTACCCATGGGTTAACGGGTATGAGCAATGCAGTCTCATACTCTTACCCGCTGGGTAACATTTTTTTCTCATTATCTTACCTATGGGTACAAAAATAGCCATACCTTTACCCTAATGAGGTAATTACCCATCGAGTTTCGGGTTTTGGGTAAAGATTGCCATCTTTAGGCCAGAGGCAGCTCACGGGGTGCAGCCAGTGGCGGAGGGTGAACCAAGATTAAGGAGGAGCAAATAGAAAAAACCATTGTTGCTCCTAGCTATGAAAGCTTTTTAGATATGATTATTCCTGTAGTCTGTAAGTATTTAAGAGATTATAGTCTACCAAAACTAGAATTTGTAGGCACCAAAGCACAGAGGAAGAGGGGGCGGAGGCCCAGTTTCGCCTCCACGAGCCTCCGCCCCTAGGTGCAGCCTGGATCAGACCGTCGGCTGGGCTGGGCAAGATCAACATGGATGCGACAATCTTCGAGAATTTGAGGCATTCGACATCGGTTATTGTGGTGCATGATGAAGGAGGAAACTTCTTGGGAGCCTCGACACTGGTAGTAGAAGAAAACACTGATGCGGAGGTGGTCAAGGCGTTAGGGCATCCGCAATGGTGTTCAAATCGCTAACCATTTGATCTCTAGAAAGAATGTTATGGACTCTCAATGGCAATTTGCAAATAGCTAGCTTAGAAAGTCGCTAGCTATTAGGGAGTCGCTAACTACTGTGGAGAGTATTGTGAGAGAATTATTTCTAGAAGATCGTGCTAGATTAGCTATTTATGAGTCGCTAGCTATTAGGAAGTCGCTAGCTATTTGATCTCTCTCCTCGATAGCCAATAAGAGTGCTATTTTTAAATTATTTTTATACGTCATCTCACTAGCTATTTGTAAAGTGCTATTGAAAGCCAATAAAATTCCTCTTAGCTAGCTATTTGATAACCATTGCGAATGACCTTAGCCTACGGCAAAGAGCTAGCCCTGGCTAGCTAGTGGCCTTGGTTTGCAGACAGTGAGGCAGACCAGTGATTATGCCAACGTGGTTCGAAGTATCCAAGGCAGGGCGAGGAGATAGACAGGTACGGTGCCATCATCTTAGGGCACGTACAACGTCGTCGCTTTCCCGTCTCCAACTTGCCATTTTTGCGAAAACGTCCTCTGTTTAGGCTGGAGACGGCCTCCCCGTCGTCTCGCGAGGCGACAGCGAAGGCCCGTGCTCCGAGGCTGAATCGACAGGGAGAGCTGCGCTGTATGGCCTCGTCGTCACAAGTCGACGGCGCGCTCAGATCCCATATGTCACTCGCGGTTTCTGGTTTGGGCGCGCGCCAAAATCCATCTGCAGCTTCTGTCCTTCTTCAGCGCCGACCACCGGCATCCTCGTCGCTTGCGTCGCTCGAGATGTCCTCGTCGGCTAGGAAGAGGCGGCGGATGCTGTTGCAGCCTTGGCCCTTACCTCCGTCATGGAAGCGGCTCGACGGCGGCGGAACGTTCCCTCGGTCATGGTGGCGGCTCCGGGTTGGGGGCAGATGCTGCGGGTCGCACCCTTGGTCGCGGAAGGCTCGGCGACAACATCCTCCATGGCCGCATGTGCAACTGCATCTGGTATGGTTGATTCAATGACCTCAATCGATTCATAGTTCTGCATCTGGTAGACTGGTACTGCTGATTCGGCGGCAGCTTCTGCATCTGGTATGCTTAACTCAATTGTTTAAGTATAATCAACATTAACATTATTGCTGCCGCAATTCAGTTGGCACGCTTGAGATGCA
>Ga0182004_10000738_pt1 | contig 21510 bp, 10 predicted proteins | sample Sormic07211540_1_FD_120479 | JGI IMG/M metagenome (GOLD analysis project Ga0182004, IMG submission 120479) | Endophyte microbial communities from Sorghum bicolor roots, Mead, Nebraska, USA - 072115-40_1 MetaG | ecosystem: Host-associated > Plants > Roots > Unclassified | place: USA: Nebraska...
ACAGTTTGGTCGGAATTGACGAGACAAATCTTTTGAGCCTAGTTAGTCCATGATTGGACAATATTCGTTAAATACAAACGAAAGAGCTACAGTGTCCATTTTGCAAAATATTTTGGAACTAAACAAGGCCTTGATTGCAGTCCTGAATTCGGCAGCTGCTTAACCCTAGCTAGCTAGTTGTGCAGTACGTGTGCGTGCAGCACGCTCCACGCAGCACGCAGCACGGTCGGGTCACGGGTGCAGCTCTAGGAGTACGAGAATATGCATAGGCTTTGACTCGATTCAGAACTCCTGCGGTCGTGGTTATTTATAGTTCGGCCGACTGTACAGATTAAAGCCCGTTTCAAACGCGGAAATCGTGAGAATTTCGTGAGCAATGGCTCAACTCCTTCAGGAACTCGGGCAATCCCCAGCAGGAATGTTGGATTCATATACTATCCAAAAGGAACAGCTAATTTTATTTCCCTTCCACTAACAAACGATTCACAAAGTAACCACCCTAATATTCCTATATATTGGTTTAATTTAAAGTGGTTCTTTTATTTGGTTCACAGTAAGCTATTAATTACTAGCATAATAACCTAATATTCCTAATGTTCCTATAATGTTTCAAAGATATATCATTATTATTTAATGATACTGGAAACACGCTATTATTATTTTATATATAGTATCTCCAAGATATACCACTCAGGCCTTGTTTAGATGCAAAAAGTTTTGGGATTTTGGCACTGTAGCATTTTCGTTTTTATTTGACAAACATTATCTAATTATGGTGTAACTAGATTTAAAAGATTCGTCTCGTGATTTACATATAAACTGTGCAATTAGTTATTCTTTTTATCTATATTTAATACTTCATGCATATGCCGCAAGATTCGATGTGACGGGAAATCTTGTAAAGTTTTTGGTTTTTGGGTGTATCTAAACAAAGCCTCATTGTACCAGAATACACAATCACTGTCGGACCATTATTGCAATTGTGCTACAGCTGTCAATGATTGATTTTCAAAGCTGGTTCAGAAGTCTAGGATATAGAAAATGACGGGGGTAGTTTATTCATAGTGAAGACACATATCATTGTCAGTTAAGCCCGACATATCACTGTTGATTATTGCCTTGAAGGCCCGGCAACGAAATGAGGATATCACTATTTGATTATTTGGGTTATTTATTGTATTTTGTGTCATTGGGTTTAGATCAAAAAATTTGTAAATTTTTTTAGATTTCTCGTCACATCGAATCTTGTGGCACATGAATGGAGCATTAAATATAGTTAAATAAATAACTAATTGCATAGTTTAGACAAATCTTTTAAGTCTAGTTAGTCCATGATTGGACAATATTTATCAAATACCAACGAAAGTGTTACGGTGTATATTTTGCAAAAAAAATAAATAAAAACTAAACAAAGCCCTAACCGCTAATTGATTAATTCTCCATCATTAAATCCACCTACCATCATTACTTCTGGTTATAAAACATACTATATGTCTGGATGCCTCCATGGACAGATGAGATCCCTTGTCGTCGGCTTGTAGTCCAACATGTGATCCAATATGTGATGCTAGCTAGCTCATTGCTTCACTAATTGAAGTCTCAATGTGTCAGCTCATGTGAGACCCTCAACTAGTCAAAATGGCGCACACGAGATATGCTATGAGAGTATCTCCAGGAGTACTACTTAAAACACATTATCTATTTCTCTATTTAGGTAGCCAGCTATTTTAATACTACCTACATTTGGTTATTGTCTCCAACACTACTACCTAAACCACGGTCCCTAAATTTAGTTTAACAGTCAATGACGTGCGGAACCCATATGTCATCTCCTTCTCTCCTGGTTGCCATCGACTAACTCGGCCATGGAATCGGACCACGCCGGGAAGAGCCGCCGCTCCGGCAAGAGTCATCGCACCAGGGAAGGTCGTGCCTGTGCCTGCAGGAGGAGGAGAGCCGGCGCCCGGTAGGAAGGGGCCGCACCCGCGCCATGGTGGGGTTGGCATCCCATGGGCCCGTGGAGGTGCCACTCACCGTCAACATGCCCAGACCGATGGAGCTCCAGATGCGATGGAGCAGGGTCAGCGGACCTCCACATGCGGTGGAGCTGGGCCGGCGGCTGCATCGAGGCTCCCTTGCGGCGGCGTTGGGCTCACCGGACCGATGGAAGGAGTCGGTGATGGAGATGGACGACGGCGCATGTGGACGGGCAGGTCGCGTGCGTGCAAGCGCAAAGAAGAGAGGCGCTGGGAGGGAGAAAAAAAATAGGTAGTCATATTTATTAGCCCAACAGATGTAGGTAGTGAAAGAAGGAATTTGTTAGACCAACAAAAATAGGTAGTCTGATAGGTAGCCTGTTGGGAGTGTGTTTTTTGGCCTTCACTGCCCAAATATAGGATAGGTAGTGTGTTTAGGTAGCCTGTTGGAGATGCTCTAAGAATGTCCATGAAGACGGAGCCACACTGGGACACATTGGCAGCGATATAATGCTACGATGCCTTAGTTGACTAATTATATAATACTAGGGTGCCTTAGTTGACTACTCTCTCCATCCCAAATTATAAGTCATTTCAAAAATCTTAGAGAGTCAAACTATCCTAAGTTTGACCAAATTTATATAATATACCAACATAAGTATCATTAGATTCTTTCTTAATTATATTTTCATAGTATACTTACTTTACGTTACAAATCTTACAGTATTTCTCTCTATAATTTTGGTCAAACTTAAAAATAGTTTGACTCTACAAGATTTTTAAAATGACTTATAATTTGGAATAGAGAGAGTATTAGTCAACTTTGAGCCTTGGCTCATTACTGCTCGTGGGCCTAATGGCTTCTCTACCCCTCTAACATGCTCTTGCATCTTCAAGAAGCACTCGGGTGCTGGAAAAACATCCGTGAAGTGGTTATACTGTAATGTGTTTGTAGACTTTGATTTTAAGATAGGTCTAGTTAGAAAAAGGTTGTACCTCTTTTTTTACTAAGGACTTTATTATCGTATAGGTAATTTTTTTTAAGTCTTTGATATCCTATGCTTTATGTACCCTAAATATTTCGGAATTCACGTGCAATAGACATCATATATTGTCCAAGTGTTTCTGAATCATTTAGAATAATTCACTATTTTTAAAGTTTAAATTAATTTTTCAAGTGTCTATGGAAATAAACTCGAAATTGAACTGCGTCTACCTTCACTAAGATTCAAAAAACAAGAAAAATATATTTGGCATATATAGCAATTTTATCATTTGTCGTAGAGATAAATGAAAAAAATCAATTGTTTTACGAGGACAATTTGATGCTATATCTCCATACTATCATTGAGTAATTTATAATAATAACTACAAGTGATCCAAAAAAATCTAAATTTTTTAATGGAAGCATAACTTTTGTGTATATGGTTACCTTTAATTTATCGAATGGTTTAAATATAAATGACATATACATCGCTCAGAAAAAGGATACACCTCGTCTAATAATTAAGACAGGTCACAAACCCAAACATATAATATGCAACCGAGAGAGAATGTGTACAGGAAATTTACAATATTTTCCGAGTATTTATTGAAAATTTCTAACATACCTTTACTTTTTTCACAAGATTAATGAGCATTTTTTGCCCATTTACTGAGCATTTTTATCATTGTCGGGTCATAGTCCTAGTATTCGAACAATGATTGAGATCTTATTTGTACTGCTGGTTCGAACTATGAACCGGGAGTGATATGACAACATCATTATTGGATTTTTGTTTGACATGGCAGTGTTATAGCTAATGTATAAAACCCCAAGCTCCTTACTCCTCTCACCCAGCCCGAGCACACCCATCCAAGAAAGCGTCTTTCCCCACCTCTCTTTCCATTGTTGTCACCATTTTTCTCCACATTGCTCATGGGAGACTTGGGTTTTATTGGATTGACATGATCTTCTTGCTTTAACATGGGTAACTAGAAATACTTTCAATTTATAGCTGGTTTTGTTGGTTATATTATCTTGGAACTATTATCTTTGATTCTCATGCATGTTCTTTATCAAATTTAGAGAGCATTCTTCATGAAGACATCTGAATTTTGCTTAATCCATTTGCTACTAGTAATTTAAGGTTAGTACCTATGTGTACCCATTTAATTTGTAGCTAGGTAGTTTGCTTCATTAGATCGCTTTTGATTATTGTGAATTGGCTTTACCCCTTCGATGTATTATCTTAATTTTTGGACTAAATTGCCCTCGTCTCTTTCTTCCTTCCTCTCCTCTCTCTCTCTCTCATGCTCAACCTTGAAGACACACCGTCTATGGCCATGAATGGCCTACCTGTGCGGTGTGCGCGATCAACGCGAACGCGGTGGTGGCCAGGTGAGCCAATGGACGCGACACTTTAGGCTAGTGCATGTGGGATAGCAAGAAGGGTGGTGTTGCCATGGCTGCGGACCAGTGAGCAACATATTAGGTGCATGGCCAGCAAGCAGGGTGGCAAGATCATGGGGCTGGTGAGCATGAGTAGGTGTCATGCTTAGATATCTGTGCACCCTAACCATGCCCAGGCGATGGCGAGCTTGTGCAAAACTAGAGAAAGAAAGAAAGAAAGAAAGAAAGAAAGAAAGAAAGAAAGAAAGAAAGAAAGAGAGAGAGAGAGAGAAAGACGAAGGCAATTTTGTCCAAAAATTCAAGTAAATGCATGAAAGAGGTAAATAGTGGTATATTTTGAAGATTTGTGAAATTGTAATTGCGCGCTTCCAATGTCTTGAATAGTAATGGCATCTCTAAAATGTACTCCCTTCGTCCCAAATCGTAAGTCATTCCAAGAATCTTGGAGAGTCAAACTATCCTAAGTTTGACCAAATTTATATGATCAAATAATTATTATTATCATACCAACTAAGTATCATTAGATTCTTTCTTAATTATATTTTCATAGTATACTCACTTTATCTTACAAATCTTGGTATTTCTCTCTATAATTTTGGTCAAACTTGAAAATATTTTGACTCTCCAAGATTCTTGGAATGACTTACAATTTGGAATGGAGGAGTAGCATTTATAATGGCATGTATTCAATTAACCTTTAAACTTAAAACTATCATAATTAACAATGCACACCTTATAGAGTTATAGTTTGAGTATAAATTCAGCAAGCATTCAACTAACAGATCCAGACAAGAAGCTACTCCCTATATTATAAGTCGTTCTAGGTTTTATAGATACATACTCCCTATATTAGTTCGGATTTTCTATATACATAGTTTATGTACCTAAATATACATTATGTCTAGATACATAGTAAAAGCTTTATAGCATATATGTATCTAAAAAGGCACTTACAATTTAGAACAGATTGGGTAGTTTTTATTATGTATATAGTATATTATAAATTTAAATACATAGTAAAAACGAAAAGACAGATTCGTTTGCGGCGGAGAGCATATGTTTACGGGTCTATCTGGATTATCCCCTCGGTTCGCCACACCGTAGGTTGGGCCTGTTGTATTGTCCCCTCAATTTGCCACACCATAGCTGCAGCAAACAAAATATGGCGAACGTTTGTTCGCCTAGCAACAGCGAGCTTAGGGAGCCATCCAAAGTCCAAACACAGAGCTAAACTTTTGTGGTGGCTAGTTGTGGAAGCAATACAAAACGTACCACCACTAATAGCCGATAGCAGCTTCATTGTTTTATTTTCCTACCTTCGTCCAAAAAGACAGACACAGTTCTGATTTGAAGGCGATCTGACTAGTTTGATTATCACTATTTAAGTCACTAGTTAGATATGATATAAAAAAATATATTCCATAACATAGTAGTATTTGTATATTATTGTCTATAAGCATTAATATCTTTTTATACAGATTTGATACAAACTTAAAATAGTTTGACGAGCACTAGTTTGTAATTGTATTCTTTTTTAAAAGGAGATAGCAGTCCATAGTATCGCAAAACTTTCAGTCAGTACAGCTTGAAAATCGTATAAAACCAATGATTCCTTGGCACAGACCAGACTCAAATCTTTCTTGTCCCGACACGCTTCCACAACCCTTAGATGCTTTTGCTTGACCCTTCATATTGCGAAAAGCCACCTCCTGGCCGCCGACGAAGCATTGGGATCACAAATTTCGGTAGATATTTTTCTACAAGATGACACAACCAGAGGTTTGCACTGTTTTTTTCTTTTGTTGTTCCACTTTCTTCTCAAACAAGGACTACATTCAAACAAGGCAATGTTTTTATTTACAGTCTGTTTTTGTTTCACTTTCTTCCCAACAACTGCATATCCCTGAGATTCCTGAGAAAATGCTGCTCTACCCAAACAAGGCTATCTGACTCATCTACCAATCACAAGAGGGGAGGGAAATACACTGACCACATACTTACAGTAGATAACTGGACTGAAATGACAAAATGCTCATCAGCCACCTTTCCATGCTTTTGGTTAGACATGATATACTTGTATTTCCCCCATACATTGTAGACCTTTTCCGAAGTGCAAACCTCAATCAGCTTAAAGTTGTGATCGAGACTAAATGCACAGCATGACAGAACCCACATGTACAAATTTGTAATGTTAAGCTGAGTTAGTGAGGTTTAAACATCATATACAGGCATGCGCTCTTCAATTGGCACACGGCAGATTGGACACTTCTTGCATTTCTCAGCGCAAGACCTAATACAGAAAATACATCAGAATCAATATGTAGTAGCGATTTCAAGCATTGCCTAGCTAACTAGGAAGTGCATATATGAAAAGAACAAAAGAGACTGAAACATACTTGCATAAAGTTCTGTGCCGGCAGGGAAGTAGCACCATGCATATCTCTCCCTCGTAGCAAATCCTACAAAGAACCTTCTCCTAAAAACGAGAAAAACATGACTGTCAACAGAAATGAAGATGAATTTAACAAGTTCCTATCTATGACCCGTATAAAAGGTAATAACTATCAGTAAGCAATGGCAGTAACTCATTCCATAACAAAGTCAACAGTTTAGTTCCCAACATATTATCATTAGAATCAGGATTACACTGCCTAAGGCCCTTATGGTTGACAGCTTGGACCTAAATGATTCCTTTTGTGTAAGGGCATAATAAGTGAATATGCTTCAGATGGAAAATAAGAATGCAGTCACAGCAAGGGGCAATACATTTTGAAGTCTTTCGTATTCCTGTTTGGTACACTTGGTAATTTCAGATTGTTCTCCCAACGCTGCCTGTAGCCTCCAAACCTGAAAGTGGGCAAGTGGGAAGTTAATGTTTGTGATGATGTGAACTGAAACAAATGTCTTGTCTCTTGAGATAATAATTCTGGAACAAAAAATGATTATATAATGTAACCTCTTCTGCGAGGTCCTTTTTAGGCATTTTCCTAACCACCTCTGGTGGATAGCCACAAAATGTATTGTACCTTCAACCAAAGAGTAAATAATCAGCACAGTATGTAAGCATGCAGCAAAACAAGAGTAGCAACGGATTGAGAAAATTAACAGAAGTTAAACGAACAGTAACATACCCAGTAGATTCAGTATAAAACAACCGGGCCTGTTCTTCCTTGCTCCCTTCATCAATAGACCACCAACCAAGAAGCCTGCATAACACATGGACAAAGAAGCTGCATAGTTAAAAGCCTGCATTAGGGCAAAATGCTACTCTATGGTTCAAGCAGGGCAAAAACATATGCAAGAAAAACAGAGACAAAATTTAGCTCATATCAGATATCAGATGGTACCTTGAACCACGATGAAGAAAAGCAAAGCAATCGCGAACTTTTGATGAGGCTGTAAGGTAATTAGGACTAACTGGCCCATTACGCAATAGCAGAACAACCTTCTCCACTAATCTTGCTAGAGAGAAAAGGACACCAGCACCTTGCAGAATAAATAGTGGCGAGAAAAGAGCAAATATTGGGATGTAGCGAGCGCTTGCTGGTGTGCCCTGAAACAAAATAATACATGTGATGAGAGTTTGAAGCTCTTTATTGATCAGTTAACAGACACTTGTCAGCTAGTTGCTAGCAGTTTCAAGGCTTGGGACAGTTTGCCACAGAAAAACTAACTAAAGTTGGCCAAAATTTATGAATTGACTTCAGCTTTTCCAGCTGTTTGAATAAAACTGTATATCACAATGATTGTCGAATTGTTTTTTGACCTATTCAAATAATGTCATGAGATGGTTTTTAAAAGAAGAAACAAAAAGTTTCTTGCAATTCCATCCTTCTACAATTCATCAACCAATGTGCCATAAGACTGGGATGGAACATACCTCCAACCGCATACAAAGCAATACTTGGAAAGCCACAAGAGGTATTTTCATTACATGGCCCCCAATATCAGGGAGACCACAAAGCCTCTCTTGTTCGTGATCTTCTAGTGATGGGAGGACAAGACCACTTTCCCAATCACGGTATCTAATTGCCGCTGATGATGAGCTAGCCTCCCCATGAGTGGGAGACTTATGAATCATGGGATTAAACCATCTTGTACAGACAAGAAATGCAAAGCATTCCGCAATCCTGGATAAGCAAGGTGCCAAATCAGACTAACTGAAATCTCATAACAAGGAATAATGCCACTGCAACAAGTCTCACCCATAATTTATAAACAAATCCCACCATCCCAAAGCACCAACATCGCCTGCCATGTAAAACAATGTGTTATTACAAGAGCATTGCACAATAAAAGTAAAAGGGACCTGAGAGAGAGAGTTCAACATTGTGAAACTTAAACAGTTACTAGTTCAACTGATTTCACAAGCACTAAAAGAAAAGTCCCTTCTGTTTTAAATACTATAATAAATAAAAAACCAGATGTAATAAACAGTCATTCTAGTCAAGAAGAAATAATGTGACAAATTCTAAGGTTCAAATCAAGGAACCCTAGTGAGGAGGTCAGTTCTGTAAGTAACGATTGGAAGGCAACCAAGGAAACTTACCAGACAGCTTGAGAAGGGTGAATGTTGTAGCAGCTATAAGAAACACCATTGAAATTGCAACCCAAAAATGCTGGTTACAAGGTTAAACGTAATAAGATAAATATCTAATATTATATTCTAGTCAGTTAAAAATGATGCATTCTGGAATCTGGATGGTCCCAGCTACTAGTAAATCAAAAGGGTGGAAACATTTAATGCTTCTAATTATGAGGGGTAGAGGTGATGTTTTATATTGATCATTGATTAAGCATTTGTATGAAATGCAAAAAAGAAAACTGTAACTGGCAAAGAAAATATCAAAGAGCAATACAAACATGTCTGGAAAAAAATACAAGCCCTAGGCTCCTGGCAAAAGCTTGTTCTTTCAATTAAATAAAACTCAATATATTATAACAATGAATTTATATATATGTTCATGGTATCAGTTTGCAATAGTTGCATCAGAACTAGCTCAACAGAGCTTACACCTGCCCAAAAGTGCATAAATGATACTATAGCAAAGCCATGGAAGACAATGCATCGGAACTAGCTTAACACAGCTTACACTGGCCAAGTGCTTAGAGCATCCCCAACCATTTTGCAAATAGGCTTTGCATTCATGTAGTTGCAAAAAAAATCTTAAAAATACTTATCCAACAGTTTGGCAATTATGCTTTGCAATTTTGTTAACTTGGCAAATAGAGGGGGATGATTGGCATATATGCCAGGCCGTCCGCACTTGGCATCTAGAACCTGCCGCGAAGTCCGCATCGTTCCAAGACGAGGTCGCGCGAGTGCTCCGATCTCCCGCCGCCAGTTTTGCCGCGAACTAGCAAGCAAGTGATGCCTGATCTGTTTTGTTTGAGTGTGTTCCATTTGGGTTGATGGCTACGTGCATGCTACTGTGCCGTTTGCACAAATTCATTTGTACTGATGGCTTTTGTCGCCAACTGATGCCTTTTGTCAGGGTTCAGGAACAGAGATCAAGTTGCTGATGGTTCGCTTTGCCGGCAACGACTGCAGCTACCAAGGACTCGGCCCGGCCACGCATGGACGGCCCTTTGAGGGCGACCTCAGCGCTCAAAGAAGTGCCGCGAACATCACCTGGCGCGCGAGGAGAAAAAGAGGCCGGCAAAGAAAATTTGTGGTCCACAATTTTCTATTTTGCCAAGTCACTAATGTCAAACCATTGGAGATTGTCTCTTTTCACTTTTGTCATATTTATTTGGGACTTGGCAAACTTCCTCATTTGCCAAACAAACTATGCAAAACGGTTGGGGATGCTCTTAAATGATACTTTAGCAAAGTGATGCAAGACGTCTGAACAGTTAATCTGATATTCTTGTTTTATCCTAATAATAATCTTTCCAATGATGTCAATATATAGCATCATATACTAGTCCTCTGTATTCAGATGTTGATTTGTAGCATATGCAATGCTCCATTCCATACCAAAGAGTCAAATGAATGCCAATATATTGCACGACTTAAATTTTCCTGGTTAATGATACTCATAATCTAAAGTTCATTTTTTTTACTAAAAAATGGGCTGCAATTCAAATCAACGGGGAAATTGTGCCAAAAGCAGTCAGATCCACTAGTATGAGAGACTTACAGGAAGTGTCTCCCAAATAGCTTCATCACTCATGCTTTCTTCATCTCCAGGCATTAAAGCTCTACACATTCTGAACCAAAAATAAACATGCCAAGAAATGCATCCATGTCAATGTCCACAGTGACTATAATACAGTAACCCTCCAAAAGTAACAAATAATAGTTTATTTTTCTTTGGACAATGAGGTTTGCAATTTGGACAGAAAAAGATAAAGAGGATTCAAACAATGATCAATATCCTGAATGTGTAAAAACACAGGTGTGAAGTTATACCACAATATTATGGCACAAACAGAACAGTTTAACATACAGAAGGATCTTGTGAATTGATTATGTTTGTAATGCTGTCAAAAGAACAATGAAAGACAAGCCATCAATGTAGATCATGTGTAATAAGTTTTCCAAGCCTTACACATGTAGTTTTGCAGGCAATGGAAAGCGATAAAGGCTTACTGTTATGGTAGGAAATACCTACCAGAGAAGGCCACGGGTATAGACCCGTGCTGCCGTGTCGTAGTGGCCACGGTCACCAGGAGTCTAGATTAGTTTTGGAAATCTTGGAAGTTCTAGAGCTTATTTCCTATTCCGTATTTTTAGTAAGAGTCGGTTTGTAATTGCCTTTATAAGGCCACCCTATTGTGTCAATAAAGGTTAGCCTGGGATTGTGATTATTATAATCACCCTTGGGCGCCCAGCGCCTGAATCCATCTGCTCGTCACGCTCCAGCATCGATCACGGCACCAGCACGCCGAGATCGACCCCGCTCCCTTGCTACGCACTCTCCTCCCTATCTCCTACGAAGCAAGGCTCGAAGGCATAGCACTTACGCAGTAGAAGCAAGGGATAGCTTAAAGATTTGCTTGGCAATAAAAATACAATTTTATACATTAGACTGGTGAGGATATACATAGAAATACAAGTTATGATATAATCTTTTTAAAGGTAGTTTTTACCCAGCATAGATAATTGAGAGCCTTATAATTGGTTCCAGAAGAAAGCTCAAGCTAAAACACCATGATGAAGGAACAATATAAATAGACAATTCACTTTTTAATACCATGCTACACTGCCTGTAAAGGTATATGAGGGATTTGACCATGTATAACCAAGATAGTTTTAAGGCCAACATACATCTTTCTTTATTAGACATACTGTGGCAAATGAAAAGCCTAGCACAGCAAGCAACTGTTGGAACTATGGATGTTGAAAGACAACACATTTAGCTGCTACTACAGGTCTATTAGATATTTAAAAGACCAAGTAGGTCAACTGTTACAGCGATTACAAGAATAGGCAAAGTAAAGTACTCCCTCCATTCCAAATTTAAGACGTTTTAGCTTTTCTAGATACCTAGCTTTTGCTATGTACTTAGATATACGCCATGTCTAGATACACAAAAAAAACAATATATCTAGAAAAGCCAAAACGTCTTATAATTTAGGATGGAGTACATAATAAGATATATAATAAAATTTGAAATCATACAAAATTGAACTAAAATTTAAAAACTATTATAACAAAACATGTGGCACAAAATGTAAGAAGCCAAACTGTTCAGACAATAGCAACTCCTGGTTATGTGCAATGCATTCTCATCGCTGGGAAAAAAAAGACCTTACAGTGACACAATCTAACAATCCACAGGAAAGAAAAGGTAATAGCTCAAATTGGTTACCTAAAATTGTCAATAAGGATAATTGCTTCAAAGGCCAACAAAGGAAGGAACACGATCTTCAGATCAACAGACGGATGATTTCTAACTGGGCAAACACAAAGGAAAAGAAGTGTCAAGATTACAAAGCAGAGAAACTTAACATGCATCTCAGATTAAACAATTCTAGGAATCTCAATATGGTGGCCACTGGACAGGTTGTGTTTACCCAATGGATTCTGACCCTACCTCTTATGCTTTCAAGATATATGCAAAGAAGCAGCTCGAACGCAATTAGTAAAGGTGCTGCAACAATCGAATGACAGGGTGCCCACTGCAAGCAAAAAGGAACAAATCAGGCTAATTGGATGCAAAATGAGCAATGGTAACGCATACAGTGAGAAGGTCAGGTTTCATAGAGGAGCCAGTATGTGAATCTCACATGACGGCCATGAGGCAATGAAGGGGCAGGCATTGAAAACCTTCCGCGTGCAACAATTCCATGAAAGAGCCATAGTGGAATGAATATTATCCTACATGACCAAAGAAGCATCATTAGCAAATCATATCGGCTTCACCATTGTCGATTATCTATAGTAGCTTTCATAGAGTAATCTACGATTCGGAATTAGCTAATTCTAGCTAGAAGATTTTATCGTTTCTTTTGGCATATCGGAACAATGCCTAAAGGAACAAATTTGTCATGAATGAAATCTATTGCCTATTATCCTAGTGAGTGAGGAAATCCTGGCTGGCGTCAGCTCAATTATAACTGGGGTCACTGACAAGCATCAATTGCATACTATCAACAGCTCTCAACATTCATCTGAATCACACGCCAGCTGAGCAGATTAATCCAGCACCAGCTACCAGCAGCCAACCCTGAATCGCACCCACGCAACACGCAGAAAAGCGAGCACAGGAATCGGCCAATTCCACCAAACTACATCTGCATCGCAGGGGAGACGCTCTCCCCCCAAATCAGAACGCAACCCAACAAACAACTAGAAGCCCCTTCCAGCTCGCTGAAACAAAACCAATTAGATCGAATCTAAGCGGAGGGGGAGGGACGAGAGCCGCCTGGTGGGAGGGGACGGGGACGCGGAGGCGGAGGCGAGGAGGCTAGGGTTTAGAGCGCGTACCACCAGGAGTACGTGGTGCGTCCGTCGACCATGAGCGCGAGGAGGAGAGTGAAGCAGAAGAGCGCGGCGTGCGCCGCCGCCGCCTGCGCCGTCTTCCCCACCCCCGCCCACGTGTGGGCCCGCCGCCGCTGCATCTCTCCTGGCTCCTGCTCCCCTAGGCTAGGCCCCCGACGGGGAAGCCAACAGATCCCTCCTTCTCCGCCGCTTCCTTGGACTCGAGCTCGACGCCCGGCGATGGGTCGGAGGGGACTCGGCGGAATGGGGGGATAAAAGTAAGGAACAAAAGGGGACAAGGGTTTCTCTCTCTCTAGTCTAGTGATGGAGTCATGGGCATGGAGAGAAGGACGATTCCATTCTGCTCTCTCTCTCTCCTGCGCTTTTCCGTTAATGGGGTACTAGTATAATCTAGCAGTAATCTACTAGTACTGCCGAGCCGCTGTTCATGGAGATTGGAGAGGCTGTCGGAGGGGATGGATTGGATTGGATTGGGTAGGGTCGGGTCAGAGGAGGGAGAGGGACCGAGGGAGGAGGAACGGCGCGCAGGCGCCCCTGGCTGGTGTTTGGAGAAGCCGACGAGCTGGATTTTTTTTTTCTCCTCCGTTCCAAGGGGTTTTTTTTTTTCTCTTTACTGCGAGGCTCCGCCCGCGGCCGGCCCCGTTTTGGCGTCGCTTGCACGGCACAGGCTCCCGCCGCATTCGTCCGCCCGCCCCGTGCCCCACCGTCATCCGCCGTGCACGCCCACTGATTCGCCGAGACGGGTCGTTCGCGGGAATATGCAAATAATAAGAGTTGTCATTAGGCTTTGGCATCTTTAATTTTTTGATAAATTTTTTAAAAAAAACTCTCTTCAATAATTTGACATTTGACTTTGGTATCTCCTACAACTATAAAAAAGACTAAAGAGTAGACAATTTTTGGTGCAACTATTGGCTTCGTCCATCCGTCTGCCTCTCTCCTTGCGATCTCGGCTTTGTCGCGAGTTCGAGAGGAAGGCGCCGCCATGTGGGTCCGATTCACTGTCTCGTTGTGCCCACTCCCTGGCTCCGTGTGAACGCCCCCGCGATGCCGCCGCCTCCTCCTCGTGTGACGCCCTAGCGAGACCGCGACACCGCAGCCTCCTCCTCGCAATGCCACCGCCTCAACCTTGGGCAACTCCCTCGCGACATCGCGGCATCCTCCGTGCGACCTCGGCTCCGTCCACCTCAATCTCGATCCGTCACCACCAGGCCAACGCCATCGAACGTTGCCGCCTCCACCATCGCCCGCCGCTGCCCTGACGCGACGCAGCAGGATCGCCAGGTGTGCCAATCCCTTCTCATCCCTTCGTTTGCTTTTCGTTGGCAGGACCGCAGGATCGCCAGGTTTGTGTTGACGCGCCGCACCAGCCGCTTGCCCTGACGCTCCGCCGTCGAAGCCCACTGTTGTTCGCCGTGCTAGGAGCCGCTCCGACAAGCCGCCGTTTGAACTTGGCCAAGTCACCAGCAACACGCAATGTGGTTGCGGTGGGCACAGGAGGTCGGGGGAACCACCCCAGCAAGCTGTTGCCCAAGACTAAACTGCCTCGCCACCGCCGCTCCCGATCTGGGCGACTGATTTTCTCTGATGATGGCAGCAGCACGGGAGAGCAGGGAGCTACGATGGAAACACCATGAGCCAGCAAAATCTCATCGCAAGGAAGTGGGTAATGTAACGCGGGCAACATGTTCGACAAAATGTCCACGAAGAGGCTCATGCTGTGTCTCCATGCTACCAAACCTCGAAAGTGTGTGATTGCTCTGTCATCATCTGCACCAGCTTCTACTCCGTATGTCATAAAACTGTATTTTCTTTTCCTGCTTCGTTTGTTTGCATGTGCTAAGGCCATCCTATTATGTTCACCTAACCATGTGCAACAATATAATTTTAATCATTCTCAGTAGCATGTGTAACTTAGATTCAATGTCTGGAGTGTATTTCAAGAGTTCAGCACTTGGTCAAATTTGATTTGATTGTCATTTTCATTATTTAATTTTGCAACTGAAACAAATAGATGTACTGCTCTAGCGAAAAAGCAACCATGTGAAATCCATGTTCTGATCTTGAGAAACAAGTCAACAACAATCATGTGAGATATATGTTCTGATTGAATTTCAAAAGGAAGTAGTTATCTGACTGAATTTATTTCATGACAAATTTGGGAATCGTATCAGTAAAGTAGGCATGAGCTAGCTGATTTTAAAAAATTGACCAATTGTAATGAGTTGTTGAGCCAGCAGTAGATTAGGGTAAGTTGTTGATTCACTATTTTTTCTAGCTGATGGATAAGTAAGAAGAGATGAAAATGCAACACCTTTTCTGGAAAGTGAGAAGGGAATGAGTCTCTATCACACATGCTTCAGCACACGGTCCTCCATAAAGCTGAACGGGTGATGAGAGGATGATATGCTGCTGATGAACTGGTGACCTATACTACTACAACCACATCAAATATTTTTGTGGTGTTTCAGATGTTTTCTTTCTTACTGGTGTAAGGGTCAAATAATGCCTCTTTTAATTTTGATGTATTGTTCCGATCATCAGAACAATGGTTAAATTTGTATTCTGTTGGTACAGCAGGGCTAGCATGCCTGGAGCCTTCAAAAATCACTACACAATTCAAAGTATGTTTGTGGCTAGAATAACAGTGTCAAATATATCACATGATTCAGTATAAAATGTTTCCCATATATAATCTATGTTTTTGCAGACGCATATATTATCTTTTGGTTGGTTCAATTGTGTTTCTAGATCACACTGTAGTGTTCCAATATGCTCCAACCTTGATTTATTTTTTCTTGGATTTCATGTATTACTTAATGAAACAATAAACTACCCTAGGTTAATTTGCTTGTGTGTGTGGGCCTAGGTTAATTTGCTTGTGAAGTATGGCATAAAAGTTGACAAGGATGATGCCCACCATGTATTCACTGAAATACCCTCAAGGTAATATATGGTACAAGTTTTAATTTCTCGTTGATTTTTTTGTGAAGTTGATATGAATTTCACTATTTCCTTTCATTTGGGTCTGAATTAGAGTGGCAGCTTTGAAAATGCTCTAAACATTTTCTTCATGAGTAATTAATCTTGTATTATTATCATTTAAATGAAAATGTAGTTCTGTTGTCTACGGAGCCAGCGGATAAGCTTTGTTCTACTATCCTTGATGAACATCCATGCTGCAGCACTCCTACCGTTGACATGTCTCCATAGTGGTCGTGGCCCGTGGCAACGCGGTAAGAAAGGATGTTGGTCAGGAGTGGCCCACCACTGAGCCGATGGTAGCCCATACTTGTCTATGCTTATTTTTGTGAGTGACAGATAATCTATTTTCTTGATATACTAACATGGATCTTCTTTTCTTCGTATGGTTGGCAAAGCACTATGTCTGGATCGTATGTCATTATCCATGTGTTAGACATGGTAGTTTGTTGTACAAACTGCTTGGGTGTTTGTGTTTTGTGTTGATTTCAAATACACATGGATATTGTTTTTATGTTTCTTCTCTGATTTTATGTCCAAATTGTGAGTTCATTGTCATGTTGTCTGGGAAAGCCAGTTGGGTTGCATTGTATTAGCTTATGCTTGGTAGAATTGCCACATACTAGCTACTATTATTCCATGGTTTAAAACTTGATGTTAGACCTTCAAACTGAACAAGAGAAAAGGAAGCACATTGTTTGCTTTGTATGATGCCTTCAGATTTGGGGTAATTTGAGCGCATCTAATTTCTAGCTAGATTTCTGTATGATGCCTTCAGAAATGCACCTTATAACATGCTTTGTATGATGCCTTCGGAAATGCTAAGCTCCGGTTTTATTAGTTTGATACTCAGTTTGACCCCTTCGTCAGTTTGATACTCAGTTTGCATCGACTTATGCTCTGTATGATAAAATTTTTGGATAGAAAAAATAGGATTGACCCTTTTATCAGTTTAGTTAACTTTTATCATACCTCCTTAGGTTCAGTGTTTCCACCAAGTAAATTCTGTATCTGCAGTTATCTATTTTAACTATATACTCCGTTTACTGCATATTTGTAGTCATGCCATGGAACATAATATGAAACTGTCTACTCTATTGGAGTTAACTACCAGTTGCACAAGCAACTCAGAGCACCATCTATGGAAATATCAAGAAGCTTGAAGTCAGGTTGTACACCACGGGAGAAGATCAAGCATGCAATGAAAATATTGAGTTTTGGAAGTGTGTGTTTTTTTACCAATAGTGGGAACAGTACATCATACTGGAGGGAGTAGGCGAGTAGCAATACTTTCTGTTGGCCAGGGTGAAAATGGAGTTGTTATATTGCCTCAGATTCTTTCTAGATTCTCATTAGGTTTTGGTCTCAGAAACTTTTAGAGAATCTTTTGTAATTGGATTGCCTTATATTAATTCTTGTCATCACTCTCCGTTTATATTTTTGCCTTATTAAGGGGGGTGTTTAGTTCAAAAAAATGCAAAATGCCAACTATTTTGGAATAGTGGAATGCAAAATGCCAAAATTTTCAAGGTCATATTTAGTTCCATCCAAAATACAGAATTTATTGTCCTCATAAGAGCCTCAAGAGGGCTCTTTTTGGGTTTTTTGGCTTCTTGAGGCCAAAATTCAAAATGGAGAATAACCACCTTTTTGCCAAAAATTTTGCATGATGTTAGTTCCATTTTACAAAATGATGAACTAAAACTCAAAATTTTTTAGAAAAAAAGGGAACTAAACACCCCTTAATTTGAACTAAACCTTGGTACACTGTAGTATTGTACAACCAAACATATAACCTTGGACAAGTAGCTTTTGCGGCTGAGACTTAGAACTGCCCAGTTACTGTATAACTCCAAAGTTATCTTTGGTAATCTTATTTTTGCTGGTAGTTTCCTTGTACAATCATGGACTTACATTAAAGTGCTTTTCATTGAACAGATAAATACCGTGAAGACTGGCAGTACACACCGAGCTGAAAGTAAAGATTCAAACTATCAAGCTTGAAGATTGATGCACGTTATGAAACATTTTTCTGTCTTCTATTACTAAGTTGTGTAGTATATTTTAAACCAGTTGGTATCAATGTGTCTATATTATCAAATTTCATCAAATTATTTTTGTATTATGTCAAATGTTGCAATAGAGTTTGTGAGTCTGCGACGCCAGACTCTCCAAGATTGTGTTAATTTTATGAATTTTACTTTTTGGATTAAATATTATTTTAACGTTGGTATTTAATTTTATAGAATTATTATCTTATCGTGCGACTCGTGTGTTTTTAGTATAAAATATTAATTATCCCGTAGCAACGCACGGACATGCTACCTAGTCTTTAGAAAGTTGACAAAATTATATGGATTGCGCGCATATATGCGCGGTGTTCTCGTGCGCGCACCGAGTCTCGGTCGGCCTCGCCGGCTTCTTCCCGCGCTCGCAAAGAGATTCTCGTGCTCCTTTTCTCGACGGCAATCCCTTTCTTCTCGTCGCGAAGACGATCATCACGTCCGGCTGCTACTAGAGTTTAGGTATTGGCCTTGTCGATCAGATTGAAATCTGGATTCGCGAGAGACTGAATTCGGTTGGTAGTTTGTATTCATATCAGGCTCCATGCGTCCGTGCAGTGCAGCCGTGAAGGCGGGCGACGCTTGGCGTGGGTGTGGCATCGAGCATCAATCTGGGGACCACGACGGCAAACGCTAAAGCATTGGTTTTTCTCTTTATGTTTAGCGGAGCACTTTGTTTATTTAGCGGAGCTCTTCGTTTATTTAGCGAGTTTTGAAGTTTTAGAGATGAAATTTTTTTTATTCCCTATATTATTAGAATTGAGAAACTAATTTTACTGAACGGTTGAAGTACATTACGTTATGCAAATAACTAGTACTAATAAGTACTTCATTCGTAAACACGTACTTCGCTGGTCGCTCTCGTGCCGGCTGGAATAGGCAGAGCCGCACAAGAGATGGCTAGCTGATCGACGGTTGGTGGCCTGGTGGGTTCGGTTTCGGCCACATCCTGATCCTGGGACGACGGCAACCGGCCTTTCTTGACACCAATCATTCGTGCGACATCATCGCAGGGCGATTAGCAGTAGTAGTGTATTTGTTTATCAAAAAAAAGTCTAAAAGTACTGTTTATTAATTTATTATAAAAATAATATTATTGAATAGCTGACAGATTTAGCAGAATAGAACCTATATACATTCATGTCCTGTCTAGTCTACTCTACTGCTCTGATAAGGAGGCGTTGATACTAGCCTGAGCACGGAAAAAAAAACGTTGTATGTCTCCCTTTCAATTTCCATTTGTGGATGGATTGGGGAATGAGGTGCAAGATCCGGGAGAGTATGGTTTCGAAGAATTTCAGGAAGTTTGACATGTCATCTTTGAAAATTATGTTCTGTGTCACCAAATAGTTAGTGGTACGATCTAGGGTATGTTGGTTCTTGGCTGTGTCATCGCCTCGTCACGGATTTGATATTGCCTATTTGGTTTTACAACAAAAAACTACCCTTGTTTGATTAAGGTCAGAGGTTGACTAATCCAGATAGTTGTTTGGTTGCAGCAACATGTAGCAAACATTTCTTTCCAGCAAGCTAGATCTCACACTATAACACGCTAATGATATCTAATAAACAACTTGTTTGGCTTCATAATCTAATTGTCATCCAAACATGCTAGAATATGAGGTGGACTGATATAATCATGGATTACAAACATTCTATCCTCGGACCTGCTTTTTGGTGATTGTGAGTATTTTTCACTTGAAATAAAAATAGTTCATAATTCATATTGTAATAATCACATATATAATCTAGATTGTAATAATCCAGCTATGATTCAAACAAGCCCAAAGTAATCTAGACAGGTATGGCAATTTTTGTGCACAAACAGTGACAACTTAGACCATAAACTAATAAAGAGGACCTTAGTATATATCATGGGCCTTGTTTAGATCCAAAAAGTTTTTGGATTTTGACCCCGTAGCACTTTCGTTTTTATTTGACAAACATTGTCTAATTATGGAGTAACTAGACTTAAAAGATTCGTCTCGCGATTTATAGACAAACTGTATAATTAATTTTTATTTTTATCTACATTTAATGCTCCATGAATGTGCCGTAATAATTGATGTGACGGAGAATATTGAATTTTTTTTTGTTTTTGAGGTGAACTAAACAAGCATATCCTCAAGCCAATTTTGTGGTGGCTTGACGCATAGGGCTGTAAAAAAAACTCAAGGTGCTTGAAGTATTCTCCTCGACCCATCTTAGGCTTGCTTTAAGATCAGCTCGTATTCTAAAACAAGCCAAGCTCAAGCTTGAACCAAACCTCATAAGTTTTCTGAAGTTGTGATATTATAAGCTCAAAAAGCTCAAGTAAATACGTGTGTTACTGCCAATTTTAATTATGTGACGTGTATACACATGTATTCTAGTTCTATAGTACAATTGTATTGCCCATAGATGGACAATAACTAAAGGCCAATTACTAGAACTTGAGAGCTTGTTCAAGTTCGTCCCATTAGTTCAGATAGGATAGTGTTTGGTGGAGAACAAGTTGAGATTTAATGATTATTATAATCTTGTTTTCCAAGGATGGGATGTTTATATCTATATTTTTAAGTATTGTTATTTCATTACATGACTAGGGGCCACGCATCACATATCAGGTGGCATGGCTGCATCAATTTTCTTTTTCCAAACTCATCCAACATCCAAGAAAATCTCTCTCTGTGAGCCACTTCATTACTCTTCTCATCTTTCATTCTAATAACCTAGAGAATAAAATGGATTGTGGGCTCATTTTGCTGAAATTTAACTTATTTTGATATTAAAAATATCTTTTATTGATTTATTATGAGAAAAATATATTGCACAATGGCTAATAAGTTCAAGCGACTAAGGGTGTGTTTGGATTCCTGCATATGGGTGAGCCAGGCCAGCGCGATGCAGCCAGCCGATGTTTGGTTTCGTGGACCACCCCCCCCAGCCAGTCCCTGCCCGTGCAAACAGCCCCCCTCGACCAGGCTTGGAAGAAACGTGGGAGGCGAGCATTTCCATCGGGCCAGGCTCTCGCGGTGCAGCTCCAGGGCGCGCGTGGGGCGAAAACTTGGCCGGCGGGAGCTCGCGCCATCTCGCTAGGGTTACCGCCCCTTTTCCCGCCATTCACCGCCTATATATCACCTCCCCCGCCGCCTTCCTTCTCGGTTG
>Ga0182004_10000739_pt1 | contig 21504 bp, 16 predicted proteins | sample Sormic07211540_1_FD_120479 | JGI IMG/M metagenome (GOLD analysis project Ga0182004, IMG submission 120479) | Endophyte microbial communities from Sorghum bicolor roots, Mead, Nebraska, USA - 072115-40_1 MetaG | ecosystem: Host-associated > Plants > Roots > Unclassified | place: USA: Nebraska...
ATTAGAAATTTCCCTTTTAGCAAACTTATGTCGGTACTTGAGCCCAAACAAACGAATGGCATAATACTCCTGATTTTGGGCCAATTTAGAGTGTCAAATGCTTCACGGACGGGGCCTCTCCATGTGATTTGTGGGCCTTGTTACGCATTAGCCCATAACCTGCCTCCGAATTTCCTTATTTCACAACTAACCAACTATATACCACCTCATCGTAAAAAAAAAAAATGAACGGGCGGAATAGTCAGCATTCACTTGGAGTTGGAAATTTCATGAAAACGATGATCAAATCGCCGGTCCAAGCGGAGAAGGCGCTGATGTGACGACCATCCATCCCCTTGGCTGTGAACTGAAAAGTAATTAAAAAAATGGCAAAGCAGGCACCACGTTTCCAATTGAAAGTCGTGATTCGTGAAGCCAAGGTGGTTATCGGTTGGTTACTGAAGCCAGAAGAGAGGGAGCGATGCGATCACATTCGCTACCAGTCAGTCACGGTCACGGAAGAGAAGTTCAACGTTGATAAGTCATGGTAGAAAGTATTATTGGCTAATTTTTTTTATGAGAGAAAAACACCATTGATGATTGCCTCAAAATGCGGCGCGGGATCGAACCTGCTCAGCTTGGCAGGAACACGTACTGACCTTAGTTAAAATAAAAACTGGAAACCCACCTTTTGAATTGCATTGCACCGGCATGGGAAGCAGCTTGCCAAATGCCAACGAATTTCCGAACTTCTGAGGGAAAAGTCAGCCGGCGACTCTGTTCGCTTAAGTTTATCTGTCAAATCTACGAGTCATTTAGCAGTGTTTTTCTCTCCTAACAATTAAGCGAATAATACTTTTAGTGACAGCCTAAACAGACATGAATTCTTGCGCGACGGCTGCAGGTAGCGTTAGCAGTCATTTGTCACTTAGTCAGTCAAGGAACCACACAAACAGCTTTGCAACCGTTGCGTTAGGTCGTTGGCTGGCATGGCGTTAACTGTTAGCGAGTTAATGATGACAACTCCCGGCACCTTTTGCTTATGGGAAAAGTGATCTTCCATTACACCGTTTTACCTCTGTTGTGATCCACTAGCTCCCATAAAAGAAATCCACTACCTAAACTTTAGGTACTAGAAATCCAAACGAGAGGTAAAATGTACACAATACATTTAGCTATTCCAACATAGCTAAGGACTTATTTGGATCCATTAGCACTAAAAAGTAGCAGCTAAAATTAATACTAGTGGATTTAAGATATGCTAACAAACCTAGTAATTATTCGCTGAAGTGCTACTCTTAGTTACATTAGTACTCTTTCCGTATAAAATTTAGAAGTCGTTTAGGACAGCGACACGGTCTTCAAAACACAACTTTGACCTCTTATTTTTATAAACATATTTAGAAAAAAAAATGATTTTTAAGACAAATCTATTTATATAATTTTTACATTTGCAAACTCAATAATTTAAAAGTTATTGATGATTTACATTTTCAAATATTTGACCCAAACCTTATCCAAAACGACTTTTAAATCCTATATGGAGGGAGTATGTTTGGAACTATTAATAGGCGTAGAGCAACTCCAACAGTTTGTTAAAACTCGCTTGGCAAATCTATAGTTTTGGCAAGTCTCAAAACCAAATGCCAAGTGAAAAAGGCATTCTCCAACAGTTTGCTATTTGGGCTTGGCAAAAGAATTTGGCATTATAGGATTTTTGCCAAAATCACAAAATTGAGCCTCCAACAAGTTGGCAAAACTAGTTGGCAAATTGAGATACACGTAATGCCAAACGGTGGAGGACTTGGCATATTTGCCAAGTGAAGGGGGAATTTTGCCAAGCTCACAAATTTGCCAAGTAGTTTTGTCAACTTGTTGGAAGCTGTTTTTTGTGGTTTTGATAAAAATCCTAGGATGTCAAGTACTTTTAACAAACCGTTGAAGTTCCTCGGTTATATCCATGTTTGTTTAGCTCGCTATCCAACCACCTATTAATAGATGGATCCAAATAGTCTCTAGCTAAAAATTAGTAGCTATATATTAGATAGCTAATTTTTAGTGCTAATGAATCTAAATAGCCCCTAAACCCAGCTAAGCATGGTTAAAGACAAAATTGTCCATCTATTTTTTTCTGTGTCCACATCGGACTCTATAAAAAATAATGGTAGCATGGTAAAAACACCAATTAGCTAGAGGATCTAAACAATCCTAGTTTAAATTTAGTTGGCCAAATTAGCTAGCTAAAGGTTAGCTAGAGTGGATCCAAACATGACCTTAACATGAAATGTTGTCATGCATATGAGGGTAGAGCCTGAACAGCGAAAGCAAAAAATTATTTTAAATATAATAACAAGAAATGTAACTGTCTAAACCTAAATACATACTTGATCCCCAATATTACAAAGGATAGAGACATAGCCGTGTAGGCCGCATGCTTCCAACCAGGGTGATCTACAAAGCATCCATCAGACGCAAGCAACATCTAGGGGCGGAGGTTAGTGGAGGCGAAACTGGGCCTCCGCCCCCCTGGCTCACAAATTTTTCACATGGTTTACTGGCCCATCAATACGAAGTGCAACTATATGTACTATCTAATGCTGTTAGCGCATTAAATAAAGTCCCAAAACCAGCTCGCTGGTCCAAAAATATGTAAGCATAGTTCCTTGTGGCCCAAAAATCTCCACAAGGTTATAGCGCTGGCGTAAATGCTCTCACAAAAAATTGATACACAGTATCAAAATAGGCAATTTGCCCCCCTGCATTTGGGCCACGCTCCGCCACTGGCAACATCTACCTTACTTTGACTTCCTATGGCGAAACTTTGCCCCCCTTCCCACGAGTGAAGTTTTTTGCCTGGCTCTTGATTCAAAACAGGATAAGGCAAATTTAGCAAAGAAAAGGGTTGTTGTCTGATGCATCCTGTGACCTGTGCAAATACCGGGAAGAACATGAAGATCACATTGTATCAAGATGTTCCTTCCCTTATAGGTTCTAGAGCAAAATTGGTTGGTAACCGAATGTAATCGCCGTAGTTGAGAACCTGTGGGTGACCAGTGTGCCAAAACGAGTGCCTAAGGAAGCGGACTCATGTTTCTTCCTCTTGTGCTACCTGCTGGAAGCTCGTGATGTGGTCTTCAGAGGGTTGACACCGAATGCAGAGAGATTGGTGGCCATCTACAAATCTACTATTGCTCTGTGGCAATGCCGACTTCCCATAAGTTTTATTGTCTTAGCTAGTTTCTAGAGGATCTTTCTATGGCTTGCTCTTTGCGTTGGACATTGGATAGCCATGTGCGGCATGGACTAGATGTAAGGGACCGGTGTTTCCTTTGTGACCAAGCTTCAACGTTGAACACTAACTTGCCTCTTTCTTTCGCCTAGATTTTCATCAACACTAACCCGATGGCGTTGCCTGCGTGCACCACGCAATGCCCAACAATGGAAGGGTTTAGACTCGCTGTTCACGTTGATCTCTTGGTAGGTATGGAAAGAGCAAAATGCGAGATGCTTTGATGACTCACCAGCCACGATCGTTGAGTTGTTTCAGATCATCAAGATGGGAGCATATCGTTAGATTGAAGCTGAGATAACCGGGAGCTCGGTTGAGGAGGTATCTAGGCCGTTAGGTAGCGTGGTGCTAAGTTATTCATTTAAATATAACCTCTATACTATAATTATAATAAAGCCGACAATGCCACCCCTTGAATGTAAAAAAAAAAATCTCTATTCCTTCTTAACGATACAATCTCATGCTTACTCCCTGTATCGTGTAATATAGTATATTTTATGATTTTTAAGATAAATTAACCGAGAACATAAAAGACACATGTACCATCATTTTGTTTCATAATCAGACACTGTCGCCAATATGATAATGATTGATTGATATGGAAAGTATCTAATGCAAAACTTAGTTTGGTCATCTAGAATACATTATATTTGAAAATGTATTTACAGCATGGAAGGAGTATTGTCAAAAAAAAAAAACAATAGATAGCGTGGATTATTTTTGGAAGAAAACATGGTCAAAGGAGAAATGTTTTTCCAGTATAGTATATGTTTTCATAGCTACGGAGTAATCTATCATAGGAAATATTTCCCTTGAGAAACGAAAAGGAAATATTCTGTCAGACTGTCACCAGATAGATGTGGCTGGAAGACTCGCTCGTCTTCGCTCTCCCTTTCTGAAAGCAACCGAAGCCACCCGATCGGCAACATTTCCTAATAGTAGGCTTTTCCGTGCTTCATTCATGGACGCGTAGCCGAGGAAAACAAAACACGCCTCGCTTCCCCCGCCGTTTCCGCGACCGCGGCGTTGACTCGCTCGGCCCCTTCTCCCACTGCCATTCCGGCCCCACCTGCCCCGTCCCCACGCGTCAGTGACTGTACCGCGGCGAGCCCAATTGGAGAGAAAAGCGCACCAGCGGCAGTGTCCCTTCCGGCTCCGGCTAGCGGGAGGGAGTGCGGCGCGGGCGGTGCGGCGGGACCAGTTGGATTCGTTCGGACTCGGTCCGCGCTAGGGGCCTGTTTGTGACACCTCACCTGTGTCCGTCCGGGCGGCTCGCAGTGTGGTTGGGCTCGGATGGTCGGTGCCGGACGCCGGGCGCGGAACCCTAACCCTAGGGGCCGGCTATATTAGATGCTGGGTGGCGGCGCCGGAGGCGGTGGCGCGGGCCTGGGACTGGACTTCTCGGCGGTGATTCAGGCGGCCGTCGTCGGCCTCGTGCTCTTCTCCGCGGCCGTCGTCGCCGTGCGCCGCGCCGCCTCGCGCTACTTCGTCGTCGACGCCGCGGGGTTCGCCGCCTCCTACGACGATCACCACCACGACCCGATGGGTAACCCGCAGGAGCAGGGGGCCGCCGCGGCGGACCTCATGGGGCCCTGCGCCGCGTGTGGTGGCGTCGCCTCCAAGAAGTGCTCTCGGTGCAAGCGCGTGCGGTACTGGTGCGTGCGTCTCTGTCTCCTACCTAGTATTCCGCCTTGTGAATTGTACTGGTACAATGCGCCGCATGTGATCTTGCCGAGTTCCCAGCGGAATTTGTCGCTTCTGCTGTGTGATTTGTGTGGCTGGGGCGGACAATCGTGCTGCCGGGATCTTGCACGGTTCTTGACCTTCGCTCTGCTGCTCCTGCTTATGAAATCTAATGTTTACAATCGTGGGTTAGTTTCTTGGAGAATTGGTGTTTCGGGTGGGTCATTGCGTTGCCCATTATTCACGCATTTTCTGGTCCTGTCAAATGCGTGGTTCTTGTGGGTTTTCTGCAATTTGCTGTTCTAGTGATGGCGTTTTCACGGGAGATAGGGCATGGTAAAGTTTCTCGTGCTTGCTTGCTGTTTTGAATGAGATTTTCTTGTGCTGGATAGGAGGAGATTTAGCCTCTCTTTGTGTTTGGATGTGTTTCCGTGTTGTTGGTTTGTATGCGCTTGAAATTAGTAACCCCCTTGCTAAGCAGGATATTGCTGTTGGTTGTTTATTCTCGAAATTGATTGATTGGATTCATAAGCTGTCGAATGGATTATAGAGAAACAAATATTCTTGCTGCCTTACTATGCTGTGGCATGAATCTGTGGACTCCGATGTAATGTTGGTTGTGTTTATTTTCACAAGAATCTGCACCTTTTATTGTCATTATTATAAAACCTGTCCCATTTATGCTTGGAGTCCATTTGTTGTTGTTTTTTTCCAATCAAAGACATTGTCACAGAACCCGGTCGTTTTTTTGGTCACAATGCTGTTATGATGCACTCAGACATTAATCTCATCATTTGCTCTCTTCTTCAGTTCCCAAGAATGCCAGACAAATCATTGGCAAAGTGATCACAAATTCAAGTGCAAACAAATGAAATCATTGGATCCTGCTGACAAGTTATCCAGTGGAGGTGAGGCCAACAATAAAAAAACATCAGGTTTCGGTCGCATCTCATTGGTGCCTGCCTGTAAAAAGATAAGCAAGGTATACTCTTTTAACCTAAAATCTGTATGTGTTTTAACTTTTCATGTATCTGCAACCATTTTTGTTTCTCTCCCATACACAGGGTCAGGTTCTCTTTCCTTATGATGAATTTTTAAAGTTGTACAACTGGAAGGAATTTGATTTCGTACCTTGTGGGCTTATGAACTGTGGCAACAGGTACAACATAATAATGCTTTATATTATCTTATGTTTGCTTCACACATGCCTCTTAAATACACATGATAAATCCTCTTTTTTTCCCCTGTGCAGTTGCTTTGCTAACGTGGTTTTACAATGTCTCTCATGCACGAGACCGCTTGTGTCCTATCTATTAGGAAAGGACCATAGCAGGGAATGTATGTGATTGTCTATAATATGCATGCTTTGATGACACCTTGTTGTTTGCTTAAAATTGTTCATTTCTACTCTTCAGGTTCTATGAGACATGAAGATTGGTGTTTTTTATGTGAGCTGCAATGTCATATTCACAGAGCTAGTGGGAGTTTGCACCCATTTGCTCCTACAAACATTCTTTCTCATCTGCCAAATATTGGTGGCAATCTTGGCTTTGGTAGGCAAGAGGATGCTCATGAATTCATGAGGTGAATTACTAGTATTCTTTGCTTAGTTTACAACTTTACATGGATGGCTCCCTATTGGATTGTCTTCAATTCATTGTGCTGTTATTTATATTTTTGCAGGTTTGCAATTGATAAGATGCAATCTGCTTGCCTTGATGAATATGGAGGTGAGAAGGCTGTAGATCTTAGCACCCAAGAGACAACCATTATTCAGCACATATTTGGTGGGCGGCTGCAGTCACAGGTTTCTTATGTTTCCACTTCAACCATTTTAAATATGTATTTGGTTTTCTTTTGTCTGTGCTTTAATCAGATGTGTGCAGGTTCAATGCACTGCATGTGGAATGGTCTCAAACCGCTATGATAATATGATGGATTTGACTGTTGAAATTCAAGGTGATGCCGAATCATTGGAAAAATGCTTGGATCAGTTCACTGCTATCGAGTGGCTTGATGGGGATAATAAGTACAAATGTGATGGGTAAGTGTGGCTTTGTGCAAGTGCTTATTTCAAGTATCTATACATATGCACTTCCTACATATTTTCTAGCCACATTTATGAACCAATTTAATTTGAATGCATGCTGGGATTACCTAGTTTATTTTTTCTAATGATCAGTACAGCACACAAATTTATATCATGTATGCATATTTGAATGTCTTGCAAATGCATGGACGTAAATAACTAGAAGTCAAACACTAGTGTATTCTAAAGCCTACGTGAGTTGGTAGCTATTCATATTATTAATTTTGTAATAAATTGTTAGTGCTGGTTATTTAATCCTGAAATAATTAAATTATCACATATTTCTGGAATTACCTTAAGTCCTGTAACTTTTACTAGAGGAGCAGGAAAATATGTCATCTCCCCATCTGCCATAATTTGTGGAGCGTAATTATAAATTCACATCAAGACCACTTGTATTTTGTCCAGTTGCATGTACTTCCCCCAATCCAAATATAAGTTCAATTATAACTCCAATGCAATCTTTTGCCTTATTTTCCCATGCCTGCCCCTACTTAAATGCACCCTAATCAATGAAAATTGCCACCTATCTTAACTGTAGAAATGATTGATGGCTAATATTCATTATACCCTCACCTAAATCCTTCTGTCCAAGTCCAAATGGACCTATATTTGGGATCAGAGGTAGCATGTGGTTTCAGTTTGTAGACTTCGTTTGGATCAAAGTATTAAACATTCATTTATGCAGATGCAACGACTATGTGAAAGCACGGAAGCATCTTTCAGTTCATCAAGCTCCAAATATACTTACTATCACTCTCAAAAGATTCCAGGTTACAACATCAGTTTGTTAGAACTGTATCAGCGAAGTTATATGATTGCATTATAACAACTTCAAATAACAAACTTTTATGTGCCTGTAACAGAGTGGTAGATTTGGGAAACTGAATAAGAGAGTTACATTCCCTATGGAGTTAGATCTGACACCATACACGAGTTGCACTGATGGAAGTGACCTGTATGATCTCTATGCTGTGGTTGTTCATCTGGATATGCTGAATGCGTCATTTTTTGGGCACTATATATGCTATATCAAAGGTTATCAAGGAAGGTGGTATAAAATTGATGACTGCAAGGTATATATCGTTAACATTTGTATTGTTACGGCACATAATCTGTTATAAACACCATTGTACCAGCTTGCTTCTTTTTATATGTAGGTTATGGTTGTTGATGAGGAGGAAGTACATGCTCAAGGCGCTTATATGCTTTTATATAGCAGGTAATTGCTGTTCCAATGATTTTGATGCTGCTATATCATCGTCTGTCTCTTTTTTCATGTGGGGTGGGTGCAGTGCTCGCTTATGTTGTACCTCACGAGAATCCAAATCTATTTGTCAATTTTTGCTTGATCTGATCATATGGACATTCTTGCTATTCTTTTGCATTTGTACTGGTACTTCCAGGATTGTGTGCTTGGTTTTGTCATCGTCAACCAAATATAATTGTACTGACTGGAAAAAGATCCATATTGCCTGTTCTGGGAGGTGAAAGATATAGAACATATGTGGCCAATGGGAAATATATTGAACCAACCTAAACCCTGCTGTATGAACGATCAACTGTGATAATGCACAGTGTGACAAGCACATTGCTCAACCTGCTTTCCCTATGTTTACTATTGGTTCTTTTGATTTCAGCCAAACAACTAAATGCCTATCATAATTGTTTAATCTTCACCCCTTTGGGACACTATTGTTCTTCTTCTAAAATTTACACGTTTTCTCCATTGAATCCATTTTTTTTCTTATATATTTAACTAGTACTTGTCAGCTGTTTGGACTGAAGAGCTGACAAACTTACATTTCCGTTTGACTCTGCAGGAGAACAGCTCGTCCCAAGCCACTTGTTACAGTTGATGAGTCTGTGAAACAGCAACAACAGTGCAAATTGCTCCCTTCAAATGGACAAAGCCACATGATACTAGCAGATGCAACATTAAACTGTGAATCATCTTTGAAGACTACAGAAGATCCGTTACGACAGGATTGTGAATCCAATAATGGATCTTTGCATGAAATGGATATTAAGGACCAGGAGTCAGACTTGGATCTATGTACAAGCATTGAAGATGACAAATTCATTAGCAATGAAAATCTACATATACCAGGTTCACATGTTCTTGAAGATACTAGAGCTCCAGATTCCTTTGCAGAGCAATGCGAGGTGCAACTTGGCCCTCCTTTAGAAGGTGGTCGTATTACGATGAGCTCTGTGCAGTTTGGCAGCTCCACATGCAAAGCATCTTCAGAACATTCCTTTGCAGAGCAATGCGAGGTGCCTGCCCCATGTATTGATTCAGTTGATTATATGGATCTTGATACCGAAGCTGCTGCCGAAGTTGTCTTAGATGATTCAGTTGGGAGGCCGAATAATAACTCAGAAATTCCAACTGCAAATGGGATGTCAGGAGAACCGAAACCATCATTTTCCTCTGGTTTTTTTGATAAGCCCTCAAGAAAAAGGTCTTCCTTTGCAGAAGAGGATAGTGCTGGTTCTCCTCGAAAGTTAAATGGCTATTGCAATGGACATCTCAGCAGTCTAGAGCAAGGAATTCTTGCCAACTCTGGAAGTGAAAAGTGCAATGGAGATACACTCGCGACATCCAGTAATGGCAATTGCTATGCAGTTAATGGTGATGCACAATCTCGCAATGATTCCTTGGATGCAGACAAGGGAGATGTGCCTTTTGTTTCTCATGGCTTTGAGCCAAGACCTTACAAAGTACTATCAGACAGCAACAACAATTGCAGTAGGACAAGCAATGGGAAACCTAAAGCTTACCAAGGGGACATGTCATTTTTACCTCGGGGCTTCCTTGGAAGGTCTAGTTCCAGAGGAATTTCAGTCAAAGCAGATGATGGCTTGCCATTTAGTAATGGTGCATCATCATCCTTTGGGAATGGAAAAAGTAAGTCAAGTAACCACTCATCTTCTATAGGTGGCTTGTCTCCTGGTTTCCTTACAAGGCATCGCAGGGAATCCATTGCCCTAGGCACAAGCTCTGACATTTCAATGGATACAAAATCTAATGGTGCTGCAGTAATGCCAGAGGGTGCAGAGGAAATGGTTTCAGATTGTACGACAAATGGATCTTCGTTCCAAATAAGAGCGTCCGACCACCTTGATGAAAATGGCCTTGCAATTTTGCACACAAAAAGTAACAGCTGTGGGCAAGAAAATGACAGTAATGGAACCCCCAGCATGAATCATGATGGTTCTGAACATGGACTGCGCCGAAGAATAACCTCAAAATTTTTTGAGCAGGATGGTATTGATGCCCAATAAAAGCATGACTGCGTTGCTATAGCTGGTGAGAATAGAGACCATTCGAACACACAAGTGAGAGCCTGTGTGCTCATGTCATAGCTGGTATATAAACTGATGAAGGGCTGTGAGCTAGGAAGTAAATGCTAGCTGATTGATTGCTCGAAACTGCAACTGGAGCAAGCATTGTTTGCTTGATAGAATTTTTAACTCATTCGACACATGGCTCCCACTTGTCAGAGGGGTAGAGGGGTGTCTCTGGGTTCCCACACAATTTGTAGAAACCCAGATGCTCCCCTAATGCCATGCTATTTTGTTGGCATTAGTGTTAGGTACATAGCTGAGCGTAGGCTTACTACTATCCCCTTGATCCATAGCTTAAATAAACTGGAACTACTGACTCCTCCGGTGTCCTGAAAGCTGAATCAATTGTAGAGTGATAAGAGGAAATTCCCATGGCTTTCACTTTATATTTTGCATCCCTTTGCCTCGCATGATATATTTTATTGTTTTGCTGTGTGATGATGGGTGAAACTCTTAACGTTGTTACTCTGGTCACTTCAAAATACGTGAAATTTTCAACGCCTCAGGCCTTGTTTGGATGTAGTCAGATTCACATCAATCCACATGTGTTGAGGCGGGTTGGAGTGAAACTGGAACTAAATTCCACCCTAATTCACTCCAACACATGTGGATTGAGGCGAATCCGACAACATCCAAACAAGGCCTCAATGATTTCCTCACATTGGCCTGGGTGCATATATTGGATTATTTTGTTCCTGTTTATGTATTTTGTGTTCTGTGAACTGTGATGTTGTATTATTATGAGTTACAACCATCTCGGCTCGTTGCCGCCCTCATGCTTGTAAGTGTGTACCATTAGCCAATGGTGCTTTTTTAGGTCTGTTTTAGTTTGTGCCGTTCTAATTGAAGTGTTAGACCCGAACCATTTGGGATTAAGGGATTTGCATCCTCCTGCTGATCTGTTCATGTCATTTCTACAGGGGATACAAAGCTTTAGTCTGCATTTATTGCTCAAAGAATGAGTTCCTTTCCTTTCACGTCGATTAGGCAGTTTAGCAGTATGTAAGCTTTGACCACTAATTAGTCGAACTGTGTGAATGCTTAGTATAATATAAAACTGTGTATGCGTTTATGTTGTTGATACTATAACAATTGAAGGAAATAATGTTGTTACCATCCACTATTTATCTGTATGATATTGTTGAATATATATTCGACAACTCCTGATCTTACTACCTCTGTCTCACAAATAATTTAAATCTCACGTCCCACGGAATCAAAAATTTTTAATTTTGACCAAATACAAATATGAAAGTATTGATATTTGTGATATGTAGATCGATCATGTGATTTATTTTCATGATAAAATTTAACTAGAGATCTGAATATAGATAATTTATTCTAGAAGTTCAGCTAAATTTAAGAATTTTTTTGAATCCTCGTAAAGCAAAATTTGCATTATGTTCAGTTGGCAATTTTTTTTGGTTTCGAGTATTGTAGCACTTTCGTTTGTATTTGATAAATATTGTCCAATCGTGAACTAATTAGGCTTGGCAAATTGTGTAATTTGTTTTTGTTTTTGTTTATATTTAATGTAAAATTCGATATGACGAGGAATCTTTAAAAATTTGGATACCTTTTGGGAACTAAGGCTTTGTTTAGTTTGCGAAAAATTTTGAGTTTTGCTATTGTAGCATTTTTGTTTTTATTTGACAAATATTGTCTAATCATGGACTAACTAGGTTCAAAAGATTCGTCTCGTAAATTACAGATAAACTGTGCAATTAGTTATCTTTTATCTATATTTAATACTTCATGCATATGTCACAAGATTTGATGTGATGGTAATCTTGAAAAAATTTTGGGAACTAAACAAGGCCTAAACAAGGCCTCATTGTGAGTGAGGAAGTAGATCCCAGCACGGCAGCGCTAGAGACCAGATCAGAAAGGAAATGCGGGCAAAAACTTCAACAAACTGATGAACAATGAACAACAGTACAAGCAAAAGTTGTGAAACGACGTAGCTCTTCGATACAGAAGACGTATAAAGGGGCCACCCATTTCCATCTGGAAAGGAGAAGAAAACAAGCAAAACTTCCCAAAGGCAAAAACCGCATTCTCGCGTCTGCTTTCCTTCCACACCCATATCCACCCCCCGCGTGACCGCGTCTCGCCCCGTCGCCATGGATGCCATCGACTCCGTGGTGGATCCCCTCCGCGACTTCGCCAAGGACAGCGTCCGCCTCGTCAAGCGCTGCCACAAGCCCGACCGCAAGGGTACGTGCAAGGATCCCTCCTTCCGCCGCCTCCTGTTCGAATCCGAGTTGTTTTGGTTCTTCCATCGTCAGATCTGACGGCGTTTGTGTGTGATCTGGGGCTTGCAGAGTTCACCAAGGTGGCGGCGCGGACGGCGATCGGGTTCGTCGTCATGGGCTTCGTCGGCTTCTTCGTCAAGCTCATCTTCATCCCTATCAACAACATCATCGTCGGTTCCGGCTAGGTTCGTGTCTATATTCCATTACCCACCCCCTGTTCGTTAGATCCGCTTGTTGCGATGTCGTGGTTTGCCGATCTGCGGTGCGCGCTCTTGTGTGAAGTCTGTGCACGCTTTTCAGGGGTGAAATTGGGTTGTGCGGAGACTCTGGGAATGATAAGATCTCGGCCGATCTGAGTATGCTTGTTCACTATGGTTGTGAATTTTGTTTTCGTGGCCTATCATTCGATTAGGTGGAAACTGGGTAAACTGGATTTTACCTACCTCCTGCATGATCTTTGGTCAGAGTCAGGTATACTTATTAGAAGAGAAAATCTAGCAGTATACTTATTGGAGCAGTGGATTAGTGCAGTTTCATCTGTTCACTTTTTCAGTAGCAGTAGTTGATCATATAAGTCATTGGTTCCAACTGATTGTTGAATTGTGAACTCAGTTTTGGATGTCAGCCTCAAGTTAGTATCAGTTTGTAACTCATCAGAGTTATTTATTTAGATTTAGTATAAGTTGCAAAGTTTTTGCTTTTGTCTGAATTGCTGAGGAAGTATTGGACTTCATCATTCCTCACTACTCAATGCAAGTAATCAGAATCCTCAGGGTCCTACATATGGGACCTATTTATGCTGGAACACGTCGTCGAATCATCCAACTCAACTATTAGGACCTATTTACGCTAGAACATGTCTAATTGTCCAACTCAACTATTACCCAGGCAAACATAATTGTACATTGTATAGTACCGGCCCATGATCTATTTTTGTTATCCGAACTGCATTTTTGCAACTTTCCATACTGCAAACATGGTGGTTCAAGCTATGTGATGTATGGCGGATTCTCTCTAAATCAAGAGTCATGACAGTCTCCCCCCCACCCCCCAATATGGATCTTTTAAACAAAACCTACTCATGATCAATTATGGACAGATGCTTATAACATAGATTGATTTTCGCCTAAGGGAGCTGATTAGCTGGCAGTTCATCTCCTTGATAAAATTTTATTTTTCCTGCTTCTGTTGAGGAATCATGATTAAGTGAAAACATCATTTGTGGGGCAAGTTGCCATCCTAACTTTCTATTAGGGAGTCACATGTCCAATTCTTGTCATGCTGCCAGAATTTTGAATTTATTGGGAGAATCTAATTGAAATGTGAAACACCGTGATTCCTTGGCTTTGTTGACATGATTAGTCTTGCTACCGACTACTGAGTAAAAAAAAACGCTTATATATATTCTATTATGCATTACAGTAGAATGTATCAAGTGTTTCCATTTCAGGTCAAATGTAAATAGAAACAATGCACAATTTGAGTAGCTAAGTAATAATTTCCTGTTCTCATGTGAGTACAGTGAGTGTGCTAATAAGTTCTCCTGTGTTTGTGCAGGCTTACAGGAGTGCAGGACGATTAGCATGGGAGTAGTGCGATACTTCTGAGAGCAGGATCTTGGTCTTTCGAATAGTATTGTTAATGACAGTTTTTATTCGTTGTGTTTCTGGAGTAATCGTTGTACTGTAAGACTTCAGGATGTCTGGATACCGGATTCTGAGTAGACCTTGAAACCTTGATAAAGCAGCCAGTCTTGGAAAGAAAGTTTTATCTTTTGTTGTTTCGTTAAGCTGTTTTTGTTGCTGTCCACAGCTCTCTTGGTGATGGCGATTTGGTGGTTTATATTTTTAGTATATCTGAGGATTGTCAGCATTCAGAACTTAAGCTGCACACTCCTAGCTTGTTTTCTGTATCGGGAGTGTTAACTTCTGGTGTTACGTCAGGTCTTAGTATCTAGGTGTTCGATTAGAAAGCTTGTTAGGCTGTCTCCAATAGGAGACCCATTTGGGAACCCAAACCCAAAATAGGTCTCCAACCCAATAGCCTCCAACAGAGTACCCAAACAGAAGACCCATTTTGGGTATAACCTAAATTTGGGTATCCTCTCTCTTCGAGACCCATTTGCAGAGAGTGTTGTCTTTTAGGTTTTATTGTTGGAGAAGACTAAAAATACACTTTTACCTGTAGCGCTATCCAAAGGACAAATGGGTCTTGTATTTTGGGTGACGATTGTTGGAGATACTCTTAGGGCACTCTCAATGCAGGTAGTACTATCATAGTTTCTATGAATATTAATTATACTGTCATCTAAGCATTTTGCTGATGTGGCAAGATAATTATTGAAGAGAGAGCAAAAATCATAGAAACCGGGTCTAAGTTAGAAACCATGTCTTGCTGATGTGGCAAGATAATTATTGAAGAGAGAGCAAAAATCATAGAAACCGGGTCTAAGTTAGAAACCATGTCTACATGAGAAGATAAAAAGTGAAATGATTGGTTGAAAATGGAGAAAGAATGAATATGATTGATAGGAATTATTTATTGGGCCCATGGTTTCTATATGTACTGTCTATACAATTAATACGTATAGCATTGGAAGTGTCCTCACTAGACTAAAAATTAGTCTAGATTAGGTAGGATTGGTTAGCACAAGTAGTTTAAGAGGCATGGACATGGATACAAAAAAAAAAGGCCCACCTAGTAGCTCTATGAATTAGGGCTAATTTTTAGTTAGCTAATGCAGAATAGACGTTTTGCTGTTGAAGAGTATCGATGAAAGGCATGTCGTTTTTGACGCGGGATGCAGACCGTAGACGTTCTGCTGTTGTAGAGGATCGATGGGACGATAGAAGGCATGTCGCTTTTGACGTTGGCGTTCTTCTGTGGTTTCAGCTTGCTACCAAATTCAGCAAAAAATGGCAGCCGATGCTCAAAATCAATCGTTTCGCCCTCTAATTGACCTTCTGGCATCACAAATCCACCTTATAGGTGTCCTCTGTCGCAGAAATTAGAAGGACTCGCCCAAAATTTCTTTTTTGTTGCAAGGGACAGAGCTCCAATAAAACATGAGCTGCAGGCCTATCCAAGCGGGACCTTACCTAGAATGACGACCGACGTCGAAAACTAAAAGAATATACCCCATTTCTTGACGGTCACGTGTCACGGAAACCGTTTGCCGACGTGCCGGCGTTGCACCGTTGAATAGTTGTGCATCCTAGGAAATCGAAAGTGCCCGTACCACGTGCGTGGCTGCTGCAAACCTCTACAGCATTTTCTACGTATGTGTACTGTTCTCGGCATTGGACTTGAGAAACCCAGGAAGGCAACGTATACGTATACGTATACATACGTACCTGCACTCTGGAAGAGTTAGGCGATTGCACAGTTGCACGTTATTTCTGGCGCTCAAAGGCTGAAAGCCGCGAGGTGATAGCGAACGTCCACAAAGAAACAGGCGGAGTGGCGGACTGACAAATAGCAGTTCTGGACTTAAATTTTCCGTAGGATGCATGCTTCCCTAGGCCTTGTTTAGTTTCTAATAAATTTTGCAATTTTTTTCAGATTTGTCGTCACATTGAATCTTTAAACGCATGCATAGAGTATTAAATATAGACGAAAATAAAAATTAACTGCACTGTTTGGTCAGAATTGACGAGACGAATCTTTTAAGCCAAGTTAGTCCATGATTGGACAATATTTGTTAAATACAAACAAAAGTGCTACAGTGCCGATTTCCTAAAAAATTTTGAAACTAAACAAGGCCCTAATACTCAATCTATCTCCCAAATTATAAGATATTTGACTTTTTTAACATCAAATTTGACTACTCTTTTTATTCAAAAATTTAAACAAAATATCACTTCTTTTATCGTGGCTTAGTTTATTAATAAAAGTTTTTAAAAATGATTTAAATTTAATTATATTTGCATAAATTAAATAAAACGAGTGTTTAAATTTGAGGTAAGAAAGGTCAAACATTGTGATGGAAAGAGTAATTGACAAATGAACTAGCCCACGCGTGCATCTCGACGGCGCATTTGGTCTGAGAAATGTGTTTGGCCCAGCTAGCGATCCTAGACGCCGAGTTTGGATGTCTAAAGTTGGAAGAAGTCCAAGTCCCTCAACTTTCGCAAAACTCTGTTTCTAAATAAAATTTATTATAAAAATATATTCTATAACTGATATAATTGGTACTTATTTTATGTCACGAATGATATCAATTTTTTATATAAATTTAGTCAAAGTTTAAACTGTTTGACTCCTTGAAAAATAAGAATTGTATTCTTTCATGAATGAATGGATCAGAGTACTTAACGACACACCCGCGACACCCTAGTCAACCAGGGCATGTTGACAAAGCACAGTCATAGCCTAGCCATGGGAGTTGTAGATCCAAGGCACGATTGATGAAATCTAAAATGTCATGGCCTGGATCTACCTTGGGGTGGATCTGGCAATGAAGATCCCTGACGACGTGCCTAGAGCAGGCTTTGGCTCAGGGGTAGGCCTTGGAGTGGGCTCGTCAATAGACTCAAAAATAGACTTGACGTTGGGTTTATGGGTTTTTTAAATCTATTTTCAGAGATAGAGCGTTATAACAACATCTGGAGATCTCGAGATTAATAGTGATCCTAAAATGGTGGTGACAAGTGGATAGAAAAGTAGCCAGAGTTAGGAATTGTAACTAGAGAATATGGATATTATTATGCATGACCAGTAGACACTTCGATTTGGGTGATCGGTATGCCTAGGCTTATCACTTCTAATTGTTTATGTTTTTTCGCACCTTACCCTTATGAACCCTTTCCATAAGCACCTCATTGTCGAGGTGTATGTCACTTACTACTAAAAGAAAATAACACCGTTAAATCTAAAAATATGAATATTTATGTCAAGTTGAAAGATTTAATTAAACACGGGTGAATAGGTTCCACCGAAAGAAACCTAACCACCTGAACTGAGTCATCTGAAATCTTAAAGGCCTTTCCGGCAACAAGCGGGGAGGGGGTTGCCGTTGCCGTTTTCCATCGCCTCCAACCTTAGATGAAGGTTGTCGGGTAGCATAGCTAGACGGAGGAGGCAACTTCACAATTTGACGATCAGAGAATATCACCTAGATTTAGAATAAAAATAGGCACACCCTGTTCAAAACAGCACCAACACAGGCTAATAGAAGTGTTGGTTTAAGAAAAAAAGTAACCAGCCACATAGGCTCAAGAGGAGTGAAACCACTTATTACAAAAACACGTATCATTGTCCGAACCCACTGAGTTTAGTTCTTCCGATCCATAGAAAACTAGCTATGTTCACCTGCACTTTTTCTCAATTCACGTACCATCTGTTACCAGCCTCCGCTTTAATCCTCACAACGCGTGTTTGGATAAGAGCTTCTCTGCTCTGCGTTAGACGAAACACACGGTGTCTCAGTAAGTTATCATGATATTCTGCAAAACCACTATTTGAGCTTATTTGGACACTCGAAGAACATGTGGAGCCTAGCTATAGGCTACCAGCCAGAGTAGAGCATTGGGGAAGCCCTCATTGGCAACACCCTATACTTAAACTTCGAAGATTATTCTAAAGTACATCAGTATGTCACCAATTAAGCTTAGCTAGCTAGCACACGTAAGTTAGGCGTGGGTTTATTTCTACGTACACGTACCTCTTTTTGCTTCCAAATCATATTGCAAGTCTCCAAGTCCACAAAGACGCAGCTATTGTTGGCACGAGAGTAGACACTGTGAGTCTGTGACACACGCGTGTATCATCGTACGTATCTCTTTTCGGAGCCAACGACGGCCAAGCACTACACTGTGTACATGTACGAACACATCCTGTGTGCAGTTGTGCTTATCGGTGTACTACTGTACCAACGTGGTAGTACATATACAGGGAATTGTGCCTACTCGATCGTGAAATTTGTTGCGCCAATGATATTGGAACAAATTACCCCGGCCAATCAGACGATCGACTCGCTGTGGCTGCCGCTGGGCTACTATAAATACTTTGCTTGGTCGCCACCCTTGAAGCACACAAGAAGCACTGATCGAGCACTGATCAAGCACACAAGAACCAGAGCGCTGCTAGCTAGTAGCAAGCAATGGCCTTCGTCAGCAAGTCCATGGCGGCTTCCCCGGCGCTTCTGAGCCTCGTCATGGCTCTCGTGCTCGTGCAGGCATCGTCATCCACCAAGGCCCACCAGCTCATCCTGCCACCCACTCCAGCTCCGACGACACCCGCTCCAACTCCAGCTCCATCTGAATCTCTGTGCCCAGCTGGTTTTGCTAACCTGTCTTCGTTCCAAGAGGCTAAATTGGAGCTATTTAAGCTTCATATTATTCTGATTTTACAATCCAACGGTAGCATCATCGGTGGTACCACCACCGAGAAGCCCGCCGGCGCCATCGACACCACCACCTTGGCGAGCATTCTTCCAGGAATCACGTTGTGCCTCTGCAGTTCTGTTGGCACTGACGATCTCGTCCATGTCGATGTCGATGATCTCTCCTCTAGTACTTATCTCGGCGCCATCACGTGCACCAAAATCAGCGTCTGAGCTTGAGCACGCCATGTGTGCCACATGCATGCATGCGCGATGTGTGTGTGTGTGTGTGTTTGTTTGTTGCATGCATGGCTATTTACTGATATCATGCACTCCTACTATATACTATACTACGTAAATAAGTTCCCACCAGCTGCATGCTTGTATGCATGTGTTGTCTACATGCGGACACTAATCCGCGGGTAAATGGGAGTCTGTAACCTGCTTAATTATGTATCATGTGGCATATTTGCGTGCTTGTACGTGTACTCACAAATACTACACCATATATATATACTTTGGTGCATATGAAATTGATGCTTCTATTACATCGTCAATATATATATAATGACGTGTTCATCCATCCCACTAAATCATTGATATTACTATGAGCTAATCATCATCTAAAGCTGCAATATACAGTGTATACGTACCCACGAGACTTGTGATCGGAAGCGGCAGCGCCATGGCCAGGATCACCGAACATACGTGATCCATGTCTCAACATATGAAATGCAGATGTGCACTTTGCTGTGTTCCAGTAAATAATCTAGCCATGCAAACAGATGATGTGCAGGAAAAAAGAACTGAAAGAAATTCTGAAATAAGGAAACAATTTTTTTTAGAGTTTAAGGGCCTATGCCCCGGCCTTTCGATTAACATCAACAGACCAACGTAGTCGATTACAGCGCAGGTTTGCCAAAATTGTCCAACTGGACATTACAGTTCAGACAGAAAAAAGCAGGAAAAGCTACCAACGTTTAAGAAACTCTAAACCACTGAAACATAGACGCCTAGAGTAAAGCTTCATCCACAGCCTTCCACCAGCAAACACTTGCAGAGGCAAATGATAGGAAGGGAACATCTTTCTTCGCTCCGCCAACAGCTTCAGCGTTCCCTTTGTGGACCAAAGCTTCATTCACATTTCACATACTGCCACCACCAGGAGACATATATTTTCAGTATCCACCAACAGGATGGAAACATCTTTCCTTACTTTGCCAACATCTTCAGTATTCCCTTTAAGAATCTTCAAGTGACGTCTTGGGGAATGTAGTGAAAACAGAGAATTCTTCCAGCCGCCAAGTTGATCTTGTGGATCACTTCCTTTAAACTCTTTCTTGTCTACAGGGGGCACAAAATTATCCAATTCTGTAGGAGCCCAGATATCCTGAAAAGCAGCATTCTCTTCCACCCAATATGGCGAAAACTGTTGTAAAACATACGGACTTGATCCTAGAAGGAAAGAAGAAGGAGGAATCCTAATCCTAGTCCGTTTGTATGTGGGCTCTTACCAAAACTCTTAGGCCTTGGCAGGACTATATATATGTGGGAGCTTCATGTTGTAATCACCAATATTCAGATGAATAAAGAATAGTCTCCCTATCTTGTGTCTATTTGTTCTCTACTTTCATCTACTATGTTGATCATGAGAGACGGAGAGGGAAAGGTCCTAACCGCTGACAACATGTTTTATAACACGTTATCAGCACGACAAGCTCTACGTCAACATCGCCATTGAAGCCGCCGCCGACCTTCGACGCCGACGCTCATGCCGCCGCCGTCCCGAACGTGACTACTTCGACGACGTCGATATACCGACGTTGTTAGCGGAACGGATCTGCTACCTCTACCGATATCTACTGCAGCGACATGCACAGTCATCGTCAAGCGTTCTACGACAATGTCAAACGCCCTACGCGGTATGTATCTACTAATCACTACCCTACGCGGTATGTGACGTAGATCAAATTGACATCCTCTATAAGGTACGAAAAATATCTTGCAGATATATTTTTTATGCCGATCATCAAGCTGGTATATATATATTTTTTTGAATTATATATATATACACACTTGCAATATATATACATGTATAGTACATGCTATCCATATTGCAACGAGGGTTAATAAACAAACTAGGAAAAATAAAAGAAAATTGTCGGTACAGAAGACCCACAAACCAGGGTGCATCACGGCATGAAGTCGACTAATCCTAAGTTGAACGGCATGAAGACCGAACTCACGTGAATTATGATTAATTTAATAAAATAAAAGGAGCTTGGCAATAATAATATTGTTCGGGGAGCCAGTAGCTTATGTGTACACAACTAGTATTGTTTGTGGACTCCTACTAGCTAGTAGCTTGTATACATGCATATGGTACTATACTACTGCATTGCATAAACACTGTCCGTATCAGTAAAATTAGTATCAACAAGCAGTCGGTAGCTCGCCGCACGGGCACTCGCAGTGCATGATGCCACTGCTATCTCCTCGAGCAACATGGCCTGCAAGTCGGCAAGCTCTGAACAAT
>Ga0182004_10000740_pt1 | contig 21486 bp, 14 predicted proteins | sample Sormic07211540_1_FD_120479 | JGI IMG/M metagenome (GOLD analysis project Ga0182004, IMG submission 120479) | Endophyte microbial communities from Sorghum bicolor roots, Mead, Nebraska, USA - 072115-40_1 MetaG | ecosystem: Host-associated > Plants > Roots > Unclassified | place: USA: Nebraska...
CCTAGTAGGGAAGAATGTGCACAGATGAATGCTTTTCGTGACAGTCTTGCACTTGGCCTGCTGAATAGATCATGAGAATATGTTTTTTTTCTTGTTCAAGGACATGTAATTTAAGTTTTCTTTGAGGACATGTAATTTAAGTTTTGTTTGAGGACATGTAATTTAAATTCTGTTCGAGGACATGTAATTCTATTTTTGTCTGAGGACATGTAATTTTTTTTTGAGGATATTTGTTTGGGAATAAAATCATTTTAGCGCTTTGAAAAAAAATCAAATGAGTGCGGCATGCCAAAACGCAACCATGCAGGACGGCATGCAGGACACCATTATGTGCATGTACTTCAATTAATGAACCAAATCAAGCATTAAATGAGGACAAATCTGTCTTATGAGCTGTATGCCAAAAAGTTTTTGGAAACATCTAAACACCTATTTGGATGTAAAGTTTACAGCCGAAACTTTTGGGATGTAAAGATTTGGGATCTAAACAAGCCCTCATTTTCTCGGTTCATGCAAACTGAATTTGGTAAAAGGGAAATGGTGTGGCCATGTTGAAAAGTACTCCTAGAACGCTTATCCACATGAATGAAGAGCTACCAGTGCGTAGCAGGTCAGAGAGAGCCATATCTTTGTCGCTCAATCGGTCAATCGACAACTTCACATAAATTATTGCCTTGTGCTTCCAATCTAAATTCACGGTCAAAAGAACACATCTCAAATTGCGTGTTTATTCAACCCACACGAGGCCCTTCACGGTAGACAAAACTCTGAAACGTAGTTCCTTTATTGGCGTACCATAAAGACTGCCGCACTGTACAAACCGTTTTACAGAACCTGCTTCCGCTTCAAGAGCGTCTCATAATTGAGCCCTTGTGTGCCACCTAGACTTGCTGATGATCCTCCTAAGCGCTTCCGTGGCTTCATCCAGTGTCTCGACGCTGTGATCCACCTCAAAAGCTATCCTCTGGATGTTGAACTGCAAAACCCGCCCAAGAAAACTTTATGTTGTTCTGCCGTTAAGAAACAACCACTACCATAGCAGCACAACGCATAAGCTCATGATCTCAGAACTGGAAACAGAGGCTTGAGGTGTTGAATCATGTAAAGATCTTTGGTAGGTTGTACCTGTGCACCATGTCGAACACGGATATCAATGCCTTTGCTATCCATTGAAATAACAGCTACATCATCTACCTCTCCTTCATCAGTTGATAAAAGTTCTCTCAGAGGCTTTGAGAACATTGAGTTGAGTTCCTATTCAAAGGGCAATAGATGGAGCAGAGGAATCACTTCCAACTATAGTGCTTAAGATCAAATGAACTAGACATATTTATGAAACGCATTGCTCGTCAGGCTGTTCTCCGAGCAAATACTCATCTGCTTACCTTTAGATTGTGTTCCCCTCCATCCATTGCAATCTTGTCAGGCTGCAGAGCCTCATATTCGTTCACATCTATCCAAGCAACAGTACCAAAACCTCCAATGAAATATATGTCACTGGAAAAAAGTTCACACGTATTATCAGATCTTTCAATGAATCTAAAAAAAATAGTGGCAACAGAGAGACAATTAATTATGTGAGAGTGTACTACTGATACTGTAAAATCTATGTAATCATAATAAAAAACTAAATAAGTTAAACTAGTGCAGTCTCACAAATTTATTGCAACTCCACATTAGCAGGTAAAAAGGGCTAGAGAAATAGATCTGAATGAAAAGAGAAATCGTACAACTGAACCACAAATTGTATAGTATTAAAAGGATTAGTCCCTCGATTGTTGCAAGAGTACTCTTGATTAGTTGTTTTTTTTCATTTACTAAATCCAACGAGGAAAAATAAAACTACGTATTGATCATGCAAACTGGCCAAGTATAGCTGCTTCGCCTTGTAAAGTTGTAAGTGAACTCAAACAGTAAACTAATTAGCTGCAAATCTTGTGTACATTGTTTCAGAGAATAATCGCTTTTATCACAACCAGACAAGCAAAAAGAAAATGCATCTTACATAGAAACACCAATGCCCATGAAATCTCGAAGAACACTAATACGAAAACTTGAGAAAATAGTTCTCATTAATGCAAATTCAGAACTACCTTATTGTGTGCATTCTGTAGTAATAAAAGTTACCCCACTGTTGGGATGCCCACTGCTGGTGCTTTGAAACATACTGCTGATGAGCCCATTCCTGATACAGATTTATTAATTCTATTCAAGAATTAACCAAATATCTGAAGGGAAGAAGAATATCCAAGGCAGAAGCACATGAAAATAGTTGCCTCCTCAGTATTCTTATAGAGCTTCTGGCCAATTTCTTTTACCCCCATTTCTTTTGGCAGGTTTTCAGTTAGGGTGACTCCTATTGGTTGGTACTGATAAGGATTGGTAACAGAAGTAGGCAAAAAAGTTAACTGCAACTTTGGAATGTCTTAAGCTGAAGGCAGGTTCAAATAAGTGTCTTGATTTTGAGTTTATTTTGTTCATTCCATGTATGAGCAGCAGGGGTTAGCTTTGTGCAGTACTAGTTCACATACGAACGAAATAATAGCAATATGGAACACATGTCCAGAAATAACTTCAAACACAAAATTTACTGAATCTGGTGACATGGCATTGCAGGAGATGGTATTCAGGAAAAGAGATAATATCAGTAGTAATTTTAGTGCAAACCTGTTGTTCAACGGGCAACGGAATGACATCACCAAAGATAGTTACTCGTGCATTTGATAGTCCACTCCATCCAGGTACCTAAGAAAGGTTCAGAACATTTTAGTAAAAAATCAACAAAGACATTTCAAAAGCTGATTATATAATATAACCGATTGCCAAATTTACCTGTACAACAAGGGTGCATCTTGGGTCTGCCAACAAATTTCTTGTGTGGATGGCTAGTGGGGATAATGAGAAGATTGGGTCTTCATGACAAAAAATGCAATAAATAAATAAATATAGCAATCTAGAAACTTGGTAGATACAAGATGTGATATCAAATTACTTACGGCCAAATGGATCAGGTGCAAAATCTACTAGAGAACCAAATGGGTATCCTTCACGGCGGTGATGCATCCGAGACATTACAGTGCACAGATGAGCAAACCTTGCCTGGTTTCAAAAAAGAAACATGAACATAGTCATTACAAGTTCCTTCTCATATCCATATTTAATTGTTTACCTCTTTCTATGTCAGATACAACTAAACCAAACACAAGAGAGCTTAAACATACCTGTTCCATGAGGTTGCGAACAGCCAAAGCTGGTGGTGGTAAATCATGAACAGCGGTTGCACTGTGCACACCACCTGAAATAGGTGTTCTGAATAGACCAGCCCTAGAGCCACCAGTGTTAGTCCCACCACTTCCAGAAGTGCCAGCATCATCATGTTTAGTGGTATCCATGTCATTGCTTCCGCGTAGAGTTACATTACTCTTTCAATATTACAAACAAGAAGAGAACAATAATCAATCTTGGAGAGCTCATAAAAAATTAAAATTACAAAGGGTAAGAGATTAAAAAGAAAACATTTCCCAACAAAAAAATAAGAAGCATGGAGATTTATGAGTGAGCGGGTGAACATTGCCATAGTTCATTGCCCCAGAATACGCTTCACTGAAGTTGCTTGTAATTACTGTGACGTTGTTGTGTCTCTTGTAGTCTTGACTTTTTAGGCCTCAAAACACAAATAACAAAGAAAACGAGCACGTGCTTACAGTCATAAAATTGCTTTGACTTGGTGGTAAAGTTTCTCCAGAAAGCTAAAACACTTCAACTGTTCAACATGGAGAATGAATAAAACCACTGGTAGATGTAGGAGGGAAGGTTCAAGGGAAAGTGAACATCATGAAAATTAGAAGACATGGAAGCAAAAAGTGAGAAGACACAAACTTACAAAGGCCATTGTTTTTAAAAAAAAAACTTACAAAAGCATTAGCATATGGATTTCAATATCTACAAAGTCATCTAGAAAAAGGTCGATCCACCATCCTGAATCAGCCCACCAGGAAGATAAAAGCCAAATATGAACAAATAAAGTGACAGAAGACTGCATAAAAGTGCAGAGCAAAACTCCCATCCCAACTGTGGTGTATGCAAGCTCATGACTCCATTCGTTAACTAGCTTAAATTTTAATAAATATAAATCTAACTGAACAACATGCAATATTATGTAGAGGTCATTATTAGTGAACCTGGCAGAAGTTACCTGACACAATTCATTAGCTAGCTTTAGAACAATACAGTAATAAAAAATATTTTCTGTATCTGGCAAAAGTTAACAAATTAGTGAACCTGGTTACATCATCATATACTAAAAGGTCATTTAAACTGTTTTTTTTTCAAATTAGCCATGCGTCAGCAATTCTTGCTGCTTGAAGAGCTTCCCTACCAGACTTACTTCCATTGATTAAACAATCTGAAGTTCTGTCAAGTTAGACAGACAATTTGAAACTTCACATGGAAATATAACGTATATATATGCCAAAATGATAGTTTCATTTTTTTTTTTCTGAAGAATATAGTTTTAATTTTTTTTCTACTGATGGAAGCTCCTTATTATCATAGCAGTTGAACTGTCGCATAAATCCGTACAGCTGAAGTACAATACGTCAGGTACAGGATCGCATGGGTTGGATCTCCAACAACATATCATAACATCAGCGAGTACCTCGAGTAATTGAAAATCTCCCGCCTGATCAGTCGTGTCATCGGCAGGGTCCAGGGACCCGTCTTCCCCTGCCCCGGCGAGCAGGCGGCCGCCGATTCGGGGTGGAGCGCGCAGCCAGCGCGTGGAGATGGCGAGAGCGGAGGGGCTCCTGCGGAGCCCGGGGAACGCGGCGGAGGCTCTGCGGAGCGGCAGGGACAGGGACGGCGACGCGTCTCCGGCGGTCCCCGGCGACGAGAGCACGGAGGAGCGCGCTCCTAGAGCTTCCATAAGTGTAAAAAAAAGGGTAGAGTGAAGAAGTGAGAGCGAGAGCGAGGGGTGAAAGCGGTATCTATCTGTGATTATCTGCGCCATCCATTTTAACGTCACATCGACATCGAACAGCTAGTACTGGCTACTGGCTACAGGGCTAGCACGAAAATGTGGCCCCACCACCTTCACCCCGACAAAGTGGCCCCCGCATGGACCTAAAAGAATCCTGTCCGCAATATCGACGGATTTTTTTTTTATTTTGCCGAATGGGAAAAACAATTCTCGTTGGAAAAAATCATTCTCCTTTTTAAAAACTTGACTTGATTTTTTTTATTTTCGAGTCCATAAATATAAAGCCTTGTCTAGATCCAAATTTTTTTTGAATTTTAATATTGTAACACTTTCGTTTTTATTTGACAAACATTGTCCAACCATGGAGTAACTAGGCTTAAAAGATTCATCTCGTGATTTACAGACAAACTGTACAATTAATTTTTGTTTTTATCTATATTTAATGCTCCATACATGTAACGCAAGATTCGATGTAACGGAAAATCTTGAAAAGTTTTGGAATTTTGGGGGTGAACTAAGGCCTTGTTTAGTTACTGAAGCGAAACATAGCACTTTCGTTTGTTTGTAATAATTATTGTCCAACCATGGACTAACTAACCTCAAAAGATTTCTCGTACATTTCGACCAAACTGTGCAATTAGTTTTTATTTTCGTCTATATTTAATACTTCATGCATGCGTCTAAAAATTCGATATGACGAGCAATCTTAAAAAATTTTTGGAAGTAAACAAGGCCTAAGTTTAGCAAAAATATAAAAATATTTACAATACGTAATAGTAGTAAGCATCATAATCATAAAATATATGTAAAAAATTTACCTATTTATGATACAAATATTGATAATTTTTATAAATAAACCTAATTAAATTTAAGAAAGTTTGAATCTAGGATGACATTTTTTATGGGCTAGTTCTAGTTTATAAACACTGAAAACCCCGCTGGTCAAGTTTGCTCGTCAAAAGCGATGTTGTCCAAAAAAAATGTAGTCAGAGTAATACAAATCAATTTATGGTAACTTTCCAGCGCAGTCCCAATTCCCAAGACCCTGGCATGAACTTTGCAGCCCTCAGGCGTGTTCATAAAATTCCTGCTCATATCTTCACTTGAAGGAAATAAAATGTGCAAGCTCCCCATTGCACATTATGGATAATAATAAATGAAATAATCACTGTGTTGTACATGTAAACGAAAAGGGTTGAGAAAGTATAAAGGGGGCCAACTCAAGGGAGGGGGATAACCTGTTACCATCCCAAAACCCTAACTTCCAAAACTACATGTCACTTTCCTGTAATCCTGTATCATATAGTGTAGTAAGTAGATGCTAGCATGTAGAATGCCCTCCATCTTTCTAAAAAGCAAAGAATAGAGCAAACAAAAATGTATGTACAGGGGGTTCTTTGCAGCTGCTTCCTTCAGTTCTCTTCCATCCATTTGTATCATTGCATGCCACTGGACCTAAACTAATAAGCTATGACGGGATCACAGCACCAGGAAGATGGGTGAAAATGCACCTGAAGATGTCTCGCAGCTGCCAATATGGCTCAAGCATCCGGTAACATTTTCAAAAGGAATCACGGTATTAGTGCAAACTGCTTTTGCTTAGATAACTTGCTATGGACATAGACACATAATACTGTACAGTCACTCGCCAAGGAGGTCACTACAGCTGCATAACATTAAGAGAAGTCAATTAACATGATCAAAACTAAAAACTCAATTTTATGAAGATAAAACATGATAGAACAGTCAACAGTGCACATTTATCAAGATGGTTCCTAGATCACTGATATACTCATTTTATTGGCACAATTATTTATTTAAGAGAATTACTTGTTGTGCTCGTTTCATTAGCTTTTCATTTCCTAAATCATTGATTCCCATCAAACCAATGCTACAGTGATGAATGTTCAGCAAACCAGTCCAACATATTTTTATCAATTATCATCAGGTGCATATGCTATGCAGCAACTAGTAGATGAAACATGAGTGCAAGACTGTTATTTCAACATACACAAAGCAGAGCCATAACAGTAGAATGTTAAATTCTTGCTTAGTAAAATCATCGCTCACCTTTACACATAGAGTTCAAATAAAACTAGCAAGCAACGCATGCAGTGCAATCCAATATATCAAGACGCCAAGTCTTAAGGTCGGTTGCCTCATGAGCAATCTATCGCCTGAGACCCTGTTAACAAAATAAAAAGGAAAATTAGTGGCCCCACCAAAACATCACAAATTGCCAATCAGTGAAGTAACATGTGAGATTGCAGTTACCACATCCCATCAATTCTGTCTGATACCGGTCGAGTGAATTTAGGAACAAAGCGTGACATAGTCAATGACTTGAAACCATGGGCTGCAATACCAAATGTAAAATCAGAGAACAAAACTAAGTGAAAAACTGTATTTAGGAGTAAGATGCAGGACATATGCTTACCTTTGTCATCATCTTCGTCATCAAAAGGCTTGTCCTTCTCCATCTCCACATCAATAGCAACTTGGTCATTGCTGACTTTTCGTGCACCTCGAATCTGAGTGACAACTGCAGCTGGGCTTACTTTTTCATTCTGCACCCAAATTGAATACACAGGTAAGCACAAAATAAACTACTCCAATACATATTAATCAGGTACTTTTATCCACAAAATAAAACATACTTACCATTTGCTCAATCTCTGAAGTGCCAGGCAAGTTTATAGATCTGCTCTGCTGATTGGATACCCTATCCCTGCGAAGTAATCCTATTTGGGAATCCTTTTGGCTTAATGAGGCTTCTAGAGCATCTGATTTACGCATCAACTCCTCCATTTTGGTCCTCTCAACCTGTAGTAAAGAATCTTTGCTTTGGACTGTAACCCTTAAATCATCTAATTCAGCTATTAGAGATCCTATTTTTCTGTCCACCATATCCATATAGACAGGAACTTGAGTGCAATCATAATCATTGGCACTCTCCGCGTGCATACCGAACTGCAACAATGTCCTTTCTAACCATTTCAAGAAATCTGTTATCTGAGATGAGAACTTTTTGTTACTCTCTTCAGTGGTTAGCAGTTCATTAGTGCTTCTTGTAACTTCTTGTCGCAGAAAAGAGATCTCAGAATCTCTTTCTTGCAATTGTGACTGAAGGTTTTCTACTTCTGCAAGAAGATTCTCAGACAAGCTATGTAACTCATCAAATTTGTCAACAGTTGTCGTCAGTTTTGCTAGAGCTTTGGTCCTAGAAACTTCTGAGGTCTTCAAGGAAAATTCTTTCTCCTGCAGCATTTGCTCCAACTGAAGGCTTTTATTCTCCAAGATTTCAAGCTCTTTTTCTTCTTCATCGAGTGCTTGCACCAAACCTTCAATTTCTGCAGAACACAGAAAAACGCATGAACAACCGAAGGAACAAAGGTTTTTTTTGTTATTTTTAATTACATGAAAACGTGTAGCAGTGAACAAAACACAAGCAATTGAACCAAAATGTTCTGACAGCTCACCTTGGTCTTTTCTGCTTAGTTCATCAGTCAATTTCTCAATTCTTCCATGCTGCTCACTTGCCACTGATTCCATATTTTTAAGTTCATTTAATTGAGTCTCCAAATCCTTCTTTTGATTATGCAACACATCAACTTGTTTCTCCAAATATTGGAGCTCCGTTTTTGTATCTTCAAGATCAACTGAGAGCTGCTTTGCAGAAGATTCAGCTGCCCTTAACTGATATGATAGCTCAGAACTGATTGTACTAATTTGGATATCTTTAGCTTGAAGCTCCTGCTGCAACTCAAGAACAGTAGCCTTCAGTTCCTTTGTGCTACCTTCATTACTGTTCTGAGAAGTTTTTACAGCCATAACTAACTGTTCAACTATTGACTTTATGCATTCATCCGCAGAATGTTCAACAGCATAGCTGTGGTTATCAGAGTATAGATCACTCATTCCTTCAATCTCAGCAACTGAACTAGTGCATGCTTCATATAGCAAGCTCATATTCCTGCGCGCAGATACAATCTCCTCATCTCTTTCTTTCATCTCTGACTGTAGTTCAACAAATTTTGCTCTCAAAGATTCCAACTCATTATGCTGAGAAGTGAACCTGTTCTGCAACGTGGACATAACATCAAATAGCTCGGTTGCTTTCTGTTCAACTGAAAAGCCATGCTCATCAATGTTTCTTTTGAGATCGTTACAGTCCTTTACACAATCAGACAAAGCATGACATGCAATAGCAAGATGATGCAAAAACTGACTTTCATCGGTATCGTCCATCTTAATTTCCAAAGGAGCATTTGGAATATGAGCCTTCTGTAAAAGCAATTAGAAAGTGGTTAGGACTTGCTACAAATAAAAAAGCAACACTCTTTGAATTTCATATAACATCTGTGGGTACTGTTTCACCACAGGAAAAAGCAAGGTCATTAAGTTTCCATTTTACTATGGATGGAAATTACATATTACAAGGAAAATATTGACAACTTCCATGGTGAACCAAAAAGGTACCAAGAAAATATAGATAAGGTTGTATTATATATATAAATATTACTTTTAAATAATACAAATCTCATTTAATAAAGAAAAATAAGTTGGAGTTTATCTAGCTTTGCAAAAAAATGCAAGTTAATGAGAAGTATTACATGTCTTCGATATAAGTATGGTGATACATGCATACAAGTTAACCATCAAAATGTTATAAAACTTGCTAAACCACAGAAGTTATTGTGAGTATTTCGAAATGAGGCAAAACATAAAAAAGTGTACTTATAGCATAGTATACCTTGTTGTTTAAGCGGTTGGACAAAACATGTTTAGAGGCAATCGGTACATCCATCATATTTGTGCCATCCATCCATTTACCAGAAGACCTCATGAAGTTCTCCATATAGCAGATAAGGTCCACATCCTTACTGAATGTATTAACAAGACGGTGTGAAAGTTCAAAGCAGACTTCTCTAAGTTGACTGCTGGTGGAGTTCAACTCCAGCAAATGATCTGCTTGCCTCCTCCTGGTTTGTGACTGTGCATGCATAATATGCTCAAGCTGACGAACAGCATCAACTCTTGCAGATTCTGTAACCCTGTATTGTTTAGAAGATTCAGCAAGTGCAGCTTCTGCCTTGACCAATTCCTCCTGCAGGTTATCAGCCCTTTCATGAGCTTCATTTAACTCAGCAAGAAGCAGCTCTGTTGCTCGTTTTGATTTCTTCACTTCATTTTGCGATGAAACCACTGTTGACTGTAGGTCGAGGCAAAATTTTGCCATCTTTTCAACCTTGGTGATTGGATCCATATCAAATTCCCGGGCAACATCCACTTTATTTAAAGCATTTAATAGTCCACTCAAGTACTGGTTTGTTTCATGCAAGCTCTTCTCATTCTCAGCCAATCGATCCATTAAAGATGATTTCTCAGTCTCAAGTGATTCTATGTGTTGTTTTCTTTCACTTTTAAGTTTCTCTATCACGGCATTCATCTCTTCCATAGTTTGCTTCAGGCTGTCTCTGTGTTGCACTAAGCCCTTCCCTTTTCTGACAGCAACATTTAATTTCTCCCTCAGTGTGGCACACTTTTGCTCCTCCTGATTTAACTGTTCCTGCAGATTGTCCCGTTGCTTACCCAGACATTCTAGTTCAAGAACAAGTGACTGATACTTTTGCATCTGCTCAGCATCATTTTCCTCCAATTTACTTCTTTGAGCATGTAAGGTCTCAATTTCCAGCATTAGTGATTGCACCTTCTCCACAGCTTCATCACGCTCCTGCTCCACTAAGGCCAGATTGTTGCGAGCATGGTCTAACTCATTACTTAAAGAATTTAGTTCTGTCTCTTTCTCATACACACCAGTGTCTGCTTTAGAGGCATCGTTAGATGGCTTGATATCCTCTAACTGAATCTCTCTCTCAACAAAATTGCCTTCAGTAGACTTGGAAAAAAGAGTACCGTAGTCATCTAAAAGTTTCCTCAGCATTTTTCCCAAGCACAACACAGCAGAAACGCCTCCCGATGGAATTTCAGGGTTACTGCTATCCTGCAATGTGTTTTGCACCAAATTCAGCAGTTTGTGAATCTCAGTGTCCATTCCATGATAGTGCCTGCTCTCCTCGGTTTTTTCAGCTAACTTCTCCCGCAGTTCAGATAAATCCTTTCGCAATTTATCTCTAACAAACTCATCTTGAACAGCTTTCTCAGAGAGCCCAAGGAACTCAAATCTCAGTTTCTCTAGGCTTTGTGAAAAGAAATCCTTCTCGGCCTTTATAGCAACAACCTCTGCGCTGAGTTCAGATATCCTTTTATGCGACTCTTCTAGATCAGCAATAAGCATTTCTGAGGAATCCTCAAGATGCTCAATCTTCAACTGTAATGAATCTCTCTCCTGTTCCACCTCCAAGAGTCTGTTTCCTAGCCATGCTAACTTATCTTCTGCTTCCAACATTCTGAACTGTGGGGGGATGCTAATTTGGCCAAGGACTTCTTCCCATTTCTGTATAAGACTGTTCCTCTCCACTAGAGATTGTTCCAGCATATTGTTGTGTTCAGCCAGCTCATAGAATCTCCTATTCAGTTCCTCATATTTGCTCTTCATTTCATCAGATACTGAATTTGAATTTGAGTTCTGCTCATCGTTTATGACATCCATAGCAGCACCAGACTCAGAATGCCCATCAACAGAGGATCTCTTGTCACCGTCAGGTAGAGTAAAAGAAGTCCCAATGGCCATCTTTGACAGCAGTTCTATTTTTTCAACTATATCTCGAGAATGAAATTGCTCTGGCAAGTCTAGGTCTTCTAAGACTTCTTCAATTCTCTGAAGAACAGAGTCTTTTAGAAGAAATGAATCCCTTAGAGCTGTAGCTGAATTCCTTATGTATGAGAGCTCTGATTCCAAGGCTTCAATTCGATCTGCTTCTGTATAGGATTTGAGTTTGGCTTCCAACTCTTTCAGCAATGTTTCCTTTAATTGCAGTTCTTGTGTGAGTTTATCGATCTCACCAGACTTCTCCAGCAGAGACTGCTTAAGGCTGTCACGCTGCACTATCAAACCTTTACCTTTTGCAACAGCAATACTAAGTTTTTCCTTGACAGATGAATGTTTCTGATCTAACTGTTCGACTTCAGAAACCTTTTTCTGAAGCTCAGTACGTGAAGTTCCAAGAGCTTCATCCAGCATTTTCATGCCATCCTTCAAGACTGGAACTTCAGTTTCCAGCTGAATGTTTAGTGCATTGAGCTGTTCGAATCTGTCTTGCAAATCACACAGCTTTGGTAAAATTTCCTCTTTAATCAATGTGGGCAAGGGGTAAGACCACTTTTCAAATGAAACCTGGTCAAACATGCTGATCTCTTGCAAGCATATCTTTGACAAGCGAATTTCTTCAGCTGCATTTTCAAATTTCTCGATGCATGAAGCCACACCCTCTTCAATGAATGGGAGAAGGGTGGTAAGAATATGATCTTCCTTGCTAGACCCTTCACCAATATCAGATATCAATTGAACTGCTGAGGAATCATTTGCTGAGCGTGAAGCCAACTTTTCTGCTACAGCTAGACATCTACTGTGTAGTTCATCTTGTGTGGCATTTTTACTTGAAGAAGCTGACTTGAGCTCCTCATTCAGAATGCAAACTTCATTCAAATTTTTTGTTAGAGAACTGCATCTCATGTTGAGCTCCTCAACTTCTTCACATTTACTCAACAGCCTCGACTCAAGGCCAGCATTAGTTGACAGCACAGAATGGTGGTCATGCAACAAAATCTTTAAATGCTCAATAAGTCTTTCATATTGACTTTCAATTGGTTCATCAACATTGTATCCTGCCCCAAATTCATCTGAACTTGTAAGTGAATCACATAGAAGTTCCTGCAGGGAATCATACAGTTTCTTGGCAATTCCATCTGCTTGTTCACTCCTCTCTTGAGCAACACTGTTTGCTTTACTGAGCTCCACCAGAGAAGTATTGAGCTGAGCATTATCAATTTGAGCAGCCTCTAATTTCTCCTGAAGACTTCGGAATGATCTAGCAACAAGGTCCACACAGCTCAAAGTGTGGAAGTTGAGACCTTCACTTTCACTGGAATCATTAGGAAATACAGCACCTCCCAAAGAGGTGAGCTTATTTGTTACTTCACTGAGTAAATCTGATAAAGACATTCTCTCCTTCTCAAGAATGAAAATCCTTTCTGCCGCATCCTTCTGCAACAGTTCTGCTTGATTAATGAGCTTTCCAGCATCACTGTTTGCATCCTGCTGCAAAGTAGTGACCTGATTGTGCAGATTATCAATTGCATCCTTGTAGTTGCTCAGCTTGCCAGCAAGTTCATCCATTTTGGCCTCAAGAACAACAGTCTGTTGTCTATCTACATCATGCTGCACAGTAGACTTGGCATAAAGTTCAATTCTGTTACACAGTTCAGCCACATATTCTTCAGCTTTTGTAATATCTGAGCCCATTACCATAAACTTTTCCCCTAGGCGCCATAGCATCTCCCGAGATGACTTTTGCAAATTATCATGCTCCCCCTCAGACGGTCCAGTATCATCGTCGCTTCCCTTTGACTCAAAGGATTTAATGAGTTTTGATACCAGGACCCGTCCATCAGACCTAGAGGAGATCCTCTCTAGCAACTTTTCAAGGTCATGCAAATCACCTTTTGCCACCTCTATACGGTCCTTCAGCGACTGCAAAGCAGTTGAGTTACATGAGTCATTCGCATTGGCCAGATTAAGCGAACACTGATTACTACCATGGTTAACGAGTCTAGGGCTCATAATGGTTCTTTCAGCATTCTCAGTAGTGACTTCAGACGAGTCCAAATGAAGTTCTTGATGCATAACATTCTGGAATTGTCCCAGCACCACATTGTACTTAGTGACTAAGTCTTTGATTGTAGATTGGTAAATATCAATGCTGCCAATTGTGTACAGATTTTCCTCAATTAGCTGCTCAGTGAGTTGTCCGAAGTATGTTTCTGTATCTTTGACATGTGACTCAAGCTGCTTATGCTTGGCATACGAAAGTTGCAATTTGTCATTTAGTTCAGATAAATCTGAAGAAAGCCTGCCTTTTTCATTACATAGAGACAAATTGTCTTCTTCGAGTTTCATTTTTGCTTCTCTTTCAGAGGCAAAATTCGCACATAGTTCCAAATTATCTTTCTGTAATGTTTCCAATAAAGCCTGGCAATTTGCCAATTCTGTCAAAGTATGATTCAAATTCTCATTGGAGGAACGCAGCTCACACTCCAAAACTTCACATCGGCTATTGCTAGCATCCATTTCCTCTTTCACAGAAGCTAGGCTAAGCTCGAGACCTGACAACTCCGATAAAAGCTTCCTGTAATCAGAAGATAGATGGTCCCGCTGCTCTTCAACTTCTTTTTTGGCTTCTTTCTCAAAAGCAAGGCTTGCAATAAGCTCCAGGTTCTCCTTTTGCAGAGCTTCCAGTAACAATCTGCTGTTAGCTAATTCACTATGCATTTTTTCTGTGCTCTCCTTGGAGGAATGCAGCTCACTCTCCAAATGTGTGCACCTTGCGTTGCTAGTGCTGATTTCTTCTTTCAGGGAAGCCATGGTCAGTTCAAGTTGTCCCTTTTCTGTGTTCGCCTTGGAGAGCTCATGTCTACACTGATGAAGCTCTTTGTCAACTGCTAGCTTGTTTTCTTCAGTTTCTTTTAGTAGTACCTGGAGCTTGGTGGTCTCATCAGAAGACTGTTGTGTAAAATCTGAATAGAGGCCAGCAGCCTCATCAAGCTGCAACTGGAGAAAATCCCTTGATAGAGTTGCAGAGAACAGATGACTTTGTATATCCTCGAAATGAACTGGCATAATGCCTTGCAGTACCGCACTTCTAGACAAAGCTGGATCCCCCTTCTGCTCACAAAGTGGCATATCCGCTGTTGGCTTGGCCTGTACACTAAAATCATCTGTAGTGACAGCTTCATCGCTTACATGTGACGTGCTTGGATCTTCTAGGACAGCCTCCTTGTCTACTCCATCAGTTTCGTCCTCAGTGCCTCTTCTCGCAGTATTCTCAGTAATCTCATTTGAAGCTGCAGCAGTCGATTGTTCTTCATGTGTAGTCTCTGCATCTATTTTGGCAGAAGCTGTGGGCTCGACATCATGCTGTGTGTCTCCATCTAATGGCCTCCCAGAAACATCCATCACCATTTCCTGAGCCCCTTCATCATGGATATTATCAGCTCCAATGTCTTGAGAATAAATTGGCGCCTCGGCAACTTCTTCAAAATTGGAGCTTGTTGGCCTGTCAACAGCATCCATTTCCACCTGCTGATGTTCCCCTAGTTGATTGGAATCACCGTCTGCTCCATTACCTTGAGAAGAAGCATTCAACTCCATGCTATCCACATCAACCAGCTGAGCTCCTCCTACAAGATCACCACCAATGCCATCTCCACTGGTAGCCTGAACTGGTGGATCTTCACCATCAGCTGTCCGGCTTTCACGCTGCTCCGAAATCCCCTGCTCACTGGTCCCGACATTATGCGCATCGGAGCCATCACCCGTCTCCTGTTCCTGCACTATCTCCTGTTCTTGCACCGCATCGGTACTCTCCGCAGAGCTGGACCCCACGGTACCAGGCCCCTCGCCATTGCACTGCTCTGCCTGGGACCTCTCCACTTCCTGCATTGAGTCATCGACAGACGGGCATTACACACCCAGCAACAACAGCTAGGAACAGCAGCAGGAGCAGCAACCCACTCAAAACCCACAGCATCACACTTTAGTGCTCGAGCCTCACCTCAAATGGAGTGCTCCCGCCGCCGCCGCCGCTGCCCTCCCCGGCGAGGAGCTTCAACCCAACAGGCGATTTGGGCTCGGGCACAGACTCCTCCGCCGCCTTGGGCGCCCCTTCCTCGGCCTCCGCGTCGGCGTCGGCGTCGGCCTTCTTGCCGGGACCCCGCTTCTCCTTCTTCTTCCGGAACTGCTGCAGCTGCACGCAAGGTAAACGTAACGCTCGATCAAAATTCCCCCGGAAAAAAAAAACGAGTGCAAATTCGCGGGACTCGGTACCTTCTTCCGTCCGGCAGCGAGGAGATCGGTGCGATTTTTGTTGCCGCCGCCGCCGCCGCCCCTGTGATCCATGCGGAGATCTCCAGTCCAACCAGCCCCCGGGCAGCGGTCACGCGAGGCGGGGAGGCATCAACCAATCCCGCCCGCGGAGACCTCCTAGGGCGCGGGCCGGCGGATTGCCCGAATCGGAGCGGGTTGGCGCCAACCTCGAAGATCTGGGAGGCGGGAGGGAATCGCGCGCTCGGGTTTGGGGGGATTTGGGAGGGACGAGGAGGAGGAAGGAAGGGGAGGGAGGAATTGACAGGAGGGATTCGTGTTCCACGTTACCGTGGGTTTGGGCCTGCTGCGCCTGCGCCCGCGCCCGCGCCCGCGCCCGGTCGGGTTGGTGGCCGGGGCCCGGGCCGGTGTCGGTTCGAGACGCCGGAGCACGGACGGAACGCGACGGCTTTCGCGTCTCCCTCTCGCAAGTTGCGGGTCCCCACACGCCGTCTGCTCTTCACATGTTCTGTTCCTCGCGCAAAAACTGCTGCTTCTGGCATAAGGCCTTGTTTAGTTTCTAAAAACCAAAAAATTTTCAAGATTCCTCGTCACATCAAATCTTGTGACACATGCATAAAACATTAAATATAGATAAAAATAAAAACTAATTGTACAGTTTAGCTGTAAATCACGAGACGAATCTTTTGATCCTAGTTAGTTCATAATTAAATAATATTTGTCACAAACAAACGAAAGCGTTACAATACCGAAAAGTTTTCACTTTTTGGAACTAAACAAGGCCTAAGTCCTCTCTGAATCTCTGATGGTGGTTGTCTCGAGACCTCCCTCCGTCAAAATTCTTACTTTTACATAAGCTCAGCATTTTAAAGTTTGATTAACTTTATTATTATTATATATATATAAGGATATTGATATTTGTGATATTAAATAAGTGTTGTTATATTAATTATAAACTATGGCTTCATAATATACCTATTTAAAGTTATAAATGTTAATGATATTTTATATAATTATATAAAATTAAGTAAATTTGACTCAATTTGAATTTAGAATTGTATTTTTTTCATGGAGGTAGTATCATTTAGAGATGGAGTACACTAGCTAAGCTGACTCAAATAATTTTAGTCAACAGTGCACATGGGATGTGAGTGCAACCGCTGACCAACGGTACCGCCTCGTTACTTGTCGCTAATTTTCCGCTCAACTAGCTTTATTGAGTTGTTACGGTACTCTGGGTTTAAATAAAGAAATTAAAAAGCCTTGTCGTACAAGGAATTTACACTGAAATTGTATGTGCCTACAGAAGAAAACGAGATCGAAGTGGGAGAGACCCTGCGTATTTTATTAAGAAGAAAACAATTCTTTCCAATCACAGAAAACCCCGCGAACCCTAATTACGTTAACAAGGGAATCTTTATTTACCCTCAGCCTATGAGGCCCTAAGGGGTGCCGTCGAAAAGCTCTAGCCAATTGAGCTAGAGTCCTTTGGCGTATGTGCCTACACTTATGCGTGAACAAAACAGTAGTTTTGCATTGTGTGGTGTGACTTGTTGTAAGTTAGGCGTTAGGGAACCAACATTACTATGAAAAAAAATCACTAAGACATTGCCTATTCATTAAGGGTGGAGGATACATAATTCAACCTATTTATAAAATATCTGAGGATTTTCAGAGACAAATATTTTATTTACGTAGACATAAAAAATTGCTAAACTCTTAGAAATAATTTATGGAACCGATCGAAAATTGCCCATCTAAAAAAATGATTAATGCAGGCGTTGTGACCAGGGCCAACGTGATGCCCGCCTCGGAAACCAAACCTACCATCTGCGGAAAAGCGTTTCTGCAGTAGTTAAACACACCCATAGTATTTCTACAACTTTCTCAACTAAAAATGTGAGCTTATACATACATGGGAGCGTATGCTACAGAAACCAGCTTCCCGTGGAAACTATGGAAACTCGCACGTGGATTGTTAGATCTAGATCCGATGGATATGGCTAATGTGTTAGAGATTAGCAATTAACCCCTCCCACTCATCCCTCCTTGATCTCTCCTTTTGCAAATTAAACCCCAGAAGCCCTCCCATGGAATTACAGTAGCACGTGTGTCGGCGTGTGTTGTTGGTCTACAGCAGCAAGCAGCTCTTAAATGAGTTCACGTAATTAGCTTTGTCATGCTTCCAGGAATTACTCAAGCAATCTTTTAAATATTGAGATAAAGTACTAATTTCACTTCTTCCAGGAATTAGCTTTGTCAAGCTAGATGCTTTTATCTCTTATTGGTCCATAGCTTCGATCTTGCATTAGCAAATTACCTCTGACCGGCCAAACAATATGCTCGCACATGGCGTTTCCACGGGAGGGCTTCTGGGGTTTAATTTGTAAAAGGAGAGATTAGGGAGGGATGAGTGGGAGGGGTTAATTGCTAATCTCTAACACATTAGCCATATCCATCGGATCTAGATCTAACGATCCACGTGCAAATTTCCATAGTTTTCACGGAAAGCTGATTTCCGTAGCATACGTTCCCTACATACATACATACATACATACATACATACATACATACATACATACATACATACATACATACATACATACATATATACATACATACATACATACATACATACATACATACAGCTACAACCTAGCGATGCTAGAATATAAATGAGCAATCAGATCAACAAGTAGTATACTGTATTTATGCGGTGTGTCAAGGGTAAAGTTATTTTTGCCCTTGAGGGCATGTGCTCCCACTCCCTCCACCACTGGATTCGCATTGAGAAGTGTGCAAACACATATCTCAAAGCGAATCTGCATTGAGATGTGTGTTTGCACACTTCTTAATGCGAATCCAGTGGTGGAGGGAGTGAGAGCACATGGCCTCAAGGGCAGAAAAACTGCGTCCGTGTGTCAAGGTACTGTACATCGGTACCACAGAGCTCAATGGTTTTAGGTGCCATGCATGCATGACCTTAATATTTGCCTAGACCACGCCTGTACGGCTGTACCAGATGATGAAGGGCTCAATCTCATCAGCTCACGCGACGGCCGTTCCATAGTTCTCCTAGATCTCCGAGAAGGAGACCGTCTCTGATCCTCTCCTCGACATGGATAAGATCTCGAAATCGTCTCGACACGGATCGATCCCTCAGCGACCCGGCGTCAATTAATAGCTAGATCGATCCTATCCAAGTCCCCTACGTACCGAGAAGGCAAATCGACACTGCACGTCTGCATCTGCACGTACGACCGTGCGCGATGGCAGCAATCTCGCCGCCGCCGCCGCCGCCGCTCCGTCCGTGGTGCGACCTGCTGCCGGAGCTGCTAGGCCAGGTCCTCGTGCGGCTCCCGTTCCCCGCCGACCGCGCGCGCTTCCGCGCCGTCTGCCGCGGGTGGCACTCCGCCGCCGCGCTGCACGTGCGCCAGCTCCCGTGGCTGGTCCTGCGGGACGGCTCCTTCTGCACCGTCGGCGCCGGCGGGGCCTTCTTCCACCGGACGGCGATGCCCGGCCTGCCCGACGGCGTGACCGTCGTCGGGTCCGCCGACGGCGGCTGGCTCCTCCTCGACCGCACCGACTGCGCGTACCGCCGTGGCGACGTCTTCGCGCTGCGGTACAAGACACCCAGACGCGACGTCAGGCACGCGCACTCGTACCTCCTGCTCAACCCCTTCTCCGGCGCCGGCGCGACGCCGCTGCCGCTCCCGGAGCTGGACGCCGTCGTCGGGACCGTCTCCGAGGTGTTCGAGATCTACAGGGTGGCGATGCGGTCGTCGTCGACGCCTGATGACCTCATCGCCGTCGTGACCAGCAGCGGGGATTGCAATGTCATCCTGTGCCGTCCCGGGAAAGGTACGTATGTGATGTGCTACCGTCGTGTCTTCGACGCCGCGTTCGTTGGGGATCAGTGGCTCTATGGGATCACTAGGGATGAAGAACTTCTCGCCTTCCGCCTCGCGGAGGACGACGATGGCAAGCCTGTCGTTACCAAAGAGAAGCGCGTCATCAAGGCCACGTCGCCATTACCTGAGGCGCACTATTGGGACTGGATGGATGATGATGATGATGAAGACGACGACGAGGACGATGATAACAACAACTACAGTGCTGATGATGGTGGTGGTGGTGAGGATGATGCACCAAACCAAGAAGAGGAATATAATAGTAACTACAATGTTGATGCCTTGGTGTTGGATGGTACAGAGAGATCATTTGATACTCAAGTGCCATATAGAGGTGATATTATTACTACCACCCGAATGTTAGTGAAGTCGCGGGACGGCGAGTTGCTCATGGTGAGGCGTCAGGTTTTTTCACCTATACGCTCCGAACCTTACATTATGAGTGTCAAGGTCATTAAAGCGGATGTCAACATGGGTGAGTGGATCTCAGTCGGGCTTGCCAAAGATGAGGCCTTCTTTCTTAGCCGAGGCTTCTGCAAATCTACTATAGTGTTTGGAGACATACAAGCAGGTTCCATATATTTTGATGATATCAATGATGTGGTTGACACTAGATTATGGACTCGTAGGGCATTTAGATTGCCGTGGGCGAGAAGACTATTCACATGGATGACATGGATTTTCCCACCAAAAATGGTGGTCTAGTAACAATTATAGTAGACACTCCAGTGTTTATGAGATCACTTTTTTTAGAGGTGTCTCTCGTTGTACTGAGCATAGCTGAGCAAGTAGTTGCCTGGACCGCTGCCAAAGCATATTGCGTGAATTTCAAAGAACATATCACCCCCTGCATGCAAATGCATATTGCTCTCGACAAAGAATTGCGTGAATTTCAATCAAGATGAGGAAAAAAACTATATCTTAGCCGATACTTTTATGAGATAATCGTTCATAATCAAAAAGTGAGACAAGATATATATCATTAGCTGTACAGATTGTAATGCTTCCAGGCTATAGTGTTATGTTTAGTGCAAGTTTAATAATACAGCCGACTTGCATTGCTGGCTGTAAGATTTCTTGTAGCCTTCTTACAGCTCACTCATACAATAGTTAGCTATTCACTATTAATACATGGCCCACTTATCTCTCTCACAAGGTTTTTTGGTTCCTGTGCCTAAGCTGGTTGTAAGCTTACAGCCTGCTTCTCCTCTCTCTCCTTCCTTCTCTCCTCCACCTCAGCATTTAGCCAGCTTACAGCCCACTATAATACTTGCTCTTACCATATATAGCATTCTGGTAGAGCATCCTTCCTGATGGCAGGCTTCCCTCGCAATGACCTTTGTGCCAACTGCCAACACATGCCTGACAATGTTCTCATTAATTACCATCTAATTTAATTGCTTTGAAAACAAGGATTAGGCCAGTCTCAGTGGCCCGTTTCAATGCACTGTTTCCAAAACAAATCCGCTGAAAGGGCATCAATGAAACGAATAATGAAACAACCTCCACAATGCATGAGTTTCACCTTGACGTTTCCTAGGCTGGGCAAAGCATTTAATTACTGCAAAATGATTGGATCACATGCAAGATGGTGA
>Ga0182004_10000741_pt1 | contig 21480 bp, 23 predicted proteins | sample Sormic07211540_1_FD_120479 | JGI IMG/M metagenome (GOLD analysis project Ga0182004, IMG submission 120479) | Endophyte microbial communities from Sorghum bicolor roots, Mead, Nebraska, USA - 072115-40_1 MetaG | ecosystem: Host-associated > Plants > Roots > Unclassified | place: USA: Nebraska...
CACAAATTACAGATAAACTGTGCAATTAGTTTTTATTTTTATCTATATTTAATGCTCCATGCATGCGACCAAAGATTCGATGTGACGGGGAATCTTGAAAATTTTTGCGAACTAAACAAGGCCCGAGACTTGTCGATGGGACGGATACCCATTTCATTACCGAATTAATCCAGGACGACCCCCGTTGCCGTTGTGTGATATATATGCTCAGAATTTCACAATCGATCACATTGTGAAACCAAAATAAATTGGACTAAACAAAGTTGGCCTTTTTAAGTTCTACAGGTTCTCAAAAAAAAACAGCACAAAGGTCGACGACGACATAAGCTGCCGATGAGGGTCATGGTCAGAGAGGTAGGCCGTAGGTAGGCATATCCAAGAGGAGGTCGACGGCGAGTGACGCCAGTGCTGACGCAAACACAGGCACACTCTGACAGCACGAAGGCGTCAGCCACGGCCGCCGTGCATGCGTGCGTGCTCGTGTTTGTGCGGTGGCGGATGGCCTTGACTGGACCAAATCCCTGCAGCCGGTGGGAGCAGTGCAGGATCGATCGTCACCACACACATCCGACGACCTGCCCCATCCATCTCGCGCGCTAGATGCTAACCAACCGATCGAGATCCGTACGTGCGCTGGCCGGGTCATAGCCTCACGTGCGCCGCTTCGCAATCACCTGCGACTCCTGCTGTGTGTCCATGGCGAAGCTCTGTCCCGTCCCGTGACTGTGTGTGCGGCTGTGGCCTTGCGGCGCCGGCGGGGCATTTTGTCTGAATCAGCGGTTGTTCAGTTACAAAAAATACCAAAAAATTTTCAAGATTTCATGTCATATCAAATCTTATGGTCAGTGACGAATCTAGGAAAATATTTAGAGAAGGCTTCTGCTACCTTAAGATAATTTCAGCCCCTTCTTAAATAGCATCGATGATAAAAATTTGTAGAAGGGGCTAGGAGGGGCTACGTGGATTCTACGGCCGTAGGGGGGCTGGAGCCCCACCAGCCCCACTATTGGCTCCGTCGCTGCTTATGGCACATACATGGAGCATTAAATAATGATAAAAAAAACTAATTATACAGTTTGTTTGAAATTTATGAGACGAATTTTTTAAGCCTAGTTAGTTTATAATTACAAAATATTTATCAAATACAAACGAAAGTGTTACGGTATCCAAAACCAAAAATCTTTACCAACTGAACAAGGCTTGAACAATGGCGCATCGTGTGTGTAAATGTGGACTGTGATTCCTGTGGGCTCGTTCTGTACGACAAGAGGTGCAGCAACCAGCAAAAAAAATTGTTCTTTGAAAAAGTGGTTGAGTGAATCCTTGGTTCAAGCTGTGCTATACAGAGCTTTTTGTGTGTGTCATTAGGTTGCACTTGCTTACAACAAATTATCTTGGCTATTTTAGAACTAGTTATCATGTTTGTTACCCTACTCTATGAAAATCAGAATTGAGTCTTCTATCACTAGTGGTAACCACCACTCTCGTTAGACCAAAAAAAAGTTGACTTCATGCAAATTTTGATGTATTCCTTAACATCATTCCTAATCAGGCTTTAGCTAGTAATATTTTTTACAAAGGGAGGATTTTAATATATCGAAATCATTATAGCCTAAAAACAACTAAAGGAGAGCTATGTGCTCTAATGATAATCAATTATTAAACTACATCATCGTCCATGTACGAGGGAGAAAAATACCATAACAACTTGCAATAATTCATCGCAACTAAAGTATGAGAAGAAAGCTTCTAGAGGATACCCATGAGTGGAGCCAATGGATGATTAGTGTACCACCTGCAAAGGAGAATAAGCATGTTTTTTTTCAAACATTAAATCATTTCTGCAAGAAAGTGACAAAAAAGTAGTTGCAGTCCCCCAACAGATCTAAAAGTTTCAAATTCTTCATAAACTCCCCAAAGCCAACTCCGAGACATATGAGAATACAATGATGTTGTGGAGGGTTTAAAGTAACATGTATGTAGGCTGTAGCCATAACCACATGAGAAAAATGGCAATGGCATACAACTATACAAGGAAGAAGTGCTTAATTATCTCATTTTTTGAAAAAAAAAAAATCAAAACTTTTTAGTGCCTTGGCATAGTGTTCAACTCCTCATTGATCGGCAACACCCAAATGTTCGGTGCTCCTATCGAACAAAACATCCAGACCGTCTGGTAAATGCAAAGCAATGGTAAGGCATTGTTTAGATGCGAAAAGATTTTGAATTTCGTTACTGTAGCACTTTCGTTTGTTTGTGAAAAATATTGTCCAATTATAGACTAACTATGATCAAAAGATTCGTCTCGTGATTTACAGGTAAACTATGCAATTAGCTTTTATTTTTATCTATATTTAATGTTTCATGCATGTGTCGAAAGATTCGATGTGATAGGAAATCTTGAAAAACTTTTTGCTTTTTGGGGTGAACTAAACAAGGCCTAACATCGAATGTATCCGCTGATTGTTCCCACATTTTTATTTTTTAACCCGTTGGATCGCTTAGCACATGCAATTTTTACACACTTACACATTTTAACTCTGTTTACATGTCTTGCCGCCACCTTATTCTCTTGCCTCACTAAGACCTATCAGAGCCTATCTAATCTAACACATCCCAATACACATGTCCACTAAATTAGGTTTTTTTATAGTTTAATTCTTTTTTAATCAGTTTAGTATTTTAATAATAACAACATCTAAAAATACATATCTAACCCTTTTGATTGTTTGATAGAATAATACTCCGCAACAACACATGTGATGCGATGTCACATTAGCCGGACTCCGCAACCAAAAGGGACCATGCGTATTATGAACTTAGTTCTACAAAAACAAATTAGACACGGTTATTATTATTAAAAATATACAAAAAAATTCACTAAATTACTAGAACTAAGGTCGACCATGCGTATAAACACATGACCCTTACAATCTCCATGTTTTTTTTGGAGAAAGACGTAAAAAATGTGTTGTTTTATGGAAGTGTTTTCACACATGTTGTAATGCCAATATTCTGTTTTCAGTTTGTAAAATATAGATATTATTGAATATTGATCAAAGTTGGAAAATGGTTGACTTGAAACAAAGTGGACTTTTACAGTTTGATTGTATGGAGCATCTCCAAGAGTTTGGTATAATTTACTTGCTAAACTAATACATCTAGCAAGTTAATAAAAGAAATAACAACTTTAAATTTTATTATTCTCTAACCTATAATAGCTTACTAAAATTTAAAAATTTATAGTAGGATCCACATCTATTTGTTATTTTTTGGCTTACTAGAACTAATCATATCTTTTACTTGAAGGATAGGGACTTCTCTCTAATTTGTAAACTTATGAGTTGAAATGAAAAGAATATTTAAAAACTTTTTATTTTTGAGTACCTATTTTACTAAACTATCAGAGAAGACTTTTTTTTTCTCTTTTTGCTAAAAAATCAAGATAACAAGATGTTTTACCAAACTCCTGGAGATGCTTTAATAAAACAAAATAAAGGGTGTCAAACTTAGATAGTTTTTTATTTTTCCAATCCAAACACCATTTTATAATCCAAACACTCCAATAGTTTTTCCAACACACCAACGAAACCAAACGAATATGCATTCTGAAAACCGTATGTTTCACAAGTAACATCTGTATTTGAGAATGAAAAATTCTATTGCTGTACACCACAAGAAAACCAATACAGTACGGCAAAATGTGTCAACACTAATTAGTCCTTCATGGAGTAGCTACAAGGAAAACATCTGGCTAGCTCTTATCTAAAACTGCACCCAAAGGCTCTGCAAGAATGGCTTAACCAGGCACAGGGGTTACGAAATGTCGGCCCCGTGCCATGTAGTTCTTCCGACATTCAAATACCTATCTACAAACAACAGCATCACTATGCCTCAAATTTACAATGAATTACAATGGTTGGTATTTCTCTTCGTATCTATAGTGATTCCATAGACCCACTCTTTAGCCTCTCCATTCGTGCTTGCAGCCCAGATAGAGCTCGCTCATCCATGGGTGGAATATTGCTTTGTTGTTGGGGTTCACCGTCCAACCGTGCTCCCCCATGCAGCACATTACTTCCGTTCATACTTGCCAACGGCCGAGCCTGAGCTCCATCAAAATGACCTATAGCTGCAGCTTGAATGCTTTTCATCCTCTCCCTAAGAGCATCCAATGTCCCTGCTGGTAAAGAAATAATGATTACAATAATCAGATCACATAAACATTGATAGCATATATAATTATGCATGCAACTTGATTGAGGCAGTGTAGGATGGGGGACCTGAGGTCTGGTATCTATCAGTCTGTTGGTCGGTGGCGTCACCTTGACCTCTAAAGGGTTGTGTCTCACCAATGCCATTATCTTCGTTATAATCTGTTTTGCTACCAATTGATTTTGTGTGGACAGGGGATGGTGCAAACTTTGGAGAGGGTATTGCTGCTATTGGGGGTGGTGTGGATAATGGAAGACTAGAGGGCGTTCTTCCAGCTGCAGCATTCTTCTCCACCTGCATTGTAAACAATGTAATTAAATTCAATCGTACCTCAAACAACATTAACATAACAAGCTCAAACCCCTCCATGACTGAGGTTTCAAACCTGAGCTAGCCCATCTCTGATATAGGTCCTAAATGCTTCACTAGCATTCTGAAGCTGAGCAAATATATCAACCTGAGATAATGATAGCAGATCAGATTATGAACAGAAATATGGAAGCTGAATGCTCAATAGAAGATTCACTTTCAAAAGAAATATATGCACAGCACATTATTAAAATCTTCAATGTAGACTAAACCAGTTCACAAATAGTTCCCCAAGTAATAAGCAGTGTTAATGTGAAAGTACATTAATCGGCCTCAGCTTGACAAGTTTACATGCCATTCGATAATACAATACAAGGAATAATACCTTTGGGTAGAGCTGAGTTATCCGATACAGTTCATAAAGGCCAATAGTACATGTTTGCTTGTCACCGATTTTCTTGAAGACAGCAGCAAGCTCTTGCTGTTCATAGCCACAAAAGAGAAGAAAAAAAACATGTGAAATCACTGCCTTAATCTTAAGCATTTGTGTCACAAGCAAGCACAACTAAAAAAAGATAAGATAGTTGTACCTTCAACTGCGCGTCAGCTGAGTGACTAGATGGATTTGGATTGTTCGACGCAGCATCACCCCAGTGAGTTTGACCCATAGGTCCCGATGGCGTCAGCATTCTAGCGGCTGCAAGGGTCTACAACGACCGAACAATGTTGCTTAGCAAGAAAAAAAGGTTGCACGAAGAAGCTTGTTGGTAATGGTGGTTTTGCAAGTTCTACCTGGAGATTAAGATCAATGTACGCTAGAATTATTGGCTGAGGTTCAGCATCTATAGGAACCATTGAAAGGTGACCCTTTATTGCTGTCCCCCGAAGCTTCACAAGTTCATGCAATACGGTTTTGACCATTCTTAATGGCTTATCATCAGCACCAGCTCTACAGATTATACAGAATTTCTATTTAAACCAAAATTCAAGAAAATATTTAAAGAGCTATTGAAGGGATGCGGACCTTCTCCGTATTTCTTCCATTCCTAGTTCTTGTAAATAAATATGGATGCTCTGAAGAATTCGATCAAGGTCAACTTCAAATATTGTACTCTGAAGAACCTGAAAGATGGAATGCAGGGTGTCAGAAGTACTGTAAAGTTGAAATTCAGGAAACATCAGATGTAATGTCATGAAGAGATTCAGGAACATGTGTCAAGCAGATAATAATGTACCTTTGTCAACTTAATTAAGCATTTGACAACTAAGTCCGAAAACTTCTGATTTTTTACAGCAAGAGACTCTGCTGGTGTAGGCGATGGCCATCTTGAAGGATCCAAAGGCCTCAGCAAATTAATTAGCACAACAAACGAGGATGTTCTCTCAGCATTATCCTGTTTCAAACAGAGCCATTAAAAAAAGAACAAGTAGAGCAAAGGAGAGAATGAAATAGAAATTTACATACCAGGATTTTAAGCATTAAAACATTAAGTGCTTTGAGTAATTGGCTGCCATCATCCATAAGAGGAACCCTTTCATCTAAAAGCCAAAGGAGTAACTCCGTAATAAGGTTGTCAAGAGTACCCTCCTTCACAGCATGAGCAAGACGTTTGATCTGAAATGTCTGTTAAAATAGCCCAAGATTTCAGATAAACAAAATCTACCATAAGAAAGGTAAAGGGCCAAAAACAAATGTCAAACCTGCATGAGTGTATTTAAAACATATTTGCAAGACCTTGAAGAAGCCCCAGATAAGCTAAAATTGAAGGTTTTTGGAACCTGCAAGATCAATGATCAAAATAAGATTTAAGAAAACAGAACATGAATAACACAACAAATACTAACCATAACAGCCAAGCATGACACTAATCTGTCAGCTTCCTTAATAAGATCTTCAAGCACCGTGCTTTCAGGGTCAGCTGCCTGCGTTAGCTCATGGCATATAACTTTCATACCTTCAACGGACTGCAGAAAACGAAAAGCATATATCAGACCAATGTTTCTGTTTAAAGAATGAATGTAAAATCTTAATATGTAGAAATATAATATAAAAAATAAAGAACACAGCTTCAAATAGATGGGATAGGTAGAACTATGGGAAGTGATAGACAGCATGACCTGCTCAGGCAAACCCAATGCAACTATCTCGAGAGCTTCACGCCAATCCGCAGGACCAGTTGCTGCTGGAATCTGCCTAGGTACCATGTGTCTATCCATATGAGCATCCGCATATCCAAAGTCCCTATTGATAGTCAAGCATAGACAGGTAGCTTTATGTAATGGTATATAAGAACATATGAAGAGCACAGTAAGACAACTGGAGCCTGGAGCAACCTTGAGATCATTGATCCCGTCACAGAACGGGAGACTACTTCTCCACTTTGTTCTGCTATATCAGACCTACATCCACAAAATGAAAGTACAGACAATTAAAAAAACAGCCATCACATTAGGAATAAATAAATGGCAAGATTCAGAGACACAGAACAAAGAACAAACCCATTCTCCCTAACTGAACGCCTCAAAGCTGCTCGAGCATCACCAGGCCTTCCTTCTCTCCTTTTATCCATTTCCCTTGCCTAACATACCATCAGGCAGAATACAGTACATTCTTAGTCGTAAAGCAATTGCAGTACCTTTTTGTAAAATATTATCATATGTTTGATTATAGAAACAAACCTTCCATTTAAACCTATCATCAAGCATGCTTCTTTGGGCATCTGAGAGTTTTCCAACATATCGCCATACATCATCCCCTGTTTTGTCAAACAAAGTATATTATGAGGCTCATGCAAATCAATTCAATAGTATAAAATATTGCAAAAGGAGACATCCTGCTAAATTGAGTAGATGCAATGATTTATTTCTTGTGCAAATACACAAGCACAAATGTCAAATAAATCATATAAACTGTTCAAGACAATTGATACAGAAAATATTCAATTTTTTTGTAGACTGGGCCATATGGAAATGCTCAAATATTGAGTTTGAAACCCAACTAACGGGTTTGATTGATTATGCACCAACAGAAGCTACAAATGTAAATGAAATATCATCTGCTCAAAAGGGAAGAAAAGGGTGGGTGCATACCAAGGTTCTTGTAGGCTGTTGCAAGCGTATTAAGGGCAGCTTTCCTAATCTCACCATCACGCTCTGCAGTCAGTGCTGCAACAGATGGCAAGTTTTTCATCAACCCACCAACCTGCATGACAAAAACAAGCATCTACTATAAGTAAAGCAAGACCACCAAACTGGCAAATGGGTGAAGATAGCAATTCAGACCTCTGTCCCATGATGGTCAATGAAGTATCCAATAATATCAACGCATTCTATCCTTGTCCGGTTATTTTTGGAGCGGAGCCCCTCAAGAACATAAGGAAGTAGTTTAGGAAGAGAATAAATGTTGACCAATTGCTTTATCAGCTCCCCCATTTTTTCCCTGACTTTTTCAATGTTATGACCAGACTGCAGAACAACAATAATTAGGTCATGATTGTAATATGAAATATGATTACACATCCAATATGCACTTTTGTACCAATCATACCTTCTCTATGAGGCAAGGAAGAAAAATTGCAGCTTCAGCTTCTGTCAACATGTAAGACTGGTCTTTTAGAATATCAAAAAGCTCAGGAAGAAAGTCAAGGACCTATAAGCGAAGGTAGTACACAGTACAGGAAACAAATTAGGTTATTGGGTCGCAACAAACGGAAATAAGGCCAGCATGATTCTTAACAAGAGTGCTATGCATTCACCTTCAACAAACATGTAGTGTTCGATTCACAAAAGCGTAAGACAAACCACCTTAATAGTATGTCAAGAAGTTCAATCACTTCTTTTCCACTCGAAGGAAGTGCCTGCACAGTTGTAACAGCATCAAAACAAGAAAATTCACAGGAACAAACGAAGTTAAATCACACTAATAAAGAGATTAAGTAATATTGTGATCAATTTCCAACCTTTTGTAGCAATTCAATACCATCTATTTGCCTCTTAAAGTCTGAGTTCCATAATCGCAAGCTTACATCTTCTCGGAAATGCTTAAACAAATCAATCTGCACATAAAATGTTATTCCAAGGGAATTAGCTAATATGTTCACACAGTAGTAACCCTATATACTAGATCAGGCAAAAGGAAGACGTATAAACCCACTATATTTCATCCTCTGTTTTAACATCAAATTCACCTACACCAATTTAACATATCTATTTGGTGAACATCCAACTTTTTAAAGATTACATATTTGAATTCAAATATTTGAAGCTATGACAAATCTGGGTATTGATCATTTCTAATACCAGTCAGACAAAGGGTTTTCTTTTCATTCCAAGGGGTCAATCATTGCCACACCATCGTTTAATACCACATATCCAGGTTGCTTTGTACTAATGTAAATGTAAACTGATTAAAAAGTTCAGATTTCCGCTTCTAGTTACATAACTTCATAGCACCTACTACCATGAATTTTGATCGTGTTGTGTCCAACTGTAACCATAGGATTTTGCATGCAAGCACAAAAGTATAACATCTGTTGTAACAGCTTAGTTCTCATTGTTATTATTGAGGGCAACACCAGGCTATAGATCTTTGCTTTTTATAATGTAAATGTAAACTGATTAAAAAGTTCAGATTTCTGCCTCTAGTTACATGACTTCATAGCAACAACTACCATGAATTTTGATCGAGTTGTGTCCAACAGTAACCATAGGATTTTGCATGCAAGCACGAAAGTATAACATCTGTTGTAACAGCTTAGTTCTCATTGTTATCATTGAAAGCATTTGATATATCAAAATATGAGTACTTATGTTATACAAAAACGGCCACAAGGAAAAATACCAGTATAAAAGCACTCAGCTGGAAGATTCTAACAAGGAATATAACAGGATGTAAATATAACAATCTTAAAGCAGTTCCCGTTTATGCAATATACAAACCTTTAGTTCATCAATCTGCTCTCGGCGCGGTTCTTCAAACTTGAATTTTCTTACCAAAACACGCCTCTCCCGCTCTTCCTGATCAATAGGTAAACTTATATGAGACCTGTGCATAATACAGGAATGTTGCAGGACCTGATGATTGCTCACCTTGTTTGAGTCCTTTATGTTAAATAATGACTGGGATTGTGCAGGGTCTTGAGTAGAAACCATAGTAACAGATGCTCTAGCTGGAAGTCCTCTCTGATAGTGTAGTAGTTAGAAAATAGGTATCAATAGCATTATCCACAAAGACAAAGAAAGATGCGACACATACTTGGGACACAGGTTTGCCCACATTAGAACCACGATCATTAGGACCATGCTTATTGTTCTTCAAACCTGCTTTTGATGGCAAACTCATGCTTGTTGTCACCATCTTAACAGATTCAGAAAATCCTGATGAAATAAGCAACAATAGTAAGCCAAGAACAAAAATTTCAACAAGTACATGAAAACAAATACTCCCACCGTTCCAAATTATAAAATGCTTTGGTTTTTTAGATACATTGCTTTTATTATGTATCTATACATAGTGTATATCGAAGTGCATAGCAAAAGTTATGTATCTACAAAACCCAAAACGTCTTTTGATTTAGAATGAACGGAGTATGTTACAAATTACAATACACAATATGTAAGACACCACCTTCATGTACAGTGGACAGTTTCAGCCTTTCTGATACAATGGCCAAAGTAGGTGATGGCAAATCTTTCAAGTTCCTTCCAACCTACACCAAAACAATAAATTCAGTTGTAGGGAGAATGCTGCAGAATTAAATGGAAAGATGAATGAATGGAATAGGCGGATGAAACATACCACTTCTTGGCCACAGATCCTGAGAATTTCATTCATAAAGGATTCAGCAGCTTTGCGGACTTCAGAAGATTTATCCTTTTCAAAAGAAGGGTATAGCCATTGAATAACAACATTACTATAAATCAAACAAACAACAATAAAAAAATTCAGTTTAGACTAATACCATCAAAGAAGATGCAGATGGCTTCAACAAAGGCAAAGCCTCAGATGGATCACCCATTTTTGAAACATGCTTAGACAACCAATCAAAGAGATCTTTTCGCCCTTCTGAACCTGTTTTCTGATCACCCAAAGACACTATAATATATGGAACCATCTTGTCAAGTTGGGCTGCAGCAACCCACGAATCTAGAGCAGTCAAAGCGCTTTCTCGCATATGCTTCTTATTGTCACCAAGACACTTCAGCACATCTGCCAAAATACCCTTCATAACAAACAAACAGTTGTCAGTTATTCTAGCGACCAAAATAAACATGCAGAAGTAGAGAAATCATGATTAATTCCAAACCTTGCTTGACTTTTCAACAGAAGGTCCCATAGCAGATGCAAGGGCACCAATTGTGGACAAGGTTGCCATTACTAAATTTTTGTTGCTGTCATAAAGACGGCCTCTAAGCGCACTGAACAGGTCAGCTGCAGTGATAAGATGGCCAAGACAATTTACTACAAGTTGAACGGATACATTTATAGTCGTTTCAGATGAATATAATCAGCGGACCTGTTCCTGTAGGCTGGATACGTTTATTAGCCTCCTCCACAATTTTGGTGACTGCATCTATGGACTCCTGTCGTACCTGTGAATTCACATAAAAGCATAATATCAAATATCTTAAATAAAATCCAAGAAACTTACAGAATAAATCAAATAATTTAAAAGAGGCCACTACCTTCCAGTCCGGACTGCCCAGATTTTTTAGTAAAGTAGGTGTAATCTTAGCACTAATGTCTTCCCGTGGCAGCCCATCAGACGAGCCGGCAGATGCGGAAGATGCAGTATCCAGAACTCGAACAGTTCTCTTCGGAGCAGCAGCAGCACCCTAATAATTGAACCAAACTGATGTCGGTGAAAATCGAAGTCACAATAAGTAAGCATTTTCCAAACAATGACTGTAACACAGCATACCTCAAAAGGATTTTTCTCATATTCAGTATCAAGGGAACTTAGAAGTGCTGGTTTAACATCACTTAAGAAGCCTTTAATATCTGCAGGATGGTTTATTTCAAGAACATGATATGGCGACTATCATATCATAACATATTAGAAAATATAAGAGGACAAGAAAGTGACCTGGGCCCACAAACTTATGTAGCATCCCAATTAGTTTTATAGTAGCATTTCTTGTTACAGCAGTACTAGACTGAAGACCGATGTCTTTGCAAAAATCAATCATGTCCTGGAACAGCAAAGACAGATAAGAACAAAAGTGTGGTAACACTGTAAATATAGAGCAAACAAGCAGAGGAAAGTGCACCTTTAGCTTTAAATTGGAGATCCCAAAGTCTTCCACAGCAGAGACCATCCAAAGAATACCCTCACTAAGGACCTTGGGATTCTTGTGCTCCTTCATTATTTTGTAAAGCTACAAAATAATTACTCATAATTATAGTAGTTGACAAACATCATATAAGCAGTGTGCATCTAAAGCACAGAATAATATGGAAAAGATGTTCAACAGTGCATACACTGTATTTATTGAGGACCAGCATATAACAACACCTAATTGGGTTAATTAAACAAATGTGGAGGACCTTTTGAACAAAAAACAATAATAGTGTAACGGTATCTCTTACCCTGTCAAACACAAATCCAGGACCCACTGCCTCACAAAACGCAGTGAGACATTTCATTGCAAAGGTCCGTGTTTTTATATCAGCAACCCTTTCACTTACGCCTGAGAAAATAGCAAATCAGGTGTTAACAAATTTACTGAAGTCAAACTTTACACATGACCAAGAATTGAACAGGAAACATTTAATATATGTTTAAAACTGGTAAAGTATGACCAATAGATCAATGACAATAGGTTATATGCAACCAAACGAAATGCACTTGTATGCTCAGCAGACAACACTAGGACATCCAAAATTAGATGTGAAAATAAGCACAAAACAAGTTAGACAGAAACAGGGTACCAAGATGAAGCTCCATGCTACATTATTTATGAATAAACTGCTGCAGAAAATAGCATGGATCCCTCTTATATTATAGCACATCAGAGACAAGTTCCTAAACTAAGGCCCACAGGCAAGTATATTAAAATCAAAATCCATAAATAGAACTTTCTCCTCTGTATCCGAGGAAAAAAAATAACCGAAGCCCAAACAGTGGATTGATAGTTATTGGTTTAGAAATGAAGATTTGTTGAAATTAAATTATTCAGAAGTTTGTTGAAATTGAATCAAATAAATTATGAGACCTAAGTTCCAAGCCTATCCTAAATTCCAAACCTTGCTTGATTTTTCAAAGAAGAGATTACTGAAGGGATAGTTATTCGAAGATTGACCAAGTTTATAAAGAAGAGTATTAACATTTGGGAAGTCAGAGAAGTATAAAATACATTTCATAGTGGATCTAACTATGCTCATTGGACACTGTAAATATTATTCTTCATTTCTATAATAATGGTTAAACTTAGGATAGTTTAGACAAGCATAGAAATCTTTATATTTTGGGGCAGATTAAGTAGAACATTATGCCTAATTTAAGTAGCCAGCTGAAGGGCACCTATACAGTGAATCTAAACATTCATAAACAAGGTCCTAAGCCCGGACCCTGGATGTAAGTCAATAGCCTATTAGCCTGTGGTTATGAACCCATCAACCAAACTAAGGCAGGAAAATAACTTAGGTTCAACCAGCAGTCTAGAGCCTAGTTTCTGTGAGCGTAACTATTTATAATTTACTGTCACCAATGCTCAGAAACTCGTGGTTTTAATCTGTTGACAAGTTTGCTAAGATTAGGTGGGTAATTTGACGAAAGCAAACTCAATCTTTATTTTTGGGTGCAAGATATACATATTACATAAAAAAAAGTACATGGAGAAGTAGAGGGGCCCATACCAAGAAGGCATAGAACCACACATCGCTTTGGAAATTTGTTTACAGTCGAGGCAATATAGGTGATGACCTCTATAACTTGTTGTTGTACCTGTTTCATTTAAATGGTATTACTTCCATAGCAAAGCGATATTTCAACCAAAAAAATTTATCAAACAGTAAGAACCTGAACATTCTTTTCGCTCCATCCAGGCACAGCGCACAACAAACGAATCAGAAGTTCAGCGGACTTATCAAGTTCTGTAAAACTTTCCACCTCTTGCTTGAGTATGCCAATAGCTGCCACACAGAGTAATGTTATATTCTCACTGTAGATGTTTCTTCTTTCTTAAAGCTTCACAGCAGAAAATAGGAGCGACATTTAGCATACAAATAAAAGTGTCACGATAAGATTGCTTCCTATTTTGTGGTGTCAACCAAGTGTGAGAATTATGAATTTATGAGTTATTCTAATAAGCTGATGAAAACAATTGCCAGGCATAGAACAGTCATTGCACACTACCACCCTTGATAGGATAATGCCTCCACATGCACGCACACAAGCATGCTATAGTCCTTAAATACGACAGCCAAGTTTAAGAAGAGCAAACAAACAGATAGATGTAGTGCAACAGATAACAGAACAAGAATAGTAGTCTTTATCCCAATAAAGTTGGCTAGGCTACAGATGAAAACCAACAAGAGCCACAGAAAAAAGGATACGGCATTTAAAAGGAAAAAAGAAGCAATTCAAGTGAATTCTTTGAAACCAAATAAATAGACAATAACTACAGGATAGACAGCACAGGGATATCAGCAACCTTCAAGGCGCTCTTTCCAGACAGAGCTCTTTAGCTGGGAAATTGTCTCAGCTTTCACAACAGACCTTAACCTCTCTTCTATTTCCTCCAAACTCATTTCTGCCGGCTGCAAAAGATCAAACCAATAAATATCATACATGAGTTGTACGTATTATCAGTACCGATGATTTTTATATAGTATCCACTACTTGAGAAGAAAAAAATCAACACCAATTAGTCCTTTAAACATTTAGATGACGTAAAAGGGGAATAAAAGTTCATCTAAGTCCATTGTTTTAGTATCTTTTGGCCAAAATAAAATACACTACTGTCTAAAATATTTGTTATCTACTCTCTTACAATATTCAAATACTTGTCCTGAAACTTCTAGACATCTTCAGATAGCAATTTCCAGTCCTGCCCTTCTGTAATTGCAAATTTAACTAACTTTTTCTCGTGCACGAACACTTTTGAGTGTAAGATGGTCGTTTTATCTAGCTCCTTAGAAGTGCCCAACTCTAAAACAACAAACATTATGAATACAGGTAATCAGGTATTCATAAGGACTATAAAATTTCCAGGAAAAGGAAATGATAAAATGGAAGTCCTAAACTAACAAACAATGCTTCTTTAGTAAAGGCACAGTAATGCACATCACAAAGGGCTTATCAGAACAAGGAAATGGTGTGATTCCAACAAACAAATCACCTCAACATCTTCAATCTCAGGAGCAGCTGATGTCTTAGACTGTGATCCACCATCTGTCTTTTTCGCTGCAGTGGATTTTGATGGTCCAGATTTCTTGGTGGCAGCCTTGAAACAAGGAAAACAATCCCACATAAGAACATGGTGCACAAATTCAAATACTAGAAACTTACACATCAAATATGCATCTAAAAAAACTAACCGCTGCCTGTACAGGCTTCTTTCCACTAAGCATGCTTGCAGCAGATCTCTTCATTGACATGCTGTCTGCAACCTGTAAGATACAGAATAATCTTACTTGGGTTGTCAAACATTTGATCAACAGAACTGGTCCCAAATAAACATTGTTCTAACAAACAAAGTTGATAACTAGTAATCGTTAAGCTTTTGAAAGCACTGTCCCTTTTTTCTAGTTTTTTACTCAGCGACAGCATGAAAGATTTTTTTTTAAGCTATAACTAACAAAACCCAATCACAAATGGTGAATTTTCTAACATGAATTCCCCAACACAGCACGAGAACTGTAAATTAGAAGGCTGACAGGTTGCAAACATCATCATATAATATTGAAATTAGAAGATCAATTAACATACCCCGCGAGCAGATGTTGCTGCTCCTGATGTTGTGATTGGAGCTGGAAAAGTGCGGTTTGTACAGAAATTAGTCCAAAACAGAGACATTTGGTCCATTTAAATACAAGTAAAACTACAAAAGCGAATCTAACCTGTCCCTGAACTCAAAACAGTGTCACTGGAAGAACCTATCATATCTGATAACTTCTTTTTCCTCACATCATCTAATTTCTCCAGGGATCGTTCCAATGGTTTCATACCAACCATCTATAGAGAGCAAGAGTAACAAAAAATCCAGGCTTTAAAGCTACATTTTAATAAATGTAATGAAGTGAAGAGAAAAGCAAGCTCTCAAGAAGAAAACCTTGGCTATGGCAGTTAAAACAGAAAAAGAAGCATCTCGTACTTCTGGAGTACCATCATTCAAGCACTACATATTGAAAAACAGATCAGTTCAAATACAAAAACAGAACTAAAAACAGAGGTGTAGCTAAAAGTATAGAGTGGTTACTCACCTCCATGCAGATAGGAACATATTCCTTGTGCAACTTTAGTACAGTTGCTTTATTGCTTGTTTCAATACAAATAGCAACCCAGGTCAGCGTTGAGGAACGAACAAGGGGCACCTTGTTTTTTACAGCCACCCGAACATCTGCATTATCAAAAGACAGCATTTTCTTGCTCAGATTTTGATCAAAGCTGAAAGGTTCATGTCTTGAGATTCAACAAGAATTGTAAATACTTTTTTTCTGGACAACCTTTGGTAGCTTTCCCTTAATCACTTATTAAGTTACGAAAGGTCAGCATCTAAAAGTTATCAGTCATCGAATATTTCAAACTAGTTCAGATTTAATCTTGCTTTGAAAAGGTTTTGGGATCTTAAATGCGCAATTCTCAGGTACAGGGAACAAACTATACAAATTCATAGGGACCTATGGTCCATTTTAGTGAAAGTAATGTGGTTACACAATAATATGCTTTAGAGGAAATCAAAATATGTTTCAGACCAAAAAAAACAACCACAACAATGAAAATAATGCTACAGACGAACATGTGCAATAAAAATTGCTAGAAAATTACAAACCTTCAATCACATCAATAAGTGTAAAGCAGCCAGACTTGTGCATCGCTTGAAGTGTTTGATTTAGTGCTTCTGCCATTGTCGGCTTTTTTTCTTTCAATTTTTCCTGTTGAAAAGAATCAAGACAAACAGAAATATGCAAGTTTCAATGGGCATCAAAGTCCACACAGTAAAGCAACAAAAGGATTTAATAGCAAGTTTCAGTTATTAAGGAAAAAGGTTGTTCTTCTTACAAGTAAAACCGGAAGGAGCATCCGTGCATTTCCAGAAAAATGGGCCCGTAAACCTCTAGCTAAATTCCCTATTGCCTGAGTAGCTTCCACCGCAACAGCCAAATTAACATCTGTGATGAGCTGCAGTACCAAAAACCAACATAAGAATCCAAAAAAACAAATATTGAATACCTCAAAACTTAACACCCAAGATTAGATAAAAGTGCTAATTTCTAAGCCAAATTATCCCACAACTAATCATAAGACTTCAAAAAAGAAAATAATACAAACACCCAAAAGGTGGTAGCTGAAGATTTGGACAATTAACATATCACAAGGATTTAGAAGATCATGCAATATAGGCGAAAAAACAATCTCAGAGACTTGACCTTCTTTAGTGTCCGGCTAATTTCATGAAAATCACCATGAGCAATTTTTTTTGCTGAAGCAAGCTTGGTTAACTCTGCCACAGCATCCCTTCTCTCCGACCATTTAGTTGCTTTCTGGCATCAGACATCAAAAACCAATATAATAACTACTTTCCATATGACAGTGTGACCAATATAGTGTGCATTCAAGACAGATCACATACCACACCGTCCCAGAATCCAGACTTTTCTAGTGGGGTTAAAATGTCTACAGGATCAACAAGGTCATATTCATCAATCTCCACAGGGGCTGCAAAGTAGAATTGTGTAAGTATTCCCATCATTAGTTTTAACAAACTATCAACAGCAATATCCATATCAATAATCCACAGAAGATCACACCATCTGCTGCTGCCTCTTCAGAAGTGTTTGCCCCACTTGTCTCTGGCACAGCCTCCTCCTCAAGTTCCTTTTCCTGTTCGGATCTGGAACACAGTGCCAAATCACAACGTTCAATGCCTCATGAAACAAGTCAAAGGAAGATCATATTCATAGCAAGCTGTATGCTTCGTTAACATTATGTACATTGTACAGGTGATTCCAAAGAGATCTATAGCAGTTCAACAGTACAATATACACATTCCTTATGACCCACAAATTGCATAATACATAGCAGTTCAACAGTACAATCTACACTGACCCACAAATTGCACAAATACAAAAGAAGCTAATGCAGCATTAACACTAACACATTTGTTAGGGCCCAAAAACAAAAATAATATCAGGAACAAGTTTTATACAAGTTGTGTGTGTTCCACAAAATCTGCCCACTACACCATCCTATACGAGACAAATTCAATGGCTAAATCAATGAATTGAAAATTCCTCATAGAGGTCTTAGTAATCCAAGCCTATGTACCCCTTAAGGTTGTTTAGTAGTATTTTGGTTAAAATACATAGATGGCAGTGAAACAATGTGATATATCATATATGAGATGCAAAAATTACATAAATTACCATCACGTAACAAAATGGAGTATCAAGACATAATCCATAGGCTATCTACAGACTCTCAAGGAAAGCAAATAATTATTCAAATATAAATAGTACTACAGTTGATTTCAGCTGGCGTTTCAAATGGTTGTGTAGAATCACAGTCCCACAATCTGAACCATGAATAGGCCATAAGTGTTTTCATCTAATTGATTAATTACAACAAAAGGAAGAATTGTTTTTAAAAGGCAAAAATAGAAACACCTTATTTTTCGAGTTGGCTTAGCAAGTCCGGACACATTTGCCAACTCTGCTTCCAACTCCTTCTTCTGTAAACACAACGAATATTGGTTGTATTATTGAGTGACAGAACACAATTACACATGTTAAACTTTTAAGAATAACGCACCATAGTATCTCTCATCTTCTCGAATAAAATAGACTTTACAGGGTCTTTGCCAATCCACCGACAAAGCTCTAGTGTCAAACCCTTAGAAGAAGCCCGAACATTCTGGTCTGGATGGTCAAACAGCTCAGGAAGCATCTTCAGAATCTTTTTGGGTGGCACTACCTTAGTTCCAAATTCGCTAGCAGAGGAAAGATGTTGATTAGAGTTGACAAGAACTTGCCAAATCAGGGAGCCAAAGAACCAGCTAGGAACATACCTGAGTGCTTGAAACATCACATCAATAGCAGGTACAACTGCTTTAGCCACTTTGTTCTTCACGGCCTTCTCCATAGATTCCTGACAGCACAACAGTATGTAGTTTCTTGAGCAAGTTACCATGCTATACATAGTTATAAGAAGGAACATGGAATTAAACAGACATGCAATTATGCGTTTTCGGTGAGCAAATAAAACAAAATATGAACAGTGGCTGTTCCATAAGACTTGTGGAGGAAAAGGTTGCTTACAGATGATGTAACAAAAAAACTCAAAATGGTAACAAACTGGGAATTAAAGAAAACAGTTATTGTCACCATAAATCAAATGCACAAATGTTTTTAATGGGAGCAATTAGTTGTCTCCCTCAGAAAGAACACCTGGTAGTAGCTAAACCCTTTTTAATGGTAGCAATCAATATGTTGCATGCTTTTACTGTTTTACATGATACCCATGACCACAGTAAATCCTGAATGGCAAACCAGAGAAATGACTTTCATGCTTGTCACATTTGTCCATAAGGAGTGCCTAGAAATTGCTAATGTGAACAACTATTTGCTAATAATTGAAAATGAAAATCATTTGGCGGGAGGAATGCAGCACATAATCCTATGTCATAGGCTTAGCATTTGTAACAATATTGATAGTTGGTGTATTAGACAATGCCAAACTGTCAATACTACCTGCAACTACATGGAACATTTCACCACATGTTGTGAAAGCCAAGTGAACAAAAAAGAACTGGTATTATGCATGCACATGCATTTCACCAACAGCTCACAATCATAACAATCAAGGGATTGATGATCAACTTACAAGGAAGACCTCTGCTGCCTCCAGTTCCACCCATAGGAGGAATGCAGCTTGAGCTTTCTCGACAGTCTTTGGTCGGCCAGTGAGGCACTTGGCCACGATTGCATCACAAACCTCCTTCGCGTATCTGAGAGAAGCCAACACTCCATAAATCGTTGAAGATGACAAATAATCAGAAGCATAAAGGGGAATGACTTGGCAGCTGAAGGCACACACCTTGATGCATCGGCGTCAGCAGCTCGCTGGAACGCGAGAAGGGCGTCGAGCGCCTTCTCCTGTACCGGCGCATTGGAATCTGCAACCGTCTTCTTAAACAACGGCCCTAACCACCGGAGTAGAACACAAAAACACTGGACTTCAGATCTTGCACCGAAAATATGATTTGAAATCCGCAAACGGACCCGCACTAATCGAGCATAGCGCAGATCCGAGCGCGAAATGTGGCGGATCGGGAGGCGTAGGGGAGGGTATCTCACCGAACTCGCGTAGGCGGGCGTCCTTAGGGTCGGTGATGGAGTCGCATAGGGCGGCGAGGTCGATGTTTGCGTCATTCCTCACCTTCCAGTTCTTATGCTGCAGCCGCTCGTCCCACGGCAACTTCTTCGCCTCCTTGAGGAGCTTCTCGTCCTCCGTCGACATGGCCGGCTGCCGCTGCCGCCACGGGCCGGCTCCGCCGAACGAGAGGCACTATAGCCTCACGTGTTCTACAGCGGCCGCCTAGGGTTTCGAATTCGGGTGGCGGCGTTCGTCGGTAGCTTGGATCGGAGAGGGGGTGGAGAGAGAGAGAGAGAGAGAGCGGGGGAAGGGAGAACGAGGGGAGATAAAAAGGCAAAAAATATTTTCCGGAGGTGGGAAATGGTAACGAAATGTGGAGTGTGTTTGGAGTCGCGTCGGGAGCGGAGCGGACCGGCTCCGCCGGTAGGTTCCCCGTCGGGGTCGGGGGCTAGGCGTTACCCGATACCCATACAGTCACTTTCTGGTAGGCCAGTGTACGGGGTCCACGCGCCGTTGCGTGGGCTATTGGATAGTTTGGTGGTAAGCACCCGTTCGCAACGGAGGGAGTGGGACGGTGCCGGTGCGGTCGAGGTTTTTGAAAGATTTTGAATTTCCGGGGCAGCACGGGATGGACTGCGAGGCCACGTGTACGGACGATATTAGCTGTGTACTTTGAAGGATTGGCTGTTGGCTTCTCTTTTTTTTAGACTTTGTTTAGTTCGACCTAAAATCTAAACAAATCAATATTCCTCATCACAAAAGATTTGAACACGGTAGCATTTTTTAGCAAATATTGTGTAATTATATATAAACTAGGTTCAAAAGATTCGTCTCGCAAATTACAGACAAACTGTGTAATTAGTTATTTTTTTATCAATATTCAATGCTCCATACATATGCCATAAGATTCGATGCAATGGAAAATTTTGAAAAGTTTTTAGATTTTAGGGTGAACTAAACGAGGCCTAAGATAAGAGGAAATGCCAAATTCCATTACTGTGAATCATCAGCAAGAATATACTCCCTCTATATAGGATTTTTAATTCGTTTTGAACAAAGTTTAAGCCAAACATTGGAAATATAAATCATTGATAACTTTTAAATTGTTGAGTTTGTAAATATAAAAATTATATGAATAGATTTGTCTTCAAACATACTTTCATAAAAGTATACACATATATCATTTTTTCCTACATATTTTTATAATAACAAGAGGTCAAAGTTATGTTTTAGAGACCCTGACGCTGTCCTGAACGACTTATAAATCTTATACAAAGGGAGTACATGATATACACTGTGTGGGGGTATAAACCCCTATACCCTCATGGGCCTATATGGCCCGCACCATCAGAGGTGGCTCGGCCCACAAGATGAAGACGTGCGGCGCACGACTGGTCGGCGTGCACCGCAAGGCTACAAG
>Ga0182004_10000742_pt1 | contig 21478 bp, 4 predicted proteins | sample Sormic07211540_1_FD_120479 | JGI IMG/M metagenome (GOLD analysis project Ga0182004, IMG submission 120479) | Endophyte microbial communities from Sorghum bicolor roots, Mead, Nebraska, USA - 072115-40_1 MetaG | ecosystem: Host-associated > Plants > Roots > Unclassified | place: USA: Nebraska...
AAATAATTCAACACAAATCACATAACTAAACAAAGTAACGTAACAAGAGATTTACTAAACATATTAAAAATAAACAAATGAACTTATCTAAACTATGGAAACGTAAAGGTTGTAAGAAATTTATCTTCTTCAAACGAGGGGTGACCGGAAAAACGACCGGGAACGGCCGGCCGCAGCGGGGAGGGGCGACGAGGCGGGGCAATGGGGGTGAAGGACGACGCGGAGGGGCACTGGAGAAGAGCGGAGCTCGGGTGTGACAGAGGGAGAGAAAGAGAGACCCTCATGGTGAGAGAGGGAGAGAAATGAGAAGAGGTGGGTGTTCGGCCGGCTAAGTAGGGCATGGGCATACCCCGCCATGATCCACGGCGGGGTACCTCTACCCCGCCATGATCCACGGCGGGGTCCACGTCAGCCCACGTTAGCCACTGAGGCCATGCACATGCCAAGTGGCAGGGTGCAGTGTATTTGCCCTGCCATGCATGGTGGCGGGGCCAAACGGCCTATTTTTATAAAAACTTTCGAAAGCGTGTCAAAATTGAAATTTGTTTCAAATTTGGGCTAAAAATAAAAAAAATCGAACTTGAAAGAATGTACTTTTGATCTTCTTTTTCAGTTTTATTTTCTTTTCAAAACCTTTTGGAAAGGTTGCAACTCAAAAAAATTTTTGAATCTTATATATTGTACTTCCAACTGAAGAAGTTTCAACTCTTAATGAAGTGTCTGCATCTGCTTTAATATTTTTTTTTGCGAGCAATCTGCTGCATTATTTGACAGTTTACATCAAGGTTTGCAGTGTGCAACCAAAGCTCATACTCCGACCAAGTTTGTGGTGCTCTCTACATATATCTGCCCTCTATATGCAACATGCTTCAAAACCCATATTTATTTATGCAGCCGTTTCTCTCGCATTTTTTGCATATATGTTGTTGAGACTTTTTTTTCTCAAGTTTGTCCACGAAGCAGCAGCATATACGAAACCAAAATTTCCGAACCTTCAGCTGCGTTGATAGACAAATGCAGCTTCGGACTGGTTTGTCTTAGCACTGAGCATTGAATATGCAGACATTAAGGCCTTGTTTAGGGGGTGTTTGGCACTGCTCCACAAACTCCACTATGGTCTTGTTTAGTTCCGAAAAATTTTGCAAAAACGACACTGTAACACTTTCGTTTGTATTTGACAAATATTATCCAATCATGGACTAACTAGACTTAAAAGATTCGTTTCGTCAATTTCGACCAAACTGTGCAATTAGTTTTTATTTTCATCTATATTTAATACTCCATGCATGTATCTAAAGATTCGATGTGACGGAGAACGTGAAAAATTTTGCAAAATTTTCTGGGAACTAAACAAGGCCTATGAAGCAGCTCTAAAAAAAAACTGGAGTTCGTGGAGTACCTCTTTAGGTGCTCTCACAACTCCATCTTTTTTTTCTCGAACTGAGTGCGTGGAGCTGAAACCGTTTAGCTAAAAACGTAGAGCGGAGCTAAAAACATAGAGCAGAGCAGTCTCAAACACCGTTTTCAAAAAAAATTGGTTTGGGGTACTGTAGTACTTTTGTTTGTTTATGGCAAATATTGTCTAATTATGGACTAACTAAGTTCAAAAGATTTATCTCGCGATTTACAGGTAAACTGTGTAATTAGTTTTTGTTTTTGACTATATTTAATGCTTAATGCATGTGCCGTAAGATTTGATGTAACGGAGAATTCTGAAAAGTTTTTAGCTTTTGGGGTGAACTAAATAAGGTCTAAACATGAGTGGTCTACCTATCATTTACAGTGCACATATTTGATGACTGGAGATGATGAGAACATCTGGATTCAGGCTTTAGTTACTACAAGGTGAAAGGAGAACCTGAAGAGTTTACTATAAGCCCTGGGATGGGAAGTATCGTCAACTTTGGCCCTGAAACAATCCACAAGCAGCCGCTGTGCCCCGTGGTAACTGATAAAAGGGGCCTGGGGACGCACATGATCTCAGACCCAAAAATGCCAAATTCACAGATTGTCAGACAAAAATGCAGTTGGCTTTCAGCCGCTGGCACAGAGCCGACGGAATGCAACTTCTCCAGGGCTTCTCTGCCGCACTGACCAACACTGGCTGCATCAGTCATGGCCGCCATTGGCCACAGGACCTCTCTCGGACTCGCCTTGCTTGTCCTCACCGCTCGCCAACCGGCTCTGTCTGCACGCCAACCGTGCCTGCACGCCAACCGAGGAGGCGGGAGCATCGCCAGCCCGCAGCGTTGGTTGTTGGGCTGGCCTGTTCCGGTCAGTGCGTGTAGTCTTTGGGCTCCTAGTCCATTTCAGCCAGGCATTCAGTGGGCTCTATGACAAGCGACGGGCCGAATCGCTTCACAGGTAGGCCGAGAAAATTCTGTATCTGGGCTTTTCTTCCTCGAGCCGCCTGCAATTGGTACCGTTTTATTTTTCTTCTCCCGTGTCCCGTCATCTAGGATCCGTGTGTCTTGTGCTTAGAAATGAGAAATGATAGAGGTTGAGAGCCTTGGAGATGGTTATGCAGATATATATATATATATATATGCGAAATGGCCGAGTCGTTGAGCCATCTTATCTCTCAAACTGCATGCGTACAGGACTGCCGACGCATGACCGATTCCATCACCCAACACATGCGCTGCTGTTGCCTCTGCTTTGCCCAACATCTGGCCCAGCTCATGCAGATCGGACATGAGATGAGATGAACCCATCACGAGGCTGTTGCCCAGATTCGATCCAAAGAATTACGGACACGGATCCCGCGGCGCGGCGGCCCGTCCATCCTTTCTCGCTTGGACTCCACTTGCTTGTCCTCATCATCACCGCTCGCGCGTCACTCCGTCGTGGGCTCGGGCCGCTCGGCCCAGCGCCACCCGAACCTTCTTCCTCTTCGGCCGTTTCCCACTTCCCTTCTTGGGCCCCACGCGTCATGCTCCGTACCCAGAGACGAGGAGGTGGCAATGGTTCCCGTAGCGGGAGGGGTTTGCACGAATCCAGCACGGCTCGACGCTCTCTCCAACAGCATCTCGCCAGCTACGCGCACCCGCGCCGTGACCCCACGAAAGCCGCATATTTTACTGACTCCGTGGGCCCATGCGACCTCGTGACCTCTCTCTCTCTCTCTCTCCGTGCGTGTGCGGGTGCCGGTGCGTGCTCCTCTCTTCTTCTATCTCCTCGCGAGCCCCGCTGGCTTAACGGCCTGATCTCCCAGCCGCCGCTTCCGCCTCCGACGGCCTATCGCGTCCCACCCACCGGCCTCCATCTCCATGCAGCCGCGCTCTCCGGCGGTGGCGGAGGCCGCCGGCGCCGGCGCCACCATGGTGCCCGGCGTGGGCGGGGTCGAGCCGGCCGTCACGCTGGACCAGGTGCCGCGCTGGAGCGACCCGGACCAGCGCATCTTCCTCGCCTCCGCGTCCGACGAGGCGTCCGCGGAGGGCGCCGGATCCGAGGCGACCTCCGCGTCCGGCTTCATCTCCTTCTCCGACCCGCTCACGGTCGACGACGACGACGGCGCCGGTGCGGGTGGCCGCGCCGGGGCCGCCTCGCGCTTTCCCGTCGACCAGGAGATCAACTCCAGGATCTACCTCTGGCGTGGCCAGCCCTGGAACCTCGAGGTCGACGCCGTCGTCAATTCCACTAACGAGGTCTCGATCCCTGTCCCCCGCTCCTCCTCGCATCAGTGCTGCGAATTGGTTGCGATTTTTTGGGTGCTAGTGCTATAAGCTCCTGTCTCTGTCTGCAGAGCTTGGACGAGGCGCACAGTAGTCCCGGGCTGCACGCTGCTGCTGGGTCAGGGCTCGCCGAAGAGTGCGCCACCTTGGTACTGTTTGTGACAGAGCTTCTGCCAAATTAATGGCCAAAGTTTGTTCAAATGTGCTGATGGTTACTGTTAAGCATCAACTCTTTTCTCTGTTAAGCATCAACTGTTTTCTTGGTCGACCATTTTGTAGGGAGGTTGCCGAACTGGGATGGCCAAGATGACCAATGGCTACGATCTGCCTGCAAGGTAAGCTGGGCCTATGTTATTTGTATTTTCACTTATTGGAAAATGTATATATGTGTTTGAAGATCTTTAAACACCGTGGACACCTAAGCTACAACATTGATGTGTTATGTAGTTCCACAATGACAACTGTACCCCTTTACAGTAAATAAGTTACTCGATTCAGAGTTCCCAGCTTCATGTTTCCTGCAAGTCTCGAGCAGCAAGGACAACATAAGAGTTTCTGCTTATGGAATCACAATAGCGATCCTTTTGTCTGCATTTTGTACAGAATATTCTGATATAGCACTGCTGCGATGGTTCTTTCTGATTAAGCAAATCATACCTTTTCCTTCCTTGCGTCTTATCATACACCACATATCCATACCCTGGTTCCCTTTATATAACAAGCGCTGTTGTTGAACCCATATAAGTTATTACTTCAAGCAAGCCCAGAGGCCAGTAGTTTCTATGAAAATTGGCTAGTAGTTGAAGCTTTAATGAAAGTCTTGCTGCAGCTAGCTGTTGAACACTCACAGATTTACTCATATCCAACATGCTGTTCTGTGGTTGTCTGTATTCTCAGTTATGCTAAGATGCATGTACCAATTCGTTATGCAGGAAGGTCATCCATACTGTGGGCCCTAAATATGCTGTCAAGTATCACACAGCTGCAGAGAATGCACTTAGTCACTGCTATCGATCCTGCTTGGAACTGCTCATTGAGAATGGTCTTGAAAGGTACATGTAGGATCATATTGCTTAAATCTAATTGCTAATTTTAGTTTAACAAATTATGTCTGAGTCGTCCTGTTTCACATAGTGAACTTTATAGATTTATGGACAGTATTAGTAATTTTTTCGTTGCTTATTTCATTAGCATCGCAATGGGTTGTATATACACAGAAGCTAAAAACTACCCTCGTGAACCAGCTTCTCATGTGGCAATAAGTAAGTTCTTCTTACCTTTGTTTACTTTGTCTTTACTTGTGCTGTGGAATCTTTCTTATCATCCTATGCATGAATGAAAATATTTTATCTGTAAATATTGATGTTAGCTGTGGTACAAACCTTAACAAAAAGTAACTCTCAACACCCCTCCCACTTCTCGCAACCATGTACAGGACAAATCAGTGAGTGGTAGAAAATGAAAATTATGGATGAATTGTTCTTTCTGCAGTCATGCTTTTACTCCATGAATATTATAGATAAATAGTTGTTTCATTCTTTGTCAATTTATTTATACTCTGTAGGAACTGTTAGACGTTTTCTGGAGAAGCAAAAAGGCAAAATAGCTGGTGTTGTTTTTTGTACTACATCATCATCTGATACAGAGATATACAAACGGTACTTAAACTGAACCCTGAAATCTGTATTACCTTCTATTTGTTCATCAGCCGATTATAAGCAATTATACAATGCAGATTGCTCCCACTATATTTCCCTCGGGACAAGCAGGAGGAAGAGATTGCGATATTAAAGCTCCCAGCTGATGTTGGGGATGAGAATGGTGAGACGGTAATAGACGAAAGGAAAATAAGAATAAGACCTTTGCCTGCTGGTGTGGTAGACAGAACAGTGTCTGCAACTCTTGTTGATCTTCCTCTTTCTGATTCTGGATCGGCATTGAAAAGGTGAAATTTAAAGTTTGACATACTTTTCTGCTTTCAATATTGGACGATACAAATTCAAATATATTTTTAAATTTTGGTGATAGCTGGATTTATATAACTTGAAGACTTAATGACCTTCCTTGTTCCTGATGCTGATCTGCACTAGTTTTCCACAGCACACCATGCACATTAACCAAGGAAGTACTATTTCCAAGAAAATAAATCAAAGTGAAATGATCATCTATACCCCTAATAAATGGCATATATAACAACTTTTCTTTCCAAACATTTAACTAGGGTGTAGGTTAGAAAGATGACAATAACTACACTCTTGGTATCCTCGATGGAAAAACATTGTGGAACGTATCCCTAGGCCATGGACAAATATTGTTTAATAGATGGAGAATTTATCATATCCTTTTTCTCATAGTAATTAGCTTGAATTGTATTTTTGTCTTGTTTTCTGAAAGAAATATCCTTATTATACTTGCTAAGATTACTGTTCCTTTTCTAGAGAACCATTCCCTGTCTAAGTAATTTGTTACAGGTTTTTGTCTCATAGTTGTTTACTTTACATGGTCTCTTGTATTGACTACATATTGTCATAGATCTTTATCTTCAAATAGTTGTTCTTCAACTCACTTTGTCTGGTTATTCTACAGGGGTTCTTTCAAGTTGGATTCATATTTGGATCCTTCGTTTATGTCAATAATTAAAGATCCAGATCTGCGGCGCAAGGAGCAGTGGGAAAAATCCGCTCAAGCTCAAAAGGGATTTAATTATGCTAGGTTACTTGGATATGGGGATCTAGGTTGCCCTTCATTATCTTCAGCAGAGGAATACTCACTTCATTCACGATACCTCGCTAAAGCAAATTCTCTTAATCTTTCTGAGATTGCTGAAATGAAAATAATGTATGTAGGTTTCGTATTTTATGATTTTATACTTCTCGCTTGTGCTTAATTATGTTCGTATGTAGTCATATTTAATGACATACGTTCCAGTGTCTTCACTGCCCGTATTCTGATATTCTCCACCAACTGCAGTTATCGTGGTGGAGTTGATATTGAAGGGCGCCCGGTTATGGTTGTTGTTGGTGCACACTTTCTTCTTCGATGCCTTGATCTTGAACGATTTGTTCTACATGTAGTGAAGGTAATGGATCTTGATGCATATGTCCTGAAACGTTGGATTAAGTGTCAGTATGCACTCTCTAACCATGCAGGTGTGTGTATATCTCATCATGGTTCTATGTGCACTGACCACTGCATCAGTTAAAATTGGGAATACTAGTCTCTGGTATATTTTGTTAGTAAACCATGCACATGTTGTGTCTCAGTGAAAAAGAATAACCAGCCTGTTATATTTGCATGCTTTTGTTTATTTAAAGAAAGAAAATCCTTCATTTATTGAAAGCAAAAATGTTTTTACATACAAATGTTGGGATACCATTGTTCAGAATCAGTGAATCTTGATGAAACGAGAAACACGGAGCCACTTCCTCACAAACTACCTACTGAAGTATAACCGAATTGCCCACAATTTCCCATCAGCTTAACCATTTGGGTTGAACTGGTGGATATATGTAACTTAATATGGTATCAGGACCACTTTGATTAGCACAATTAAATAAATTACTTGTTCATTGATCCTATTCCGTGTCTAAAGCATGAGGGAGCCTCCAGTAAGTGAGAGCATTGAATTATAAGTTTGCAAAAGGTGGTCGCCATAACTCCAATTTTTCAATTTTTAAGTTAGTAAGTTACAAGAAGCCTCCACTTGAATTCTGCCAAAAAAAAGTTCCCACAAATGTCCCGTAATACTTGTACATTGGTGGGGACTGACAAACAAAATAATTAACTCCTCTGGTGCTAGGAAATAAAACTTGTTTAAACTGTAAAACTTTTATAAATGCCTCAATCCAAGTACTACAGTCATCTTGGTCACAATTATATGAAAGTGAGGAATGGTCTTGCAGAAAAACTAAAGCAAAGTTAATATGTAGAAATGGCCTCTAAGAATATTTCAGTGTATTGTGAGGGAATACTCTTGCAAATGTGAAACTGAAAGAGTTCTTGCTCTTTTCATTTGATAATTTCATTGATTTCTGCTGTCCCTGTTGGAACATTTATATATGCTTTACTCATTTTGTGCATCTGTTGGTTTTTTATGACACTCATCTTGTTTTGGTTTTCCTCAATAAGTTAATTCTGAAATTGTGTCATCTTTCTTGCCATAGGAGTTCGAACCTTTGATTCAGAAGCCATATACAATTGTATATTTCCACTCCGCAGCATCATTACAACCGTAAGTGTCTGAGAAATATGTCACTGAAATTCCGTATTTTTTGCTTTTAATCCATATAGTGTAAAAAATTAACATCTTATTGAATTTTCAGGCAACCAGATTTAGGATTCATGAAGCGGTTACAACAAATACTAGGGCGGAAACATCAGCGCAACCTTCATGTCAGTAATAATTATGATGAACCTGTATTCTATTTATCCTATATAAGGCAATAACAGGTTCACTCTTCTAACAACATTGACAAACAGGCAATTTATGTACTCCACCCAACATTGGGTTTGAGAACAGCTGTTTTGGCAATGCAGATGTTTGTAGATGGAGAGGTACCTCCTAGTTCAGACTTCAGACTACGGTTAAGACTTTTCCTCACTGTGCTGCATGAAATCTTAACATCCTTTTTTCCTCTAGGTCTGGAAGAAAGTTGTATACGTGGATAGGCTTGTGCAGCTGTTCAGATATGTACCACGCGAGCAACTTACAATTCCTGACTTTGTCTTTCAGTAAGTAGCCCTGCACCCTGCACGATACTTCCAGTTCTTGGCGCATTTGCACACGAACTAGAAAACTGACTTTTACCTGTTAACTTATTGCTGCAGGCACGATCTGGAGGTGAATGGTGGGAGGGGCCTAATTGTTGACCCAAGAACAAAGCACATTTATCAGAGGACGTCCAGTTGATATGTGCTGGTTCTGAGGCCTGAAGTTTGTTAGTTCTTGCACTGTACCATTCTAATGTTCATTCTTGTAACTGTATTCCATGTATTTCTTTCTGTATCTAGTTAAGTTAGTTTATTCCATTCGTTCATTCTCCTGCCTTCCGCAAGGGGATTCTCATCTGTATCTGTTGATATGTAGAACTGAATAAAAGTGGTGTTTACTCTAGATGTTTGTGTTTTGCTTATCCTGTACAAATTTTGGCAGTTGATATGTTCAAGTTTATTTCAAAGTTTCATCCCTTCTATTTTTTTTTCTGCGTATAAGTTCTGAATCATGATTTTTCCAAGTGATACCTAACTGGCATTAAATAATGGTCTTGTTTGAGTGCTTGAACTTCAGCTTACAGAACAACAGAAAACTTCGGAAAGTACAAGCCACCCCAGTACCGAAGAGTTGAAGCTTCTCTCAACAGGCTTCTCAGCTAAAGTTAAATCCTAAAGTATGGATATTTCATGACAAGGTAATTTTTCTTAGTCATCCAAAATGTATTTGGTTTGTTACGCTGTTGTGGAGACTAGGCATTTTGGGTTCACAATTAGTTCAAATAAAAAAGGGAATGGAAAATTGCAAAATCCATCTAGGGTTCCACTTTTTTTATAAAAAAGGAAAATGACCACATAAAGTTTATTTCCTTTCTCTGATGACTTCCAGTTTTGTGTTCTCAAATACCGCCTGCCCCTTGTGCTAGATAACAGCAAATTAGCTCAAACATAGTAACATGCATCGTGCTGTCAAGATACCAAGCAAGCTAAGCTCAATCAATGGCCTACCTTGTGAGAGACTGATTCATGACCCATAGAAAGCTTGATATTTGAGTTGATGTTGTGTTAGGGAAGTCAAGTGCAGCAAGTGCTAAAGAATGTTTTCTAGCTACATATTCTAACTAAAGTTGTGCCATAATTTCTTTGTCAGGTACTCAGGTGTATGAACCATCGACACATTTGTTTTATATATAGTAATATAGGTGATGTCATAGTTGATGTCTACTCTCTTCGCGAAACAATCAGTTTAAGTTTTCAAAGTAATAATCTCTTGTTATAGGTTCGGTAGTTCCACAAAATTGATATACTGTATCAGCAATTCAGCATGTTTTCAAGCATGTCTACTCTATCTCTATTTGTACGCACCGTAAGGGACAAATAAAATGAACAACATACGTACTGCCGAATAGGTGTGCCAGAGAGCACAGAGTTATCTAAGAATTTCATTTACATTTTGTCAGATATTGACGAAACGGTGGCCGTTTGTTTTTGTTTAGTTGCGGAAAGCTGATGAGCAGGCCAGGCAAGTAGGCGAAGCATATTCGCTCATAAACAGTCACTTCGGCTCATCAGCAGCCACACGACTATGATCGGACGGTTCGCACAACACGGCTGGAAGAAACGGAATCGTTCTCTGCACATTACAAATGGCGTTTGATGTGTGTTCAAGTTCGTGCTGACGCACTTGTTATGATACTTGGAACGCGGCATTGGCTATAGTTGACTAGGATTATATAAAGCCCAGGTGATGCTAGTTAGTAAGAGCATCGACATCAGGTATATTCCTAGGATAAACCTTGCCTATTAGTGATGCAATCCCGACAGTGTCGCTTAATACTTTTCCATTCTTGTTCAAACGCTGAAAGTCGCCTCTTTGCATCTTGTGCAATTTCCCTCCCAAAGGTGCGCAATTCTGATTTTGTTTCATGATGATGTTTGGTTATTATTAGAAGACCATAGTAGCTCTGAGAAATTTAGAGTTGTTGCATAACTGCAGTTGTGCCGAAAAACGCATAACAGCAGTTCGTAAGAAAGATAAACCTTTTGCAGCAGTTCTCTAGAGATTCCATTCAGTTCACCTTTTGTTCTTCAGAAAGATACACCTTTCTCAAATTACAGGTGACATGTAGTCCCTTTCTATCTATGCTGCTTGGCAAGATGAGTTTCACCTACTCAGAAGTCACATGTAAATTACTAGCTAAAGAGCATCTTTACTTACCTGCAACACATGATTACCGTGTGAACGTGCATGCAACTGCTCACTAATCTATCCATCTAACCACCATTGACAATGACAGGTTTATAAAAAAAACATCTTTCTCAGTTTAAGCCCCAGTTTTAAATCGAGTTTTCGCTTTCATCGACTAAGGTTTTCCTTCAATAATTCCAGTATGTCCCAAGAAAAGGCAGCAACATAGTATGTCCCTAGTTTTGCGGAGGAACTTCAGACTGAACCCCAACTCTAGATAGCAAGTCCGCAAAGTGAGAGCTCACTCTCTGATACCGAGCCCAAGGTTTTCTTTTTCGGTAGAAATTTTTTTTTGGCACCTACCAATAAATAAGAAATTTCGGACATTTCGGAAATTTCAGATGAAATTTAAATAAATTCAAATTGATTTTTTTAAAAATTTGACATCATTTTACTAAAATAGCATTCTAATGTATCACTCATCACAAATTTATATAATATTAACGAAATAACACAATATATTATTACGGTAGTACAGCGGGCTGACGGTGGGCGAGCTGCATATGCTAGTGTCACGGAATATGTGAGTGAGAAAGTTAAATAATTTTGAAGAAATTTAGGGCTTTGATAAGACTAGAAGATATGGTGGGTCATTTTATTGTTGTTTGGAGTAATTTTGAAGCAAAACATGAATTTAACCGAAAAAATTGACCGATATAAAATTTTTTCGGACCTCCCCGAAAAATACAAAATTTCGAAAATTTCAGCGAAATTTCGCCGAAAAAGAAAACTCTGACCGAGCCTCTATCTATATATAGTAGCCTTGCCGATACATATTGCAGCTCGTCGAGAAAGGGGAACTAAGCTAGCCGTTGAGTGGACACAGCGTGCGGCAGAGCAAGTGAGCGGCAGCGACCATGGCTGGCGAGCAGCTCAAAGTTCTGACGGCGCTGGACCAGGCGAAGACGCAGTGGTACCATTTCATGGCCATCGTGATCGCCGGCATGGGCTTCTTCACGGACGCCTACGACCTCTTCTGCATCTCCCTCGTCTCCAAGCTGCTGGGCCGCATCTACTACACGGAGCCCAACACCCCCAGCCCCGGCACCCTGCCGCCCAACGTGTCCGCGGCCGTGAACGGCGTCGCGCTCTGCGGCACGCTCGCCGGCCAGCTCTTCTTCGGCTGGCTCGGCGACAAGCTCGGCCGGAAAAGCGTCTACGGCTTCACGCTCATCCTCATGGTGCTCTGCTCCGTCGCGTCGGGCCTCTCGTTCGGCCAAACCCCCAAGGGCGTCATCGCCACGCTCTGCTTCTTCCGCTTCTGGCTCGGGTTCGGCATCGGCGGCGACTACCCGCTGTCGGCCACCATCATGTCCGAGTACGCCAACAAGAAGACCCGCGGCGCCTTCATCGCCGCCGTGTTCGCCATGCAGGGCTTCGGCATCCTCTTCGGCGCCATCGTCGCGCTCGTCGTGTCCAGCGGCTTCCGGAACTCGTACCCGGCGCCGTCGTACCAGGACAACCCCGCGGCGTCGCTCGTCCCCGAGGCCGACTACGTGTGGCGGATCATCCTCATGTTCGGCACCATCCCGGCGGCGCTCACCTACTACTGGCGCATGAAGATGCCGGAGACGGCGCGGTACACGGCGCTCATCGCGCGCAACGCCAAGCAGGCCGCGGCGGACATGTCCAAGGTGCTCAACTCGGAGATCGAGGAGGACCTGGACCGCGCCGGCGAGCGCAAGGCCAGCAACGAGTGGGGGCTCTTCTCGGCGCAGTTCGTGCGCCGGCACGGGCTCCACCTGCTGGGCACCACCACCACGTGGTTCCTCCTGGACATTGCCTTCTACAGCCAGAACCTGTTCCAGAAGGACATCTTCTCCAAGGTCGGGTGGATCCCGCCGGCCAAGACCATGAACGCCGTCGAGGAGGTGTTCCGCATCGCGCGCGCGCAGGCGCTCATCGCGCTCTGCGGCACCATCCCGGGCTACTGGTTCACCGTCTTCTTCATAGACATCATCGGCCGCTTCGCCATCCAGCTCATGGGGTTCTTCATGATGACCGTCTTCATGATCGGCCTCGCCGCGCCGTACCACCACTGGACCACCGCCGGCCACCACACCGGCTTCGTCGTCATGTACGGCTTCACCTTCTTCTTCGCAAACTTCGGGCCCAACAGCACCACCTTCATCGTGCCGGCTGAGATCTTCCCGGCGCGGCTGCGGTCCACCTGCCACGGCATATCGGCCGCGGCTGGCAAGGCCGGTGCCATCATCGGCGCGTTCGGGTTCCTGTACGCTGCGCAGGACCCGCACACGCCGGAGGCCGGCTACTCGCCCGGCATCGGCATCCGCAACGCGCTCTTCGTGCTAGCCGGCACCAACTTCCTTGGGATGATCATGACGCTGCTGGTGCCGGAGTCCAAGGGATTGTCACTTGAAGAGATATCCAAGGAGAACGTTGACGACGACGAGGCGGCCGCTTGATCTCCATGTATGCGACCTTTTCTGATTTGCAAATGATACACCGTTGCACATACCTAGCTGTTTTATGCATGACATTCTATTTGTGAGCTTGTGACATGGTACTGGTAATGCTACATGTATATTTGGTATGGTTTTCAATGGTAGGTGACATGCCCATCGACTTCGTCAATCTCAAAATTTATCGGTCCAACTTGGTTATTCAGAAGTGTTCATAGGGATAAGATGTGCGTACGTGCATTTATAGGAATGAGTGTACGCTTGTGTTTGTGCGTCTACGTCTGTAACTAGATCTTACAAAAAAAAAATTAGAGTGAAACAACAAACCACCTGTACAAGTGACTAAGCTGTAGCAAGATTTTTATTAAACCCATCTTCGCACTGTTATAAAAAAAAGGTTAGGGAATTTGGTGTTTCTGCGCCTACTCTGTATTTCAAATGTGATTTTGCCTATTTTATTTTAACTTTATAGTTTTGCCCTCTTGATTTCGAAATGAAGCAACAATTTGATCCTACTTTGTAACACCGTTTAGCCTGGTGGATTAAATGACAAAAATGAAAAATGAAAAGAAAAGAGAAGGCACCCACGCAAAAGACAACAACACCCTCGTTTGTGCTCTTGAATGGATGCTGTTACTTTGTGAATGCACTTGTGTGATTAATTTGTGATTGTTCGGAACACTAAAATGTTAAAAAAAGATTGTAAAGTTTTGCACTGGTCTGAGAATAGGGGAAAAACACAAAGAGCAAAATAAAACAGGGGCAAAATCATAACATTGTTAGAAGGATTTCACATAGCAGGGGCAAACTCTTCCTTCGTTTTAAAATCGCAGGATCACAGTTAAAAAAATGAGGGCAAAATCACCATTTAACATGAAAATAGGGGTATAAACGCTTAAGCCCCCAAAAGGTTAATACTAGCAGGTAAGCATGAAAATGGGTGACACCAATGATAAGAGCATCTTCAAGAGTCCTTCTAAAATTTGCTCTATAAATTATTATTTGGGTCGCACCCTACCTATCTCATATGTGACCTGGATTTATAGCCCGTGGTCCACGCTCATTCAAGTTAGAACAACTGGCATATAGTGATGGTACAGAGTCTAATCCCATTTCTTTTAGCATTCAATGCCTCTCAATATTGGTCTGTCTAGAACAAAGGAATGCAAAACAAAGGAACAATGTGAGAAAATGTAAGAATGACGTAGAGCAAAAGGTGAAAAACTATAGGATCCGAAAACATAGGAAAATGCAACTTTGAGTTGTTTAGATTGCGAGAATATGAAAAAAAAATCATCACATGTCAATAAAGTGGGAGACCAGATAGAGAAGGCAACCGAAGAATAGGTCGAACACGTGGTGGTGATTGGTAAAGTTGGCTGTGCAAGGGGAGTTTTTCAAGGAGGTGTTACTTCCTTGGGGGACATTATGTGCCATATGGCCCATGTAATACTCTCGTAGAAAGCGTGTTCCTCTTGTGCTTGTTAGTTGTTAGTTAGGTCCATTCGACTAAGTTGGAGAAAGCAATGGCGCGTGTTGTCCAGGTGTTGTACTAAAGTTTGGTAGGATCAGTGGAACATTCTCCTCGGTTGTATGATTTTTAGACCTAGTTTCTATAAAAAAACTAAGCGGACATTTATCCTTTTTTTTCTTTCTTCATTTAATAGAAATCGTGGCAAAGCTTGTATTGTCCTTTCTAAAAAAATACTTAGCAAGGATGAATTCTGGTAAGACGGTAGTGATAAATTAGTTAGGGCATATTTGGATCCTTCTCTATAAACTTTAAAAGACTTCAGCTCATTTTTTAGCTCTAAAATTCTAATATGAGATGGACCAAAGTTTAGAGCTAACTTAGACCATCTATTTAGAGCTTTAGTTCTAAAGTTTAGAGCTGTAAAATTTAGAGAAAAAGATCAAACAGACCCTTAGTCTAATCTAAATGGCAAAAGCCACGCCGCACCAAAGCATGTCATTCCGTACCATACCGGGCAAGGCCTGGTCCAAGCCCGTGCACGCCACAGCTCGGCATACGCTTGTATGCGTGTGGCACGTCGTTCGTCTTTTTCAACCTAACAACAAGTGCCCATACTTGTCATCTTCTTAAGCTGAGTCAACTTTTAGTCAAAATCTCATACAAGGCTAAGACTTTGACCTAACAATTTTAGCCTAAAATATTATTTAATATTAGTTAAAAAAACTAGGCGAAGCCCAATCAAAAAATGACATTTTGTATCATGGTACTGTCAAAGCTTGAACTCTTTTAGCCCAATTATTTGTGGGCCGACCAATCTGGACGACATGTAGGAAGCAAATGCTGTATACCCGTCTCGGCCAATCCAGAGCACATGTAGGAAGCAAATGTAGGCGTGTCTCCTGTGATGTGAGCTATGGCTACATGTGCTTCACAATGAGGGCACACATTGAATCGATATTATGCTCAAAAATTGTGGACTAGATGATGCAATGGATCATGTCGTTTAAAACCACATTAAAATTGAATTGTTGTATTTAAATTAGTGACTTTGAATTTAGATTATTTGTGTAAACTACTAACTATTTTGAAGGAAAAATTTAAAGACTGTCATCATAATTTTGCTAAATTAAAGACTCATGTGAGCCCCACATGTCAGTGAGATACCAATAGCTTTGAAGGGAAGATTAGTAGTGTCCTGATTTGAGAGTCTTGCTGGAGCTGAGCCTATGTAACGAAAAAAGCACGCTATTGCTGGAGTTGTTATACGTAACCGATTAAGGCTCGGGTTCGTTTGTCTTATAAACCGTATTTTTTTTTTCTAGCAGTTAGCAATGTTAACGGTGTTTTTTTTCTTATAATAAATCAGCGAATAATATTTTCAGCATAACTTTTCACACCAGTAAAAGGTTGGGTATACGAGTGTAAGTTCACTTACTTTCCCGCCTATAATAAGTACATAACACACATGCACCTGCACCACATACGAACTACTCCTGGACAGCGAAACAGAGGTGCGACTTGACTTGCATACATGGAGAAACAAAAACACAATTGAACTGAAGCGCCTACACAAGTCTCCCCATGTGCAGGTGCAGGAAGAAGAAGAAGAAGAAGAAGAACCAGCTCCCGTGTGAACGCGTTCGATTCTATACCATCTGGGTCTCCGACGGCCGCACCGCGCGGGCGCCGACGGCCTCCTCCTCGGCGTCGTCAGCCTCACCTGACATCTCCTCCAGCGACTTGCCCTTGGACTCCGGCACGAGGAAAGTGAGGACGAATCCGAGCATGTTGCAGCCCGCGAGGACGAAGAGCGAGTTGCGCACGCCGATGCCCGCGGGGTACCCGGCGTCCGCCTTGCTCTTGTCCTGGTTCTGCGCCGCGTACAGGAACCCGAAGGCGCCGATGATGGCTCCGGCCTTCCCCGAGGCGGCGGAGATGCCGTGGCAGGTGGAGCGCAGCCGCGCCGGGAAGATCTCAGCCGGCACGATGAAGGTGGTGCTGTTGGGCCCGAAGTTTGCGAAGAAGAAGGTGAAGCCGTACATGACGACGAATCCGATGTGGTTGCCGGCGGTGGTCCAGTGGTGGTAGGGGATGGCGAGGCCGAGCATGAAGACGGTCATCATGAAGAATCCGAGCAGCTGGATGGCGAATCGTCCGACGACGTCGATGAGCGCGACGGTGAACCAGTACCCCGGGACGGTGCCGCAGAGCGCGATGAGCGTCTGCGCGCGGGAGATGCGGAACACCTCCTCGAGCGCGCTCATGGTGTTGGCCTTGGGGATCCAGTTGATGGCCGTGAAGATGTCCTTCTGGAACAGGTTCTGGCTGTAGAAGGCGATGTCGAGCAGGAACCAGGTGGTGGCGGTGCCGACGAGGTGGAGGCCGTGGCGGCGCGCGAACTCCCTGGAGAAGAGGCCGAAGGTGTTGCTCTCGGCGGTGACCATCTGGTCCAGCTTCTCCTGCTCGTCGACGATCTCCGTGTGGAGCACCTTGGACATGTCGGCCGCGGCCTGCTTGGCGTTCTTGGCCACCAGCGCGGTGTAGCGCGCCGTCTCGGGCATCTTCATCCGCCAGTAGTAGGTGAGCAGCGCCGGCAAGGCGCCGAGCATGAGGATGATGCGCCACACGAAGTCGGACTGCGGCACGGTGGAGTTGAAGTGGTCGTCCTTGTACGCCGGGGCAGGGTACCCGGCGCGGAACGCGGCGGAGATGATGAGCGTGACAATGCCACCGGCGAGGATGCCGAAGCCCTGCATGGCGAAGACGGCGGCGATGAAGGCGCCGCGGGTCTTCTTGTTGGCGTACTCGGACATGATGGTGGCGGACAGCGGGTAGTCGCCGCCGATGCCGAACCCGAGCCAGAAGCGGAAGAAGCAGAGCGTGGCCATGACACCCGTGGGGGTGTGGCCGAAGGAGAGGCCCGACGCGATGGAGCAGATGACCATGAGCATGAGCGTCATCCCGTAGACGCTCTTGCGGCCGAGCTTGTCGCCGAGCCAGCCGAAGAAGAGCTGGCCGGCGAGCGTGCCGCAGAAGGCGACGCCGTTGACCGCGGCGGCGACGTTGGGAGGGAGCGAGCCGGGGTTGTCCTTGCTGGTGTCCGTGTAGTAGATGCGGCCCAGCAGCTTGGTGACGAGGGAGATGCAGAAGAGGTCGTAGGCGTCGGTGAAGAAGCCCATGCCGGCCACGATGATGGCCGTGAAGTGGTACCACTGCGTCTTGGCCGCGTCCAGCGCGCTGAGCACCTGCAGGCCGTCTCCCCCGCGCGCCATGGCGGATGGATGGATGCTAGCTGCCCCTGTCCAAGTTTGTTTGTTCGGCTGGGGGGATTTGGGAGATGCCTGGAGGGAGCTTGAAGCTTGTGGGTGTGCACAAATGGCGCGGCGCGGCCACGGGGTATATGTAGCTCTGCTCAGAGCTCACTGCTGCTCGGTCCACGGCGGAATATTCTACTCTGCTTCTTGGGTGGGTTGCGTTGCGGCTGGGGGCTCCAGTCGGGTGTCGCCCTGCGGCCGGCGACGACTGGGATGGCTGGGCTGGCATGACCTGCACACGCACGCGCTTGCTCAAGTTGCTCGCGCGCCCGCACGGATCACCATCAGTTTGACAAACCACTCGCTGATTTATTATGAAAGAAAAATACTGTTAATTGATAAAAAAAAATATAAATTATAAGACAAGTGAATTACAGCATTTTAAGCCGATTCCTCTTGTCCGAATTGAAGTTGAAACAGGGGAGGGGAGGGGAGGGGATCATCATCCAAGAGCTCGAGTTCACTCTGTGCGTGACGTCACGCGCCTGGGTTATCTTTTTGCCGTTTTCCGCCCCGGCGGGGTTCCGTTTGGCCATGACCGGAGCCTCAAGTCCACACCCCTTGCAGCCATTATGGAGAAACTTGGGTTGCTGACAAGTGACAAGGACATGATGAGCGTGAGGTGCGAACGCAGTTAGCGCTTGTTTAATACACTAGCAGGCTAGCAGCACACATCGACGACTTCGAGTCTCCACCACGCAGGCAGCACCCACCCCCAATTATCGCGCAGCGCCTAGTCACCAAATTCAACGGATACTGGCCCTAGAAAAACAGTGGATATTGTTGCAGCATGAATTATTCCTCAATTTCAACTACCATTGACATGTTTACAAGGAACCCTCCCCCAATCTCTCTCTCTCTCCCCTACCCTTTTTATATATTTACTTATATTTATATAAAGAAGACTCAAACATATATTATCAGTTACAGCAGGGGCTCCTTTGGTAGGGTTCATACCTCCTTCCTCAAAACATTTTTAGATCCGAATTCTCCTTGAAAAAATGTTTCTGTGGTGATTCTCTATCACTTCTTCAAAACCATTTGACAGTTATTCTAGAATCGAGTTCTTCAAGGAAAATGAGAAGCAAGTAAATCGAAACAGATGAAAAATATCCTTTTTTTGGGTGATTCACCCTTGTAGTGCTTAGATGATTCAAGGGGAAATATTTCATATTTTAGTACATTTTGCAAGGATTATGGAAGAATCACCTGAGAATATAAAACGCTTCTTGCATCCAAACCACAACAAGAGTATATAAATTTGGGAATCAATTATTAGATTATTTTAACTGAAAAGTGACCATAAATTAAGGAAATTATTCTTATTATTGAATGTCCTAGTGTGATGGTTGCTAGACTTAAAGAATAATAAATATGGGTTGAAACACTCTCCTCGCTCTTCAAATAAAACTAGTGTCTCCATAAGACCCAAAGGTCAACTGCTACCGCATATGCTAAATGTGTGTTACATGCATGCATGAATACCTGTGTGAAAGACTCATACGTTGCTTTGTGATAGTTCCTATTAATATTACTTACAGTAATTAGTCACCATGTACTAATGTTCATGCACAATGGTTACTAATTAAGTTATAGTGGGTAGAAGCTAATGTCATTGCGTTACAGGAGTATTATTCATTGGCACACACAATAATAATGGTCATGCATTAGGGTCCTCATTAACGGCATGCATGGTGTATGTGTTTCTCATCTTGTGGCTTGTGAGTTGTGACCCTAGTATGGGTGTATAAATAGGGCACAATAGCCATTTTGGTACCTCAATTATTACTCGAGGCTCAATTTCGTTCCTAAATTTTTAAAACGGATATTTTGGTCCTCAAACTTTAGTTTTAGGCTTAGTTTTATCATACAATTGTGAAGATGATCCTTTCAGTCCTTAAAATTTGTATTTTTGGCTCAATTTCATCCATAAACTATCAAAGTGCATTTAACTTTTTATTTTCAACTCAATTTTGTTTATTCAAAAATAAAACATTATATTTTAAACATAATTTCATTCATAAATTATCAAAATAATAGATCTGCTATTATTTCAATATATCCATGTATTCTTGAAGAGTAAATAGTGTTCGATGTAACTATAATTGCTTCCACAAATATCAATTTAGTTGGATATATATAAATGGTACAATTATAAAGTAACACTAAAAATAACAACCTGGAATTATCAATGGCCATGAAAGAGTTTTTGGATAAATATTATTTTTTCTATCTTCAATTGTTGGTGGTGTTGGAGCTAATGATGTGCAATAGTGCAGCATTCCACGTACAACGTAGACGAAGTTGAGTTAAAAAATAAAAGTTTAAAGAACAAAATACACTTTAATAGTTTTAAAATAAATTTGAACTCAGAATACAAAGTTTGAGGACAAAAACGACCTTCTTCATAGTTCTAGGATGTAACTGAACCTAAAAGTGTACTTTGAAAGTGTACTTTGAGGACTAAAACAGTCGTTTTGAAAGTTCAGAGACGAAATTGAGTCTGGAGTAATAGTTGAGGGACCAAAATGACTATTCTGCCTATAAATAGAAGCAGCCTACAAGTGAAGAGTGGATTCCCATTAGAGAAAAGACTACGGATAACACACATGAAAAGCATAATAGTTCCTTTATCATAAGGATAACAAAGCAAGGTAAGAAAGAAGAGGGGAGAGACATTTCCAAGATGCAAGGAGCAAACATGACTCAAGGTGGGTTTGTGTTGTTTAGCACATGATGAATGGCCTATTTGTGATATGCACGTATGTAAGTTATGTTTTGGTTAAATCAATTTGTGCTAATAAGATGAACTATTTCAACTTACATCAATTCCCAAGAAAATTCATTGGTCATATAGGCTCATAGCATCCTAGCTACAGAAAGAAGAGTCAAAAGTCTCATGGGGGAAAGCAAACTCAAGGCCAAGAATATAGTAGAACCATTTTTTAGAAGATTAAACCATGAAAGGCCTAGACCAATGATATATAAGAACATCAAGGTTTGTCGCGCATGCCAGTCGACTATGGTCTTCGAAACTGGTGCACGAACTAGGCACTATAGGCTTGAAAGAGCTTTAGGGCCTGTTTGGAGGGGCTTCAATGAGCTCCGACTCTTTCACTGTAGTAGGAGTTGGACCATTTTCCTAGTGCTATAGTAATCTACAATGTCCGACAGTACCCTATAGTGCATATACCTCCCAAGGCCCAATCAAAATCTTTTTGTCACAATGGTGCAATAGGGACTTATTTGGATCCCACTAAATTGTGTAATATAGCTTTCACAGTTTAAGCTTGGGGGCCAAAGTGCCAAATAACGTAGCTCTGTTCCACCTTTACACTATACCTTATACAACCCAGAAGGTGTCTCTTATTAGCTTATACCAGATTGTGCATCTTAAGGGCCTGTTTGGTACAGCTCACAACAGCTTCATGAGCTGTTGTGAGCTGTTTTTTTTTGCCAAACACTTATTTTCAAAACAGCTTCGTGGGTGAAGCTGTTTTTCCCCTCCTCTAACAAAAACATAAGTTGGATGAAGCTGAAAAAAAGTAGCTTATTGTAGCTTCTCCCTCATTTCTCTCTCTCAACTATGCATGAAGTAGTTGGTGAAGCTATTTTGCCAAACACTTTTTCCAAAA
>Ga0182004_10000743_pt1 | contig 21477 bp, 28 predicted proteins | sample Sormic07211540_1_FD_120479 | JGI IMG/M metagenome (GOLD analysis project Ga0182004, IMG submission 120479) | Endophyte microbial communities from Sorghum bicolor roots, Mead, Nebraska, USA - 072115-40_1 MetaG | ecosystem: Host-associated > Plants > Roots > Unclassified | place: USA: Nebraska...
GGCGTGATGATCAGCGGGACCAGCTCATTCTTGTTGGACATCATCTTGAGTCGTCGGCCTTGCATTTTTTTTAGCTCAAATGGTTGGTTGTCAAATAGGTTTATTGGTCTCTCTTAGTCAAATATTTACTTCATGTTTCTTTTTCTCCAAAGTAAATTGTGTAAACTTTAGAAATGGTGCGCTGAACAGATGTTCAAACTATGTAATAATTGGTCTAATTCTACTTGTTGGTAGATAAAGCCGGATATAAACTATTCTTTATCTAAAAAAATGTCACCCTCAGCATAGCGACATATAATATTAGATGGATTATCCATTCAAGGGGCCGGGTCAACGGACGTAGCCCAATTATCCATCAAATGTGGAACTATAGTTGTATTATGATTATGAATCGCTCCTGTTAGGGTAAGCTTAATGTTTTTTATCGTAATATTAGATTGGGTATCGGAAATTATAAGTCGATTTGTCTCCAAGATTAATCCAATATTTCGACTACTGGTTTGCTTAAGGGGTCACGCATGCAGGATACCCACACTTAATGGCTAAACTATACACTGTGCACGTTAAAATACATTTGATTAACAAGATACTGACTAGTTTTTTCTTGAGGCGTTGACTTAACAGTGCTTGTTATATATGTTTATATTACTATTAAGTAGGAGTACATACGTGAACGAGAATAGAAGTTGCTATCCAAAGCAATATTGAGAGGCCGAACAATCTTTTTTTTTGTGTGTGTTAATCCGCGGGCAGAATATGCTTCATCATACCAATAACGCGTCGTTGTCTTTCAAAGCAAAACATTGCTGAATCCAACGAAGATATATAATGGAAGAAATGCATTGTACCCATGCAATCCAGTCAACTTCTTCGAAGCTTGGCCTTTGAAGCAAGCTACAGCTTGATTGGACAAAGTCAGCATTTGAACATAATTATAATTTATATACGAATTTTATATCACGAACATTGAGTATGAGTGGTGCTCACTAATCGCGCAACCACACCAAGCTGACAATAATCCATCAATCGCTACCCCTCCTCGCTCGCCAGTTGGTTGCCGGTCTCTGTCGCGCGAGGAATGGCTGCCGCGGAGACGTCGAGCGGCGGCGGCGAAGTCCACGTACCGATCCCGCCCATGGTGGCCACCACCTCAGACGTGATACGCGAGAGCTCGGCGGCGCCGAGCCCGTTCCGCAGCCGCGGTAACACCCCGCCGCGGCAGCTGAAGCAGGCGGCCCCGGTGGCAGCGGTAGCTGAAGCTGACACGCCGGCGACGGCCATGGACAAGACGCTGGCGAGCGTGGCCAACCTCGCGAAGCTGCTGCCGACGGGCACCGCGCTGGCGTTCCAGTCGCTGTCCCCGTCCTTCACCAACCGGGGCGCGTGCCTCCCCTCCAACCGGTACCTCACCGCCGCGCTGCTCTACCTCTGCCTCCTCTCCTGCGTCTTCTTCTCCTTCACCGACAGCTTCGTCGGCAGTGACGGCAAGCTCTACTACGGCGTCGCCACGGTCAAGGGCTTCCTCGTGTTCAACTACACCGGCGACGACGACGAGGGCGACGCCGAGCGACGGAGGCAGGTGTTCAAGAACCTCCGCAGGCTGAGGATACGGTGGGTGGACTACGTGCACGCCGTGTTCTCTGCCGTGGTGTTCCTGACGGTGGCGTTCAGCACCGTCTCCGTGCAGAGCTGCTTCTTCCCCGACGCGAGCGAGAACGTGAACCAAATGCTCACCAATCTGCCTCTCGGCGCCGGCTTCTTCTCCGCCATGGTGTTCCTTGTTTTCCCGACGACACGGAAGGGAATCGATTACACCGGGCCATTCACTAATAATGTTTAGCAACGCACGCTTGGATTGTATTTTTACTGCAGTGAATCTGTGTGCAGAGAGAAAACTTTGGTCCTGTTAGATAAATTGATGCACAACATTTATGTAATCTTAGTTCTAAAGAAGTCTAGGCAGGTCAGGTAGGGAAAAAGCTTGATCATAGGCGTGCATGATCAAGACTCAGCCGGAGTCCGTTAGGTTCACGTCACGGTGTTCAGAGCGCGTGTAGCGCACGCCGCAGGGAAACAGTGTTGCGATCTGTGCACAGCGTGGCGTGGAGGGTTTGGAGTCTGTAAACCTCGAGCATACCTATAAATATATGGAACATAAGGCCAAAGGAGCTGCGGTTGTTGGCAGCGTCCAAAACATATTGTTTTCCTCTTGTTTTGCTTCTGTTCGTGAACTCGCCGTAGTCACCGTGTTCACCGTCGTCGTTTACGATGTGGGCTTGCTGGTTGATCCAGCTCCAACAGCTTGGTATCAAAGCCGAAGGTTGACGAAGAGGTTTCCGTTGATAGGGAGTTGCCGGAGGATAGCCAGGTGATCAAGTTGTTGATTGCGTGAAGAGGAAGGCGTGACCTGAAACCGTCAAGATGACAGGAAGCAGTGGCGAGAAGAGAGACCATGGAGCGTGCTTGGAACCAGGCGTCAAGTAATCTTGTCTGGCCGATGCTTTCTCGCACAAATTATCAGGAGTGGTCTACACATGTGCAATGCAATCTTGAGGCAATGTATCTGTGGGATGCGATCGAGAGCGACAAGGTCGAACGGCGACGTGATCGGCTTGCGCTCGGCGCCATGATCCGTGGTGTTCCACCTGAGATGCACTCTTTACTGCTGAACAAGAAGTCGGCGAAGGAGGCATGGGGGGTAATTAAATGATGCGTCTGGGGGCAGAACGAGTCAAGGAGGTGAATGCACAAAAGCTTCTTGCTGAATTTGAGTCGATCACGTTCAAGCCGGGAGAGTCTGTTGATGATTTCGCGGTGCGGATCGGCAAGTTGGCTACTGATCTGAAAGGCCTTGGTGAGTGTTGATGACACGCGGGTCGTGAAAAAGTTCCTACGAGTTGTTCCTGCATGCTACAATCAGGTAGCAGTTACGATCGAGATGTTCTACGATCTGAAGACCCTGACAGTCGAAGATCTCGTTGGTCGTTTGAGGGCAGCAAAAGATAGGTTCGAGCCCACGACGGATCAAGTCACCGATAAAGCAAAGTCCCAACTACTTCTTACGGAGGAAGAGTGGATGGCGAAGAATAGAAGTCGCATGGTTAACACTGACACGTCCTCATCTAGTGGAAAGAGTGGTGGAAACTATGTGAAGAAGGACAAGCAAGGAGTACGCAGTGGCAAGCAGGACCGCGACAGGCGTGACTCAGCCTGTCACCCTTCAACGGGAACACCGCGTCGGGAGAGAAGATGTAAGAAGTGTGGCGTGTATGGCCACTGGGCAAGAGAGTGCCAGAATAAGAAGTCCGGGAAGGAGGATCATGATGATGCTGCTTATCATGTTGCGGGTGACACAGATAAGAACCCAGCTCTTTGGTGGCACAGGTGCGCGGCATCAAGAACACCTCAAGGATAGGTGGTCAGGGGTTGTTCCTGAATCAGGAACGTGTATTCCCAGCAAAATACGATGAAGGTGCTTGGGTGTTGGACACGGGTGCAACGAATCATACGACAGGTTGCCGAGCTTCGTTGGCGGACCTGGATGAGACAATCCGTGGTGCAGTGAGATTTGGCTATGGCTCCACCGTGGAGATCTGCGGTGTCGGTGCCGTAACTATGACCAGCAAGAACAAGGAGCATCGTGTACTCACTGAGGTGTATTTTATTCCATCACTGAGGTGTAACATTGTGAGCCTTGGGCAATTGGAAGAAGCAGGTTGTCGAGTTGAGATTGACAAGGGGGTACTAGAGGTGTTTGAAAGAGAACAGCCAGGCAGTACTCGTGGGGTTCTGATTCGTGCACAGAGGAAGAACCGCCTGTATGTGATGAAAGTCAATCTGACAGCATCTATTTGCCTAGTGACTAAGATGGAAGAAGACGCCTGGCGCTGGCTTGCACGTTTCGGTCATCTGAATTTCAGAGCGTTGCGTGATCTGAGTGCCAAAGAGATGGTAGAAGGGCTACAATTGATCAAGAAGCTAGAACAGGTGTGCGATGGTTGCGCTCTCGGCAAGCAGCACCGTGCCCCGTTCCCACGAGCATCAGCATGGCGAGCGTCATCAATACTGGAGCTAGTACACATGGACTTGTGTGGGCATATCACGCCACCCACACCTGGAGGCAAGTCGTACTTCTTGCTCACTGTAGATGATTTTAGTTGTTACATGTGGCTAGAAGTGTTGAGTGCAAAGTCAGAGGCGTTGAGTTATTTCAAGAAGTTCAGGGTGGCTGTAGAATTTGAATCAGGCCGGCGTTTGAAGGCATTCAGAACTGATAGGGGAGGCGAGTTCAACTCAGGAGCTTTCGTGGTGTTCTGCAGCGATCATGGGATTAAGCATAATACCACTACACCGTATACTCCTCAATAGAACGGTGTTGTCGAGAGGAGAAATCAGACGGTGGTAGAGATGGCAAGGTGCCTGTTGAAGAGCATGAGCGTACCATCAAAGTTCTGGGTTGAAGCTGTCAGTACAGCTGTTTATATTTTGAATCGCTCTCCAACTAAGAGTTTGAATGGCAAGACACCTTACGAGGTGTGGTATGGTTGAAAACCTGGGGTCAAGCATTTGAGGACATTCGGTTGTACTGCTTATGCAAAAATTATTGGACCCGGGGTGAGCAAGCTGACTGATCGAGCAGTCTCAGGTGTGTTCTTGGGATATGAACTAGGAACGAAGGGCTATCGCGTCTATGATCTGATGAAGGACAAGCTCTTGGTGACACGGGATGTTGTGTTTGATGAGAAGAAATCATGGAATTGGGAAGGGATGGGCAGCATGGCGACTGAAGGTGCAGCGACAATAGCAGCGCCTGATATTTTTCAGGTTCAGTGGGATGACGATACTGACGGAAATCCGACAACAGGGCTCGCGGAGCCTGAAGTTGCCGAACCTGATGCCGGAGAGCCCGGGTCGCCTGCTGGCTCAATTGCACAGTCTGGGGGTGGCATGCAGTCACCGCCGCAGACTCCCAACTCCACCCCGATCCAAGGAGCGCCGATGATACAGTGGGCGACACCACCCACCGGACAGTCTGAAGATTCAGAAGGGTTTCCGTTGTGCTACCGCACAATTCCAGATTTGCTAGATTCAACTGATGAGATTGAGGATTTTGAGTATAGCAGGTTTTGTCTTGTGGCAGCTGAGGAGCCAAGGTCTGTTGATGAGGCACTGACTGAGCAGTGCAGGAGGCAGGTGATGCAGGCTGAGATGCAAGCTATTGAAGCTAATCGCACATGGGAGGTCAGTGTGTTGCCACCCAAACACAAGGCCATCGACCTAAAATGGGTTTTCAAGATTAAAAAGGATCCAAAAGGGAACGTGGTCAAGCATAAAGCTCGTTTAGTAGCTAAGGATATGCTCAACAGTTTGGAGTTGATTTGGATGAGGTGTATGCTCCGGTTGCTAGAATTGAAACCGTACGAGTTCTGTTAGCACTTGCAGCGCAGGGTGGCTGGGAAGTTCACCATATGGACGTTAAATCTGCTTTCTTGAATGGTGAGTTGACTGAAACCGTTTATGTGCAACAGCCTCCAGGTTTTGTAGTGGGCAATGGAGAGAAGGTCCTCAAGTTAAGAAAAGCTCTTTACGGGTTGAAGCAAGCGCCGAGGGCGTGGAATGCAAAACTGGACAGGGAATTGTTGGCCCTGGGTTTTGTCAGAAGTAAGCTTGATCATGCTGTTTACTGAAGAGGCTACAAAAATACATTCTTGCTTGTGGGAGTATATGTCGATGATTTTATCATCTCTGGACCAGATGTACAAGACATCAAGATGTTTAAGTGTGAGATGAAGAATAAGTTCAACATGAGCGATCTGGGGCTCTTGAGCTATTACCTCGGTATAGAGGTAAAGCAAGATGTCAATGGCATTACACTATGTCAAAGTTCCTATGCTACAAAAATCTTGGATAATGCAGGGATGAGGAACTATAACTCATGTGAGACACCGATGGAGAATCGATTGAAACTTAGCAAGCTGAAGAATGGAGAGCCTGTAAAACCAACTGAATACAGAAGTATAATAGGGAGTCTCTGGTACATTGTCAACACCAGACCAGACTTGGCGTTTGCTGTTGGTGTTGTGAGCAGGTACATGGAGTCACCCAGGAAGGAGCACTGGGCTGCTGTGAAACACATCCTGAGGTACCTAAAGGGTACTATGGGCTATGGCTGCAAGTATGAAAGAGGTGCTGAGCTGAAACCGATCCTAATAGGCTATAGTGATAGTGACTTTGTAGGAGAACCCGAAGACAAAGAGCACGGCAGACATTGGCTATTTTCTAGGGAGCAGCTTGGTGACCTGGGCATCACAGAAACAAAGAATTGTTGCTTTGTCATCGTGTGAAGCTGAATATGTTGCAGCAGCAGTAGCGACATGTCAAGGCATTTGGCTAAACTGACTGATTGCAGACATGTTGGGGACTAAGGAGACGACAATGAAGCTTCTCATGGATAATATGTCCACGATTGCACTCAGCAAGAATCCAGTGCATCACGATCGTAGCAAGCATATTGATACCAGGTATCATTTTCTTCGTGAGTGCATTGAGGAAGGCAAGGTGGAAGTTGATCATGTAGGGACTGCAGAACAGCTCGCCGATCTCTTCACCAAGGCGCTGGGGCGAGTCAAGTTCGTGGAGTTGAGGAGTGCACTAGGTGTCGTCGAGGTGCATCAAGTTTAGGGGTGATTTGTTAGCTAAATTGATGCACAACATTTATGTAATCTTAGTTCTAAATGAGTCTAGGCAGGTGAGGTAGGGAGAGCTTGATCATAGGCGTGCATGATCAAGACTCAACCGGAGTCCGTTAGGTTCACGTCACGGTGTCCACAGCGCGCGTAGCGCACGCCGTAGGGAAACAGTGTTGGATCTTTGCACAGCGTGGCGTGGGGGGTTTGGAGTCTGTAAACCTCGAGCATACCTATAAGTATATGGAACATCAGGCCAAAGGAGCTGCGGTTGTTGGCAGCGTCCAAAACATATTGTTTTCCTCTTGTTTTGCATCTATTCGTGAACTCGCCGTAGTCGCCGTGTTCACCATCGTCGTTTACGATCTGGGCTTGCTGGTTGATCCAGCTCCTATAGGTCCATGGTTGAAGAAGAAATTGTTGGGTCAGAAAACTAATTCAAAGCATCTTTATCACTGGGCGATGGGACCATCCTCGATAGTGGTGATGTACCAAGGATATGATATAAGTGGATACATATTGTACATACGAAAACAATATGCGCAAATCATGCGCAGACATACTATGGATTCATAGAAGACATGTGGGAGCTGGATTACGGAATAGATGAATTGAAGGTCACTCTTTTTCGGTGCAAGTGGGTAAAAGTACCAAAAGGCATCATGATAGACAAGTATGATGTGCCTACTATATATATTTCAATCATCTTACCTACCTGAATGAGCCATTCATTTTTTTCAAAAGAAGTATAACAAGTATTTTGTGGAAAAAACCTAGGTGATGGCGGTGATATAGTTTTCCAGATGGGCCGCTCGGCACGGCACTAGCACCGGCACGCTTAGGCACGGCACGACAAGGCACGGGCATAATCGGCACGACAGCCCGTTGTGCCGTGCCTGATAGTGCCACCGTGCCGAGTTGGCAGTCCAGGCACAGCCCTATCAGGTCAGAAACGTGCCGTGCCGTGCCGTTTGGCCCGGTGGCACTACAGTGCCCGTGCCAACCCAGGCACTAAGGAAGAATCACAATACCAGATTCAAAGTGCAAATACAAACTTCAAATAATCAAGCTAAGTAAAAACTACCTAAGAAAATGACACAAGAGTTAACAAAATTATATAATTGGGAGCGGATGACTTTCTCCATCTCAGAGACAGAGACAGAGGGAGCGGACGGCTTTCTCCTCATGGGCCCTAGCCCTAGCCTCAATCGGCTGCCATAACAGAGCAAACAAGAGCAAATTAGAGGAAGAAGACTTCAGATCAGATCAGAAATGAAGAAGAAGAAAGGAGGAGTGGCAGATCTGAGCTAGTGATTACCTAGCAGTCGACGGCGACGGAGAAGCTTGAGCTTGAGCAGATCCGAGCAACAACGGATCTGCAGACCTGAAGAAGAAGAAGAAGAAGAACAGAGTGTTAGAACAGAGAGAGAAGAAGTGAAGAACAGGGACGGCTCGGAGCTTACCTGCTTTGTCGAAGCTCCGGCTCCGTCGATGCCGCTGCCGCTGCCGGAGGCCGAGACGAAGGGGTGGGGACGGCGTCGTTCCACCCTCGCCGTCCCCCTCGCCCCTGCTGGACTCCCTTCGTCTTCTCCATGGCTGATGCGCGACGGAGACGACGATGAGGGCGAGGCGACTCGAGACCTCAGCTCAGCGGCGGCCGATGGATGGGGTGGGGAATGAAATGAAATTAGGGTTGAGTTGGGGGAGAGAGGCCGGTTGGGGCAGCTTATATAGCAGCCATTCCCAACCCTATTCGGTGGACGTCTAAGATGCAGTCATGGCTCTGATCCAACGGCTCTTATTTATCCTCGCGCCATTAGCGGGCCAGGCCCAAAATTGTGTCGTGTCGTGTGCTGGCCCATGGGCCAAAAGCTAGGCCCAGGCATAGGCACGGGGACGGGCACGGGTTGTGCGTGCCTGGGTTGTGCCTGGGTTGTGGTTTCCAGTGTCGTGTCTGGGCCGGCCGAGTGTGCTCGGCCCAGTTGGAAAACTATAGGCGGTGGTCATGTGGTGCTTCAAGGTAAAAGGAAGATCGTTGGTGTCGATGATATGATATAGACAAGGAAGATGAGAATGGCTTTTCAAACATGCCTGCTCTTGGCCTAGATGTGGATCTCCCTATGTTTGTGGAGAGAGAGGGCAACAAACCAGCTTACACGAGAAGCAATCATACAAAGTTGCCTAGGTCCACGTAAAAACTATAACTGCACCTGTAGGTTGAAATATCTTAGTTTTAAACAATTCTATGTGCAATTTGATCACATTTCATTGGTTCTCATATGGTTGTTGATGGTGATAATGTCAACAATTTATAATTGAATAAACATGAGAAATGGTACAATAGAATGAATCTACATAAGTCTAGGGTTTAAACTGATATATTCTACGAGTTTTGGTGAATTGTTATTTTCTGTAGGATTATTTTGGAAAATAATCAAGGAGGATCTATTTGTCAAATAAGACAACGACTTATTATACAAAAATAACATGGGAAGACTTATAGAAGGATCAAGAAAACTTCACATCAAAGTGGGCCTCGAAAGGCCGAGAGGTGGGACCGGCCGGTCCCATCCTAGGGCCGGCTGACACCCTCCTGTGCTGCCTCGCCTCCTCCTTCTAGAAGCTTCTTCCACCACTTCCTAGGATGCATCTCCACCGTGTTTCAATGTTGGTTTGATCCAAGGGCTCACGTTGATCCCCCATGGCTATATAACCAGACCCCAGCCCCTCCTTGAGGCAATAAGTCATTTTGAGATCAAGTCATCGAAAGCTAGAAATCCTAATTCCTTAGAGTTTCTCTAGTTCTAGGGCTTAGCTAGTTATATTAGATTTAGAAGGAGGCAAGCATATTATAAGCTAGGATTCCCAAAGTTGCGAGGAGCATGGTTTTTAGGTATAATTCGTTGTACCCCTCTCTCTTTGTATTCTCCACCATGTGCTTGCTACATTGTTTATGGCAACATTAGTATTCATATTGTTCATGTTCTTAATTATAATATTTAATATCTACTTTGATTACATGTCTAGTATAGTGAGTTTGTTATTGTGTTTATGCATAAAATTATATAGCTCTTACCTTAAAGTACACAGGGTAAGTCATATGTATTATGTAAGTATGGTACTTAGATATTGTATATGTACGGATGCACTCTATATGTAGAGTTCTAAGGTAGTTCATAGGTGTGAAAGACCTATTGATTCTTCTATAGTCCTCTCCCCTTATATAGAACAAGTAGGGCCCATGTTGCAATGGTTGTGCGGACTTTGCTTTTAAACTTTCTGTCATTGATGCCCTCTATGTGTAGATAGGATAGTAAATCTTAACAATGATTACTAGATGTTCTTGCACTAATTGAAGTATGTATTGATAGTAGTTATAGAATGACTTAGGAGTTATTATTCTAATATTCTAGTTGTACTAAGGCTATTGCTATAGATAGAGTGCTCTAAGTAAATTACTTATTTATCGATTATGATGCTTGATCCGTACTTATCGTAACTCAAAGTGGCTTCAAAATAAGTTATTTTATAGCCACTTCTATTTATGTTAATTTTATATACTAATTTACAATAATATGTATACATATTTATGATAGTTGGGTTACTATAACACATGGGGATATTTACCGTAATACTATAGCAAACCACTTAGTAAGAAGTTACTATAATCTCATAAATTAACATAGTTATTATCGCAACTCAAAGTGGCTACAGAATATGTTATTTTGTAGCCAGTTGTAGGATAATAGTTATATATATATATCATGTGACTTACCCCTATTATGAGTAGAGTGTATGATATGTATTACATCTCTCATACATAAAGTATAGTTATCAATACTATATACTCATGCATAGTTATACCTTTCCAGTGGTAAAATTATAAATCGACAACTTGGTAATACTCTTGGTAATATATATAAAAGTAGCAAGTGTGGCTTTGGATGGTTGATGAGCACCCGTGAGACTTAGCGTCCATGCTTGGGGTGTGCTAGAGAGCCTCTAACTCACTTGATGAGTGATCAATTCTAGTGTGTTGCATTGAGTGATTGTATTGAGTGGCATTTGGTGATTGAGTTGTAAGCCGGTGGTGCTTGTACTCTTGGAGGTTTCTACCTCCAAGATGGCTTGATGGTGTGGTCTCCATTGTGAATCCTAGAAGAAGCTTGTGTGTGGCCCTGAAGAAAGCTTGTGAGGGGTGTTGTGCTTGCCCTATGGGAGACACGAAGAGCAACTCTAGTAGAACCAAGGTGTGAAGAGCATCAAGTGGTTTGGCTAGGTCAAGTGCTAGAGCTCATGGTGAGCACTCCACATGGGAGAGTGTGATTTAAGGATCACCACTAACAAGAGGACAGATGACAACATGACTATCGTGGTAATAACCCCTTTGGCAACAAAATCATGGTGTTGCAATACATACTATTGCCACAATGTTGTTCGTTGCATGTACAACCTCTTGCAATGGAGGCGGGCGTGGCAAATGCTTATATTGCCATGACCATAAACATTGCAACAACATCCTATTGCCATGCTTGGGAATGAACCACTATGATTGCAATAAACTCCAATAGTTGCAATGCTAAACTAGCAATGATTGCAATATCTTATTGCAACCATTGGCAATGAATGCGAATTTGTTGCAACATCTACCTTTTGCAACCAAATTGGGCCTATTGCAACTTTTTTGTCGTTGTGCAAGGGTCAGAATCTAGTAGCGTTACAAGCAACTCTCCACCTCATAAGTCTTCAAGCGACTACCTTCACCTAGTGAAGGTAGCACACATCGTAGGAGCAACTCTCCACCATCTGAGATGTCCACTAGCGTCTAAGACCTCTTGGACCTCATGTCTGTCTAGTGGGTAGCGATGTGAGGGAAGCCACCACGCCAAATCACATCGATGGAGTGCAGAAAACAGCATGCTAATGGTGGTCAAAACATCTTATAATTTTAGAATTGAGGGGGTAGCTATTAAGGCCTTGTTTAGTTTCGAAAAGATTTCGGATTTCGCTATTGTAGCACTTTCGTTTGTTTGTGGCAAATATTGTCCAATTATAGACTAACTAGGATCAAAAGATTTGTCTCGCGATTTACAGGCAAACTGTGTAATTAGTTTTTGTTTTCGTCTATATATAAAGCTTCATGCATGTGCCGCAAAATTCGATGTGACAGGGAATCTTGAAAACTTTTTGGTTTTTATGGTGAACTAAACAAGGCCTAAGATTTGGGTTTATGGAAAAAAATATTTTCAAAGATGTTAGCCGCTTGAAGAGATGTCAAAATGATCTTAATTTCACTAATGGATTTGCACCTAGATAATGTAAATTTGAAGAATCTTTTTCAAAGGGATGATAAGAGTTTCATTGTAAATTTTATTATACAAAACAAAAAAGAAAAAAATGCTTACAACTAGTCATCAAGACTCAAAATGAAATCACAACTGGAAAAGAAAGACAAACCGCAACTACAACAAAGCTTGTAGTTGTAGTGAAAAGGAGAAGGCTTGAGCTGACTCAATAAACACCCGCGCGTGTGGGGTGGTGGAGATCTAGGTGACTACGGCTTGAGCTGACTCAACAAACATCTGCACGCGTGGGGTGGCTGCAACACCCCGTTGTATATACTTGTTGCCTTGGCCTTATGGCGCCATGGCGTCGATGCTTAGCAACATAGTAACATGGGGGTACAATTGTCTCCCTAAATTTTTTTAAAAAACATCTAGTGTATATATACCCATTCATAACATGTACATGTATAATACATTGTTATATATAATTGCTAGTCTGTTCAGCTGATACAACAACCTTAACACTTTACATTCACAACTATTTTATCACCGTTTAGTGATCTAATTATGTTATGTCCATATTGATGAACTATATCATTTTCGTCTGTACCCCACGATTAAAATCCTAAATCCGCCACTGCTCAGTAGCATCGGTGGTCCGGTGACCGGGCGCAGACACTTGTGCTTAGGCCACTCCCTATACGGCCATATACTCGGACCAAAGGATCACTAGTGATGGAGTGTGCTCGTGAAGGTTGTAGAGCCTATAGGTGCTACCGCGCTAGATGAATCAGACGGCTTTGATTTTAGGGTCAAACGGCCATATGCTTTGCTAGTGACGTAGCCTAACAGCCAGGACCATAAAACGGTGGTAGGGACCTAGGTCCCGGCAACCCTGGACGCTTGCCCAGACTCTGGTGCTAGCGCACGCTTAAGGTATTCATCGCATCATGCTATTTTGCAAGCTTCAACAGCGTCTGGAGCTTCGTCAAGTTCCATTTGAGCACCGAGCCAGGTCTGCTACTACTTAAACCGAAGATTGTTTGTGAGAAGATCGGAGTATCCATATTATATATACAACATCCATTATAAAATTACACGACCATTACGTACATATACATAACAAAATCAATATCAATATCAACTAAATAAGATTCTTTGTGAGAAGATAGCAATTGATGGACTTCTACCCGGGCATGTTAACTTTGCACAGTTGCTACAATTATATGTAGCATTGCTATCTCCTTTGGAAGTTGAGCTTCATGATGGCAAAGCCGAATAGGAAAGCAAAGAGGACGACGAACGCCACGACCACTGTGGCCACCACGCCCAACCAGCTGTGCTTGAAGTCGAAGTAATTCTCCACGAACACATTCACGGGGACACCGTCATCCATGGGCGTCCTGATGTCCCCAAACTGAGACACAACCAGCCCGTACAGCGACCATGCCACAGGGCATGCCCAACAGTACCACTTCCACCAGATCGGGACTTTCTGAGCACATTGCCATGCCAAAAACGGAAATGATGAGTTCCACAATCCGCGATAAAATTAAATTTGTAGACATGGGCAATTGATGGGGATGAAGCAATATAATGGGACTTACGGGGAGAGGGATCAAGAATCCAGAGAAGAGGTTCCAGATACCATAGAACAGTGTGGAGACGATCGCCGCAACATGGTAGCTCGGCGTCAAGCCGACAGCCATCATTCCATAGAACGTGAAGTAGAGAAAGGTGAAGTACATGAAGAAGAGGTACCAAAATAATTTGGCAACTGTCCACTCGAACCCGATCATGGAGTACACTATGATCCCGTATACGATGGCCTGAACCAGAATGTATGGGAGTTCAATGGAAACCTATATATATACACACACGAAAGTTTTAGAGATGTCAGTAGTGATCTCTCGTCGATATATCAGGAGTTTATATGAGAGCCGCTCACCTGTCCAAATGCATATGGCAAAGCCGAGTACATCCCGGCAGCTCTTTCGCGGTAAAACACGGTCCGCTCCACAGAGACTACTGGCTGGACAGATGTAGAATTCAAGACGCCGATGAACATCACTGCAGCATACATGGACCCCATAGCATTGAACAAATCTTGTGGTTGACCCCTGGCAGGTAAAGAATCAAATGGTTCTTCAGATTTTTTTTCTTTGACATGTTCACACACTAGATAGGTGCAATGTGGCAGTTACTTACATTTTACCACCAAGGTCCCAGAAGATGGTGCCAAACATAAGCGCTATGACTGTTGTGAAAAATAGCCTAACGGCATTGTAAGCAGGGTTCCTCCAATATGACAGGTTCTGCTTCCACAAGCAAGCCAGGCATTGCATGAAGAAAGACTGTGCGTACTGGCTATGGAAATGAAGGTCACTTGAGCCTGCTGGTGGTTCACTTAACTCTTGTATCAAGGCCCTGTTCCTCCTAAAGAACATAAAATTAAAATAATGGTTATCACAGTGTAGCAATGATGTGGAAATTAATAAGAAAATTCTAGGAACATACTAGTTCCATTAAACAAAGTGTTATGTTCTATTTGATAGCAAAGTTAAAAAAAATCTCCAAGATGCAAAATGATTCAAAATATTGTCCTTGCTACTAATAATAGCACTAACAATTTTACACTTGTATAAGACATGTAGTATATTTTTTTGAAACTAGACGTGTAGTAGTTACTTGAGAAAAGTATAGGTGCAAAACAAATACAAAACACACATAGCCATCAAAATAGTGACTGTATTGAACAAATAAGACAGGTAGGGTGTGTGTACGTCTGTACTGTGATTGAACAAATACAAAACACGCGTTTATAGAAATGAGTATATGTATGTGACTGTCTGTACTGTGATTCGCTAAAAAAAGAGGTGTATATGTATTGAAACTATATTTCTAATCAAAAGCAAAATGATGAAAGTATACTTGATTTTTTTTCAATTTATTCAAAATTAAATTCAGATCCCATATAAGAACTCTGACTTCTAGCTCCAACATTTAGCATTTTAAACTTTAATACAAAAAAATCTAATTAGATTAAAATGCTCTACTCCTGGTCCTGAGTTACGCTAGTTAGACCGATGAAGTCCGAGAATCATGAAATCCCCACTACCAGTCGAGGTTCAAATGCTTTTGCCATCAAGTGTATTAGGTCATAGGTTATAGTACTGCTATTTGTTACATGCTGCAACTTTTTTCAAGGGAACAAACTGACAAAGTTTTAGTACTGACTACAAAAAAATTGTAATGAGTTCAGAGGGTATTTAAATGGCACCACAATCTCAGGGTAGATTGGATTTTATATTTTAAGGGTTAATAAAGACTTCCGACACAGATTTTGCTCATCAGGGATGCTAGCGGTGTAGTTTAAACCAAAGACGGTCAATAGGAAATTCTGGAGATGAAGTGAATAGGAGTTACTCACTGGTACAATTCAGATTTCTTGTACAAGTCACTAAAATCAACACCTAGTATTTGTTCTTGCGAAACTGCTGTTACTTCTAACATCCATGTTGCTGGATTGTAGCCATCTTCAATTTTCTTGACTCCCTCGATTCCCTAGACAATATGAGCAATACAATGTAATAAGTAAATTGGAGCAATAAAGTCTAGCAATTTTTTTTAATATTCTTGTAATATCATAACACCTCAAAATACTTAATCAGCTCAGACGAATGATGGCCTAGTGGACCAACATAGATCTCCTCTCCTCCTCGTTTCATAAGGAAAAGCTGCAACAATTCATCAAACATCTTAGACTTTGCAACATTATTTCATATCATATTTAGAAGACTAACCAGAGTCAATTAAATTTCAAAATCAGCCTAGTTATCCAGATGCAGAGCAATGGTGGTAAGAAAAATCACTAGAAAGTACAAAGATCTACCATAAACTCACCTCATCGAATGCTTCAAATATATCAATGCTAGGCTGATGAATCGTGCAGACTATAGTTCTACCTGTATCAACAATATTCCTCACTGTCCTCATAACAATTGCAGCTGCTCGGGCATCAAGACCAGAGGTTGGCTCATCCATGAAAATGATTGAGGGATTAGCAACTAGCTCCACAGCAATGGTCAGTCTTTTCCTCTGTTCAGTTGACAGACCATTTACACCAGGAAGTCCAACCAAAGCATTTCTCAATGGCTTGAGCTCCACAAGTTCCATGACCTCCTCAATGAACATCTGCATGCATAAATGTAAGCAATGTTGTCTAATATATCAAGTATAGATAGAGATTGGAAGTTGAATCTATACTATTTGGCTAACCTTTCTCGTGTTTGAATCTACATCTGTAGGAAGGCGGAGCCATGCTGAGAAAACAAGTGACTCATAGACTGTCACGTGCGGTGAGTGGATATCATTCTGCTCACAGTATCCTGATACACGTGCAAAGGTCTCTTGCTTCTTTGGGTATCCAGAAATGCTAATGTTTCCTTCAATGTAACCACTGGTCTTTCTCCCAGCCAATACATCCATTAGAGTTGTCTTGCCAGCACCACTAACACCCATCAGTGCGGTCAACACTCCAGGTCTGAAAGACCCACTGATACCTTTGAGGAGCTCTAACCGGTCCCCGACTACACCATGTGTTTTCATCTCCTGAATGAGTTTCATCAAAAGATTACTATCTAATTGTTAATTGCTCATGGTTGATGATTTACAGAAATAACTTCAATATGCTTACCTGGGGCATGTCAACAAAGTACTTGATGTTACTGAAAGTCAGTGAAAGCGGGGCAAACGGAAGAATCATACCCCTTTGCATAGTGCCAGAATGATTTTCAACAGTTGCTGAACTGGATCTAGTGATGCCAACTGTTTCTAAGTGGCTACTTCCTACTGGCAAGCTGTCTTCAGCCACAACATTACCATTGATGTTTGCATACTTCGCCTTCAGTTCCTCTTCAGATATAGACGGATGGGACTTGCCATATGCTGTAAACTCAAATTAAAAACTTCTTAATTTTAGGTATTTTCAAATGCAAAAACCATGAGCAAACCAATCCTAGAGGAACTCACGCTTTAGGTACGCTAGGGCAAGCGTGAAGAGACAATTGAAAAGCATGACAAATCCAATCAATGCGGCTAAGCCGATCCAATACCACTTTGCTTCTGGGAAAATTCCGCGGGACTTCAGGGATTGCACACCTAGGGTTTCATTGGACATAGAGCTATTCAAAATTTTGTCCCAACTATGCCCTAGCATCTCATTTACTGAGAGGGCATTCTGGGCATACATCATTGGGGAGATCCAATATCCCCATATCCACCACTTCTTCACTTTTTCTGCAAAGTCAAAAATAAAGAGGCACCCACCTTTTTTAAAGAAAACTGCAATAATAAATAGCACTGCATATAGAAAAATAGCGAGGTTATTTTCTTCTTTTTTTGTGATAAAAAATGGTGAGGGTGTACCTCTATCTAGAATAAATCCACACAACACCATAAAGATTAGCAGCACGAATGATCCAAAGACGTTTGCAACAGTCATGTCCCTTGCTGCCCCACCAATAAATCGGAAGAGTGCTGCTGCCATCTGATTGACTGCTAAAAATAGGAGGTATTGCTTGAAGAACCTAGCATTCCACAAAGCTGGGATGGTAAGTGAAGGCCTGTGATGAAGATTTGGTTAACAAGCTAATCTTAGATTCTCATCAATCTCACCTGACTACATTTGGGTCAAACCCGATGACATAGTATGCCATGAAAACAAACCCACCAACCTCAATAAAAGAGATTGGGATCTTGAGGATCCATGTGGGTATGGTGTAGGCCCATGCTGGAAAGAAGAGGAGATCTCTCTGCTTGAAGAACACTGGTATCTTCATGATGGTGAGTGCAAGCTCAGAAAATCCATTCAACATGATCAAGAGCACCGAAAAGAAGAGCGCACCCATGTAGATACCACCATCAGTCACTGAGTCACGGTGCATATTGGTACGAAAGAAGAGAGTCATTACAATTATGGTCGTTATCATCAGCTGACATATCAAAACACCAAGTCAGGCATTGTAGTTATTGTTCACACCATCTTACTATGTTTGATATCAAGTTCCTAATGATCACCTGCAAAGTTCTAAAGATGTAGACGAAGGAATTCCTCTTCATAAGCAAGAGTTCTCGATCGACGTTTGCTTTGAATAGCTCCCAGGCACTGACACCATACCTTGAGGTGGTCAGAGCACCGGGATGGTTTTTGCTCTTGTCGAACGGAATGGCTAGCTCATGTGCTACAGCTCTCCCAACATGGAAAGACTGGAATGCGGATGCAAATTCCTTAACTGACACATATCGGTACGGCTTGTCGTGCCACACCCAGTATTGCTTCTGATCTTTCCTGGAAGTCACCTGATGAGTGAACCCATGAAGATTGTTACAAGAAGCAAAGAATATGGTTGACACCGTATTTTAGAACGAAGGATGTGTCTGTTTACTTACTTCTTGCAAAAAGTCAGCCACACCCTTTCTCTGAGGACACTTGAACCCTAGAGACAAGAAGAATTCAAGCACACTTTCTCGGGGCCCCTGATACACAATCTGCCCATCTGAGAGGAGTATGATGTCATCAAAAAGATCATATGTCTCAGGTGCAGGCTGTAACAAGGAGATGAGAGCTGTGCCACCGAGGATGTGGATTGTCTGTCTAATCGACTTAATGATCTGGAACGTAGTGGAGGTGTCAAGCCCAGTTGAAATTTCATCCATGAACAGTGCATTGGCCGGACCAACAAGCATCTCGCCTGCAGGATTGTAGCCAGTCACAACATTTTTCACTACTCCTAGCTAATGTTCTGAATTGAAGTTAATATATTTTTTTAGAGAACACGATGGAGATTGGAGAGCCATGTATATATGTAAGTAAAAGAAAAGTTCAACATAGACTGCTAAAGAAAAATGAGCATACAGTAGAAGATGAGCAAGTAAATTAGCAACAAAAACTTAGAGCTGACACACGACACAAGCTGGAAGCAGGGCTGGCTGGAAGTTACCATGGTAAACAGAAAGGAAGGTTATTACCCGGTACTGAAATTATGTATGTCTCTACCTGTTGTGACACGCTTCCGTTGTCCCCCAGAGATGCCCCTCAACATCTCATCTCCCACCATCGTGTCAGCACATATTTCTAATCCTAATATCTGCAATACCAGATGTATGAATGTTAAATAGTGAACAAGATGCATTAAAAAAATAATGAAAAGAAAACTTTGGTAGGTCAATCTGAAACCACCAACAGTTGTAAATCAAATACCTTCAATATATAGTCACAGATCACATTAGCTTCCTGTCCTCGCATTGAACAAGCCTGAACAAGATGAGCAAAAAAGGTAAGCTATTGTCCTAAGCTACTGTGCAAGTTATTGTAAAAGATAGAACAAAAGTCATAAGATACTCTTGATTTATCTAGGAGTGTAAATCCATGCCTTCATGAATGCATCGATATCGGTATCAGGTTTTATATTTCCGGCCTTCTCCCGCCTTGAAAGCTCAGCCAACAAATCTGTCAATATAACTCAAACTTGATAAATACATCAATTAAACATGCCAATCCTGCAGAATCTGCAAGCAGCAAACCCTTGTGACTAATGTTCAGAGTCATACCGAAACGAGTGCCAACACCTTGACAGCGTGCAGAGAACTCAAGCGTCTCTCTGACAGTCATCTCTCCAATATGAAGGTCATGCTGGCTGATATACGCGGCTGTCCTCTCAGGCACAAACTCATCCATTTCATGCCCATTGTAGGTCACTTTGCCTGAAACCTGCTCATCATTTGATCCAATTATTAACAATGTCGTATGTACCAAAGTTCACTGTGAAATATTCTATTTCTACGCAAAGATTGTGCAATATTTTAGAGTCGTCCCTCCACAACTGTCATAGTTGGTTGATTAATTATTTTGTGCTAAGCTGATGTGTGCGCGCGTGCTAATTAATACGACAAAGAAACATGAGGGGTTGACGAGATACGTATATATATGTTGAAGAGAAAAAAAAAAGTCAGCGGAAACCTTTAATGATTGATGATTATAGATATATACTTGTGATTCATTCTTGATCCTCTTACTGATTGATCCTCTTAATGAAATACGTATGCGTGCCCACGTTCGTTAAAAAAAAAATACTTGTGATTGATTATATATAGGGGTTCACGAGATACGTGTGTGTTTAAGAAAACATGTATGTGATCGATGAGCGAATTTACTTTTACAAACCTTGAGGTTGTTATGGAGCCTCCCGGCCAAGGCGAGCAGCAAGGTGGTTTTCCCTGACCCGGGCGGACCTAACAGCAGAGTCATTCTGCAAATGCAACGCGCGTCAGGCAACAGATGCCATGCCACCGCACCACCCGGCTCGGACTCAAACAGCAACCAAGATCAGGAACTTCTTGAGAATTCATCAAAAGCTGATGTTAACCTGCAGGGCTTGACGATGCCGCTGACGTCGTGCAGGATCGGCATCGCCTGCTTCTGGCTGCGGCGCAAGTGCAGCGCGTTGGCGATGTCCTCGAGCTTGTTGGTGATGGAGTTGAGGACGGTGGGGAGTCCGCTGGAGCCGACGCGCACGTCCGCCTCCGCGCTTAGGTGCTCGAACCGCACCTCGATCGTGGGCAAGTCGATCCCGACCCTGCACGCGCGCAAATTAAATCGTGATGAAGCACGTCCAAGCTGAGCTGAATCTGCATATATATATATATATAGGAGCATGTGCACACGCACCGTTGGATGCGTTCCTTGACCTTGAGCAGGAAGCGCTCGTTGTCCTCGTCGGCGACGCACACGAGGCGCTCCAGGAGCGCGCGCCGGTCGCGCGGGCCGAGGCCGAGCACGTCCACCACCTCCCCGCCGCCATGGCCATGGCCATCGCCGTCGCCACCTAGCGGTAGGATGGCGCTGCGGACGCGGTCGCAGGTAGGCAGCCTCTCGATCGCGGCCCACCGCAGCGCCTCCTCGTCGTCCTCCTCCTCCTCCCCCCTCCGCGAAGAGGAGCGCGAGAACGTGGCGTCGGTCGCGCGCCACCACGCGGAGGGGCCCGACGACCTGGACCCGAAGCTGTCGCGGCGCAAGCTCGCCACCCTCTGGAGCTCCGCCGCCGCGTCCATACCCGCCGTGGCGGTGGCGCTACGCACGCCAGCCCGCCCGCTCGAAGACTCCGCGCCGCCGCCTGAGGAGTCCGGACGACGAACCCCCTCCGCCGCCGCGTCCATACCCGGCGCGGCGCTACGCCCGCCCGCCCGCCGACTCCGCGCCGCGCAGCCCGAGCAACCGAGACGACGAACCCTTTGCACCGTTTCCCAGGTGGTGCGACGACGCCGAGCTGTTGGGGAGAGTGGAGGGGGGGTTTTGTAAGCACTAAGCAGGGGCAACGGGAAGAGGGAGAGTGGCAGCCTGGCAGCTACTACCTGTTTTCTTACACACTATACATTAGTATATTCACATCCATGCTAATAGGCATAGCTGTCCATTGACATATAGGAATAGTTTTGAAAGGCCATGA
>Ga0182004_10000744_pt1 | contig 21454 bp, 14 predicted proteins | sample Sormic07211540_1_FD_120479 | JGI IMG/M metagenome (GOLD analysis project Ga0182004, IMG submission 120479) | Endophyte microbial communities from Sorghum bicolor roots, Mead, Nebraska, USA - 072115-40_1 MetaG | ecosystem: Host-associated > Plants > Roots > Unclassified | place: USA: Nebraska...
GCGTGTTCCTGCTATCGAGAGTCTTCTTCCGTGGCGCCATCATCTTGCTCGTGGGAGGGGGGTCTTGCCACAGGATCTGGTGGAAGAACCGTAGGGTGGGAAGGCATCTTCTTGCTACCCAGCGCCTTCTTCCCAAGCGCCATCAGCTAGCAACGGGTTGTGGAAGGAAAGGAGTGGCGTGTTCACCGGCGGCTGTGGAGATGAGAGAGTGGGGAATGATTTTAGGGTTAGCTTCCAGGATATATGTGTGGCACTCACTTGAGTTAAAGTTCAAAATTGACCTCCCCTGAAATAAATCAGTTGTACAGCTGGTATGGGAAGAATGGACTTTTTCATCAAAACAGTGCGCGGCAACCATTTTTCTTCGTGGGCGCACGCGGGATCCGAAAATTGGCGTAGGCGCCATAGATTTTTGGGCCTCTTGAGCTGCAGCAGCTGTTTAAAAATTTTGAATTTTAATTTTGAGAAAATGCAGACATAATTTTCTTTGAACAAATGGTTTCAAATGAAAAAGTTATCAACTACAAAATTGCATAACTTTTCAATATCTATAACTTTTATTTTAGCCGTTTCTTCATCCGACTTGCGTAGTTTAAAAAAACGAATTTCAAAAGACATAAGGGTGTGAGTGTCTAGGGTTTCTCCTGGAAGGACCGAGGGATACTATTTTTATACAGCGTGAGAGTATTTTAGATATTATCACATTTATCCAAGGCCATTCTTGAAATCGACATAACAATATATTTTGAGTCCTTTATTTTTCATTTGTGGTCTTTTATTGGCTAGTTTGACCTAGTTTGACCTAGTTTGACCAAGTCAAACATTGGATTTTTTTAGAAAAAACACTTTGACCGGACCCTATATGGTCCCAACTACAAAAGTCACGAATACAAAGTATATCCAGATCATCAAGATATACATTTGGTGTAATGGTTAACTTTTCATCTGAGAGGATTTAGACCACTTAAATTTTGAAATTTCAATTTTTCACAGCTATACGCACGTTTTCGGGACCCTAGACAGCCCCAACTCGAAAAGTCATGAATAGCAAGTTTGTTCCACTCATCAAGATCTACATTTGATACATTGGACATTTTTTCATTTGACAAAGCGTTACAAAATTGCAGTTCTAAATCCACAAGTCCCACATATAGTTTCATAAAGTCTATGTGTGATTCAAGACTGTGGCTAGAGTTTACAAATACTTTCTCAAATGCAAAAATGTCCTGTGTATGGAATGTGTATCTTGATGAGCTCTCACTACCATGTATTCAAAAGATTTTCATTTGAGGTCATTTAGTGCCTTGTTTGACCAGGTTTGACCAAGTCACGCCTTAGGTTTTCAAAAAATATGACTAGAGTTTACTGGAACTTTTCCAAATGCAAAATTGTACTATGTATCAAAGGTAGACCTTGGTGAGGTCTAGCTCCTTTGTATTCAAAAGTTTTTTATTTGAGGTCTTTTATTGGTTAGTTTGATCTAGTTTGACCAAGTCAAACATTAGATTTTTGACAAAAAACACTTTGACCGGACCCTAGATGGTCCTAGCTATAAAAGTCATGAATACAAAGTTTGTCCAGATCATCAAGATACACATTTCGTGTAATGGTCAACTTTTCATCTTAGAGGATTTGGACCACTCAAATTTTGAAATTTCAAATTTTTACGGCTACACGTACGTTTTTGGGACCTTAGACGGCCACAACTCGAAAAGTCATGAATAGCAAGTTTGTTCCACTCATCAAGATCTATATTTGATACATAGGATATTTTTGCATTTGACAAAGCGTTACGAAAGTGCAGTTGTAAATCCATAGGTTGTGCATATAGTTTCATAAAGTCTATGTGTGATTCAAGACTGTGGCTAGAGTTTACAAACACTTTCTCAAATGCAAAAATGTCTTATGTATGGAATGTGTATCTTGATGAGCTCTAACTACCTTGTATTCAAAAGATTTTTATTTGAGGTCATTTAGTGCCTTGTTTGACCAAGTCACGCCTTAGGTTTTTAAAAAATATGACTAGAGTTTACTAGAACTTTTCCAAATGCAAAAATGTACTATATATCAAAGGTAGACCTTGGTGAGGTCTAACTTCTTTGTATTCAAAAGTTTTTTCATTTGAGGCCTTTTATTGGCTAGTTTGACCAAGTCAAACATTGGATTTTTCAGAAAAAACACTTTGACCGAATTCTAGATTGTCCCAGGTACAAAAGTCATGAATAAACAAAGAATACATATTGGGGGTGTGGATCTCTAGCCGGCGGCGTCCACTGTGGAGGAAGGGATGCGATTTTGGCCGGCGGTAGGGTCCTGCAGAAGGGCGTGGATCTGCAGCCTGATGCGTGCAAATGTGGTCAGCAGACTGAGATGCCAAATTTCGGATCTCTTTTTGCCAACATCCAAGCTCCAGAGTAAAAAAAAAGTCGAACACTCTCCCCTAGTAACAAAATGGACTTGTCTTCACTAGTTAGCGTTGGTGGCTACAGGTCCCAGGTTCAAACCCTGTAGTATCCAACTTTTTGGTGTTTTAACTAGGACATATGGTAGTGTACATCAACGACTAAATAGGATAAGATAATATTTTAAAAATAAATATAATAGATTTATATTTATAATGATCAATTATTGTTACAATCTATAATCACAAATACCAACATTTTAGTGTTTTCTTTTGAAATTTTCTTCCTCCAATCCTACGTGAGACTAGGAGTTAACTAGGACGCAAATAATTCACCTAGGACATATGATAGTGTGCACCAATGGCCATGTGGGATAATAAGATATTTTAAAAATAATTATAATAGATTTGTATTTTATGACAATTAACTATTGTCACAATCTATCGTCATAAATCCCATGTAGTTAGATGCTATGACGTTGTTTATGACGAAGACACAGTTTGGTCATAAACAATTGTCATCCACTAAACAGTCGTCATAAACAGCCTGTGTTTATGACAGATAGGTGTTCTGTCATCTGATAATCGTCACAGAAGCCCAGATTTCTTGTAGTGAGATCTTGTTCTGTGTGGACAAGCTAGCCACCACCTGCACCATTAGGGGCCATGCTGGGACCACACCACATCGCCGGATGGTACGGAGGAGGCCGCCGAGGCGACAGCCATGGCCTTGTTTGCTTCCCAAAAAATTTTGCAAAATTTTTCAGATTCCCCGTCACATCGAATCTTTAGACACATGCATGAAATATTAAATATAGACAAAAATAAAAACTAATTACACAGTTTGGTCGAAATTGACGAGACGAATCTTTTGAGCCTAATTAGTCCATAATTGGACAATATTTGTCAAATACAAACGAAAAAGCTACAGTGTCGATTTTGCAAAATATTTTGGAACTAAACAGGGCCCATGATTCAGCGCCGCCACCTCTGTGGAAGCAGCCCCGTTGGGATCAACCTGTGAGGAAGAGGGTGAGGGTGAGGGAGAGATAGGAAGGAGAGAGGGTCCACCGGCCACTCACCAAGGAGATGAAGCTCCATCTTCAGAGCCGCAGCTACAGGCAGATCTGGGCTGCCGTCGAGCAAAAGGAGGAGATCCGGATCGAGGCCATAGATCTGAAGCGCCGTAGCGAACTAGGGAGGAGCTGTGGGGGTGGAGGTCTTCACGCATGGTTGACGAGATCACGAATAGGGAGCCAACCACAAGCGTGATGAGCGTCGTGGACAGGGAAGGAGGTGGCCGCGGGCGGATCCCCATAGTCGGGAGAGAGATGGTTCCGGACGGACGAAGAAGACGGCGCTAGTCAGTTCTAGACGTGGGAGACAGTCGGCCAGATCTGGGCCTTTTTGTTCCAAAAAAATTTGCAAAAAAATTTAGATTCTCCGTCATATCAAATCTCACGGCACATGTACGAAGTATTAAATATAGATAAAAATAATAACTAATTACACAATTTAATTTGCGAGACAAATCTTTTGAACCTAGTTAGTCCATGATTGGATAATATTTATCAAATACAAACAAAAATGCTACAATATCCATTTTGCAAAGTTTTTTGAACTAAACAAGGCCCTAGAGGAGAGAGATGGTGCCGGCCACATCTAGGATGAAGGGCGGCGACAGAGGAGACGAGATCACGAGAGAGAGGAAGTGAGAGAGACCAGGACTGGGAGTTCACGTCAAGATCCAAAAACTTTTCAAGATTTCTCGTCACATTAAATCTTGTAGTGTATGTATGGAACATTAAATATAGATAAAAAATAACTAATTGCGTAGTTTGTTTGTAATTTGCGAGACGAATCTTTTGAGCCTAGTTAGTCCATGGTTAGACAATAATTGCTATATAAAAATGAAAGTGCTACAGTACTCAAAAAAAATTTTACCTCCTCAACTAAACAAGGCACCTAATTTTATTTTTTTGGGTCCGAGGTCCTATATAGTGGGGGGTTTGGTTGTTTTCATTTTTCATGTCCGGAGGACATGCGAAGGCAACAGTTCTCTAGCCAGATAACCAATCGTCTTGTTAATTTTCTTGTCATGTAGTCAGTGACGTGACTCAACAGAAAGAGTCACTGGTATGTATGAATATGAGTGACGCACGTGGACTTTACGCGTCACTTTTAATACTAGTGACGCGTTTTGTTGGGACCAGTCACTAATATCTCTCATTATCAGTGACACGTCTACGTAAAACACGTCACTTTTGCTAGCAGTGACACGTTTTGTTGGGAAGAGTCACTAATACAGCCACATATCTGTGACGCGCTTAGTTAAAACGCGTCACTTGTATTACTAGTGACGCGTTTTCTTGAGAAATGTCACTGATACCTTCTCATTAGTGACGCGTCTTATTCCTATGACATGGGCAAAAACTTAGCAGCGACGCGCTTCGTTCCGCCGCGTCACTAATATATTTATTAGTGACGCGTTTCAGTTCTAAGTCACTATTGTGGTGTCTCCTTTGTGCTGTTTTGGCATAGTGACAGTGTTATGTTGGAGGCTCAAAGCAAACTGCTGGGTCCCATGGAGGGACAGAGATGGGGAATTGGGTGATATGGGAAACCATGCAGATGTCATGTTGGGGGTTCACCTTGGGTCGACCAAATGTCTTCGCACTGAAACTGATTGCGTCTTAAGTAAGCATGATCTGTCAATCAGCATATACCGGCCATAAGGAAGTGTGAACCAAAACAGTTCTGCCATCAAGATGGAAGAAATGTTGCACCTTAGCCATTCAACCATTTATGGTCGTTGGAGTAGCATTTGAATGAGCATTAGCTCCAAGCCAGAGCAGCATTTGAATGAGTGTTAGCTGCAATCTTTTGGCCGATTTTATGTTGTTGTTATTGTCCAACATTCCTCAATAATTTTTCATCGCTCAGTAACTTACACAAAATTATGTTCCTAAAATTAGTTATTGTGGTTTGAAGAGTTTTTGTCTTGTTCTATTTCGTGAATAAGTGGGATTCTTACTCCCTAAATGGTTGGAATTCTAGTAAACAAACCAAACACACTGGTTTGATAACACCATGAAAAAGTACTGTACTGATTACATAGGGCCACTTGTTACTGTTAAATTTGGGGCCTAGGATGGCTTGTTGCATCCACTTTGCTGATCTAAGATCACAAAACAGCAGGCTGAAGAACAATGTATCCGCCATGTGCATAAGGAGATACAGCACAATAGCTATCGGTGGTAGAAATTATTGCAGTTAGACATTGTCCCAATACAGCCCAATCCTACCAACCTCCTTGTGCTAGATGTATACCTCACTGTGAAAATTTTTTGTGCAATAAATTGTTTCATATTTTTTGTAAAATTATGAGGGCTTGCCCCCTACTGGTTATATAAGTTATTATATGTAGACAAAGCTTAGGATCGCAAGCTCAGGGAAAAAAGGAAACAAACAAATAAAAAGGTTACAAATGCACTTGTGTATATGTATATGCATTGAGAAATAATAAAAAATACAACATGGTGAGCGCCTGGAAGATATTCCCTGCAACGTTGGGGAGAAGGGGATATGCCTGTAAAAAATGTTATCATTTATCGTTGTGACTTCAAGGCACTGAAAATATCATACGATTCTTACTTTGCATCAAAATGCAGATGCAGAGAGTTCCAGCAATCTTGATTACTACTTGTCTCCCATGTAAATATTGGTGTCAGCAATAGTTGATGGGACAGTATCAATATTGAGCCCTAATATATCTCCTGGCCTTCTCATTCAATTCATATTATTTGGTTTTGCCTCTGAAGGACCTTAAGACTCACCCCTAAGGTTAATACCCCGAAAGATATGATCCAGTACAACATTAACAGCGAGAGTGCATGCCGGCTTTGGGGCACTCGGGCGTGGGTGACAGCTTAGTCAAAGAGAGAGGAGTGGTGGTTCCATCCGACCTATTACTTGGGGCGAGTCACTAAAGACGTCAATAAGAAATGCTAAGTCATGCTTAGTGGCAATCTAGAGGTTAATAGTTGGTGTCTATGACATGGTTTTCATAAACCATATCACAGTTGGTATATAGCGAGGTGCTAAAGCGTGCCTAATATAGCTACATTTTGTTAAATCATAAACAATAAAACGTATCAAGGCTGTTTTGTTGTGTATTTTTTTATACAAGAATTCTCCACGCATATAAGTCTAACTTCCAGCTACGCTGCCAATTTTGAGCAACGTGTCAAGCCATAAATGGCAAACTATATACTATCATAGAAAGTAAGTGTACTATCTAACTATAAAATGCTGAGTTTAGTTGAAAAATAAAATGAGTGCTCTGGATAAAAATGCATGTTAAGGACAGGAGTTTGAACTTATCATGCTGGTATAATTTTTGTAGCTACTAATAATACAGAAAGGTAATGTAAAAATATAGAATCATGACATCATGAGATATGGATGTAGGATGCAAATAGAGAATACCTATTTGTACAAACAGGAGAAAATAAATAAAGTAATTGATAAAATTCCTGGATATGACAACTGAATAGGTGAGTATAAAGTAGATAAATGGGTAAAAGTATTTTTTTATTAGTTTTAGATCAAAACTTTTACGGAAGAAACATTGTCAAATCAATTACTATATGACAACTAAATGGTAAAGACAATTTCAAATCAAAACATTGTCAACTACAAAGTTTCATAACTTTTCGAGGTCTACAATTTTCATTTACGGAATTTCTCCATGTGAGGTCGTTTACAAAATTTGAATTTTAAATCTGAGAAATTCAAATGTAGTTTTTGCAAGATGATTTCAAAGCAAAACTTTGGCAACTATAAAGGTTTATAACTTTTGGAGATCTACAAGGTTTATTTAGGGAGCTTTTTCATCCGAGGTCATTTAAAAAAAATCGAATTTTTAAATTTTTAAATAAAGACACAGTTTTGCATGACAAGCTAAACTCAAATGAAAAAGTTGTCAACTACAAAGTTTTCATAAGTTTTTGAGCTCTATTTAGGGAATTTTCCATCCATTGTTCTTCAAAAAATCGAAGCATTAACTGCCTCCGTTAATAAACGATAACAACCTTGGTTAATCCAAAGCATTATCCAAGGTGGTTCAAAGGATTGCCGGCCTTTGAGGCTCTTTTCAAAAGGCATCACAAAAGTTTTTTTGTGGTAGTGTTGCCAACTGTAAAATTTCACAACTTTTCAAGATCCACAAAGTATATTTTGGTTGTTTGGTCATTTGTTCATCCGACATGGTGATTCTAACATTTTTCATAAAACTATAAGTGATATGTAAAATTTATGAACAATTTTTTTACTTTATCAAATGAAGAAATGGGCAAAATAAAGGTTGTAGATCTTGAAAAGTTATACAACTTTATAGTTAAAACCTTTTTGATATGAATTTGTTTAGTACTTTAAAATTTAATTCGAAATTTCTTTGCCGTGTGTTTTTCTTTACACTCGGCAAAAAAGGTCTATGCCGAAATTTTTTTACACTCGGCAAAGAGGCTGGTCTTTGCTAAGTGTTTTTTTACACTTGGCAAAGAGGCTGGTCTTTGCCCAATTTTTAGCATTCAGCAAAGAGCTTCTTTGTCGAGTGCACGAAAAAAACACTCGGGGCAAACCTTTTGACAGTCGGCATGTTCTGCTTGTCTCCTGGACCAGTGCAGCATCATTCCGTTCCACTTCATAATTTGCGACAGGTTCATGTTCTACGTCTGCATCGTCAGAGCATGAGCCATGTTGAACTGCATTAGTTTTTCGCTTCTTTGTTCTACTGACAGGATTGTGCCACTTCTGTCTCCTTGTCGGGCCAAATGCCCACAGAGAAGCCACCAAGCATGGTCCATGTGGAAAAAGTTGCTTATTCAATCGCTCAGGTCAAGCCATATCTAGAGATCAATTTTCGGTTTGACAAATAGGAGTTTGACTGCTTCAATGTGTAGAACTCAGTTTGGAGCCAAACACTGGGGCCACTCTTAGGTAGTTTTGACCAAAAGTATACACAATGCCTATCAATCCTATGTGCAGTGCATGCAAGTTAAATCATTATGGATATATGTCCGTCAGCGGAAACAAGCTAGGCTCTAGCATTTGCACGCTCATCTCCCTAACGTGTTCCCTTGTTCCTATCTCCTATTTTATTTGAACATGTTTGAAGAAGACACTGTGCCTCCAAATAAGGAAAATGATAGAAATTAAAATCATGTCAGCATATATATGAAGTTCGAAAGGAGCAAAATATCCCCCTCTCCAACCCAACCGTTAATGCTGCAATTATTGTTCGAAATAATGTGCATGTAAGTGGCTATATAAAATACTAAGAAAATCTTCACATCGATATCAAAATAGACCCCTCGGGCTAGGGCTATAAATCAATTGTTTTGAGAGCTTGGCTAGTGTTTTTTGGAAATGAAAATCTTGTCCACTTATAAATACAGAAGGCTGAAATAAAGTTTTGCCCCAATGAGTCAATGCATATTACTTCATTGCTTTCATAGCTTTTTCACTTGATTCTATTTTTTTTAATACGAGTAACAGTAATTTCACACATTTGGGCTCTTTTCAGTGGATTTGATCATAAATGTCTTGTGGTCACCTGTACAGTCCTTCACTTATGATAAAATATACAGCTCTGCACTTATATTTATATAAGGGTACAGTACATTTTTTTAACCTTTACACGTTAGTCCAATTTTCCACCCTTAACTACCAAACTGGGTAACATCCACCATCTGATTGTTGAGACTAGACAAATTTGGGCCTCTAATTGGTTTCAAAGGTGGGTTGTTTTATTAAAAAATGTTCTCATAAATGATAATTCAGAATTTTCTTATTTGAAAACAACATATATGAAACTAGAACCAGGTTATCTCTGGGCACGACTACTTAAGACAATACTGAAACAAATAAACTGGATCCAAGATCTATTATGATATACTAAGTCCCAAATCTGACCCTGTACAATCTTTGGCAAGCATCACCTGAAGATGTGTACAATATGAAATTGTGGTACTGCGTTCGTGGTGAATTTGAAGAATGGGAGTTGACCATGTGTGATGTATCCAAAATTGTACAAGCATGCATGAAGTTTTTGCAGTGCTAGGTCTCTATATCACAGGCACCCTCCACGCTCAAGCTACAGCCAGTCTTGAAGCTGGAGCTGCTTGTGCATCACATTTACCAACTACGGAGTATAGTATTGCCCTGCTAAGATTGCAGCCGAGCAAGCTGACAGAATTTGCTTCTCCACTTGACATGGACAGAGCAAATTTTGAAACCTATGCTCAAGAACTTGGCGTCTGCTCTGTCGACAGAGCTTTGACTTCATTATGTTTTGGATGTAACTAACTTTAATGTCTAATTTTAGAAGTCGAATGTCATGTAGTTAAGTGGCTTACATTCTGGCTTTCGTGCTACCTCAAGCCTGATGATGTTAGCATGCCAATTGATCGGCCCTTAGAAACTAGGTACTGTTTGTTTCGATATTTTCAGCCTGCCAACAATTCCCTGCGTAAATGGATTGTGTTATTTTTCATTTGGATGGACCTCTCTATAATTGAGCAGAGCATAAATCAATCCAACCCAGTAGAACACTGCTATCACTCCTCTATTAGTGCTATCTGCTCCCATCAGGATCAAACTTGCAACTCAGCAGAAAACAAAAACAAAGCACCGTCGCCGCTGCATGCTCTGGACTGCCTATCCCAAACCATTGACCCGCACGCTCTGCCTTATCTCTGCGCCTGGCAATCTTCTCACCCATATCAATGGTGGTGTGTCCCAACTCTGATCATTTCCAGTCCTTCATCCTGAACCACTACATCTTCAGGCTCCTCAGCAGAAACTGAACTAATGAGCAGCTCGGACACGAAGCTCATACTATGGCTGCTGCTGATGGCAGAAACAGCTCCAAGTAGTCGGCACACCATTTGCCCCAGGAGTTGGACCACTTCACGAATCACCACCACGCTCATGTCCATTGTCTTCTGGCTGGCAGAGGCTGAGTGACAATGTCAAATAGCCGCCAAACCAAATTTGAGTACGTGCAAAAAAGAACTAATTCAACAGTCACCATATGCTAGTGGAGAGCTCAAAGGAAAACAGCAAAAAAAAAAAAAAGGTTCTACTGTGAGCACTTCAAGAATAAGGGAATAAGATAATTAATATGATTGGCAATATAAGATGTAAATAGTTCGAACACTATTGCGTGAATGTGACGGCAACATTAGGAAGACATATTACAGTAGGGGTCCTTGACCTCCCCTGTCGTTCCCTCAAAAAAAAAATATTAGGAAACTAAAAGGCTGCACAATGCTGCAGCTATGTTTGAATGAACACATAAACAAGGAGCAAGGAAAGTTCCGGTGGTGGTTGAAAAGTAAAGAGCCCGGACATTGCAGACTAGAGGGCATCAGCTGAGCGTTTTCAAAAACACTGGAAAGTCTGTACTACCATTAACGCCAGAAGAAGCTCCTGAAGATTAACGCCAGAAGAACTAAACTCAAGTTCGACAATCACAAGAAAAATCAAAACTTGAACAAATTGAGAATAAAACTTAGATTTTGGACACTGCTTCACAAGATCAAGTAGCATAAAAGATCGTTCATAATGACATATGTTTGGATAATTAATATGCATGTTTATATGTATTTTATATTTTTTTGTAATGTTAGAAGTTTGCATTCTTTTATGAAAGCAAAATAGATCCCAATGACTATTGTTGGAGATGATTTTATTGCTTATCAAGTTAAATGGCAACATTTTCAGATTGTCCCAAGTATTTTTAAGGTCTATCTGTTTGTACCAAGCACGTCACGTGAGATTAATTTTTTGGAGCATCTGATTAGTCATATTAAGATAGGAGTATGAATTTCTAAATTATTGATATTATAAAAAATAAGTTTGCACCGTCTATTTCTTAGTATAACACTTCAAAAGGTTAAAAACTATATTTGTTTAATCTACTAGAAGAGCACAAAGGAGAGAGCCCTGAAAACAATACACACATACAGCACATATCCTCCAAGTCATCTTCTATGCTTCTCTAGCCATAAGCCAGCGGAGACTTCCAAGGATGGATGGACATGACCTGACCAAGCCAGTAACACGAGTAACATTTTTCATGTGCACATTATGCCATCAAAGAAGCCTAGCTAGAGACAGCAGTGAAATCGCCACCACAATACCAGTATACCACACATCAAGCAGGGGTAGATGAATAATCATCCTCCTCTTCAAGCAATGTGGATTGTATATGTATAGCTTGTGCCACCATCGATTCAGGCCGAACTGGGAGCCTAGAGATAAGAAGATGCAACATCAACCCTTGGATATGTATAATTCCTGATGCCGCCCACTTCTACTCTTTCTATAATGGAAAAACATTTCATCGTTCAAACATCTTCGCTGTTGTGCTTTGTTCCTAGAAGTGGAATATCCAAATCCACATGTCTTTCCCTCTTTCCCTCCTGTACTGACGTTCACTATATCTACTCTTCTCATGGTCCAATTTATAGTAACTAACAACAAAAACTTCCATGTTTCTACAACAAATGCATCACAACACTAATGAACACACATGCATGTGCAAACAATGAACTCCACTCTTTTTCACAAAGTGACTTGAAGCAACAATTATATATATTGATGCAAAAGGTAACTAACATCCCCTGTTTCACAATACAGACCTTTGAAAACACAAATAAAATATGTTGCAGACATATCGTCTAGAACATCGTAATCAGAGTACTCTAGAAAACATACACAGTGTCTAGTGATCCGGTTTTGTCGTCATTCTGAAATATCTAGATATGTCACATGACATAACCAATCCATTCAATACCAAAAAACAGCAATAACCACTACGCCATATCTTTACATTACAGCCGGTTCAAAAATCCCCATCACTGCCGGATTTTCAACCGTACTGAACTGGTAGTGATGGGGGATTGGCATCACTGTTGGTTCTTATGAACCGACACTGATGTTGAACTGGAAGTGTTGTAGTTTTTAGAAAACAAGCATAAAAATACAATGAAAAATAGGAAAACATATTTATTATTACTAGAAGAGGACCAACCATAGACAATCACATAGTCTATAATTAAGATAGGTCATAAGTCACACACGACTTTTTGCATGAAAATCACATGCTTCGATTTTTTGTGCGAAAATCACAAGCTTCCCCAACCTCCCGCTTCACGTCTTTAGCCTCTAACCACTCCATCTGTAACCTAGTTGTGTCTAAATGAGATTTTTTTTGTGTTCATCTGATTTTAAATTGAATGTTTAGAACCTCAAACAAATTCCAATGAAAAAGTTGTCAACTATAATGTTTTATAACTTTTGGAGATCTACAACTTTTAATTTAGTAGTTTCTCCATCAGAGGTAATTTATAAAATTCAAATTTCAAATTTGTTACATTCAGACGTAGTTCTTCCATGACAAGATGATTTCAAATGAAAAAGTTGTCAACTACTAAGTTACATAACTTTTTAAGATCTACAACTTTTGTTTTTGTTGTTTGTTCATCCGAGATCGTTTTCAAAATTTAAATTTTATATTTTTGGAAATTCAAATATAGTTTTATTTGACAAGAGTATTTCAAATCAAAATGCTGTCCACTACAAAGTTTAAAATTTTGAGATCTACATTTTCATTTTGGAAATTTCTCCATTTGGGGTCATTTAAAAAATTCAAAATTCAAAATTGAAATTTTTAGGAATTTAAACTTAGTTTCCTAAAACAAGATAATTTCAAATAAAAAAGTTATAAACTATAAAGTTGTATAATTTCTCAAGATCTACAATATTTATTTTAGTAATTTATTTATCCGACATAGTGGTAATAACATTATTCACAAATGTTACGCATCCCTCTCATAGTTTATGAAACTATAATAGAGATATGCAGATTTAGTGAACAATGGTGCCATCCCTTTATTGGATGAAGAAATGACCAAATAAAAGTTATAGATCTTGATAAGTTATATAACTTCAATATTCATGACTTTTTCAGCTGAAACCATTTAATGTCTCAAAATAACGTGAAGTTGCTATTTTTTAAAATTCAAAATTCAAATAGACAAAACACAGTCATATAAAAAGATACATAAAATAATAGCGTATGAATACAATAAATTGCTAGAGCATCATTTTAGAAATTTTTAGGAAAAAATCATCAAATTTGAAGTTAGTATAAGGAAGAAAAACTAGTTACACTACCAGATTCAGATGCTTTGCCTAATGCCGAAGACACACGGCAAAGACACTAAAACACTCGCAAAGGCTTTGCAGAGTGTTGCACTCGGCAAAGCATAGACGACAAAAAAATGTCGGCAAAGAAAAACATTATAAATCTTTGCCACGTATCCAAGCCATGACACTAGGCAAAGAGCTCTTTGTCGAGAGTCAAAACCATGACACTAGGTAGAGATCTTTGCCGAGTGCTCTTAGAGGACACTCGGCAAAGATGTAACAGTGGGTGGATGATAAGGGTGTTATCCCTTTGCCGATTCTTTCTAGTTTGCCTAGTGTTTTTGGGGGGCACTAGGCGAAGAATACCTCTTTGCCGAGTGCCCTGCGGCAGGCACTAGGCAAAGGGCCTCTCTGCCTAGTGTATTTATTTTGCCGAGTTCTTTAGGCTAAGCTCTCGGCAAAGGGTCTTTCTTTGCCGAGTGCTCGATGCTTGGCACTAGGCAAAGCATCCGGCGCTCGGCAAAGGCCGAGATTCTGGTAGTGTTACAAGTTTTAGCAAGAGATTAAAAACAGAAATCACAGAGTTCTTCAACAATTTTAAAGTTTAATTTCAAACAATATTTTAAAGTAATAAATTGTTTCAAATGAAAATGTTGTAAAATATGAACTTGCATAACATTTTTAGGTCTACAATTTTTATTTTGGGCATCCGATGCCATTTCAAAAATTCAAATTTTAAATTTTAGATTTTGAAATTAATTTTTGTTAGATAGATTATTACAAATAAAAATATTTGGACATCCAAATGACCTCAAATTGAAAAATTTTTAAACTGCAAAGTTGTATATCTCGTCGAGTACTACAATTTTGATATAAAGTTCGTCTGCATCACACATCATATGAGAAACTTATGAAATTTTCTTGTAGCCGACAATGATGGTATTAGTGTTAGTTCTTGGCTAAAATCGGCAGTGATGACCCATTATCACCACCTGTTCTTGGCCAAAACTGACAGTAATGTGAACAGATAGTGAAGATCCGAATATCACTATCGGTTGGATCTATCACTGTCAGTTTAAGGCAAAAACTGACAGTGATGTGTCGTGACGGGTTATCACTGTCGGCAAATCCGACAGTGATAAAGCTGGCAGTGAAGACCAAATTTGTAGTAGTGGACTGTCAGTTTAAAACCAGCTTTATCTTAGGATTTGAGATACATTTGTTTTCTGGTATGCTTTAGGGGAAATGTACAGCTATACATATTACAGCATAGAAACCGTTGATAAACAACTGCATGGTGCTCACACATTATGACACTACCTGGCAACATCGAGAATGTCTGCTACAGATGGATCTTGAAGGTTGTGCTATAGAAATGGAGTGCTACCCTCCAAACATTAACTGATTGGAATGCAAATGAAGTCTCACCTCTGTTCCATATGCCTCCCATTTCTGCTAATATTGTGGTTCCTGAAAGAGGGAATACAATTTTTCACAGTTGTTCCATTGATATGAGTTTGGGCACACCTTTCAGGCTGGCGCTGGCTAGTTATATATAGGCATCTGCTTTTTGAGGGAAATGTGGATGCAACATTTCTGGAAGGAAAGATATGCATAAGTTTAGATATTGACCTACAAATTTGTTGAAGCTGTGCTGACAATTTATTGCCTTTACCATCCTGTCACACGCACCCCCTACTCAGATGTGAGGTCGCTCACCGCCTGACTGTAAGCCAGCTGCATTGACGTGTGCACCACCTGCAACGTGCACTCGGTCGGTGCATGGCCACGTATGTGACCTGCCCGTATGTAGGGATGCAAGTGGACGCAGGTTTGCCTGCTACCTGCTAGGCCTAGCTACCTGCAAAAAACAGTCTTAGCAGGCCCCTGCAGACACCTGCATGTATAACACAGGTTCAAGCGACCTAACCTGCAAAGCCCGCTGGACTTAAGCAGGTGAACCTGCAAGACCCACAAGTCCGAGTGCACCACTCATCAACGTCGCGACACTCTTGGCGCTGTTTATCATCTGCCACATAAGCAATTGTCTTGATTGCAGATTTGATTGCCACATGTGACAATACCTAATTCACCTCAGTTTCTATTATGGACAGAACACATTCCCCTTACTAAAACATGTGTCATTCAAAATTAAGGATGCAATTCCAGTTACCCCTAGACTTTTCCCTTGTAAACTAGATAAACATTATGAACTAATACTAGTAGAATCAGTTCAATCCAAGGTCTACACCTCCAAATACAAAATAACAAAGCTCATTGTGTGCCAAATTGCAATTTTATTAAGCCCTGATTTCATATGATTAACAAAAATCTATGAAAATTCTCAGATCAATAACTCCATTCCCTAGCACAGTTTTGGATGGATGAAAACAAGTCTAGATATGCGAAAATAAAGTGCCAAACAGAGGAGCAGATTACCAACTTATCAATTACTCCCTCCGCCCTGATATAGAGTGCATTATGACTTCTAAAATTTGTATTGAAATATAATACATTCTACATAATGACTATATTTTAAATTGGTAAGGTTTGTTAAGGAAGCCATGATTTAAGGAGAAACTCTATAATTGGAATAATCTATGGGTACATGCGTCATTTGAGTGTTTCTTTAAGTTGTCTTAGAATTTTTAGAACACACTGTATTATAAGACAGGGGGAGTAGGAAATATTGATCTTTATTAATGTGATATATTTACAATATGTATGATACAAGCATCCTTAAAAGGATATTTATGAAATCCTATAAAACACTAGAAACAGCCCAGTGAACCTCTACTGCGTATCTATTTGTTGGCTTGTCGCCCACTTTTAATTGCCCACAAAAGTTTGGAACAGCCTTGGCACAATCTATTTAGCTTGTTTGGTTATACAACAATACCGTCATTACCTCGCACATAAGGTTTCACTCCATGCACGTGCATGGTCAGCACTGTACTTGACTGAACCAACTAATGCATTTACATGGTCATATATATAAGGAAAAAGGCATCTCCAGAGCTCGTGAATTTAACCCGAACTTACAGTTGTACTGAATCGACATGGCCCTTCTCCCCTACCCTGCACATTATGGAGCAGCACTCTCTCTGCAGCTTTTTTTCAAAAAAGATTTTAACATAATGAATTATGTGGATCTTCACACTCCTCTCTATGCACAAATTCATCTGCTTCAAGATATTATTAGGCATGGTAGACATCGGGAGCATTTTTAGCAAGGATTCTGGCTTGACTCGATCATGAATTTCAAACATCACAGTCATCCATGATGTTGTTTACTGAGGATCCATTCACTTGTTGGACATATCATATAGAGTTGTGCAGCGCTGAGTAATGCGAAAGCATATGTGTGATGTACAAACTTTAAACCTTCATGAGGTACAAGTCAGAAGCAACAGTAAAATTAAAGGATACAATTCCTTTTTTGACAACAAAATGATACAATTCTTGGCTCTTGATTTAGAAACTCAGTGAAATGTATCCTCTACCACACATCCTTTTAAATGCACTATGGAGGCACCTTTACTACGAGTTTGAGATACAAACTGGGACAAAGGTACCTTTAGTCTAGATTTTTGTCTCAGACTAGAACTAAAGCCCTCCTGCTCTGACACACCTTGGTGACTCTTATAATCAGTACTAAAGGGTAGAATTATTTTTTCTCAAATATGCAGGAGAACTGTATATCAGTGTATTAATAGAAGGTAAAAAGGAGCCGTACACACACACACAAACACAAGGACACACACGAAACCCCACTTATAGTCTAACAAAAATGAAACGCCTGAGACTAGAAAAGGACCTGACCAGGACCCCGCCCAAAACACACCTAATTGACATCCCAAGATGGGTTCAGGGACAGCCCCTTGGCCCGAGATAAAGATCAAAGCAAAGCTTCCTCCCGAGCAAGAGTTGGAGCTGTGGACAGATTTGGGGTGGCTCCATTGATGACGCAGTCATTTTGATGCTTCCAGATGGTCCAGGTGCCTGACATGATAAGAGAATTCAAACCTTCTCGCACATCTCCGCTGGCTGCCAAAACCGTCTTGTCCCACCAGACATCAAAGGAGTAGTCGGTAGGCTGCGGGGCAAGAGCTGCTAGCCCATAACCTTGCAGGGCAACAAACCAAAACTGTCTTACGAACACACGTCCAATAAGAAGATGTTGGATGCTCTCATCCCTCTGATCACAAAGCGGACATTGATCAGGATGGGGGAGGCCAGGCCGAGCCAATCTATCCGCTGTCCAGCAACGATTCTGAGCAACCAGACACAAAAAGAAACGACATTAGTCCTGGTTTGTATTACAAACCGAGACTAATGGTCCCAGAGCCTCCCTTTAGTCCCGGTTGCAATTTCAAACCGGGACTAAATGCATTTTGGCCATCGACGATAGGTCATTTCTCTACTAGTCTTCCTCTCCAATGGTAGTGATACATAATGGAGGACGTTGTGACATCATTTAAGAACAATAAATTTTATCAGTCAATATGTCTATGTTTAATTGTACTATATGTACTATTTGTACCATTATTAGGTTATGACCAGGAATTCAGCTTTTGTTGTATACTTGTATCATTAGGACAGCAAGCAGATACCACTTCTGAGCATCTGTTTCAAGTATAACTCTTTCCATTGAGTGACGAATGATGTTCCAATCCTTCAAGACACGCTCTAGCTTGATTGTGGAGATCGTTTGCAAGAAAATTCAGAGATCCTGCACAATCAAAAATTCATCCTTTTAATTGTGGATCGCACACCTCAACTCCTATTCCTAAAATTCTCTACAAATGCAGCGTCACCATCGATCCTGTACACATCATCAGGTGTTCCTTGTCATTTCACCATATTACTGGGTCAAACCTTGGAGGGTGCACCAAATTTGAGACTTAGTATACCATCCCTGGATGTTAGAGGCCAGAACAGTGTTCCATTGTGTAAAAAATAATAATTGATCTAGGATTTTGTTTATTTCTATTAGTATTTATGGGTTCCTATTAGTCCTGCTAAAGATCCACATAATTCAAACAAGAACAGGTAGTTAGATAAGATAATTCTAGTTCTAGTTTCGTATATATTCTAATTTAAATCAAATTAATTATGGACTCAATAGATCAAACAATCTTTTATTATTTTTAGAAAATAAAAACCACCTTTGAACAAACTGAGGACCAAATTTGTCTAGTTTTGACAGTTAGAGGGTTGTAATTAATGGCGTTAAATTGGACTAGTCTCTAATTGAAAGTTGAAAAATGTATTTTGCCCTGCAAACAATATTTGAAGAACGCAACATATTTATTTAAAGTCATTGAAAATATCCCAAATGAGAAATTAGTGTCACTCATATTGAAAAAATAAAGAGAATCATGTAAAAGTGATGAAAGCAATGAAGTAATTTGCATTGAGTCGCATCAACTTGAAAACAGTTGATTTATGGCCCTAGCCCAAGATATAAAACAGTTGATTTGATATACTAAACTGGTCTGAAGCACATCATTTCGAAAAACAAATATGGAATTAACAGTCAAGGGCAATGTTTTGCTCCTTTAGGACCCCATGTCCAGGCATGACTTTATTGGTTGCTCGAGAACAAAAATTCTTTTATTTTCTTTGGTTGGAAATATGATGTTTTTATTGAACATGCTCAAATAAAGTGTGAGCTAAAACAAAGAAGCAAACACATTGAATGGAAATCGTAGCGTCTACTGTGTTTCTGCTAAGGAACACCCCTAATGATCCAGCAAGCATTGCACAATGGAAATGGTAGTTAATCGAGGATAATGATTATAATAAGATTTTTGGATTGTCGAGGAAATAGACAATTTTTAGACACTAAACCAAAACATATATAAATCTTGACGAGCTCAGAAACTAGTTGAACCGACCCACCACATGAACAACAACTCGATGAGAAACACTGTCATTGAACCAGAAGGCATACGAAAATAACATATCTGATTAATGCTCGTGTTCCTTTCAATTAGTTTGCAGAACAAGACATCATTCCCGGTGGTGATACAAAGTCGTCGGGATGTAGAAGCTATGACACAGTTCTGCAGATGCGTTTTGCCTTTGGATGAGCTGTTTATACAGAGCTATCCAGCGCGATCGTATTCCGGTCCCTAAACTTGCAAAACGCTTATATCTACATACTTGGGTCTCACTACAATCCTATCAGGTTTTTGAGCGATCCTCAGAATTGTTTACCTATGTTATTCTGGTCCCAAAATATCCAAATGCTCACCATTTGGTCCCAACTCACTCTGACAGAGTGAGTGCCTCTGTGCCGCCAGCACCACCGCTTGCTTAGGCTGCCGCCACCAACATTCTCTGCACTGGCGAGCAGGGGCCACTAATTAACTCGAGCATGTCTCTAGGCAATGTCACCGGTCTTGCACGCGATCGCCTCTGCCAGCATTGCATGGCAGTGTCCATCTGACTACCAGGTGGCAAGAGCCATCTACACAGGCTGCCCAAGATGCAAGCAAGAGCTTGATGCCTCAGCCCAGGCACGGCGTGAACTCAGCGAGTAGGAGATCCACAAATCACGGTCTTTCATTGAACATGTCTCCAGCTAGCCATGCTCTCTGTACGTCCATCATAACATTGACCTGCTCTGACACAATGTTCCACCAGTTCTGCTATATACGAACCACGCCCTCAAAATGGTTCTCCGTCAAGTATCCAGACCATGAGCAAATCATCATTGCTATAGTCACGAAGTGCAGTCGCAGCAGCATGGAGCTGGCATAGACCGCATCCTTGAGGACAATGTAGAGCCCTTGCCGCAACCACTCCAGCGATGCGCTGCACCAACCACTAACATCACAGGATCCGGCTAAGACCATCTAGAGCAGCAAGGTGATGGTGGAACAGCTCATGCATGGTCGGTGAGCGTGCCAAGTGTATAGTGGAAGCATAGATGAAGGCAGCACAGCTCGAGTTCAGCGAGTGCGGCAGCAAGCATCCAGCGGTGTGGCACAGCTTCTCAGGGCCAGTGAACGCTGCGTGCGGACGACCATGGCAAGGCAAAAGCACAGTTAGCACTTTGTGATGCGAGTGTTGCAAATGCATGGTCAGGTGCAGTCGAATCAAGCTAGGGCACATGCATGGATGGCGAGACGACACTGCTTGGGGCTGGCGAGCCTGGCACAGACGGCGATGAGGTCAGTGACCTGCTGGGACGTGTGGCACACGAGCAGTCATGGGCGAGCAACGTGGTCGAGAGTCTGGGAGGAGGCAGGTATTGGGTGTTGGCCGGTTTGGATGGGTAATGAGACCCATTTTTTTTTTTTTGTATATGTTGATGAGCTACAAGAGTATCTACCAGAATGATACAACACTAGACGTTTAGGGACCGGTGAGGAGCTTTACTCATGTTTTAAATAAATGCATGTTGAAGACACAACAGTCCTGCATGTGCAAATGTCTAAAACTATAGATGTGGATAAAAAAATAGACTAATTAATAAATATATCAAGACCAGGTAGAGTATCCCTATGCATGTTGTGTAATTAGAAAATAAAAAAGAGAAGGCGCAAACATACGCATTTATCATGACTACGACATTGTCACACTTGGAATGTTACAAGGACACAGAACATTAAAGTTCTGCTTTGCCAATAATATAAGAATTCAACGAGTTACTTGATGGCAAGAGGTGGTTATAAATAGGGAACTCAGTCTATACCGGTATGGTTGAAAGGTCCTTGTTTGGTTTTGGTAATTGAGTGACAACTTAGTTGGACTAATAGTGTTTATGTGAGATACACAGGAGATTAGTCCACAGGTGATGATGTGATGATGAAGGAGCTCATTGCA
>Ga0182004_10000745_pt1 | contig 21439 bp, 15 predicted proteins | sample Sormic07211540_1_FD_120479 | JGI IMG/M metagenome (GOLD analysis project Ga0182004, IMG submission 120479) | Endophyte microbial communities from Sorghum bicolor roots, Mead, Nebraska, USA - 072115-40_1 MetaG | ecosystem: Host-associated > Plants > Roots > Unclassified | place: USA: Nebraska...
ATGAAACAAATAGTGTATGTACATGACTTGTATGTTAATAGATTAAAGATTTAAAGTATTTCACATGATATAGATGACATGGTCATTTTTTGTAATTAATATAGGATGACATGGACTTAGTGGGGAATGATGTGGACACCTTGCATGAAGAGATAAAATATTTAGTGGGTCACTTAGTGGGGAATGTTGTGGACACCTTGCATGAAGAGAGAATTCATCTAGTGGGGTTTAGCTTTATAAGAGTTATAGATTGCTAGTATTTCGATTTCTTAATCATTACATGCCATGCAGAATCTTCTATAGTACTTTGTGTATACTTTACCTGTCCATAATGCTGTTGTGTGGTGTAGGCAAATCAGGGAAAGATCCAAGAACATGAGCTAATGAATCGCCTCATGGGCATAGTTGGACACCTTGTTCAGCGCAGGACACTGAAGGTTAGTGATGGAAGTTAATTAGATTATCTTGCACATGTATTGTTATTGTAGAGGACTGGTTTATATTGTTCTATGTTCATCTTAATCTATGTTACCAAAAATTACAATATAGTGTTGTGAGAAAAGCATTTTTCTTGTCTAAACTAGCAGTACCCTTCAGAAACGATCACTTCCACTTGTTGCATACATATTACTGGTTCAGATAGAAGAGTTTGAGTGGATGCATTTTCAAAATATCATATTAGGGTAGTGCGGCAATTAAGTTATGGCAAAACTTCCAGTTTGATATTTTATATCAGTTAAGCATGCCAACTCAGGTCCTTATCTCTTTATCCGTAGTACTTCTTTTGTGTTGCAAAAGTAATGGAAATTGTAGAAAAGCTATCATCATTTGGCAATTCAAAGTACCCAAATAGCACTGCCTATGCTGATCTATGAGGTCAATAAAAGACAATGTGCAACAAGAAGACCAACTGAGCAACATATATAATGTTTTGATATTTAATGTGGTGCAAAAAAGAAATCTGCTCTGTTTTAAAAAGGCGATTCCTATATCCGCCTAGGCGCGGTGCCTGGCAACTGGCATTAGAGGGAGCTCCACCTCGCCTGACACCTAGGCGTTTTTTTTTTCCGCATAGAGGTGTTTGGGCTTGATGTATGTGTGAAAATGGTGCAAATTAGAGATGCTGAAAGGTGGACTACTGTCATATTACTCATGGATGCAAATTAAATATGCCTGCCTAGTGCCTAGTGCTTTTTGAAACACTCTAATGCTGCTACCCAGAATATCTAGTTGTCGGTTAGACCATTATGTTAGTCTCTAAGGATGTTTATGTTGTAGTATATTGATCCTGTGCGATGACCATTCACTCAAGCTACATGTTCATGACAAGTATTATAACTTTGAGTATGTTTGCTTCCATTTCTAATAGATGCTATTTTAAACAGAGAAACATGAAAGAAATGGTTGAATCAGGTATATCTGCTAAACTGGAGAAGGCTGACAGGTTTCAGCGTGTAAAATTGGAGATCAATGATATGATCAAAGCACGTATGGCTGCAAAGTCCAAGGTAAAGATATAATTGGTTATAAGTGTGAGACTTCCTTCTAGTCTATTGAGATATGAACTCTTATTAATCATACTTTTATCTTATATAATATATGTTGTGTCTAATGATAGATGTTCTGTTGTCAACATGCTTCCAGGTCAATGAACAACAGGATGGTTCAGCTGATGATTTTCAGGCTACTAATGATGACAGAAGAGCTTTAAAAACAAAGTATGCAATGGATACTGCATTGGAGGACAAGATGTGTGATCTGTATGATATGTATGTTGAGGTATAAACCTATAAATTTTTTTGTTCTTTTTGGAGCCTGAAAAGGCTTTAGCACGAAGGGAATATTCTTTAGACTTTGTTAGCTTTATCATTTGCATGATAGTGAAGGTACAGTTACATATAGGTATATCTGATCCTTGTTTACTCTGTCATTATTATTCTTTATTAGTGAAACATGTAGATGAGTTTCTATAGAACGAAAGTGGTTTGAATGAAATCCTATCTGAATCCTTGTCAGGGTATGGATGAAGACAAGGGCCCTCAAAGCAGGAAGTTATACGTAGAGGTATTGTTCCTGAAGCCTCACCTCGTTTCTCATTTTGGTTTCCTTTTAAAAGATTCTTTCGAATCTGAGTGCTGATTTGGTAGGGATCCCACCTCTTGAAAAACAGTTTTTTCTCCTAAGAGATGTCTGTCTGTTGTGTTTCTGTTTCTTTGGAAATTGTTTGGCAAACCAGGGTTCCTTTTGCTTTGCTTTGTTTTGGGTTTTCTTGAAGTGAGAGAACTTTTTTTTTGGGGTGTGTTTTCTCCCTTGCAATGAGAGAAAGAAATGATTTGGCAGGTTTCTGTTTCAAAACACATGGTTTTGGATGGTTGGCAGGGTTTCTATGGTTTCTGCCAAGAAACTGAAACCAGAAACACGGCCAAATTGGCCCTGAGTTTCCCTTTGACTTGTTGACTGCACCGACTTGATTGTGATTAAAATATCATTTTTCTACACCAGCTTGCAGAGTTATGGCCTCAAGGTTACATGGATAATGTTGGAATCAAAGATGCCATTTCTAGATCAAAGGAGCGAAAAAGATTATTGTACAGCCAGCAAAAGGTCATCATTAAAATATTCCTCTTTTCCCATTCTTTGTTAATTGTATTAGTTAAAAGTTGAAACAGAATAACAGATGCGGCAGTAGAGTGTATATATTGACTTTATATTTTGTATCATTATGTCGCTCATTTCCCTCCTAATAATTAATCTAGGTTCGCAGTGAAGAGCGAATGAAGAGGAAGAGGATGGCAGCAGCAGCAAAGCTGCAAGATGGCTTCCCTGTTGTAATGCAAAGTGGAGTTCCACAGGTTGCACAACCACCCATAACAAATTCCATCGCATACCATGCGGCTGATTATGGACAGAACCAGGGGTCGAAATTTTTTGAAAGGGCTCGTGAAACGAGCTCCAGTGCAATTCCTGATGATGGCAACAGAAATGCTGGCGAGATGAAGAAGAAGAAAAGAAAACATGAACATGATCTTGTAGATACAGAAGCTAACCTACCAAAGGCTCCCTTGCAGCATGGGAGTGAGAAGCAAAAGCCTTCTAAGCCTGCTGACGAGGCCAGTGCTGGTAGCCTGCCCTCCATGGCGGCAACTCAAACTGTGCTTGGCCTACCAACGGTGTTTGGTCATAACCAACAACCTAGCTGATTATTTCGGCATAGTGTTTTCAGGTGCTGTAAGAAATTGTGGCGTCTCCATGTGTTCAGCATCGATTGTCGAGACTAACATGTTTCCGAGTCGAGAGGATATTTGACTTTGTAATTTTCTAGCATTGCATGGTTCCTTTGCCCAGATTATCTGTGCAGCGCTGATAGATATGATCGGATGCAGATTTGCATCCGTCCAAATATCAGTTGTAATTATGAATCGTTTCTATTGCTGGTAGTCGAGACATGTATTGTTCATATCGTGCGCTGTAAAATGTCATTCAGCAATGTGCAGATTCTCTTTTATGTTATAAGTAGGTCTGGCTCCTGCCCACTAAAGAGGTCCACGCACCGATAGAAAATATCTTGCCTCTGCAAACATCCGCACCGTCTAGATAGTAACCAATATCCTGGACAATGCCCTGATGGTGGAACTGTCATTTTGGGTTGATTCAGTGCATGCTTGGATCGTAGGAATTACCCAGGAAAAATGCTTCGATTTCTGTATTTTTCATTTTTTTTGGCGCGAGTTACAGGCACTCACGATTTTTTTTGGCGTGAGGTGCGGGAAATCGTTGAAAATTATGTTGCAGGGAAAGCAAGCAACTCCAACAGCTTGGCTATTTTTATTGTAGTGGCTATTTTAGCATTTGTATAGCAAAAAGTAAGCTCCAACAAATATGGTATCTGATTTTGTAAAATAACAAGCTGACTAACTATTTCTTAATTTTCGGTGGTCATATATAGCCAACCACAGACGCTTGATATCTGATTTCGTAAAATATCAAGACTTTGTAGATCTTTTCTTTTTTAAAAAGTTTTCTATTTTACAATATGGCTAAACAATAAAATTTAGCTACTAATTTTAACCAAGCTGTTGGAGTTGCTCTAACTCCCTTTTCTTTTTACTTGTTCCATTGAAAGCATGTGTGGGAGGGTAACAATGAGTGACGACAACTCCTGATTGACACGAAAGAGATCGAAGATGACACATGAACCACTGAATCATCATTTGGACCGATACATTTTTGACAGAAGAAGATGAAAATAAATGGGAGCCATCTTCAGTTGCTTCTGCCTTCTGGACATTCATCAGGTTCTTCGATTGCCGCATAGGATGCTTGTGTTTCGTTGTTGGATGCCTGACGTTTGAGCACCAAGAACCTACGGTTTAACCACGGTAGCAATATTGGTCATGCCCATTTTGAATGTCTACAAAACCTTCCAGCTGAAATTTTAACGACCGGCCCTAGCTTTCCGCCATGGGACACTGAAACAGAAACTGGACGTCGTAATAAACTGGACGTCGTATTCAGAGTCCAGAAACTGGACGTCGTAATAAAACATAGCCTGCATTAAATGGAAGATGTCATTTCCCGGGTGAATTTCTGTGTGACCAGATTGCTATTCTGTGCCGCAACTAATGGTACCATGATTCCCGGAGATCTGGACGTACTCAGAGGAAATTCCAGCGGTAGATGCCAACCTTGTCCGGCGACCGGCGTGCTCCGGTTGCTGGTCCTGGCCGTCTGGGTGGCAACAGGAAAATCTAGTGGTTGGCAGCATCGGTGGAGAGCCGATGCACGCCAGGTAGAGAGGTAGGTCCTCAGGACGGCGTGATCCCAATCTCAATCTGCAAGGAGATGGGGGGCGAAAGCATGCTCTGCTATGCTAGAAGCTCCGCGTTCCGGTCGGTGAACGCCACTGCCGCCGCGAGCTCAGCTCACCTCCGACGGCACAGAACGAAGCCACTGCCGCACCCGAGGCAACCGCGTCGACCCACCCCACCCAGACGACACCTCCTCAGCACCAACACGCCGGGACTACCAGGGCCGCGCGCGCCTCGCGCCCCCGATCCAAATCCAAACGGTGCAGGCGGACCAGCAGCGGCGCGCACGGGCGGCCACCGCGCCTAATTGGCGCTGCGGCCGCCACCACGCCTGAAAACACATGCGATCGTGGGACCTCCGATCCCGTCCCATGTCACCGCCGGCCTGCCCGTGCCTTCCCAAGTTCCTAGCACCACAGGCGGCGCACAGGTGACGACGGAGCGGCAGCAGTAACCGGCAGGCGAATTCGAAATCCAGCCGCGCCGCGGGGCGAACTCGCTCTCATGTGCAGGCGTGGCGTGGCGTGCAGCGCCGGCCCCAACCGCGGCCGGCCGTCGCGCCGCCGAGGCTACGACCGTTCGGGGCCCTCCCTGCCTCCACGCGGAAGCTCTACTTCCTGCCCCTCCCTCAAGACTGAACCCCGTCGCCTCTCGGGTCACCTTCGCCAGTCGCCACGCCGTCCCGCCCGGACCGCCGTGGCGCTCTGCTCCGATCTACCAAATCCATGGCTCGGCACCGAGGACGCGGACGCATAACAATCATGCCATCCGCCAGCGCCTTGTCTCGCCGTCGGATCGCCAGATGGGAGATACGGAACCAAACAAGGTAATCAACTGGCCAACCTTTCCTCCCCCTCTGGATCAACCCAATTGTCTTGTGTAAGCTCGCATAGTGCACAAGCTTGCTGATCAATTGGTTGTATGTATTCATCTATCTGCCTGTCCAGATTTGTATGCGCAAGCTCCCAGCAAACGCATGATAGTTGCGGACTGTCGTGGCGATTTACACTAAGGCCTTGTTTAGTTGCGAAAAAATTTCAGATTTCGGCACTGTAGCATTTTCGTTTTTATTTGACAAATATTATCCAATCATAGATTAACTAGGCTCAAAAGATTTATCTCATGATTTACAGATAAACTGTGCAATTAGTTTTCATTTTCATCTATATCTAATGCTTCATGCATGTACCAATCATAGATTAACTAGGCTCAAAAGATTTATCTCATGATTTACAGATAAACTGTGCAATTAGTTTTCATTTTCATCTATATCTAATGCTTCATGCATGTACTCTAAGATTTGATGTGAACGGAAATTTTGAAAAGTTTTTGGTTTTCGGGGTGAACTAAACAAGGCCTATCTTCGCGACTGCAGCACTCTGTCCAACATTTTTTTCTTACTTTCATTCATTTCCATGCTTACCAGTTTACCGCTTGCCCGGCCCTAATAATAATAGTAGAGATTTGATGTTGCCGCAACAAAAAAGCAAATCCTACATGTATTTTAGCAGGTTTGAAACAAAAAAAGTGTCTTCCTGGGAATTCTTGAAGGACCAGTATTCCATCTGTACATGTTCATGTTGCCAGTTTGCGACTGGCTGACTGTAAGAATGACCTTTCACAACAGGACCAAGAACGGGATGGAACAGCACATATGCTGCTGAGTGCTGACTACTGGAAGAAGCACCATCTGCAGCTACGTTGCGTGTAAGAGGCTATTCCTATTTTGTTTTTTCCCATATCTCTATTCTGGACAGGAGCAGATGCCGTTAGTATCTTGACCATGAGCCTCACAAAGTCAACACCGTGTCTTGACCATGGCCATTGCTCTTGTTTGCATCACAGAGTCAACACCGTGTCTTGCTTGTTCAACCACATTGCTGCTGAGAGGCCTTCATGGTTTGTATCTCACTATACCTGCGATATCCGATATGTTAGTGCACAAGATGCTGACATACTAAAGATACTGTATTTATGACCAGTCCTGTTCAGTAATATCTTCCTTTGCGGTTTAACTGATTCTGCAAGAACTGTCGGAGCACATAATCTACGTATTTCATTATTATCTTCTGCTGTTCTATCTGTTTTTTTTTTGCTATAAAAAAATTCGAACTGAATAAACTCTATACATTTGCATTATGTGCAGATGGAAAAAACACAAAGGTTAGCTTTATATTTTGCTCCTCATCCCTAGCAATGTATATGACCTGTATTGGCTATGTGAAAAAGGCGTGTTTTTCTTGACCAAAATAAAACAAAAGCAAAGGGAGTTATTGCCACAAAATTAAGCCTAAGCATCTGTTTGTGGTCAATGCATGCCTACATGATCATCTATTTTTTCTTAGGCTTCTATCCATTGTCACTACATAAAATGCATGCCCTACAATCTGAATAGACCTACACGATTTGGGCATTAACATATTCACGCTGCAAATCAAAGTGTAAACACAAACAGAACAATCAATTTTTGGAATTACTGGAATTTCATTAGGTACCTACACGATTGACCAAAAGTTGCTAACGTGTCATTATATTTTGTAAGCAGCTTCATCTTCTTTGAATATGAACGGCAAACACTATAAAGAACATAAGGACGAGTTATCATCTAGGCTATAATTCTCTACGAATGGGAAAACTGATGTAACTGGTGCATTTGTTTATAACTATTTGTTTTTGAGGAAAAACTGTGGAGCCTTGCTCCCCAGTGCAAAAATCAATTAAAAGAGAAACAAAGTACAGAGTTCTTACACAAGGTTAGCAGGAAGCTAACAAAGAAAAAGCTGGAACTAAACTATTTGTTGAGGTAACTCTACTTAACATGTCAAATCAGGGATTCATGCATCAGATGTATTGCATATTGAACATTACATGTGCAATTAGTTCAAATAACGCCACAAAGAAACGTGAAAAAGTATATCTGTATTAGGATTTAGGACACCTGTGTATATTCTGCCATATCAAATAATTTAGCACACTTTAATGATTTGCTAAAAGCACAGTGAAGTAGCATAATCATAGTAGTAACTCTCAATTTCCAAAAAAAAGCAAGGCAGAAGTGGAGTATGATGAAAAGAAACTGAGGATAAGACCCTTCAAGAAGGCAGTCACAAGATAACAAGTTCTGTGAATGTCTATTCTTCTGGTAACTTTTAAGGCAGCTAGCATATTCCAGATTGGCATTGTCACATTCTAGGCTGTCTTCTGCTAATCCATGCAAGGTACACCTAACAAGCAATTTTGGCAATTCCAACCCAACAGGTTAGTAATTTATTAGTATCTTGGCCTTTTGTATTTGCTATTTTTTTGAAAAACATTTGTATGTTTCTTAACTTTTGGTGCTGGCAGGAGGGGTACCCAAAATTCTTGATCAACAACTAAAAGAAAATTAGGTTTCCCTGCATAAAAAAAAACAACTAAAAGAAAATAGAATGTGCAGGAGAAGGGGAAAAGAGTTCTTAAGCGTTTGAGACTCCCTTGCTGTTAAATATGTAACTGTAGTATCCTATGATATCTTCAGCAATTTGTTCCTGGATCACACGAACTATTATGCAATTATGCATTCAACTTCTATCAGTAACTCATAAGGTATTTTCATTTTATTGATGATAAATGGGGAAAAATACAAATACTTCTCCTAGATACTGCTGCAACTACAAATGGAGAAAAACATTGCATCCAAGTGTTTGAAGAGATTGCCAGCAAGATTGGAATCTGTCATCAGATCGCTTGAGATAGTTAGCATTTGAAAGTGAAACAAATAGAAGGCCTATTAGAAAATCTGAGGCAAACCAAAATTGAATTCAACACAAGAGCTTCTTTATCCTTTTGTTTTGTTCTGATCATGAAAGATAACCTTTTCACACTGCTGTTTAGGTACCAGTGGCACATACGTCGTGGGAATGAAGAGTTGAACCAAGATGAGAAGTGGTAGCGTGCTGGTAAAAACTTATACAATTTCTTATTTTTAAGAAAGGAACGTATGCTACATTCCACAAAAACTAATGCTAACCTTAGAGTGTTTATATTTATCCAGCCTAAGAAAATATGGTACTGGAAACTTACATTTGTTTTGAGTTTATAAAGTGTTAAGCAATATCATCAAATTTGTACTAAATCCTTCAGAGTTGCAACACAAACATATACCTGAGGAAACTATGACTTCATTTTCTTCAGTTATCAAAACGCTGGAACCATGAATACACATAGTGACAAAAAAAAGAGTAATTGCATGCATCAGAAATTTTGAGAAACACCATGGCTTGTTTGGATGCCCATGTATGGATTGGGGTGGAAACTAAACTAATTTCCACTCCAATCCACCTCAACACATGCGGATTGATATGAATACATGGACATTCAAACAAGGCTTTAGAAATTGTGTTTAACAGGGTAACACAAACACAACTCTTTTGGGGAGATAAAAAAGGCAAGCAGAAAAGGAAGGCAGCAATAAACTCTCACACCTATCTTTGCTGGAATTTTGTCAGGATCCTCCCCTCTTTTTTTTTTGGAAGAAGGCAGGAACGTTGCCTCGAACAATTAAGGAGGAGCGTTCCCCCCCTCTTGAGCTGTATCCAATATATATATCTCTCTCGCACATCTTCCCTGGGATTCCGTGCTCCTCTTGCAGTCCTCAGAACGCAGCTCCCGCAGCCAGCCCCCAGAGCGCCGCCAGGCACAGGTTCTTTCCCTTACTTCCTGTTATTTTGTTTTGACCTCGTTTTCCCCCGGAAGCAGGGGCTTTGGTTTAAGGAATTCATATTTTGTTCCATGTTAGTTTCGATGCTTCTCTGTTACAAAGAGTTGTTTGGGCACAGCCGGATTTGTACTGTGTAACTATAGAGAAACTTAAAACTGCTGAGGCTGATTGCAGATTTTACAGATCGAGAAGTATTCTGATACTATTTTTTTATTATTTATCTTTTGATGAGGAAAGGTATCTGACTTTTCAGTCCATGTAATCGAATAGGGCCCCAGATCTGATTGATTCCCTGATGATCTGGTAGCTATTGGGTTACCTGATCTAGGATTTAATGGAAGAGAGGGATGAAGTCATCTTCAACCTCTAGAGCCCCTCCTTTCTCTCTTTCATGTCTAAAATTAGGAGGGGCTCAAGGAGAAGTAGGGGCTCTATTGTCATGGAGGTGGTAGGATGGGCTTGCCCCACCCGCCCCACCGCTAGATCCACCCCTGGGTTACCTGCTATGGGAGAAGAGCTCAACAAAGTGCAGTAATTCCCCATTTGATCCCAAATGGGCTGGCCTTGCTTCAAAGGCTATCCTAATCTTTAATGATGAGTTTTTTTTGGGGGTTCAGAATTTGGATTTTTTATTGTATATGCATAATGTCTGAGATGAAGATAAATCGTCTGAAAAGTAATTTCGAATTTTTGGTGGACGATAGTCAAAGAGCACAGATGTTATTCAATTGTAATAATGGTCACTCTCCAATCACTTGCCTTGGAGTGCCATTGTCAACAAGAAGGTTATTATTGGTGGAATGGAAATTCTTTTTTTTTTATGAAGGGAATGGAAATTCTTGATGCGCAAAGTAGCAGTGTTGACATCTTGTATAGGTGCCTGTCTTTTGCAAGGAAGGGGGCTTGTTTACTGGATATAGGTTACCTATCCGCCTTATTTCAGTGTAACAATTTGTCAGGAGGAGATTTTTGTGGCAAGGTACTCATGAAAAGAAAATATAGTATTGGTTCAGTTGGGATGTTTGTTTGCAAATTGAAAAGGCAAGGGGGATTGGGAGTCCAAGATGGACACATGAATCAGTGCCTGTTATAGCTAAATGGTTGTTCAGAATGCAGAATGGAACAGATCTCTGTAAATCGATAGTTGAAGCAGAATAACTCAAATAGGGACCGACTTTATCTGGGGGATTTGAGTCCATGGATCATCTTCAGTTTTTCTTTTGTCTACCCAGTGGCTTATTTTATCTGGAGTTGCTCAGCAATTTCATTGTTTTACAAAACAGAACCTGTTCCTTTGTTGTTGGCTGAGTTGTCTTAGTTGTAGCGGTGTCGTTGTTTGCCCAGTCTAGGTCGGTCTTATTCTTTATTAACATAATCGGCATCTATACTGCTTGATTCGTTTCAAAAAAAAAATCATGTTCCTCGACTGAATTTATTTGTCGCCCTGGAGTGGTCTTGCAGCTCTAAGCTGGATAGCTGGATAATGGAAGGCATTTTGATCACCCAATGTTTCTTGTTGCATCTTACTTTCATGTACACCTGATTTCTTCCGGATGAACGTATACATGTATTGTTTTCGTCCATGTTTTGATATTGTTCCATTATGCATTTTGGCCCCCCTGGTGAAAACACTGATCAGTTTTCATCTTTAGTTTCGTTAGATATATTATGGAACAAACATTACTGATCAAATGTTTTTCCAGCTTTCTATAAATCTCAGTTGGGTTAGACTTTTTGCACTTTACAATGCTGGACTTGTTTGTGTTGCTCAGCGTTATGTTACTACTTTTGTAGGGATCTGAAGTATGGCACCGTCTCAACTTCCGGAGCTGGAGCTGTCCCCTACTGCTATCTTCACCCGCTGCAAGGTGTGTGGAGGTTGTGAAGAGAAGGACAAGAGGTTCCTGGTCTGCAGCCACTCTGAGTGCTTTTACAAGTACTACCACGTTCGTTGCCTGACTAAAGAGCAGATTGCAAGTGATGTGCAGATGGGCAGCCAGCTCTGGTACTGTCCATCTTGCCTCTGCCGTGTCTGCCTGTGTGACACGGACGATGATAAGATCATCCTGTGTGACTGCTGCGATCAGGCCTATCACCTCTACTGCCTCAGTCCTCCTAAAACAAAGGTGCCTACGAAGTATTGGGACTGCGACCCCTGCAAGAAGCGGAAGGAAAAGGAGAAGAGGATATTGATGCTCCACAGGAAGGATTACGACGGTGACATTCTCAAGAGTACCGAGATCGATGGCCTGGACTTGCTGCTTAATGCTGCGGAAAACTCGACGGGTGATAAGGAGACGGAGGTGGCTACGACCACCGGAAAGTAAGAGGCATGGAGGTTGTGAGCAAGCGGATTTTGTTGTCCTCTGCCGTGAGTCCAGCTAGCGCGAAGTTTCTGCCCTGGGAGGCTCAGCTCTGCCCAGCTGAATGGGACGAGCGGCTGAGGGCAGTAGAAACTTGTGCTTTCTGAACTGAATGGTTAGAGAATATGAATCCGCTACAATTGCTCCAATCTATTTCTTTATTTACCATTTCTTTCACCTCAGCAAGGTCATACTTGACAAACTTGCCAGCGTCTCTGAACTTGAGAAGATTGTGATTACCCGTGATGGTTTTAATGGTTTATTATGGAACTGGAACTTGGTAGACTTAAAGCATCTGTTGCTGTGTTGAGAAATGTGTGGTTTGGTTTCTAGCTTGTTCGTTGCAGGTGCGGTTTGATTTGTGGGTGAGTTCACCTCTGGAAATTGGCTTACGTATCTTATGCTAAGGCCATGATCCTACATGCCCTCCTGTTCTTTTGTTGGTTCCTGAATGGCAAGGTGTTAGTTATTCTATAATGCAGTGTACAAGCATGGTACGTACTATTTGGATACACATAGACATAGCTATACTAGTTGGGGCTAAAAATTAGCCAAACTAGTTGGCTAACATGTCTAAAAAAAGCTAGTTGGCTAACAACTAGTTTGAGACTTGGCTAAAAAATTAGCCTAACTATTAGCTCTCCTGGTTGATTAGCTCATGTATCGAAACAGACTCTAAGTATCACACTAAACATCTATGTTTGTTAACACAGCAGATGCTGTTCATGGTTTCTTTCATGGGGATGGTCGAAACAGAAGGATGGTTACTTTTTTTTTTTGCGAAAAGAAGGATGGTATACCTGATTGCATGGATGAGTAGTCCTGAGACCCTCGATTGCCTTCCTCTTCTCAGCATCCAATCTTCCCCTGGGCCTAGAGGCATGCCAGCGAGAAACAAACAAAACTGATTCAGAAAGCCCCAGAGCAGCTCCAGTTTATGTTTTTTTGAGGGTGCTAGCAAGAGAGAGAAACTGAATGAGAAAGTGCAAATTGCAATACAGTGGAGTGAAATTTTCATCTGGTGCTATCCCCGCACCTGGTGCCCAACTTTGCACCTATTGTCTAAGGGGCTGTTTTTTTTGACTGATGCTGATACCGATTTGTTGCGAGAAAATAATACTTTCATGGCTGGCTGATTTGTTGTGGATGTGCTCTCTGCACCTTGCTCTGCATGTAGGAAAGAGAAAATTGATCTTTTTTTTAAAAAAAAAATCCTGTGTTACATAATACTTGCTGGGCTCCAAGCATGCTTGCGCAGCTGGACCGAATTTTGCTCAGCCAGGCTTCTCGACATGTACATGTACTCCTCTTAGCAAACGCTGCAGCTGCTTAAGAAATTCAGTAACAACAAGCGACACAGGTGCGGCACTCTCCTGTCAAAATTTTGTTCCAAGATTTTTAAATCATGATGATGGCTCGCTGACCAAACAGAGTCAGTGTCAATTGCACAACAAGACTGTTAATGCCAGACACGTCGATCTTATACCCCATTAGTTAGCAGGGGTTGTCATGACTCATGAGTCAATTGGTGCAGCACACACAGCAGCCTCAATAGTCGCCTAGCCACCGTTTGGTGCGCTGGGTATTGTTCTATAGGTAAACAGGAGTAAAATTGTGGTCACCTGAAATTCCGGACGTCAAATATGGTTGGAATCCAGTGACAGCAGGTAATGGCCCCGTCGTCCTTCATCAGACGTAAATGATGGTGCGTGATCTAAGCAGACATGATTGACCTGCAATTGTGATCATTCTAACTTGTCATCAGTACATATGACCTTGTACTTTGCCCTAATAAAAAGTTGCTTTATTTTGTTTTAGTTAAACGAGAAGGAAGTGTAACATGTTCAGAATACGGTTATTAAATGATGATTGGCAGTCTCAGAGAGAATCAGAAACTGCAAACTCTGCACAGGATTGTCATCTGTGGGTTTTTTTCTTGAAAAGATAGAGGGACAGGGAGAAAGAGACAGAAACACCAGTACTGTGCTTGAGGGTTACTAACTCCTTTCCCTCTCACTGTCATAGAGCCCACCATCCACTTTAAGCCCACGTGAAGGCACGTGTCGTGGTGCGCAACCAGGACAACAGAAATGGACTCGGATGGGCCGCAGCCCAGGCCCCCACCATGACCCAAGTTGCAACAGAGACGGGGCTGCCATCCACTTCCACCAAATCCACCATGTCCCTGAGTGTGAGTCTGAGGCATCTGAGCGAGCGGCAGCTCTTGTTCATCACAGTTTCGAGGGGGTCCTTCTTGCTGCTGCCTAGACAGTGACAGCCATCACTCGTTAGCTTTTACTCACTCACTCACTCTGTCACTCAGTCTCTCTCCTTCTCTCTCATGGCAGCGATTTGTCCTCTGCAGTGGGATCACACACAGATGAGATCATGAGATGTACAAGCTACCTTAATCATGGCTTCGAGCATCAGAAATCAGAAAAAAAAAGGAATTTGAAAAGTAATATGGCACCTGACCACGAATCCTGATTTAGTAATTGATTGGGTTGATGCAATTGGCATCAACTCTGAAGCGTCGATTGGCTGCTGCGTCCTACATCGATCCTCTTATCGGGAAAGAAATATACATATGGATCCGCTGCCTAATTTGCTCATTCAGATAGCACTACCATGGTTTCCCAAGTCAGCACCTAGCTTGGTGATAAGTCAGCGGGGAAGGACGGTATGACCCGCCCCCTCCACTCATCACTAGTTTGGGTGGAGCTAAAGAGATACGATAGATGGGAGACGACTCGGACGAGGAAAAAAGAGGTCAAACCTAGAAATTGAGGGCCGGATGGTAGCCATGTTTAAGAAAAAAAAATCTATGTCGCAAAATCTAGCAACTCAATTTTAGATCACCAAAGTCAAGCACACTACTTTTAGCCTTGTAAGATGCATATCTATGCCTAGGCATATATATAGGGGAAAGTCAACGTGCGACCCATCGCCGCTGACATTAGGGTCTTGCCGGAGCTCCGCGCCCACGGCGGCTTCATTCTCTCCCCCCACCCCCCCGCAGCCGTCATAGATGTTCCTGCTCCGACTTGACCCGGTTGTCCCCTATGCCGTCAGAACCCTAATCGCTGCCCTCCCGCCGTCCCCACCGCCTAGCTAGCCTGACTTCTCCGAGCCCCTTCTGAAGAGAGAAGGCGCGGGGTCGCAATAGTCGTGTAATAACATTTGCGATATATATTTACCTAATTCGTCGTGTTTGATCGATCGAGTGATTCCATGGTTGTCGCCTGGGCTCCATACTTGATCTAGACATCAAGTTTCCGCCACTTATCCTCTCTTCTTGTAGGCTCAAACCCTAGATTTGAAGGGGGCGTAGTAGATGGGCGGACCCATGGGAGGACTCCAGAAGTGGTTGGAAATGGCGATGAGAAGGGATCAAATGGGATCTGATGATGATTTATGGAGGTTTGCTAGGAAGAACGGTTGGGTGGCCATGGTTATAAATAGAGATATAAGAGAGGTGGGAGGGGGTGGCGGCGGCAGGGAAGTGGGGTGAGGTTGTTTAGGGTTGCATATTCTAATCCAACGGTGCATGTTGACTGATAGAAAAGAGGTATATGGTTGATGGGTGCGATGAATAATGATGTGGGGCCCATTATTGTTTTTTGGGAGGGGATTTGAGGGGTGGTAGCGGTTAATGAATTTGGTAGGAAATAAGGTGATTATGTTGGGTTAGGCATTTTAATCCGACAATGTATGCTACCTGATAAAATGAATTTTTCAAGACGAACGAGGACAGATTTAGTGGGAAGCAAGGTGAGGCCTCCAGTGCAGGCTATTGTAATACAACATTGCATTTTGATTGACAAATATAAGTTTATGGAGGTGGTTTTTGTGGCGGTTGATAGCCATGGTGGTAGGGAGGTGAGGACTTTTAGTGTTTGTTTTGGGATTAAGGGGTGGCAGAGGTCAATAGATTTGGTGGGTGGTAATGTGAGGCTATTTAGGTTATAAATTTTAATCCAACGTTGCTTGTTGTTTTGTCAAATTTATAAATAAGCTAAATATTTAAAGCGGAATATAATATGCAGATTGTAGGAGTAGCATTTCAGTGATCTTAAAGGAATATGGATTTGACTAACTAATGTGACATTTAGATAGCTCTCTATATGAAAGATTGGAAAAGTAAAGTTATATGGAGGAATGTTCACGCTGCACTATCCCTTTGTTGCATCCTTCATACATCACACATGAAAATCCACTGTAAAAGAATTTTTAAAAGAAGAAATATGACGTAGGGTGGAAAGAACATGTACTCCCATGCTAAAGTTTGGTAGTCTAGTTTAGTTTCATATTAGATTTCTTCTAAAAAATATTTAAATTTGGAAGGGAGAAGTAGTTTCCATTTGTGACTGTTCCAATGCAACATGTTAGTCAGGCGCGACACCACGTTATGCTAGCACGGTACAAACAAATTTCATTAGTAATTTGACTAATAGTTACCATATACCATACCATATATGACATGGCATATTTAGGTATTGCTTTAGTAGTGAACCACCTTGATTTAGCTTGGCCCCTGTTTTTTTTTTTAAAAAAAAATGGCCCCTGATGTTGGTTTAGCCTCTGCGTTTTCGACAGCTTGGGATAGCTGTTTGACAACGTCAAGGCCTTTGCCTCCTCTTTGACAAGTAGTACGCAGGCAGGCAGCAAAGGGGTGGAAAAGAACACTCCCGTACAACAGCAGCAGAGAGCGCCATCACCATCATATCCTGTGGACTCGCACCCCCCGTGCGGTTCGAATCGGATCGAGCGAGCGACGGCGATGGTGCCGCGGCGCCGAGCGAGTCCCGATCGGTACGTGCCCGTGCCCGGCCAGAGCGCGACGTTATAGTACGCGCGGCTCCCATCGATCGATCTCGCGGCAAATTCCCCGGACGTGCGCACGGATTTTTCCACTGGATGCCGTCGTCGTCCACAGTATCCTCGATCGATGGGCGCCGGCGGCAAAGGTTTTCGCCGGCTGATTTGACCCCCGTCCCGGGCAAGGCAACGTACAGTACACAGTGCAGCCCACTACAGGTACGCTCGAGTATCGACCAACCGTCAGGAGCAAGGCTAGCGCCCTTGTCGCTCGGCTTGTCACTTGTCAGTTGTCTAATGTTAATCTTAGAATTGTTAAAGTTTAATAGATATTATAGTATTTTTGTTTTATTTGAAAATTAGTGTTAAACTCAAAAGATTCGTCTCGCAAATTACACTCTATCCGTATTTTTAGTTTTATAAATAGTATATATTTAGTACTTCATACATGTGTCAAACATTCGATGTATAATTATAAACTTTACCAAAAGCAACCAAACATGACCTTACAACAGGAATTGAAAGAGTTATTACTGAGAATGACACTTTTTTTTCTGCTCACGGCGGTCTGATCACAATCGTCCTTTGGTGAAAAGAATTTTAGACAGATTATAAGACGTGTGTAACAGAGAGACCGAGATGCTCTTAAGAGTGATCGAGGTCACGAAAGCCAGATGGAGTTTTCCCTGCCTCTGTCGCTACAGCCATGAACGGTCGGCTCGGTACATATGGGCGATGTGCGTCCTAGCTGCTCCACAAGTTTCAAGCACGACAAAGTTAAGAGGCGGGCAATATATTTGCTAGATAGATGTTCTTCAATCTTTAAATATATATGGGCGATGTGCGCCCTATGCAGAGGGCGTAAGGGGTCATGTATTACATCATTGTTATGTAACCGTTGATCAATAACATATATAAAAAATATTTACATACAACTCATATGATAGAGCAAGTATTATAGTAGGCTGTAAGCCGACTAAATGCTGAGGTGAAGGAGAGAGAAGAGAAGGGAGAGTAAAAACGAGCTGTAAGCTTACAACCAGCTCAGACACAAGAACCAAGAAAGTTTGTGAGAGAGGCAAGTAGGTCATGTATTAATAGTGATGAGCTAACAATTATATGAGTTGAGTGCAAGAAGGCTGTAAAGAAGCTTGACCAGCAACTGGCTGTCACATTGGGCAAAAATAAACCGAGAACCGAAAACCAAACCGTACTAACCGGAACTCAAACCGAACTAATCGGAAACAAAAAATTCGGTTCTAGGTTCCGAAGAACCGAAATTACTACGGTTATTTCGATTCCAGTGCTCGGTTAACCAAAATACCCAAAAAAGCCAAACTAAGCCTAAAGGCCCAGCCCAATACAGAAGTATATCCCTAGATATAAAATTCTACTCCCTCACTCGCCGCCCCTCATATCCCACCCCTCCTACCCCCGCCCCCAATCCCACCACTCCCCACTCTCCTCCTCAACGGTCGATGCTCCTCACCCCTCCTCACGCCGGTTGACCCAATCCCGCCGCGGCGCCGCTGGCCCGCTGCCCACTCCACTCCTCGTCATTCCCCACTCCTCTCCCTTATCCGTTCAGCAAGCGTCGAAGGCTAGCCATGGAGGCAGTGCATCACGCGGAGGCGGCGGTGCTTGTCGGCTGCACATCACACGGACACAATAGGGTTTGGTTAGTTTGGGTATAACCGAAACCGAACCGAAGTAACCGAACCTGAATTTTGTCGGTTCCTCTTTCTGTAAAGAATTGATCGGTCCCATGTGTAAGAACTGAATTTGCTGAAAAACCGAGAAACCGAACCGATCGATTTCGGTTAACTGAATGCCCAGGGTGAGCTGGTTGTATTATTAGCCTTGCTCTAACATGAGCAAGGCTAATAATATAGCCAGTTGCTGGCTATAATGTTTCTTTGCATCCTTCTTGCAGCCCACTCATATAGTAGTTAGTTCATCGCTATTAATACATGACCCACTTATCTCTCTTACAAATTTTATTGGTTCTTGTGCCTGAGCCGGCTATAAGCTTACAACCCGCTTCTACTCTCTCTCCTCTCCTCTCTCTTCTACCTCAACATTTAGCCGGCTTACAGCCTGCTATTATACTTGCTCTAAGGGGATTTTTGTTTGAGCTGCAGGTTTTGGCCTTTTAGCTTAAAAGGTATCTTTCTGTATTTTACCTATTGCCTAATTGTTTTTTATTGGCTTTTGTAATAAAATTTTAGCTTCTTGGCACACCAAAAACCATGGGAAAAAAGCTCAAAACATGTTTTAAAGATTTTAGTTCATTTCCTTAGAAGCTAGGTTTCTAGCTTTTCAAAAACCAACTCAATAGCTGAGCTAGTTGTTTTTGTTTTTTATGGCATAAGCCAGATAAAGGCTCAAACAAACTGGCCCTAAACACTCCATGATAGTATGAGCCCTAGCCCTCCTGATTCCTAAAAAGAAAAACTAAACACTACATTATATCCTAGGTTAATAGGTTCTCATCCCCAACTTTCTTCTCAGGCATGCTTTAATTTCTTAGGTTAGCTTTTAGGTCTCTCTCAACTCTAGAGTTAGCTTTCAAGCCTCTTATCAAAATTCTTACTGCCTCTATTCTATAGATTAAGAGAAAATACTGGAAGCAAATAAATACCATAAGGTGGATAAAATTTGGTGATGAAAACACAAATTTCTTCCAAGCCATGGCCACACTCTCGTAATAAGAATGTTATTATCAGTCTCTTACAACTGGGGATAATATGATTACTGACCATGAGCAAAAATCTAGTTTATTGTGGCATGCCTACAAAATAGGTTGAGAATCAATAGGTTTTCTGAGGTTTTCGACAACCTAGATAATCTCTTTAATCTCTTTCAGACCATCCCTTTGGATCACCTCGATGAAGATTTGATTAATGAAGAGATATGCAGTGTCATTAAGGTCTTTGACCAACAGCCATGCACGAAGCCCATATGGGTTTAGTGGTCTCTTCATCAAGAAATGGTGGAATATTGTTAAATAGGACTTTCTTAGATTGATCAATGACTTATGCATTGGATACCTAAGCAACATTAATAATTCACATATTGCTCTCATACCAAAAAAAAAGGAGAACCTTGCAATTGTGGATGACTATGGGCCTATCTCCCTCTTTAATTATTCTGTGAAGACTATCACCAAACTGATCCCCATCAGGTTACAGTCAACCATTGTACAGTTTGTGCATGCAAATCAATATGTATTCATTAGAGGAAGAATTATACAAGATTGCCTTGCTTGGGCCTTCTAATTCCTCCATCTGTGTCATCACTCAAAGAAGGGTATTGTAATTCTAAAAATTGATTTTGAAAAAGGATTTGATAAGATCGAACACCCAATGATTCTTTAGGTTCTCAAGCATACTTCTCAGATAAGTGGATCGGTTGGGTTAACTCCATCCTATGTTCTCGTACTTTATGTCCTTCTAAATGGCATACATAGAAAATCCTATAAATGTACAAGAGGTGTTAGGCAAAGAGATCTCCTCCCTTCTCTCTTGTTTGTCCTAGCAGCATATCTCTTGCAATCCATTGTAGACAAAGCTTAGCAGCTTAATGTGCTCAAGCACCCTCTTAGTGAAGACTTTGGGGGGATACTTTCATGTAGTTCAGTATAAGATGATAAAATACTTATTTTGCCAGTAGATGCCAGAGTTCGGCCTCCTTAGGTTTTTTTATGACTCTACTAGTCTACATGTGAATTTCAACAAGACTTTTCTAGTACCTAAATGCAAATGAGATCCTTCATTTAGCAAACACCTTTGGATGTAACGTGGGTTCTATGCCATTCACTTATCTGGGCCTTCCTTTGGGCACCACACAAGACCCACCATACAAGATTTGATCAGACTAACTGGAATAAGAAAGATTCTTCCTATTGAGAGAGACTTATGTTAGTCAATTCTGTTTTCTCCTATCTTTCAACATTTTACATGTGTAGCCTTCTGCTTCCACCCCAAATTATCAAGAAAATAGATAGATACAGGAAACATTGTCTATGGAGTGGTGGTGACACTGAGAGAAAAGGTACATGCTTATTAGCTTGGGAACCAGCTTGCAAAACCAAGAATGAAGGGGATTTGAGGATTATCAACCTGAAGACCTAGAACAGAGCCTTTGTGTCAGAAGAATTATCTCCAACAATACCTAGCAGCTACTCACATAAGATAAATCATATGGTAGCACATGAGACACAAGCTAGATTTATACTAGTTCAGACATGTGGGGTATCCTAGTCTAGTTGGGGGTGATGTTGCTCTTCTTGTATTTGTATGCTCAGTTACGACTGGGGTTGTTGCTCCTAGTTATGTAGTAGATGGGGTGAAAGAAAATGAATGGATCCTAATCCTGAGGCCCCTACTCTCCTTATATAGCATGAAGGAGTAGGATTACAATGAGGGTGGTTGGCTAACAAATTGGATTCGTAGTTTCTTACATAGAATATATGCGCACTAGATTGAACCTCATATCGTCTAGATACGTCAAATTCAAATACTCTTGATATGCCTTGATCTTCAAGTCAGTGGCTTCGTATGACCTTCGTGGGCTTCCTTGTTGTGGCCTCTTGCCTGATTATTGTACAGGTGGTGCAAGTATTCCTGGTGTTGGTGCAAAAGTTGATCTGCAAACACAAAGGGCTAATACCCGATTCAAACGTTAAGGCGTGCCAGCCGATTTGACCTTACTATCGGCAAAGGTGGTAACTTGAATACTTTAGTCCTGAC
>Ga0182004_10000746_pt1 | contig 21431 bp, 22 predicted proteins | sample Sormic07211540_1_FD_120479 | JGI IMG/M metagenome (GOLD analysis project Ga0182004, IMG submission 120479) | Endophyte microbial communities from Sorghum bicolor roots, Mead, Nebraska, USA - 072115-40_1 MetaG | ecosystem: Host-associated > Plants > Roots > Unclassified | place: USA: Nebraska...
CATAGTAGATCATGAATATGGCCTGATCGATATTTCCTTTGTCAATGGACTATGCATCCATTTTATTTTCTTAGTTCTACCACTGCTTTGGTGGTGCAGGTGTGTACTGTTGCATCAAGGTACCGACAGTGCAACAAGTGCATTTTTTTTCCTGATTGAACCTTTCTTCTGATCCACCAGTTCTTTCAAGCTGACAATTTCCAACTTTGAAGAGCTTGCATCTCCGAGACAAGTTATCTTGACCTTGTATTCTTCATGTTGCTTAACTCTGAAAAGATGCTACCATCATGCCCTATTTCTGGTGCGGTATGCCAGCCAGCAATAACACTAAAGCCTTCGTTCATTGTCTTGCTTGTTGAATCCAAATGGCAGAGATCACCGTCCATTTCTTTCACCCCCTTATTTTGAGCACACACACAAGGCTTGCTATCCATGAGGATACCTTCGGCGATGCTGTTCTTGCAGGAACATCAATGCCACTATAAATCTCATCTAGGTTTCCTGCATATTTTTAGGCATATTCTAGTGGAGGCAGTGCAAGTGCAATTGCTTTCCTGCAGGAGCTTCTAGGATACGGTGGTGTTACAGGCATTGCTCTTGATCATTGAGTGATGTTGTTCCGATTACTAGATTGTTCTTTTTTTTCTTTTACATGCATGTCTACCAGAAATTTGCATGCCCAGGTTTTAACTTTTGACTTCGTCTCAACAATTATGTGAATAACCTCATGGCCTTTATTTTCCGCACTTATACAGACGAAGTACGGATGTTTTAATACTCGTGTGTAGCTGTTTTCCTGCTTTGTCAAGTAAATATAGTCGTTTCAAAAAATATTTTAATACTCACTATCTAATGGGAGCCTTGTGTGTGGTATATGCAGATGAGGAGGCGTTCTTTCAAAAATGTGATCCAGGTGACTGATTATTGTAGGATCAATATCAATTCTCTAGCACATGAAATCAGGTGATCAAATGAACATGACGTTAACTTTTTATTATATCATTATAGGTATGCAGCCCCTACACTTATATGGCGACACAGACGGGAGCTGGGAGGTGAAACCACCTGAGTTCATGCTGCCAGCATTGGAGGTTCAGCCAACACCCGGCATTAACATAAGGAGAGACTCAATGGAACGACACAAGTGGCTGCAAGAAGTTGCTGTGCACTGCGATGTATGGCTTATGAAGATTGCTGGTTTCGCTGCTTCATATATGACAGCTACAGAACGGTATTTTATTACTTCGCTAATTAATTAAACATATATCTATATGGCTTAGCTTGTGACATTGTTATCTGATGCATTATGAGGAGGTGATAATCCATTCATTAGATGAAATCTCCAGACAGCGTTATAATTTTTAAAAACATCTATTGATTTCTATCTCATTGTAGTACTGCATCCAATCATAGCGTTTTGGTCTGTCTTTAAGCCAACCATTTTCAAGCAGCCTTTACATTTTTCTCTATATGTTAGGTTCAGGTATTTGAAAAATGATATGAGTAGATTAATAAATTTTAAATGTATTGCCACAAAAGTATCTTTTACTATGTTAAAAATATTTTATGGCGTGTCGGACTGGAACTGCTCGTGCACCCACCCGCAGCGGCAGCATCGGCACGCCCGCGCTTGATAGCTCACATGTCATGGCGACAGCTCGCACACACGCTGCCGCTCTACTTCGCCACCAGTGGGCTTCACATGGCGCAGTGGTGTGGGGCATGGTCACGTTCGTTGTTGCCGTTGCTTTCCTAGGAAAGTTTGGCAGCACCTCCACGGTGGCCACCATGACCGGCATAGACACGAGACCGCCACGAGAGTTTTTTTAAAAAAGAAGTGGGCATGGCTACAGTGTCTAGCTGCCACATTGGCACAGCCATATGTTGGATGTTGGTGCACAATGACATTAGATTAGAGACCCAGATGGGAGCTTTTTTAGTTCAAGGACCAAAATGGGAATGCCCCAAAAGTTTAAGGACCTAGGGTGCATTTTACTAAATTTTAAATATAGTGTCACAAAAGTACTTTTTACTATGTTAAAAATATTTTGTGGAGCATAGGCACAATGCATATTATTCCAGGTAGAAATGGTTCCCAGCACATGCATCTGTCCCTTGCTCATATATAGTTTGCTCTTAATGAGGTGGGTTTCGTATATCCTGTCAAACAAAGCAACATGGGATGGAGAGCGGTAGTGTGCATCTCTCAGTGTCCTAAAGGAGGGGGTTTATCTGATGATAGTTTGTTATATGTTTTCCATGGCGCACCCATTGTATTGTCATCCCTCGGGGGCGGGGTTTTATTTTATATGAAATGTTATGCATCTCTCTTGTATGTTGAAGAAAACAATGTTAAACAGAATCATATATAGGAAATAGAATACTTGCTTTCTCACTATCTATATATATGGTATCACAATGACCCATTGTATGCAGTTCTTTTAGTGAAATATAGAATTTATGAATAAGTATAACCAAGAACATGTGTTGATACTAGATTTTACTTTTCATCTTAGAATTTAACTACTCTTAGTAGAAGCTATCATTTTATCTCTTTCAACATCTATGCTGGAGCTCCTTCTGTCAAGTGATAGAAGGGGTGTTTATTGTCGATGGCGTCTTTGTTGTAGTGTGGTCATGTCCTTAGGACACCTCTTGTAGTTTATTTACATTCTTCTTTAATAAAATGGTACGCAACTCTCTAGTGTGTTCAAAAATAAATGATAAATAGAATCATGTATGGAAAACTAAACACTTACTAGCTTCCTTACAATTTCTATATATATAATGTTTGCAATCATAGAGTCATGTATAGTTCAGCAGGATAGAAAACATTTTCCTACATGTGTGGTACCATGGCTAATTATATACAGTTATTTAAGTGAAATGTAGAACGTGTGGATAAGTATAACATGGAATATAGATTGTGTCTTAACATTATTAGATCTATATTTCTTCACATTTGAAAGGGATAATTGTTATTTTATAACACTTCTTAACAACTTGCTGACACTAATTATTAGCATATTTGTCTAGAACGTTTATATATCGGATAAAAACTGTAACCAATTATTGTATTGTTCATTTGATCACTTGGTTGTACACGTTTGCACTCATAGGGGTTAGTACATGTGTGTACATGTATTTTGCGACAGTATAAACTATATATGTTTGCAAGAAAATTTTCATTCAGCTTAAATTCTTATGCTCATCATAGTTAAGAAAAACTATATTAGAAAAACTATCAGGTTCTATAATGCCTACTATTACTGCAATGGCTTTGCATCTGGTAGTGTGTAATCGGCAATGATGTTGAGGGGCTATCATTGGCAGTGGTAAAACTGGCAGTGTCGAGCTTTCAAAAAAATAAAAAAGGAAAAGGTCCCAAAAATATCTAGATATGTCCGCTGCTTTGTGCAAAGTTTGTGCTCGCACCTACACCTGATCTTCTCACCCCTAACACTACTTTGCATAGGCGGCCTGTGCGCCTGAGAAGAGGAGTAGAGAGGGGGGAGGGCGCCGTGCGTAGTGCTCCTATGCTGGTGCCACCTACTCGCGAGGAGGAAGTGAACTGAGGGGAGGACAGAGTTGGTGAGGATGTCATTGCGCCCGAGTCGATGGCCCGTGCACCCATGTCAGGGCCACCTCCTAGCGAGGAGGAGGTGACCTCCGAGGAGGATGTTGTCAAGCTAGTATCCGTGTGCTAGGATTACCACTTGCGAGGAGGAGGATGATACAGAGGAGGAGGAGGACAAGGACGAGGCAAATGAGGGGGCTATCGGGCCTGCCCACCGCAATAAGGAGAACAGAGGGGAGGAGGAGATTTGGGGAGGGAGATGGAGAGAGAGAGAGAGATGATTCTAGCAAAGGGGTGGGGGAGACAAAGGGAGAGAGAATCAGATAGTGCAGACTATGGAGTGTGCTATGCGGACGTAAGTGGGAGTTAATGGGATTGAAAAGATATTTCAGGTGGATCAAATGATCACTGTCAGTTCGTAATATAACCTAGTACATAGTGCCAGCTCTATACTACAAGTTGTATTACCGAAAGACTGTGATAATTACCTATTACCTCCGATTAATTTATAAATCTAGTAGTGATTGACCTATTGCTTATGAAATGACAGTAATACCCTATCACTATCGGTCCAAAATTGTCTAACAGTGGGAGCTAACAGAGATTGTCTATTCTGTAGTAGTGTTGTTTGGTTATTTTATTTGGATTATTGTTAAGCTTAACTTTTTATAGCTTATTTGGCTATTCTCAGCATCACTACACATTTAGTTAGAAAACTAAGTGGTTCTTTTGGAATTTGATATTTACATGGATATAAGGAACTATTCTGCCATATGTTCATCAAGAACTTTGATCATTCATTGTAATACTAAATGGTTGACCATGCTTTTATTTCAAGTTTGCGTATGTGAAACTTTGTCCATTGCCAAATTATTAATAATAAATTTTTTTGTATTGTAGGGGTCAGTTGTTCACTATGATCATCGATCTGCCAACGGTCCAAGAAATATTATTGTCCCATGTAGAAGGAAAGGTACATGTCTTGTATTCATAGTTGTGCAAATTAAGTTGTATTGTCTAATCTAACTGATTAAGTTTATTTTTTTATATGAAAAGGGATCTAGTGTTCCAGAAGCCAATCTAGTGATTGAGGAGGTACACTATGCAGAAGAAAAGCTACCTGGCTTTTTGGAGCTGTGCAAATTAACTTGTTTAAGTTCAAATCTAACAAGGGCTGACTTAATTTTTTTCCTTGTAAAAAGAGATCTAGTGGCTCAGATGAAGCCAACGAAGTGGTGGAGGAACAGGAGATATACCTTATAGATGAGCAGGTATGGCTTATGTTTGGAGCTATACAAAATAAGTTCTTTACATTCGAACTAAACACATATTGATTTTAATTTTTCTTATGAAAAGAGATCTAGTGGTCCTACAGAAGCTGATGAAGTGCTAGAGGAGGAGGAGGAAGATGATGATAACAACTTTTGTGCTAGTTGCCATAGTCGCTACAAGGCAAACACATTTTGGATTAGTTGCGACGAGTGTGAAAAATGGTACCACGGAAAATGTGTAAATATAACACCTAGAGAAGCAGAGCATAATGAACACTATGAGTGTCCTGATTGCTACTATGAGAGGGTCGGTTGGTCATGACTACTAGACCCTATGGTATCAAATTTGTGCAAGAGATACTAGTTTTTATGAACTGCATTATCTCATGGTTGGATTTTTGTTTTCATTCTAATTGTGTATGTTCTTGTACCTCTTCAGTGGAATTTGATGTAGCATGATCATTGATGATAAATTCAGTATGCACAAGTTTAGTATGTGATACATGACACCCTTATTAGAGTAAGTCAAAATGAGATAACAAAGGTAGACAAGGTTCAATATTTTTGTTAATTATAGATTTTCAAAGACAATATTGTATGGATGCCTCTGTTAATCCAAAAACAAATAAAATCTAGGAAGCTCATCGATGAGGCCCAATGAAGCCATCCATAGTGCCTGCCGCCGCCCAAATGTCTATGCTACCATAGCCCATCAGTGTCATGAGCCTTGATGAATCTGCCTCATTGCATTATGATATGTCATGCCCTTAGCTAGATCCACCCCTAAGCTCTTTCCATTGCCGGTTATTGAACTAGTGCAGGATGCCGCCCCTAATAAGTTGGATCTAGGGGCTCCGCTGCCGTGTTCAACTTGAAGGCTTTGAACTAGTTCCGACCATTACATATATAATAGAGAGAGGGAGAGAGGGGGAGAGATACAAGAGGTCGCCATGTATCCTACATACATGAGAGCGAATTTTAGGAGTTATTTTATATTACTCTTTATAACACAAAAATAGCTCATAAAGGTGATGGATTAGATGTACCAAATGAGACATTAGAGAATTGTACAGCTATTACCCATGAAGGTCATATACTCCCTCCGTCCATTTATCAGGGGCGTTTTAGCAAAAAAAATCCAAAAGTTGGGGGCGTACTGTGTACGGGCCTCTTCCCCAAGTGTCGGACTCATCCTACGAGACGCCGGGACTCACCGGGCACCGTCTCCCGTCGCTTCAATTGCCCCAGGTCCATTTCCCTCCCGTTAGCCCTGGTCGTGCAGGAGTTTAAGAGTGACAGCACCTACACGCTAGGCCACGTCGCCGCGCGAGTCGCTCCACGCCGCCGCGCTTCGAGTCGCTCAAGGCCGCTGCACTGCTAGAAGACGATGGATCGCCATGGCGACGACGGCAAGGTCTCGTGTGTGCGTGGTGTCAACTGGGCACCAGATTCAACCGACGAAGATGAAGACTCCACGTTGCCGCGCTCCTGCAAGACGATGGATCGCCATGACGACGACGGCGAGGTCCAGTACGTTCGTGTTGTCAACTGGGCACCAAATTCTACCGATGAAGATGAATACTCCATGGGCGACAGCGAAGTGCAGCAAGAAGATGAAGACTCCATGGCCGAGAGTGAGGTACAGTTCGTTCAGGATACTTATGCAGGTGAGACTGAGGTGCCGGACACCCAGATAGACATTGCCGACGTCGACGAACCTGACGTCGAGCATGCCCTTGATTCATTTGCTTCCAAGTATCTATCTGACAAGGTCAGATATGAAGGCCGCAGTTTGATGCTTCCTGTGTTACTTCCTCGCTTGTATGGAGATCACGACAAGGACGTTCATGATGCTGCAGTATCCCTGCTTTGGATGAGTCGTGGATACACCAATGTATGAGAACTAGTACTACTAGGAAGTTTGAATAACTGTTAATTTTAGCAGTACTGTTAGTTTTGTTTGGCCAAGGGATTGTAATTTTCATGTCGAAGATGCATTACAATTGCAAAAACAAGAGATGATGATTTTCATGCTGAGATGCATTACATTTGCATAAACTAGGGATGCAGTAAACTAGGGATGCAGTACTGAATTTTTTACAGCACCAGCACATTACATTTTCGCTAACACTACTTCTACCCAACAAATTGAAGTGCTTGGAAATAGAGTTGCTGAGAACAACTCAAAGTAGTAGGAAGACGACCCTGCATCTCCAAAGTCTTTTTCTTCATGTGAGGAATGTTGTAGTGCTGGCCTCCATTGTGCTTTATGATCTCCATCATGCAAGCCTGCTGAGTTAGAAAAATACGGTTGGACCTTTGCACAGGATAGTCCTGATATGCCTTATCTACCTTTGTTACAATGTCGTTAATGTTGTTTGGTGTTCCCTTTTCAAATAGTGCCTGAATTGCTGCAAAAAAACCAAGATCCAATACATTAAGGTAAGGAGAATTGGGAGGTTGGCATGTGAGCCTAATGTCCCAACCATCTGCTTGGGCAGCCTGAACAAATGCAGGGTCATTCACTGCAATGTGGGTTCTAGCATTGTCTTGTTGTATGTATATGGGCAATCCTTTCTCTTCTGCAGGCCACTTTGCTTTGATTGCCGGTAGAACCTTGTTCACAAGGAAATCTCGGCTCACTTCCTTTCATACCGACGTCATGGCTTTTGTTACAAGGGTACCTACAGATGAAAGCAACAGCTATTTTTAGATACACTCATGATTCATGCAAGACATGCAAGGAAACAAAAAAGCAGCTATTTTTAGTACCTGCGTGTCCCTGTTTGGGCTCCATCTCTTTGCTAGCTCTAATGTGACAAAAGGAAAAATGCCTAGTTTACCATCAAAAGTACAGTGTCCATTCTCATCAAATCTAGGCCTCGTAACCACAGCTAAGAACATCACTTTCTCAATAAAATTTTTGCTTTTCACTGCTCGTTGAGGTCTTTCTTCATCATTTGCAAGGTAATATTTTTGGTTCCTACGAGTCCTATAGAACCACTTTTCATCAATGTACACAACATTGTACAGTGGCTTAAAAGACAAAGACTGATCACTCAACATGGACAAACAGTACTTGACGCGGGCCTTCTTATTGTCATCAGTCAAGCTAAACTTGAGGTCATTAGTGTGCCGGCGAAAATAACCTTCTTTGAATCAGTTATGAAGTGTGCTCTTCTTAACACCCAATGCATTAGCAAGATCCTGAAAAGTGCTGCGCTGACTAAGAGGAACATCTTTTATGGCTTCCATGTCTATTTGTACTCTCTTCCTACCACAATTCTTAGACCACTTGTTTCCTACGTTATTTATTCCACCATCTTTTCCTTTTTTCCAAATTTTCTGCACAACTCTTAGCGGCACACCAAACTTAGCAGCAACTTGGCTTGACACCCCATGTTTTAGCCTAGGAGGATCAGTCCTTGACAATAGCTCTAAGTATATGCTGATCTTCAAATCATCTGGATAGTACCTCCGTTTATTATTATTGGAACCTATAAACCATAAGCAAGGACTGGTCGTTACTGTTGGAAACTAAACCTGACACCTATCCGAAAGACATATGCATACTATTCATCGTCCGGCAATGAACAGAACTGTTTCAACTGAACCTAAACAGACATGCCATGCGTACCTTGCTGTCCTCCATTGGCGGCATGTACTTGCACTCCTTCTATGCCTCCATCATTCACAGTAGGAGGAGCATCATCTGGAGCCTCTACTTGGACATCTTCTGGAGCATCATCTTGTTCTCCATCTGCTCCTTGGCCATCACCTGAGATATGGAAAACAGATTGAAAAAAGTTCAAATCATGCACAGAGGGAAGACACAGCAGATCGAGGATCATGACTAGGTACTCACCTTGATTCTCATCATTCCAGACCATGGCATAATCGAGTTCATTGGCAGGGCCATCCCACTCTCCTACCTCGTCCCAATCTATAGGATTTTCTAAAGCTGATTCTAGTGGATTTTGGTTCAAATCGATCTGTACCCCACGCATGGTTGTAGTACAGCATGAATGAGAGGTAGAGAGTGATGGAAGCATTCAGTGATCCTATATATAGACCGTGCAAGGCTAAGTGAGATGTCTGTCGCGAAATTTGCGTTTGAAATTTGGTTGCCGCGAAGAAGAAAAAGAAAAGAAGAGAAATTTGAGCGCGTTCTGTGCATGTTGAAAAGGAAAGGATGAAAACTTCGCGCGGTGAATAAGGAAGGAAGAGAATTGCGCGCGATGGCATGGTGAAAAGGAAAGGGAGAAGATTTCGCGCGGTGGAAAGGAAAGCTAGGCATGCGCGCTAACAGAGTATGGGACGGGGTTAGAGCATCTCCAATAGTTATGAAATTGGAATTTACCATTTATTGGAGTTTGCCAAGTCCCTAAACGTTTTGCCAAAGGAAAAATAAGTTCATCTCCAAGTGTTTGGCATTTTTTACTTGGCATTTTCCAAAATAGTGGACCCAACTATTTTTGTCCGGGAATCTTTCATCTTCGCGAGAAATTCTCTCGCGCGTCGCGCGGGCGCTTTCTTTTTCGTGCGCAATTCTTTCGCCCGTCGCGCGCAATTCCTTCATCCGTCGCCACCAATTCTCTCACGCGTCGCGCGGCCGTGTTCATCCCGCAAGTCCACGTCACCGCTTGGTCTAGGTCGTCGAGATCTGATCGAGGCAACAGTCCCAGGGTGCACCGCGGCATCCAAGTCCCAAGGTTTCCTAGCCTCGCGTTGCTGCAACAAAACGAGTCGGCGATGGATCTCCTAGCTGGCGTAGTGTCGCGTGAAGGAAGGAGAGGAGGCGGCGATGGATCTCCTAGCCTCGCGTCGCTGCAAGAACAGGAGGTAGCGATGGATCTCCTTCGTCCCCGCACGAAGAATGGAGGCGGCGCGCGAAAAAAGGAGGCGGCGCGCGGGGAAAAGAAAAGAGTCGCGCGCGGAGAGGAGTCACAACCAGATTTTTCAATTTCTCCTACTAACGTGGGGTTCTCCTAGTGTTTTAGCATTATAAACTTTCCCTAGTAAATGCCTCCTAGTGAGGATTCCCTAGTGTTTGACTAGTGGTAGTGTTTTATTACTAACTAAAAATACTAGGAGAACTCCACCATTTTGGTAGTGAGTCATCTCGCGGGAAACTACCGCGATATGGGGACTACGGGCACGACAAGGAGTCCAAGATTCTCGAGATATCAAAATTGCCAAGCCATTGTGCCTATGCAAAAATGCCAAGTTTGCAAAAATGCATAAGTCAAATGTAAAACTATTAGAGAGCGATTTTAAAGATTTTTGGCAAATTTCAAGAATGCAAAGTCTAATTGCATAACTGTTGGAGATGCTCTTAGTGAACTATAGTTGCTCGGTAATACATCGGCGGAGTAAATGGAAACGGCTAATTAAGGGAAATCCTGCATGCGCCTCCTTTCCTTGGTCATCGCATCGCACCCAAAGACGCCCCCGATAAATGGATAGAGGGAGTACAGTAAAAGAGAAGTACTCCTCTATATCAAAATAAATGCATACCTCGTTTCTTGAGGTGTCAAACTTTTTCTAATTTTGACCAAATATATATATAAAAAACTCATACTTATGATGTATAATAAGTACTATTGGATTGATAATAGAATATTCATAATAAATTTATTTAAAAATATATAAATATTGATATTATTTTCTATAATACTTGATTAAAATTAAAAATGTTTGATTTCTTCGTATTACGAATGGAGTAAAAGCAAAAAAGAAGAAGAAGAAGAAGCAGCAGCAGCAGCGTTCACACAACGAAACCGGAGATGACTTGACCCAACGTGGCAGCATTTTTCCCGTGAGGCCGTCACACCCCAACCCACTTCCCCTGCCATTTCCTGTCTACAGGAGTGGACGCGTCGGTCTCGTATCCGCTGCCTGCGCAGGCCTGCTGCTCGACGCTGCTGGCGTCTACCGGCTAGCATGGACTCTCCCCCGCCCCTGCTCGCGAGCTCTCCACGCTCGGCGCTACCGGACCATCCTCTGCACGGCCAGGCTACGGGTTCTCCTCCGCCGCCCCTGCTCACCAGCGCTCCATGCTCGCCGCTACCAGCCGAGCCGCTCCTGCACGGCAAGGCCACGGGAGCGCCCGCGGCGGCGGCGTTCTGCCCGCCGTCGTACACCGCGGAGTGGATCTTCAGGGACTTCGCTTGCCGCCGCGCCGCCTTGGTCCGCGCCCTCACCTCAGGTCTACAAGCACCCTGCCCTCGCCGTTCTTCCTATTCTTGCGATCTTGCCCCTCGTGGATCTATACACCGAAGCAGTTCCTCGATCGGTCGATCCCCACAAACGAGTGCTGATTTTTTTTCTCTCTTTTTCTGCATTTAAACTTCGCTTTGGTTTGTTCACTCACGGTAAAGTGATGAACTTTATGGCCTTTTGTTTCTTTCATGCGTCATGCGTGCTGATCGAACAAGTATCAGTATTATAAAGTTGTTTTTACGCTTTATTTACGGCATTACAAACTTGGTCATCTGCAATCTGCTTCTAACAGACTGCAACCTGGTGCGTTGAGGTTTATTTCCACATGAACGGGGAAAAGAAAGGAATTTCTCAACAAGCTGAAGAGCACAGTTGGATTATAAAAAAGAAACACAGCTGATCATTGTTTGTTTGACTGCATTTCTCAAACTTGACGCTTTCTTACAAGTTCGGAATGAAAATGCGAAATTCCTGTAATTCTCTGCAATTACTTCGTTGTGTTGACTACCTTTCTACCTCAACTACTACTAGAACATTATGTGATTGTGCTATTCCATTTTTACTGCGCTGCTGCATACTTGGTGCTGTCATTTGTAGATAATCTCATGTCAACAGTCAACCTATGTCCCAAATCTTAGCTGTGTCACTATCAAACATTCAAACTAAACATTGTGTACTGTGCAGATGAGAAGGCGTTCTCTCGCAAGTGCAACCAAGGTGGGTGACTGTTTGTGGGACCTCGCTCGAACATTTCTTATTTCTCAAATGCTTGAGATCGTGTGACCAAGTGAATGGATTCTACTTTGTTGTTTGGCTTCTAGGTACATCAGAGACCCTGTATCTGTATGGCAATAGTGATGTGAGTTGGGAGGTGCGGCCACAGAAGTTCATGCCGCTGGGGCAGCCTGAGCCAATGATGCTCGGCATCAAACTAGTGAGGGGCAACATGAAACGCATAAAATGGCTCAGACACATCGCCATGCACTGTGACGCATGGCTCATTCGTATCTCCTCATTCCTTGGTGCCAATTTGGAGACTAGATCAAGGTATTATCCTATTTCTGTGTACCCCAGTTCTAATAATTTTGTTTTATAGATCACGTATGGGACCAATGAGCAGGTGAGAAGAATTTTAGTGTCGACTAAAAGTTTCTGAAAACTCACCAAGATATGTGTCATCTCTTTAGCTAGTACCTCACAACATATCGTCAAGCGTTATTGCCACGCTCTGTATGTGTTTCTTGAGTATGAAAGTTTAATTACCATGCTCTCTGTGTGCATTTGTTTTCTTTAGTCTGAAAGATTATCCTATACTTTGAAGGATTAACTGTGCTTAGATATTGTCAAGAGATTTTAGTTTAAATTCAATACGTGGGATCACTATCAGAGAAGTGAAGACATTGAGGTTTAGCATACAGAATGCACCTGCCTTCTGCTTTCTCATAATTTGCATTTGAGTTTAAATGCACATGCGAAAAGGAGTATAATCCTTGATGCCTACGGTTCTTGTAAAATACTACAACCATTTTGTCGATCAAGTAGTACTTACATGCTCAGTGTTATTGCCACGCCTTTGCAAATTGTCTCTAATTGTTAAAAAAAAACAACCCAAATAATAGTTTAGCAATAGCACAAACTGGATTTTCTTCTCAGGATGATCTTACTATTCGTGTTCCATTATTACACATTATGGCAGTAAGCATACGCAAATTGAATTTCTACCTTTTTCATGTTGGCTTTTAGCTATCCTTAATATAAAAGAAAAACTAACTAGATGCCTTATTCGCATGTGTAATAGATTTGCTTGGGTGAAACAGTTTCCACCAATTCTTTCATTTGGATTAGGCTTTTTTTGTGAGGACATAAGACCTTTAACATACTCTTGCTGTCTTCCAGCCAGTTTCACAATTAAATGTCCAAAGTTGGCAAGTACTCCTCTATATGGGAACCAATTTAATATCAATAGTAATGGTGTTGCTAGTATTGCATGGACTTTTCATACCTCGTGTCAAAATTCTTCTTTTCTTCCCAGGTCATCATACATTTACCTAGTAAAAAAACCTTTATAGCAAAATGGAAATGTTGGCTTATTTGGTATGATTATGTTCAAAACACCTTGTTTTTAGAAAGCTCTTTACCTAGTGATTCTTTTATGCCACATCATTCACATGGATTATTGTCTCACTTTCGATTACAAAACCGTTGAACTATGTTCTTGAAACTGTTCTGTCAGATTTCAGTTACTAGTATTTTGCCCTGCATTGCTGTCATTTTTTTATGAAAGCTCTACCTGAAACCTTTTTCAGAAGCAATGATTTGATCATTTTTGTTTAGCAGGCAGCGTTTATCTGATAGGATGAACAGTCTGCAAACTGTTCTTGAAACACTCATTGCTAGTGACACGTATCAACGCATATGCCGTGTGGAAAAAGCGGTATGATGTTATGTTGCTTTTTTGTTTCAAAGGAATATGGTAATGTCCAATTTTCTTATGCAATGAGTTATTGGTTGGTTGTTGAACAGAATGAGGATGAGGATGAAGGCTGTGGTACTGAGCCAACCATCTGTGCAAGCTGTGGCAGCGGCTACCATGCAAATGGGTTCTGGATTTGTTGTGATGTGTGTGACCGTTGGTTTCATGGTAAATGTGTGAGGATAACAGCAGCTCAAGCGGAGAGAATAGAGCACTATGAATGCCCTGAGTGCTGCTCCGACAAGAAAGGGCATGATTACAATGTGGACCCAATGCTTTCTGTTCTGTATAAGCGATACTAGATATGCCCAAGTCGAATTACTAGTGCATTTGAACTCTTCTGGACTTCTGTCATGCTATATAGCTTTGTTGGGCTAGTTGATATTGTTTTGAACTTATGTGGTTGCTGCTTAAAGCTTGGACTGTTTATCTGCAGCCAGCATGCACTATATTGTTGCGTACTAATCCGTTTTAGATATTGTGCTAGACTTCTGATCTCGATTTCGTACTTCCATCGATCGATGTTCTTATTGGTTATTTGTTGTTACCTCAGTACTGAATTGTATAGATTACTTTAGCTTTGTCCTAATCCTAAATCAAAACGTCTATAACTTTGACCAAATATGAACATTGTTTGACTGCCCTATTGGATCCTTTCCAATTAAAGAGGGAAATGTATCGTGGCTCCTTAAAACTTCTCTTTAATTCTCGTTTGGGCTCATGAACTCCCAAAAGTGATCATTTGGGTCTTTCAATTTTTGATGTGATTCATTTTAAGTTCACTCTATGTCTAATCACGAATCCGAATTTATACTTCTCATGAACCACTTAGAAAATTTAGAAATCTATGATACATTTCACTCCAAATTAAATACCTAGGTGTTGTCTTAATCTCTTCACTATGATAAACTTAGGTGAGAGGACATTCAGTCTCTAATAGAAGATAAAAATCATCAAGAGAATTGTTGGGTGCCAAGGCAAACTTTTATCATATGTGGGGTGGAATTACTTTGATTAAGACTTGCCTTGCTAGTATTCTTTCTACTTAACAAATGTCCTTTATTAAGTTTCCAAAATGGACCATTAAGCGTTAACAGCAGCCTCAACACTACTGGATTTCCCCTATTAATTCTAAAAAGATTTAGACAAGAATATATTACAGTAAACAAGTTCAATAAAATACACTAAGGATATTTCATAAAGAATTTAACAAAATACTAATTGATTGTTGTAGACACTACTGCGTTTGTTTATATATTTGATCAAAACTAGAAAAGTTTGATTAATAGTTTTGAAGAGTTCATCTATATGAGTTTATTCTATTGTTTTATAGACATTTAATTGCATGGCTCATCTAGAGTTGAAAACCGAGACAAAAGGATTTCATCATGTACATGAAACTCAATTCTTCTCTTTTATAAAAACATTGACATATCATCGGAAATGCTTAGTATATAGCAACCTACTAAATGCAGATAAAACTCATATAGAAGTCCTACTGAGACTGGCCATAAGAGTTTGACAGCTTAATGATCATAGAGAATTCATGTGCAATTGGTGGGTGACGATCTAAGATGTTCTCACTCTTCCTCGCCGCGCTTTCTGTGAGACTTAAGTCCCATTACTAATTAATGGTCACAACCCCAAATGTTTCAAAAAAAGAAAAACACAAACCCAAGGTTCGGGCGTGGCGCATCTCACACTAGGAGTCCAGAAGGCAGCGGAACGGATGCTGTTGCATTTTATGAGTCCAGAAAGCATTGCACTCACCATGCATTTGACATGTTCATGGTTTCTCGGGTGGTCTGGCCCTGTATCTTGGGATCACGCATGCGTGCATGCATGGTATAGTAGTCATGCGGCGAAGACAAGATGAACCATTTTGTACGTCCAGTCCACGGAGTATATATATAATAAGCTTCAGCAACGCCAAACGCTATCTATGTCAAATTCGTGCTCGCAAACCATGGGTCGCTTCACGATTTCGCCCCTTGCATACGCCCTTGTATTGGTCGCCGCGGCGTGCCCCGTGCTGGCCTATGTCCCTCACGGCGCCGCGGCACCGCGGCGGAGCACCGGCGCCGCCCGCGAGCATCACGCCAACGCCCGAACTTACATCGTCCTGGTCGAGCCTCCGCCTGCGAGCACCCAGGAAGAAGACGAGGCCGCGCACCGCCGGTGGCACGAGTCGTTCCTCCAGAGCTCCGGCGGCGGTGTCCGCCGCCGCGGCGTTCGCCACTCGTACACCAGCGTGCTCTCCGGCTTCGCCGCTAGGCTGACCGACGACGAGCTCGCGGCCGTGTCCAGGAAGCCAGGGTTCGTGCGCGCGTTCCCGGAACGCAGGGTGCCGCTCATGACGACGCGCACACCGGGGTTCCTCGGGCTCACTCCCGACGGCGGCGTCTGGGACGCCACCGGCTACGGCGAGGGCACCATCATTGGGTTTCTGGACACCGGGATCGACGAGAAGCACCCTTCGTTCCGCGACGACGGCATGCCGCCGCCGCCGCCCAGGTGGAAGGGCGCCTGCCAGCCTCCTGTTCGGTGCAACAACAAGCTCATCGGCGCGGCGTCGTTCGTCGTGGACAACACCACCACCGACGACGTCGGCCACGGCACGCACACCACCGGCACTGCGGCCGGCCGGTTCGTGGAAGGAGTCTCGGCCTTCGGCCTTGGCGGCGGTGGCACCGCTGCCGGGACGGCACCCGGCGCGCACCTGGCCGTGTACAAGGTCTGCGACGCCCAAGGGTGCTTCGAGTCCGACTTGCTGGCCGGGATGGACGCCGCCGTGAAGGACGGCGTCGACGTCCTCTCGGTGTCCCTCGGCGGCGTCTCCACGCCGTTGGACAAGGACCCCATCGCCATCGGCGCGTTCGCGGCGGTGTCCAAGGGCGTCCTCGTCGTGTGCGCCGGCGGCAACAGTGGCCCTCTGCCCTCCACGCTGTCCAACGAAGCGCCGTGGATACTGACCGTGGCGGCCGGGTCTGTGGACCGGAGCTTCCGTGCCAGCGTGCGGCTCGGCGACGGCGAGATGTTCCAAGGCGAGTCACTGACTCAGGACAAGCACTTCAGCTCCAAGGTGTATCCGCTCTACTACTCAAACGGCATCAACTTCTGCGACTACTTCAACGTCAACATCACCGGCATGGTGGTCCTGTGCGACACCGAGACACCGGTGCCACCGATGAGCTCCATCGAGGCGGTCCGCGAGGCTGGCGGCGCCGGCGTCGTGTTCGTCAACGAACCAGACTTCGGATACACCATCGTCTTGGAGAAATACTACAACCTCCCCATGTCGCAGGTGACCGCGGTGGACGGCACCAAGATAATGGGCTACGCCATGAAGGGTGCGTCCACGGCCAACCATACGGCAACGATCGTGTTCAACAGCACAGTCGTCGGCGTGAAGCCGGCGCCGATCGTGGCAGCCTTCTCGTCGCGCGGCCCCAGCGTTGCCAGCCCAGGCGTGCTGAAGCCCGACGTCATGGCGCCGGGGCTCAACGTCCTCGCGGCGTGGCCGTCGGAGGTGCCCGTCGGGGGCCCCGAGTCGAACAGCTTCAACGTCATCTCCGGCACGTCCATGGCGACGCCGCACATCACCGGCATCGTGGCGCTCGTCAAGAAGGCGCACCCGGACTGGTCGCCCGCCGCGATCAAGTCCGCCATCATGACCACGTCCAGCGCCGTCGACAACGACGGCAACCAGATCATGGACGAGGAGCACCGGAAGGCGAGCTTCTACGCCCTCGGCGCCGGCCACGTTGTCCCGACGAAGGCCGTAGACCCCGGCCTGGTGTACGACCTCGGCGTCCGCGACTACGCCGGCTACATCTGCAGGCTCCTCGGCGAGGCGGCCCTGAAAACCATAGCCGGAAACACCAGCTTGACCTGCACTGAGGTCGAGCCTATCACCGGGGCGCAGCTGAACTACCCGGCGATACTGGTGCCGCTGCGAGCTGAGGCGTTCGCCGTGAACCGGACGGTGACGAACGTTGGGCCGGCGAAGTCGAGCTACACCGCCAAGATCGAAGCGCCGAAAGGACTGACGGTCAAGGTGGAGCCGGCGGAGCTGGAGTTCACCAAGGAAAATGAGAGGAAGACGTTCACGGTCACGGTGAGCGCAGCCGCCGGAGCCAGCAGCGAGCAGAAGCTCGCCGAAGGGGCCCTGAGCTGGTTGTCCCAAGACCATCATCACGTCGTGAGGAGCCCAATCGTGGCCGACTCCAGCCTTACCCTGAGTTGATTGCCACGACTGCGTTGTCCATTGCGTGCGCGCGCGCGCGCATGTACCCTCCGTAAAAAATGTAACTCTTACTTTTGAGCATTATTCAAACATAATGTCAACTTCAAATAAATATATAAAAATACTAATATTGATGATTCTATCATTAGATGGGCAATGAAATATACTTTTACAATAAATATATTTGGAAATTGCTACTATTTCTATAATAGTTAAATTTTAAGAAAGTTCGATTTAGACTAAACTCAGGATGATATTTCTTTTAGACAAAGAGAGTACAGGTGAAGCCTCATGTCCACATGTGCATGTGCTAGAATAATCCGTCACGGCTATATATATGACTAGCATGCACTCATAATTTTTGCTCGGTCCAAGCTTGGCTCGGCCTAGCCTCGATCCTCCATGCTCATCTTCCTTTCTGGCTCTCTCGCCTTGTGTCTCTCCAAAGTCACCTCTCATGTTGTCCTTCCCACTACCATTGCTTCTCTCATATCCTACCTATATACAGTGATGTCTCCATCGGCTCTTGCACATCTCCTCTTGTATCCATCTTCGTCCCAACCTCTCTAGCCGCAGCACGCCACTGTTGCACCCCTCTCATTGTCTTCTTCGTCTCCGATGATCTCTCCATCGCTGGATCTTGCAGATCTTCCCTCATCCTCCTCACTCTTGTCCTTTTGTACTCTACTCTCGTCTCCCCCTCCCCAAACCTAGATATCTCATTGATCTTGTCACTCACTGTCAGTGGTGCTCCTATTGCAACGTGTCTTCACCTCCGCCTCTCTGGATCCAGCTATGTAGGTAATTCAAAACCCTAAACCCTAGATCTCTTCTTTAGATTTCCCCCAAACCATAGATCCCTAACCCAATCTTGGTTCTTGTCTTATTTGTTTGTTGTAGGTCATGTCGGTGCCCCATGTATCATTGAAGAACAAGGCCGAGAGGGAGAAAATGATGAGGTTCAGGTGACCATGGAAATCCTCATTGCGTGCGGGCTGACCCTCGACAACGTCGACGGTGTGGGCGACGATGTTGCTGCCTTGTTCAGAAGTAGTGCTGCTCTAATTAACTTCGAGGCAACGCCAGGTAGTGATGTTGTGGGCCCTAACAATCATGACTCACTCACTTCTACCACTGTCCACTAGTAAGCTATCCCTATCTACTGTCAACTTCACTAAAGTCTTTGAAACTATGAATAGTAAACCTATCCATGTTGCTGGAATTTGCAAATTGTCTAAGTTTAAGTTGTTTGCTAATTCTAATGTTGGCACTGGCCATTTGCTTAGGGATCAGAAATCATGTAGGAAGAAGGCAGATCATGCTGCTATGGTTCAAACTAGGCTTGATTTTAACCCTGATGGATCTCTTAGAAACTAGGAATATAATCCTGATGTTGCTAGGCTGAGTTATGTTGCTTGATTGCCAAACTTGATCTTCCTTAGCATTAGCTGACACAGAGGCCTAGGATGATTATATTTGGCGTGCTCACAACCCTAAATATGTTAGAGTCTCTAGATTTACCATATCTAGAGACTTGCTTAAGCTATAGAATGAAAAACACAATCACTTTTAAAATGTTGTTTTTCCTGGTGCGTGTTCTATTGTTTGGACTTCTGATACATGGTCTGATAATGCTAAGGAAGATTATATTACTGTTGCTGCTCATTTTATCAATGCTGACACCTCGATATCTAGCATAGTTCCAAGGTTCCACCACAACTGAGCTTGGTGAACTCATTTGGCAAACATGAGCTCCTCCTAAATGCAATTTTTTTGCATGGCTAACCTACAAAAATTGCCTTTGGACTGCTAACCGCCTACAAACTTGTGGATGGCCAAACCAACATGTATGTAGGAGAACCGATGAGTGGATTTGGAATGCCATTAGTTTGTGGGTGGGTGGGTGGAAACTTCCCATACACAGAGCATCGATGGGGACTCGGTTCCATCTCACATTGTCGGTTGACAACGAGCAAGTCCTCTAGACTACTGACTAGAGCAGTCCAATCACTGTCGCTACTTGTTGCTTGGGAGTTGTGGAAGGAAAGAAACTCAAGAATTTTCAACTATTGTCACGCTCTTACGCAGAAGGCATCATTTCAGAGATGAAGGATGAGGCGAGGCTTTGGTACCTTGCAGGAGCTCAAGACCTAAGAGAGATTGTCCCAATTATGTAACTGTGTCTTTGTATCTTTGTGTTTGTGCTAGGTGCTCTACTTCACATCACGACATTTTTTTTCCTTCTTTGCTTTGTTGCTAAGTCTGCAGATCTCCTGCCATTCCTTTAAAAAGGAAATAGAGGATACCTGTTCAATCAGTTTCTTTGAGTTACTCTGCACTTTCATAACATAGTCACATCACCAAACTCCACCATGGTCCATGGCCAAGGCAGTCAACGAACATCGGAGAGATGGTCAAGAATCACACCAAAATCGAGAGAAGCTACAGGTACAACACTGGTGGAGCTTCATTGAGGCCAAAAAAAGGCCTCCCCGAACTTTACAAGAGTTTCGTACTTGACCATAACAAGATATTGATAAATTATCTATTTTGCTACTATCTCTTAGAGCACCAGTGCATTGTTAGTCTCAACCAAAAATCATGGTACACGTAGATGAGAGTGAGTCTGAGACACTGGTCCCACAACACGAGCATGCAGGTGAGTGTAGTATCTTTTCCGGTCTTTTCACATTGTAGGTTTCTTTATTTTCTACTTTGATGTGGTCTCAAGCAAGTATTGATGTCTCTTTTCTCCACAACACAAACTTCCACTACTGCTTCAACTTCTGTTAGATGAGGCCTACGGTTCTTGTGCAGGTCCTTTTAACAACTGTGATACCATCAATCGCTGATCAGACATCCGGTGTTGATACGACATTGAGGCAGTATGCTAATTTAGAGTATTGGGAAGGCCCATGTAAAGCTCTGCTATCCCATCCCATGTAAAGCAAGTATTAATTTCGAGATATTTTTTTAAAACATAATTAGTCCATGGTTTAATAATGTGGTGCTACAGTAAACATGTTGCTATGCGCTTCGGAACAACACTGTTGCAGTTCTGATATCCAAGAGCACCACACTGTTGCAGTTCTGGCTGAATATTTGAAAATTTGGGAGATGGTTCAGGAAGTGGTTCTGCAACCTAAAGTGAGTGATAAGCACAAGTGGAAATTTGAAGCCTCTGGAGATTTTTCTACTAAATCAGCGTATAGGGCCTTCTTCAATGGTGTTATCTTGTTCGAACCCTGCAGGTTGATTTGGGGCAGCTGGGCCCCCAGGAAGTGTAAATTCTTCGCGACAGTTCTGGCACCTACTGCTCTGTCGTTTTGGACTTCCTGACATAGGTCCTCAACCAAACTCGACAGATTTCTTTGATTGGTGGCTTCAGGTCGGCAGCTCTTTCAACAAGGAAGTTAAACGGGGCTTCAACTCGCTGGTTTCTTTGGGTGCTTGGATTCTTTGGAAAGGTAGGAACGACAGGGTTTTCAATGGCATCTCGCCCAATCTGAGTCGTGCCCTTTGAAAGAGCATCTAGGCCCCTAAGTGATTTCGGTGATTAATGACATTGTTGATTACTATGACTAACGTGTGTTTTGCAGAGGCAAAGTCATAGGTAAGGACATGGTTTATAGGTACTCGATG
>Ga0182004_10000747_pt1 | contig 21428 bp, 15 predicted proteins | sample Sormic07211540_1_FD_120479 | JGI IMG/M metagenome (GOLD analysis project Ga0182004, IMG submission 120479) | Endophyte microbial communities from Sorghum bicolor roots, Mead, Nebraska, USA - 072115-40_1 MetaG | ecosystem: Host-associated > Plants > Roots > Unclassified | place: USA: Nebraska...
CGGCAAACCCCCCTCGGGCCTTATCCACGCCCCCCCCGGCCCCCGCCCCCCCCCCCCCCCCCCCCCCCCCCCCCCCCCCCCCCCCCCCCCCCCCCCCCCCCCCCCCCCCCCCCCCCCCCCCCCCCCCCCCCCCCCGCTCCCCCCCCCCCCCCCCTCCCCCCCCGCCCCCCTCCCCCCCCCCCCCCCCCCCCCCCCCCCCCCCCCGCGGGTGCTAGGGTTCGTCGGAGCTCCAGTGGCCCTAGCACCCGCGGCAGCCCCTCCACCACCACCACCATCTTCTTCAACTCCGACGAGCCTCCCCCTCCTAATTTGGTCCGACTGTCCCTACCACCGCTAGCTCCCCTAAACTGCCCCGCCATCATCACCACTGCTTGCCCCTGCCGTATCTGCCTCTCCCAGCCCACCCCTTCTATATCTGACGAAGTTAGAGAAGAGAGAGGGAGAGGCTTGCTGAAACCCTAGCCACCGCCACCGAGATTTATGAGGAAGAGGAGCCACCTACCTCGTTGTCGCCGCTAGAATTGGGGAAGAAGGAGGTGGTGGGGTCGGATAGAAAAAATTGAGTGAAAAAAGTTGCTAAATCACACAGGTGATGTTTAGCTTTTACCTTTTGTCTTCTATAATCATATAGAATGAAATGTCTTATACACCAATGAAAAAAATCTTTTATTAGGGATAGTACCAGTGAAAGAAAACAATGTAAAAACAAAGGAACTAGCGTGCCCTCAATAAGCAACTTCTCCACTTCGCCAAATTTGTAACGCTTTTTAAACCAAAACAAATACCTTACTTGCAGGCCACCTCGACGCCGCCGCCGCCGCCGTCGCGAACCATAAAAAAACCCCAACCCTACCGCTTCGCCGGCGAAACCGGGGCTGGCGGCGTCGGGGACTATGGGGGAGTACGCGGCGGTGAAGACCTCGGTGTGGTGGGACATCGAGAACTGCCATGTCCCCCGCTACTGCGACCCCCACCTCATCGCGCAGAACATGAGCTCCGCCCTCGCCGCCGCCGGCTACACCGGCCCCATCACCATCTCCGCCTACGGGGACACCAACTGCGTCCCCAACCACGTACAGCACGCCCTCTCCAGCACCGGCATCGCCCTCAACCACGTCCCCGCAGGTACGGATTCCCCCGCCGTCCCGTACTCCCCAACCAATCCCCCGATTGTTCCCTGATTGCTTCTGCAGAGTTGATCCGCTGACCCCTTGCCAATGCATGCGGATCGCGCCGATCCGTTGCTATTGTCTCTGAACTGAACATTCCATTTGATTTTCTCACACACCCTCTCGATGCTTTTGATTGCGTCGATAGTTCCCTGATTGCTCCTGCCGAGTTGATCCGCTGGCCCCTTGCCAGGTGCATGCGGATTGCGCCGATCCGGTGCTATTGTCTCTGAACTGAACAGACCATTTGATGTTCTCACCCACCCTCTCGATGCTTTTGATTGCGTCTATTTAATGGATCTGTTATTATACTTGAGGACAACTGTGGAATCTTAGGGTCTGGAAGTTTCCTCACCAGAGATGTGTTCATCTGATGGTGTTTACTTGTTTTGGTGTGCGAGTTATGCTGGCATTGGTGGGGTTGCCTGGAGTGTGTTGGGAAAGTGATTGATTTAGGTTTTGTGATGTTTGACCTTTTTGTCTCTTCGTAGAGTTTTACGAATTTGTCTTCACTTCAAATGACCTCTGGTCCGAGGTGATATTTGCTGGGAGTCCGAGGTGATATTTGCTGGGACTTCCTGGTGTGATCGTGGACTCTGCTGTGTTCATTACTTTATTTGCTTATTCGATTGACCTGCTTAATAAGACTACTTATCATATTTACACGATATATGGTTTTGAATTTGTAATTATCATGTATTTGTCCTTTGAGTTTGCATATTAAATAGGTTGATTGTTCCTATGGTGTGGTGTCTTCTTATCCAGATTTTTGTAAGGGCTACACTAGTATCTGAATAATTGTTGGTTACATACTTAGCATTTATCAGTGATGTGTTTAGTCTTCTGAGCTATTGTGAAAGCTACTTCTTTATTGATGAGCAATGAGAAGTACTGTTTTAATTAGCGTTTCCATCTGTTAGATCTGCAGATATTTCATGTGTTTCCATCTGTAAGATCTGCAGATATTTCATTGTGATGAAGAATGACTCCACTGCAATAACCTATTATTCTTATAGGATCTTGCCAGTGGACATGGCACAAGTTATTTTGCCATCTGTTTCCAAGTTTAGTTTTAACTTAACTTTCATACAAAAATCTTGGTACATTCAAGCAATTTTTTTTCTTGAAAGTCATTTGCACATTTTGTACCTGAATGCCAAACAGTTTTTTTGTTCATCTATGATGGCTGAATGTTGTCGGTTTTTTTTTTTATCTTGTAACAAATGGCAGGTATTAAAGATGCAAGTGATAAGAAGATCTTAGTTGACATGTTAATCTGGGCTATTGACAACCCTCCACCGGCAAATTATTTGCTAATATCTGGTGATCGGGACTTCTCGAATGCCCTTCATAAGCTAGTGATGAGACGGTACAATATTCTACTAGCACAACCTCCAAATGTGTCTCAAGCGCTTACTGCTGCAGCAAAACATGTTTGGCTATGGAAAGACCTTGTGGCTGGGGAACCACCATTGGCAGAGTCCCCATACGTAAGTAGCATAACAAATGGCAGTGTGGATCATTCAAATGCATTGAAGAACATGGTTTCAGATTCTTCAGATGCAACTCCACATAATAGTACTCAAGGGCAGAATAACATTCCCTGTGATCAGCAAAAAGGTGGTAACGGCAAGGCAGATAAACAATATAAAGTTAGGCAACCTCGGAAAAACCAGTCAGATAATGTATCTAAGCCAACAAGGACCGATGAAGCTTCAGTTGATGGAGTATCTGATAGTTCTAAAGGAAGCACTGCTACCGAGCCAAATCAATCTCAGCCTTCATCATCCTCATTACCAAGTTCTGATTTGCAAGATGGGGGTGGGGCACAGGTGGATCATCTTCCCAGTCCAAAAAGCCAGCCATCTCCCCAGTCCAAAAAGCCTGTAAAATCTACTCTTTCCCATCAAAAGAGTGCTCCTCATGACTTTTATGGCAAGAAGCCTGGTGTGTCAACTGAGTCTTCATCTAAAAATGGTGCTCCTGACGTGACTAGCAATGGTCGTCCAAAGTATCAGAAATCCCAATTCTCTCAGCAACCAAGACAACAGAACCCAGTGAACCATCGTCCTCATGGTGGATCTGGCCAATCATCAAACTCACATAGAAGCAACTCATGTCCAGCACCAGCTGGGCATAATGGTATTCCTACTGCACCAATGCAATTCTGGCCAAGTGGCCCACCTTATCATGGAGCACCAATCAATTATCCTGATATGAGTCGGTTGAATATTTCTGAATACCCTAGAGGTATTCATAATAACCAAGGTTTGCATGCCAACTACCATCCAAACCATCCTGGTGCCCCACATATCATTCAACCTGGTTACAATGATTATAGTTACAGACCTCCAACTCAGCCTAACATGCCTAGCAACATGCAAAATATTGGACACTGGGGAGCCAACCCGGGATGTCCACAGCCATCTTCGGACCCTCAAGGTCTTGTAAGACATATCTTAGGTGCTTTGGAAGTTTTGAAGACTGAGAAGATTCCCCCAACAGAACAATATATAGCAGATTGTATATGTTATGGTGATGCTAATCTACCAAATTTTGATGTTAAGAAGGCACTTCAAGTTGCCATGCAGCATCAAGCTGTTGTCAAGAAAAAGCTAGGGAAAATGTCATTCTTTCTGGGAAAAGGCGAAAATCTCTGGAAATGTGTTAATATAATGGATGATAATGCAAAATATCCAAAAGAAACTCTAGACTCTGTTCATGCTTTCATGTCTTCAGCTTCAGGCCATTCTGAGATAAAGAGTTCTCAATCTAGGTAAGGCTCCATTGCCTTGACATATGTGTTTATCATATTTCCCCTAAGAGCGTGGCTGTATTAATGCAATGTTTCTTTGCTTGCAGGTATCAAGCTGCTATTATGTTGAAGAAAACATGCCTGAAGCATCTTGCCCTTGCTGAAGTCCTTCAGGTTCTGAATATCATAATCAACACAAAAAAGTGGTTCGTGCCCCATTCTTCAGGTTGGCAGCCATTGTCCTTCAACATAATAGTGGCTGATGCTACTACTGCCGCTAGTGGAAAAGCTTAGCATTGGTACATTATCTGCTTGTACCAACTGAACATTTTGAGGTTCTGGTGGTCAGTGCAAGCTGCGTCTGCAAAAGCTAAGTTGTGTTGATGTTTCCTAGCACTTGCTCTGCATTTTGCAAAGTTTGGGGATATTAAGTAGTTTTACACAGTATCTGAGCAGGAGTGGAACAGTAAGTAGCCTTAGACCTGTTACATTTTAGTGGGAGTCAGTCTGTCAATATACTATTAGGCATGTTGAAAGAACTCGTCCGGGTTGCCCTGGCTGTGGTTATTCCTATGGGTCAATGGTGATAGATGTGGTGGTAAGATGATTGTGCAATCAAAGCATAAAGCGGTTCAGAAGGACTATAACCTTTTGTTCAGGCAGTATACTAATGCCTGATGCTGGTGGTTATGATATGCTCTCATTGTACCCAGATGGCTTAAAAGGCATCCATGAAATATGAGTTGACATGAAGGAAATTTTCTGTAGTATTGGTAGAGCTGCATAGCTGCTGCTATTAAGATACTAATTGAAGCCCTGAGCTATCCATATTGTATTCCCAGTTTCTACATGTACTCATTGCAGCAAGCATGGATAGATGGACCCTGTGAAGTTGAGTGTATCCACTTTTGAAGCATGACAACAGAGTCTGAAATGCAAGCAAACTGCATTAAAGACAGTCATGTTGGTTGCAAGGTTACCTATAGTTTGGTTGCCTCTTGCCTCTGCTGGGAAGGGTTTGTAGTTCATCTAAGCGCCTTTCAGCATCTTTGCTCCCACCTTAGATGGTGGGATGTTTCTTGTAATGCTGACAATTATCAAACTATTATGGTGCTTCTTGTAAATCTTACTGGTTGCTGATTCTGTGCCAAGAGCCCTGTTTGCCATGTTGGTTGGGAGTGAATGGTTGATGATTCTGTTAAATGCTTTGATATGTTGTGTGTTTGTGCTTTGGATGGTCGTTTGGAGGTAAACTGCACGCAGTTTGGGTCTCTGCTTCGCCAGGCTTGGTTTCCATACCGCATAAACTGGCTACTGTCAGTGTGTTGCATTGATATGTATCAGTCTTAATACACATTAGATATTGTATCAGCTGTATCTTGCTCAAGAAAAATAAACTTACCAGCACAATTTATAATTTGAAAAGACTATTTGATAACCCTAGGTAGTTTAGCATATGGGTATGCCTGTTTGGTTTGTGGTCGCATGTTGCTGCAGGTTCCTGATAGCACGTTACAATACCACAACTAAGTTTGGCAAATACATGTGGCAATTGTTTGAACCTGATCGCACGTTACAATACCACAACTAAGTTTGGCAAATACATGTGGCAATAGTTTGGTTGATAATAAAACTTGGCTATGGTCTTACTGTTGCCTCGGAAATTGTATAATGCACAATTCAGCTCAAAGAATGGTCGGCTTTGAAGCAGTTTTAATTTTAAAGCAAAGCTAACTGAACGTAGCAACAAGGCAGACGAAATCAGGAAACAAAAAAAAAATGATTTTACATGCTTTGAAGTCTGAAACAACAAGGTCAGAAGACACCGGTTGGTACGTTTATTCAGGACAGTTGTGATTGTTTTACATCTGTACAATGTACAAGAAACTCTTCTCGCCTATGAATGAATATGGATAGAGCCCATTGTCTTCCTCTATGGTAGAAAGGGGTTCTGGGAGGAACACAGTTCCTTTTGCCGTTGATATGCCCTTCACAAATCCAGAATGATCTCATTGATTAGGTAAAAGAATTTATTACAAATAATTAAAAAATAGGAAAAAGTGGAAGCGTGGGTTACCTTGATGCGCTAAAGGCACCAAAAGAAACTGCCGCAAACATTATGAGTAGAAATGGGGCTTTAACCAACGTTCTATTTGATCTTCCGTAGCCAGTCGGAACACCAGAACGCATAACATGAACTGCGTGAATGATACATCTAATTAGCTATATACAAAGATTGGGCGAATAATTTTCATCATGAAATCAAGTTTACCTTCCATCCTACTCCCTGATCTTCTTCCTGCAAACGATGGATGAAATACAACTCATCAATGCACAGCACAGCACACCACAACTGAATACCTTACTGCTTTGTAGTAGGTTTTCTAAAAGCAAAGTATTATGTGAGTGACTAACAACGTACCATCCTTCAAACAAGAATATGCTTCTGATATCTGCAAGGTAGAAGCACAGGATTTTGTAATGACAGTGGACAGGAATTAAGTTACAATGCTTTGTGCAATGGACCCAATTCAGATGTCACCCAACTCGGGAATGGTTTGCATCTATGTGAAAAAATTAACAAGTATACGATCTTGAAAAAAATATGGGTTCATTTTCATCACTGCTCGCGGATGACTTGTCTTGGTAAGCTGGTACTACTAAACTAGAAGAACATTCAAAATGGCATGAATGCTCGCTGCAAGAAAAGTTTCATTCTTCGTACAGTGATTCCATGATGAACAACAAGAAGCAGAGTGATATCAAGCTCTTATCTAGAATTTTACTTTTACCTTACCTCCTTGAATTTCGACTCAGCCTGCGATTTCAGATGCGTTGGGACACGATCAGGATGGGACTCCATCACCATTCTTCTATACGCAGCCTTCACCTGCATCACAAAGATGCACAGCAGTAGAAACTAAGAATCCGGAAGCGTATAGGACAATTCTCCACAACCTTGGCCCGTTTTGACCAAAATCCAGCAGAATCAGCTCAGAAATTGGCGCTGCGGAGCAGCTCAGGATGAATCAATCAATCGCGTTCGTTTGGGAGCAGTGAGAGGGATGGGAGTCAAGGGAAGGGCGGACCTCGGAAGGGGATGGGCGGGAGTAGGGAGGGAAGCCCAGGAGCTCCATGGCCTCGCTGCTCCTCATCGTGCCGTGCCGATGCCGACCCCGTCTCCTGCGGCGGAGGTAGGCGGTGGCGACGGCGGCGGGGCGCGGTGCTTGGTCAGGCGTCACGCACGTCGGTGGAGAAGGCTCGCGAGTCGCGCAAGCATCGAGCCGAGCGGCGAGGAGCCGGTCGACGCACTTCCTCCCCTCGGACGCCTCGGTGGCAATCCCCCAGCCGTTAAATCTCTCGTCCGCCGATCCGACGGCTTGAACCCTGGCTCCCACTTCAATGCCACCAAAGCGCGGCCGGCGCCTTCCCCCGCGGCGGCAAACTCGAACGCCTCGCGATGCGCGCGCGGGGAGGTGGAGCGGCGGCGCGGCCGGAGCACCTGGCGGCGCACGCGCGCCTCGTCAAGTCGGCGTGCCCGGACGCGTTCGTCGTCACCACCGCGATGCGGGGTTACCTCCGCGCGTGCCTCCCGCTGCAAGCCCTGCTCCTCCTCCGCTCGCTCCTGCCGCGGGCGCCCCGCCTCCTCGGCAACTCCTTCTCGCTCTCCCTCGCGCTGCAGGCAACCGCCGCTCTCTCGGGCTCCGTTCCGGCTATGCTGGACCTCGGCCTCGGCGCCGCGTCCCTCCATGCGCGCGCGCTCAAGTCCGGCTTCGCCGCAGCCGACCTCTTCGTGCGCACCGCGCTCGTCGAGGCCTACGCCAAGGCGGGGCGCGCGGACCTCGCGCGCGCCGCGTTCGACGAGGCGCCGCGCAGGGACGTGTTCCTCTGTAACGTCATGCTCGCGGCCTATGTCGCGCGCGGCGAGGTCGCGGAGGCGAGGAGAGTGTTCGATGGAATGCGTGAGAGGGACATGGTCTCTTGGAACACGATGATCCACGGGTATGCGGTGAACGGGGAGGTCGCCCTGGCGAGGGAGATGTTCGACGCCATGGAGGACAGGGACGCCTTCTCGTGGAGCTCCATGATGTCGGCGTATGCCAAGGGCAAGAGGTCCAAGGACGCGCTGGAGCTGTGGCGGGAGATGCGTGCGGCCTGTGTCAACCCGGACTGCATCACCATGGTGAGCGTGCTCTCGGCATGCGGTGATATGGGGGCGCTCGCTGTCGGTGATGAAGTGCATCAGTTTGTGGAGAGCAATGGGGTTGAGTTGGATGTCAAGCTTGGAACTGCCCTGATCGACATGTATGCCAAGTGCGGCGACATTGATAATTCAGTAAGAGTGTTCCACTCTATGCCAGTAAAGGATGTGCTGACTTGGAGCTCGATGATCATCGGGTTGGCCAATCATGGGCTTGGCCATGATGCTCTCTCCTTGTTTTCAAGGATGCTATCGGAAGGACTGCAACCAAATGAGATTACCTTCATTGGAGTTCTTATATCCTGTACTCACCTTGGTCTCGTGAGCGATGGCAAGAAGTATTTCAGCTCAATGAGTGTAGTGCATGGTGTAACACCGAAGGTTGAGCACTATGGATGCATGGTTGATCTTTTGGGGCGATCGGGCCATATTGAGGAGGCAAGACAGCTTATCAGGGACATGCCATTCGAGCCAGATGCAGTCATCTGGAGGGCACTTCTTGGGGCTTGCCGCATCTATAAGAATGTAGAAGTTGCAGAGGAAGCTATGGCAAAACTGCGAGTATTGGATCCTCATGCCGATGGGCACTACGTCTTAATGTCAAACATATATGCACAAGCGAATTCCTGGGAAGGTGTTGCAGAGATGAGGAGGACGCTTAGGAGGGAGAGCATTCAGAGAATTCCTGGAAGAAGCTCGATTGAGTGGCAGAATACAATTCATGAGTTTGTTTCTGGCGATAGATCGCATCCAAGGTCCAAGGAGATCTACAAAATGTTGGAAGAGATGATGAATCGCTTAAGGCAAGCTGGATATAAGCCAATAACAAGCTTAGTGTTGCAAGACATTGATGAGCAATCTAAGGAACGTGCATTGGCTGAACATAGTGAGAAGCTGGCAATTGCTTTTGGGCTGCTAACCACTCCTCCAGGATCAACTCTCCGAATAACAAAGAATCTCAGAGCCTGTGAAGACTGCCATTGTGCTATTAAGCTTATCTCCTTGTTATACGAGCGCAAATTGATCATTAGAGACCGTAACCGTTTCCACCATTTCAGTGAAGGACAATGCTCGTGCAAGGACTACTGGTGATTGGTAAAGTTTCAAACTTGTACCAAATGCACCGTGCAGGAGTTTATCTTATATCCATGGTTCTCACAGGTATTCTTTTAGTTGAACATGCATCTGCAAGGACTTCTTTCAACGAACAGCATATCATAATTTGTTTCTTGAGTCATGGAAGTCAGCCAGGGGCTTCAAAAGCAAGCAATCTTACATTCCAATATCAATATATAAGAGAAACATAGAGACCAGGTAACTCTGAATCTCTTATATGTGTAGTTTACTTGTTTACATCATATTATCCCTTAGGAGTTCGATACATTGTCAGTTGCCAATCTGTCATAGTCTAAGCCTCTTAAGGTTTCATGACAATTGGCATAATGGAGCACATTTGTAAAAGGTGCATGGCCAATATACTGTTTTAAATTCAGTATATTGTTTGTGTTAGTTTGTGGCTATAGCCTATTTAGTAAGGGGCTCTTTGTTAAAAGCTACTATTGTATCTACCTATCTCTTGTCGGATAGAATCCTGCTTTAAAAATTGCTGGCTTTTGCGTGTCCCCAAGTCCTCTGAGAGAGTCTCACACAGCTGCAACATTGAAACAAGATGATAGACAGAATAAATCAAATATCTGCTAACATGAAATCATCTGAAACATTCAAGCCTTTCAAATACTGAATTATCAAGGGAGGGAGCAATACCTTTCTGTACAGGGAGCAGTCTCCAGATGACTTCTTTAGTTCGACAACATAAAGAGATTCATTGATCTCAAACACCTGGAATCATAATACCACAATGTTAATAATAGGAAGGTCCAATAGAAACATCAGAAAAAGAAACAAGAGGTCTAATAGAAGTAGACTAGGCAGTAGGCACCATGGGAGACAGCTGCATTAAACTACAAATATTTTATGTACTATAAATACCTCAGCAGAAATTAATAATAATTCTTGCCCTCTTGACTTTGCTAGTCCCTTGCAATCTTGGATCACTTTTAGCTGCAGAACACGACAATATGATTCTCAGCATCCTGATTCTGAACACACAGAGCTGGAAGTCCGTAGACATGAATACATGATAGGAGATCACTTACCTTGCCGTTGCTTTTATGTACCTGGAAACCCATTTTTCTGACAATGCTTTCAATCTTCTCAAATAAATAAGCTGGGGAATAATTTGATGCAAATCTGATCTTCCTTTCAGAAGCATCCTACAACTCAAGGCACATGTATGACTTTAGTGGAAGGTTATGATGACTATGAAAAACATCAATATCTCTAGAGTATTATTAACAATGTTAATGCCCAATAAAGGCACATAGATAACTAAACAAAGCAGGCTGTGTCAATTTCTGGTTCCTGGCTGCTATTCTTTTCGTACACTTTTTAACATTTTTACCATCTCCTTGAACTCTTCCAATTCCAACTTAGGACTTGCTTTGTATGTAGATCTGGGATAGGACTTAGTTCAAATTTAAAGTCTTTAGTAGATGTGAGGAAATTAAAACATATGAAAAAATTAGATTGGAGCAAACATTGAGCTTACCTCTTTCTCAAAAAATCCAGATAGATCAAGGCAGGAGGACATCCCAATGAGCTGGAAAGCATTGATTTGGTTGATTGCTATCTTGTCTTGAATGCCATTACGCTTTAGAAAACACACACAAATTTCAGTCGTTATCAGTCTGCTAAAAGCCCAAAACCATGGTATCAGCTCACATAGGTTACCTCAGTCATATGTAGGCTGTCTTCATCTATGCTGATATCTTCATCATCATTAAATGGCACAGCAGCAGCATAGCCTTGCTTGAACCAATCATGTGCCCTTATTCCATCCACATCTATGCGCGTAATCGGGTTAGGATCCAGGATTTTTCTCAGTATATCTTGGGCACCTTGAGAGAGCCACTTTGGAATGTGAGCATTCCCCTTCAGAATCTGAGAACAAATAAACATAACACTGTGAGATATGGTTGCATCAAATGAATATTCCAGCAATATTCCATTCCTTGCTTTATACCTTCTGATAAAGGACAACCACATTTTGGTCGTCAAAGGGAAGATTCCCTGTAAGCATTACATATAGAATAGCACCACAGGACCATATGTCAGACATCGAGCCATCATAACCTTTGTTCAGAAGGACCTAAAAACACTGGTGTCAGTAGTTCCATCTTCTATGTGGACTGAAGTAGATAGTAATGATGGAACCATGCATCCTAGTAGGTTCAACATCAGACCAAAAGAGTGCTTAATTCTTACCTCGGGGGCTATGTAGTTAGGGCTGCCACATGTGGTATGCAACAAACCATCTTTCTGAAAAAAGAGCCATCATTTTAGGCACAGACAAAATGCTTCAGATTGATTTGACATCAGAGAGGATGGCATACTCGTTGGTTTTGTGGAAGTGCACTTAGTCCGAAATCAGAAACCTTTATGTTTCCTTTTGCATCAACAAGGACATTCTCTGGCTGCAAAAGATTCAGAAGAAAGGTCTTGGTGATGTAATCTGTTTACCATTCCTATCATCAATTGGTATCTCAAAAGCTATGGTTAGTGATATTACCTTGAGGTCCCTATGATAAACCCCCTTCTCGTGGCAATATGCCACGGCATCTATTAGCTGCTGGAATAGTTTTCTGGCTTCCTTCTCTGTCAGCTTACCCTTCAACGCCTGCACATATTGAAGATTGAGTTTGGTATGCATTCGAAAGCCTTTGGTAGCAAGAATTGGCTTCATTGGTCCACAAAGCATGAGACCTGACTAGTTTACAATTAAGGGGCAGAATTCTTACGATTTTGTCGAATAGCTCTCCTCCATTTACATACTCAAGGACCATGTATATTTTGGTCTTGCTTGCTGAAACCTGCACAAGAAAAGAAGGTTAAACAATGGTTCAGTCCTTTTCTGAAACAAACATATTAGTTCTATGTTCTCACGCAACTTTATATTTTAGTATATGTGTGCCACTTTTAGCATAGACCATCAATGGTTGCGACCCTAGCTTGTCAATAAAGGATGCCCTTATCTACCGTTTCCCCCTTGACCCTCCCGGAGCCACTTCGACATTGGTCTGCTGACAATTACCTGGCTCAGCTGGCAGGCATCGTTTTCTAGCATTTTTCTCCATTATTAGGAAGCAAAAGCCTGACGTGGACATCATTCACAAATGAAACCAGTCGGTGAGGCAAACTCATCCATTTGCTGCTACTCTGATTGACACTTCACCTATGCTTTATCATCATTATTGTATGGAATTACTAACGTTGTGGGGGCCAGGCCATAATACTTGTGAAGATTCATGTGTGTGTGTGTGTGTGTGTGTGTGTGTGTGTGCAGCTGGGCTCACGCTATTCACCCTTCTTTTTCTGCCTTGCAGGACCAAAAGCCGGCTGACGAAACGCACGGCCGGCCGGAAGGATGAGCTGCATTAGAAGGCATCCAATAATTGGGATCCTGCACGGCACCTCCACGAATCAAAAGGCATTTTATCCATTTGGTTGGCTTCCGGATCTCCCAGACAAGCCTCAGGACAAGACGGAGCCCGTCGCTATACTCGCTTCATCGGTGTGGCGTGCTGGGAGCATCAGCCGCCGCCCGATCACCGGGGCTGACGGCTGCGATCGCACGTGGCCCTCGCGGGTGCGGACAGTCCCCACCTGATGGCCTCCCCTCACCGTCTGCAGCAGTCCCCAATGGCCGTCAGCAGATTTGGAGGACTCGACCGCTTGACGTGACGACGTCGACACCCGCGAATTTTGTTTTCGTTGCAGGATCTTTTATTTTTGTATTGTTATTATTGAATTGATTCATTTTGATGTTTACAGCGAGTTTGCTCTGCACCAACCGAGAATAGACCCCGGAGCAATATATAATAAATAAATGAAAATAAAATAAGTGGCAAGAGTACAGAAAGAAATTCTTGGAATGTAACAGTAGAAGACTTTTCTTGGCCTAACTTCTTGGGTTGGGTTGTGATTGTGGAGTAGAAAAAAATGTACTTTGGCTGGTCCTTTCGGGCGTCCATTTTGTTTGTTATGTTTCCAGGGAGAGGATGTCCAAGTCAAGGCCTTGTTTAGTTCATCATAAGAACCCAAAACTTTTCAAGATTTCTCATCACATCAGCACTTGCATAGAGCACTAAATATAGATAAAAATAAAAACTAATTATATAGTTTGTCTGTAAATCGCGAGACGAATTTTTAAGTCTAGCTACTTCATGATTGGACAATTTTTGTCAAATAAAAACAAAATTGCTATAATGTCGTTTTCCCAAAAAAATTTAGAACTAAACAAGACCTAAGTACTTCCTCTGTCCCAACCCCAAATTATAAGAATTCACAGAGTCTTAGAGAGTCAAAGTATTTTAAGTTTAACCAAATTTATATGATAAGGTAATAATATTTATGATATTAACTAAATATTATTAGATATCTATTTGATGTCATGTCATAATTTTTTTTTCTATAATTTTAGTCAAATTTAGGATACTTTAACTCTCTAAAATTTTTGAACTGTCTTATAATTGGGATGGAGGGAGTAGTAAATAATAATGGAATTGAAAGTAGCATTACTTTTAATGGACTACTAATGTTATTATTATTATTCAAAGAAGGGAAGCCCGTTTTCTTTGTGGGACGAAACATTCAAAGAAGAGTAACGACTGAGCTGCGGCCTGATTTTTCTTTCTATGATTTGCCGCGGCCTCGACATTCACACGCAACTTGTTCAACGGCACGGCCGGCTAATTGCTTGCTTGCTTTGCCATCGGCCCCGCACGCAAACTAATTTGCCAAAACTACCCTTCCATCCCCTTCCTCCTCCTCCGGCAACAACACGGCGAGAAGAAGAGCACGGAATGGAATGAATCAAGAGAGGAGAGCACAGAGGAGGGAGGATACGAGCTTATTCACCTCGTAGAGGCGGACGACGTTGGGGTGCTTGAGCAGCTTCAGCGTGGCGATCTCCCTCTTGATCTGCGGCGCCCGGCCGGGTCGGCCACTTGGTTAGCAGAGCACGGGAGTATGGCAGTATGTATGTAGTAATCGGAACTCAGACAAGCAAAGAAAGGAAAGAATAACCGGCGGCGCGGCTTGATTCCGAGGGGAAAAACACGCGTGGGCGGGCGGGCAGACGCACCTGCTCGTTGATCTTCATGGCGAGGATGCGCTGGCGGTCGAGGATCTTGATGGCGAAGGTCCTGCCCGTGTCCGCGTGCCGCGCCAGCTTCACCTTGCCGAAGTGGCCTTCCCCGAGCGTCCGCCCCATCTCGTACTTCCCCATCCGCATTCCTCCGCCGCGCCGCCGGAGCTCGCTCGTCGATCCTCGGCGCGGCGGGCGTCGACGCGCGCGCACCGCAGCTCTCGGCTCGGCGCTCGGCGGGCGGAAAGGGCCGCGCGCGACTCGACAGACGACAGCGCCCGCCCGCGTCCGATGAAGGGTGAAGTAACTAACTAGAGGCTCTGCTGCGGCCGTGCGGCGGACGGACGCGCGGGTGGACTGGAGGCTGACCGGCCGGTAACGTTAGGTGGGGAGGGGGCGAAGGGAAGCAGCTCGCTAGCGGCCATCGCCAAGAAGCTAGCGCGTGCGGGTTTATACCCAACCATCGATGGATATCGGGGAGGCAGGGGGACCCGCGGCAGGGCCCACACACTCTATTATTCTAGGCTTCTAGCGTCCGTGTGCTATACTCCAGGATTTTGTTGTACTTTTTTTTTTCAAAAAAAATCCTCTTTTTAACGTGAGGTGTTGCGAGACTAGCCCGCGTCATGAGTTTTTGATTTTTTTTTAATGGTGTTTGTTCGGTTCATGATTTTGGGACGTATAATAATTTTGATTTATTTTTTTTTGGGGTTCATGCATGTAGCAGGTTTGTTTTTTTGCTAATGTCGAGATGCGGATCGTTTCCAAAATAATAAGAGGATGTGGATAAGAGGAGTTGGGGTCTCATGTTTCAAAACTCTATTATTGTAATACTGATGAAGATTGTCGATTGCTCAGTGTTTGGTGTCGATCTTGCTTTCACCAGCCTGTGTTGTGTATCTTGTCAAATCGCATCTCGAAAGTGTGTCACCGATTGATGGCTGTTTTTGTCTCACTCGTTTTTTTTTTATGTGATTTGTGAGCTCATTTGTGTTCTGTTTGCATCAAAATCTCTTTTAAACTTTTAAGTAGAGATCATTATTTTCCAAATATAACAAATATACATATGCTCACATAAGACGAGTTTGGTGTGTTGCTTTCACCAGCTTGCTGTGTATCTAGACAAATCGTGCTGTAGAGTTGTAGAATATTGTAGTCATGGATTTGTGACAGCTTTGGGCTTACTTATGGTCTATTTTGTTTAGTTGTGTAAAAAAATTGCTTTAAGTTGTGAGTTATAAAAAAGTTGTTGTCCAAAATATGAAAGTTGTTTAGTTGAAACAGCTATGAAATTTGTGTAGTTCATTTAATTTTTGCTAACAAGCGACATGTATCGTTAAATAATACGAAGATGTGGTGGATAGGGAGTTGGGGTTTGATATCTAAACATTATTATTCTATAATACTATTGATTTCTCATTGTTTTGTGTGTTGCTTTAAGTAGTTTGTTACGTATCTCGTCAAATCGTGCGGTAGGGTTGTAGAACATCATGTGTCATGGATTTTGTGACTGCTTGAGGCTTATTCATGGCTTGTTTGGTTCAGTTGTGAACTGTGGAGAAACTACTTTAAGCTTTGATTTGTGAAAAAAAATCATGAGCTATGTGATGTGAAAAAAATATAAGTCGTTTGGTTGAAACAATAATGAAACATGTCCTCTCTTAGTGTCTCTTGGAATAGCAAAAATACTTATTTGATGGCTTTTCTTTGTTAATATAGGTATGGGGCAAGGTAGAAGCACCTTCTGTTTTGTTTGATTCCTTTGTGTTTGCTAATTTAAAGATGTTGATAAGAGAAGTTAGACATTTATCTTTCAACTATGTTGTATACAATGAATGGCAATGATATGTTTGGTACGTTGCATTCATCAATGTTGTATCTTATCAAATTGCATATAGAATATTATGTACATAAAAATTTGGTCTTTTTTTTGGCTTAGTCAACTCCAAAAGTGGGTCCAAAAAAAGATGACATGTATTGTGACTTTGTGGGAACTCATTTTCCTTTACTTGCTTAAATATTATGAGGAATCATTTTCGTGCTATTTATAAATGAACCAACCCAAGAGACATTAGTAGTAAAAAAAATTAGAAGGAAGCTAATGATATGTGTTTTATGTATACAAAAAGTTGGGTTTGATGTGTCAAAGCTATATTGTTGTGTAGTTATTCATTAGTTATTAAGTGTGTTACTTTCAACATCATGTTGTACCTATGTTTGTTGTCAAATTGCTTTGTAGAATATTTTGTGTATCTACATAGATCGAGTAATTTTTGGCTTACTCGGTTGCTACGCGATATGAGAGGTGAGAGGTCATTTGCATATTGTCTGCCATCAAATGGTTGACTTACTCAAATATTGCAAGAGAATATTTAGATATACTCCCCCCGTTCCAACTTGTATATAGTTTTTTCTATACACCTGGATATACTGCATCCATAATAAAAGCTATGTATTTAGAAAAATCAAAGCGATTTATAATTTAAACGAGAAGATATATGATAAAATAGTGATATCAATAGAGCGAGCATATATAATCAACCATGGTCTTATACAACAGAGTCGAAAGATTAATCTCCAACTTTCTTATCTACATTTTTAAGTCAATTAGCAAGCACAAATCAATGAAACAAAAATAAAGGGTGATTCTACCTCGGTTGTAACAAACACTTAAAATGCCGCCTTTTGGCCAGGATATGTATATAAAAGATTGAACCTGTGTCCATACAAAATCAATTTCTTAACACAACAACGTCAGCCTGCAATTATACGTGGTAGCGGAGAAAAGCTGCAGAGAGGCCTTTCGGTGTTTTTGGCTTACTCAACTTCATTCTAGTGATGTGGGTATAAAAGAATTGTGATGTGTTTTAAGAGATCTTTTGGTATGTTCACGGTCAAGATGTTTTCCCCTAGCTCCCTCCCCCCTGCTTTTTTTTGTGCCTTTCACGATCTCAACAGCTTTCGGCAGCTTGCTGTATACGTATATCTTTTGTGAAATCGCCCTGTGCGTAGAATATATGTTTTTTTTTTGGCGTAGTATGAATAAAGACCGAGTGCTGTTTTAATTTAATTTGGCTTGCCCAGTTCAGTTGTGACGCTTGCGATGGACCCAGCTCATTTGGGCGTTTTGGTAGCCTCATCTAGAGTTGTTGTCTTTTTAGTGTCTTAACAAAGGTGCATGAGAGGTCAAGGTTCTTGACCGACTTGCATACATGCTCAAATTAATACTGCGAGAGGTCATCGTCGTCATTTTTAGTATGTGGTTGCCGACCAAGAGGCATGCATTAGTGCCCTTCGTTATCCACAGCGCGCGCTAGCGCGATTATGTGCTGCAGTGCTGGTAGTCTCTGTAACGTGACGACTCGTCTCTGCAAGACAGCGCCTGTGAATGCAATGAGCAAGAGGATCGGAGCCCCCTTCCAAGTTCCAGATTAGATTCAGGCCTTGTATACTTTTTTTATATATATATAATAGACATCGTAGTATTTTTTTATTTGATAAATATTGTCTAATTATAAACTAATTAGATTTAAAAGTTTCGTCTCGTAAATTTAATTAGTTATTTTTATCTATATTTAATGCTGTGTTGCAAGATTCGATGTGGCGAGAAATTAAAAAAAATATAAAATTTTTTAGAACTAAACAAGACCTCATTCGTCCTGAAATAATAAATTAAACCAGAGGAAGAAGGAGAAACGGTCAGATTTCAGTCGTCCGCACATGCACATGGACAGTAGGGAGAAGCACAGCATGCTTGCGATGCATGCATGATGGGTGCGGCCCCGCGGGTTGACGCACGCACGCAGCACGCGTACATGTGAGCAGCGGATCCATTCATCATGTGCTGCCGCAACCGCTGGCGCTGCCGCTGCCGCTGCCGGGATTCAATTCGCGGTGGGCACGCGGTGGCGGCCATGCCGGTCGCCATCCGTCCATCGATCGGCATCGTGTCGGCGCATGCGGTGGCGGTGGGACGGTCCCCGGCCCCCGGCGCATGACCGACCCCACGCCGCGGGCACGGGAGGGGGCTGGTCACCCCTGCGGTGGGCACTGCGGACTGCGGCGATCGTATCGATATTCTTGAGGCCGCCGGCCGCGCCGCGCGCGTCGTGTCCCCCCGGGCTGTCCGTTGCCGCCGGTTTCTCCGGAGATTTGGGCCGGGGCCGCGCAGGACAGCAGGAGCCGATGCAACTGCAGCGCGTGGTAGCTGCTCCCGCAGACACGTACGTACCGCTGCGGTCCGCCCGAAGCACGATCGACCGACCGCACAGCGTCACAGCCTGTGCTGAATGCCGGTTCGTTTCGGCCTTGTTTACTTCCGAAAAAATTTCGGATTTCGATACTATAGCATTTTCGTTTGTTTGTGACAAATACTATCTAATTATAGACTAACTAGGATCAAAAGATTTGTCTCGCGATTTCCAGCTAAACTGTGTAATTAGTTTTTGCTTTCGTCTATATTTAATGCTTCATACATGTGCCGCAAGATTCGATGTGACGGGGAATCTCTTAAAAACTTTTTGTTTTTTTGGTTGAACTAAACAAGGCCTTCCTCGCCCGGCGTGTGCCTTGCTGCACCCGCCACGTGCGGATAAGGGCGCACGCCCCACGTTTTTTTTTAAAAAAAAATCGGGCGGGTATTTTCAGGGTAGCTTGCTGAACGAACGGTGCACGCGGCAGCTCTGAGCTCTGTGTCTGTGGTCGTCCGTACTATAGGGCCGCCACAGGGCCCATGGCCACGAGAGGCCTGCCTGATCGTGATCGATGCAGAGACCAACGTACGTAACGGCACGCGTGAAGCACGCTCTCGCGGCGCGCCTGACTGACCATGCCATGCCCCCCGGCCCGCGCACGACATGACATGACACGACACGACACGAGCCGCACGCTTGAGGAAATGGGCTTCAGGATGATGGGCCGCACGCTCTCGCCGCCTAGCGTGAGGTCTAAAGTCTCACGGCCTGGTCCACTACTCGGTCCGCAGAGGCCCAATGTGGCCCAAAAGAACACGCTCACGGACGCAATGGCAGTCCACAACAGCGCAGCCCACGCGGAGCGAGCGGCGACCCAAGAGCGCGACGAGTCTCGGTACGCCCACACACCAGTTCCTTCGCACACGTTCCACTTCCACGTAGGTTGGTTTTTTCTTTTCTTCTTTTTCTTTTTCTATTTCCTATTTCTTTCCATATACTCCCTTTATCTCTTAAAGCTTCAACTTCTAAAGCTATTCTAAGTTAAAATTTTAAAACCTTAACTGATTTTTTAGGAAAAAAACCGCTCAGATTTATATTACCAAATTAATACCGTCAGATTTATTAAGAATATAATTTTTATAAGGTACTTATTTTATGTCATAGATATTGATATTCTTTTTTATAAAGTTGGTCAAATTTTGTTGAAGCTTTCAAGAATACAGGAAATACACAAATACTGTAGTACACAACAATGAGATTGGGATATACTGTACTAGCTAGATTCTTTACCTATCTATCACAATGTCATGTTGCGTGTGCACATATACTTTCCTATTTGACACTTTCGCACACCTACTTATTGACAACGATAAGCGCAACAAATAATTTGAATGGTCATTTTCATTATATGTGATGTAACTTACCTATAATGATAATAAAGTCACACGTTCGTCACGTTGAGTCATTGAGATGGTACCAACCATCTATATATAACTTACCTATAACTTTCAACTATGCCGGGCGTACCAACCATGCATATATGCCTGTGTATTCTGATCGCTTTCGTCCCTTTTTACTCGAAACATCATTCAAACCAGTTCCGCAACAATTTGAACTTGGGGCTTGTTTAAATGCTCTCGGATCTATACCTCAATTTATATGTGTTAAGGTGGATTCTAAATTAAGATAAAAACTTATAAACTAACGACTTATTACACCTCAGTCTATCTTCACGCATGTAGAATGAGATGAATATGAGATCGAGTATATTTTTTCGCGCCCGTGACCAAGCATATGGTTCTTATTTCATTAAGTAGAAGTAGAGTTTAACAATACAAAGTTTAAACAGTAATCCGTGATTACCAAGCCAAACGGCCCCAGCTCACATGGTTGTGATTAAAAAAAACCTACTTAGCGAGTGTAATAAGGAACGAGTACCACGATAAACACCAAAGCACAGACCCTGATGAACTAAGCGCGGCTAAAGAGCATCGTGCTCCAAGCCAATGAAGTCCAGGGGATTATATTATAAACAAATGCCCTCGATTGTATATCACTTCGTATATATACAACAGCTCTATAAATACGCAATGCACGGCTCAAGGTCACACACAATACAAACAAGAGAGCTAGCTCTAGCTGCTCCAGTAACTAGCTAGCTGCTTAAGCTTCTCTAAGTGATCTCTCCCTAGTCCCTATACAGCACTGACATTTTTATATCTACATTTAGACGGAGTTGCACCGACGATTATATTAACAGTAATAATGCAGGGCCTCACGCCATTATCTTACAAGCTCAGCTTGATCAGTATCGTCGTCATCTTGCTGACCACCGGCATCGTCGGCGTCGCCCATGGCCGCAAGAAGCTCGTCTCGAGCTCCGACGGCGAGCCGTGCCACAAGATGACGGTCTACTGCCACGACATCCTCTACGACGGCACCAACACGGCGAACGCGACGTCGGCGGTGGCGGCGCAGCCGACGCTGCTGAGCAGGTCGGTGTCCGTCAACGACACCTTCTTCGGTGAGGTGGTGGTGTTCAACGACGTGGTGACGGCGGGGCGCGCGCTGGCGTCGGAGCCGGTGGCGCGCGCCGAGGGCTTCTACTTCTACGACAAGAAGGAGTCGCTGAGCGCCTGGTTCGCCTTCTCGCTCGTGTTCAACTCCACGGCGCACAGGGGCACGCTCAACCTCATGGGCGCCGACATCATCGCCGACAAGACGCGGGACATCTCCGTCGTTGGCGGCACCGGCGACTTCTTCATGGCGCGCGGCGTCGCCACCCTTCGAACCGACGCCTTTGAGGGCCTCAACTACTTCAGGCTGCAGATGGATATCAAGCTCTACGAGTGCTACGTCTAATAAAGTCTAGTCACGCGCTGCTTCAAACGTGGCAAGATATAGA
>Ga0182004_10000748_pt1 | contig 21413 bp, 27 predicted proteins | sample Sormic07211540_1_FD_120479 | JGI IMG/M metagenome (GOLD analysis project Ga0182004, IMG submission 120479) | Endophyte microbial communities from Sorghum bicolor roots, Mead, Nebraska, USA - 072115-40_1 MetaG | ecosystem: Host-associated > Plants > Roots > Unclassified | place: USA: Nebraska...
AGTTCCGCGTGATCACCTCTTGGCCGTGACATCCGGGCGCATCGCTGTTGTCGGGACCAAAGTGGTCGAGTTACCACCTTTGTCGATTGTAAGGTCAAATCGGCTGGCACGCCTTAACGTTTGGATTGGGTATTAGCCCTTTGTGTTTGCAGATCAGTTTTGCATCAACAGGATGAGACAATGGAGGTAGCCCGAGGCGATGCGCTGGTCGACCAACTGTGCTACTTAGGTGTCACGCTAAGGGATCGAGTGCGGGACGCCCTTCATACCGGGGTGAAGCGAGCGATGGCGGTCGTCTGCTCGCCCTTCATACCGGGGTGAAGCGAGGTGGTGTCCCACGGCTTTGTCACCGACATTTCCAAGACTGACGCCGAGAACGAGGAGAGGCTCCATGCCTTGATCGACAAGGCAGAGGTCCCTAGGGAAAGGTTGGCAAGGTTGTTTGAGCCGGAGGTACTCCCTCCTGAGACTAGCTCGGGCGCGGAAGACGGTGGTCGGGATAGAGATGTGGACTGAGACCTGCGAGCCTATTCTGGGTATCTAGACCCGTTGTAAAGTACTTATTACTTGTCTTAAGTAAACACTATGGCTGGAATGGTCTTAAGACTTGTGTATATTTGTTTATTTTTATGCTCGAATTTCATTTGTTTCCTTTTCTGCCTAACTTTGCATTCTCATTCGATCTTTCATTAAGGCATCTTTGATTGCCTTAAGTGTGAGGAAGTGAGTAGAGATGCCATAGCCCGGGGGCGTAGGGGTTCTCAAGCTCGACGTTTCTCGTCCCTTAAGGGGCTCGAGGTGCCTTTGCGACTTGATCTTGCGAAGTTTTGTTTAGGACTTAAAAAGAAAAGGTCATTTGGTTTTTAGTCTATTCATCAGATCTCGGTACAAAGCATGCATGAAAACGCAAAGCTTCGAAGCTCTAAGGGTAGAAGCGACGTAGCTGTTTGATGTTCCACGCGTTGGTGAAGACCGCCCCTTTTTCGTCCGCGAGCTTGTACGTTCCCGGCTTCAAGACCTCGGCCACCACATATGGGCCTTTCCATGGTGGAGTCAGCTTGTGGCGCCCTTGGTTACTATGTTGTTGTAGTGGAACGAGATCACCCACGTTCAGATCCCTTTTGCGCACATGCTTGTCGTAGTATCGTCGGAGCTTCTGTTGGTACCTTGCGGAGTTGAGGAGGGCCACGTCTCGAGCTTCCTCGAGCTGATCGACCGTGTTCTCTCGGGTCACCTTATTTGTCTGCTCGTTGTAGGCTTTGAGTCGAGGTGACCCATACTCAAGGTCTGTTGGAAGCACGGCCTCGGAGACGTAGACCATGAAGAACGGGGTATATTTTGTGGCCCTGCTTGGCATCGTCCTTAAGCTCCATAGGACCGAGGAGAGTTCTTCGACCCATTTCATGCCGAATTTCTTCAACTGGTTGTAGATTCTTGGTTTGAGTCCTTGCAAAATCATGCCGTTGTCATGCTCAACCTGGCCGTTAGTTCAAGGGTGAGCTACTGCAGACCAGTTCACACGGATGTGATGCCGGTCACAGAAGTCCAAGAACTTTTTGCTGGTGAACTGGGTGCCATTGTCGGTGATGATGACGTTGGGTATCCTGAACCAGTGGATAACATCGGTGAAGAAAAGGACGGCTTGCTCGGAGCGGATGTTTGTGATGGGTCGAGCCTCGATCCATTTGGAGAATTTGTTGACGGCCACCAGCAAATGGGTATATCCTCCTGCAGCTTTCTGTAGAGGGCCCACGAGGTCGAGACCCCACACTGCGAATGGCCACGTGATGGGGATCATCTGGAGAGCATGAGCAGGGAGATGGGTTTGCTTGGAATAGAATTGACACCCGTGGCATGAGCATACGAGTTCCATGGCATCAGCTACGGCCGTTGGCTAGTAGAAACCTTGTCGGAAGGCGTTCCCTACAAGGGTTCTCGGAGCAGCATGGTGGCCGCAAGCCCCCAAGTGTAGATCATCGAGGAGCCTTCGACCTTCTTCTATGGTGATATAGCACTGCAAGATCCCAGTCGGGCTTCGTCGATATAGCTCTTCGTTTTCACCGTAGGTCACGTACAATTTGGCCCGTAGAGCGATACGACGGGCCTCGGATCGATCTTCCGGTAGCTCACATCAGATCAGGCAATCAAGGAACGACATACGCCAGTCGAACGGTCGACCGAGACATTGTTCCACCTCCATTACTTTTGCTGCCATTAGCAGGGCTTCGATAGCGTCAGTTGCATGGGGAGTGGGGGCTTCGACGTCAGCCCCCGCGCCCAAGTCGACGGATGGCTCGTGCAGATCTCTCAAGAATGCGTCGGGTGGGACGGTACCTCGAGTTGATGCGACCTTAGCGAGTTCATCGGCTGCCTCGTTGTATCGTTGTGCGACGTGGACGAGCTCGAGGTCGTGGAATTTATCCTCGAGCCGGCGTACTTCCTTGCAGTACGCCTCCATTTTTGGGTCGTGGCAGCTCGAGGCCTTCATTACTTGGTCGATGACGAGTTGCGAGTCGCCCCGAACGTCGAGGCGCCGAACCCCTAGCTCGATGGCGATCTTTAGCCCGTTGACGAGGGCTTCGTATTCTGCAACATTGTTAGATGCGGCGAAGTGTATTCTAATGACATACCTCATGTGGACGCCAAGGGGTGAGATGAACAGTAGGCCTGCCCCTGCTCTCGTCTTCATGAGAGATCCATCGAAGTACATCGTCCACAGCTCCGCTTGAACCTGAGCTGGGGGGAGTTGAGAGTCTGTCCACTCCGCGACGAAATCCGCCAGTGCCTGAGACTTGATGGCTTTGCAGGGCGCATAAGTGAGGGTCTCACTCATGAGCTCGACTGACCATTTGGCGATCCTCCCTGTGGCCTCTCGATTCTGGATGATCTCGCCCAAGGGGAAGGACGAGACCACCGTGATAGGGTGACCGAGAAAGTAGTGCTGTAGCTTGCGTCGGGCGAGAATCACGGCATAGATCAATTTCTGAATCTAGGGGTACCGTACCTTAGTTTCCGAGAGCACCTCACTGATGAAGTAGACCGGCCTCTGGACTGGTAGCGCGTGTCCTTTTTACGGCCTTTCAACCACCACAGCCGCACTAACCACCTGGGTCGTTGCAGCGACGTACAGGAGCAGGGGCTCTGTGGGCTGAGGGGGAACCAGGACCGGGGCGGTGGTCAGCGTCCTTTTCAGGTTGTCGAGTGCTTGCTCGGCTTTAGGGGTCCAGGAGAAGTGATCAGCCTTTTTCAAGAGCCGATACAGCGGCAATGCCTTTTTCCCTAACTTCGAGATGAAACGGCTCAGTGCCGCCAAGCAACCCGTGACTTTTTGCACACCCTTGATATCTCGAATTGGTCCCATCCTTGCAACGGCCGAAACTTTCTCGTGATTAGCCGCGATGCCGCGTTGAGAGACTATGTATCCTAGGAGCATGCCTCGAGGCACGCCGAAAACGCACTTCTCTGGGTTAAGCTTGATTCTGTTTGCGCGTAAGCAGCCAAAGGCGATCTCGAGGTCCTGAATCAGATCGTCCTGCTTTTTCAATTTGACGACGATGTCATCGACGTATTTCTTGACTGTCGATCCTATGTGTTCGCCGAACACGTGGAGCATGCATCGCTGGTATGTTGCCCCAGCTTTCCGTAGCCTAAAGGGCATGGTCACGTAACAATACATCCCAAGAGGCATGATGAAAGATGTCGCGAGCTGGTCGGACTCTTTCATCTTTATTTGATGGTAACCAGAATATGCATCAAGGAACGAAAGGATTTCGCATCCCGCGGTAGAATCAATGACTTGGTCGATGCGTGGTAAAGGAAAGGGAACTTTTGGACATGCTTTATTCAAACTCGTGTAATCGACACACATCCTCATTTTCCCATTATTTTTCTTTACTAATATACGATTTGCTAACCAGTCGGGATGATGAACCTCCTTAATGAATCTGGCCGTCAAAAGCATGTGGATCTCCTCGCCAATGATCTTGCGTTTCTCCTCATCGAAGCGACGCAATCGTTGCTTCCCTGGCTTGGAACCGTCTCAAATTTCCATGGAGTGCTCAGCGACTTCCCTCGGTATGCCTGGCATGTCCGAAGGACTCCATGCAAACATGTCAGCGTTCGCACGGAGAAAGTTGACGAGCACGGCTTCCTATTTGGGGTCGAGGTTGGCGCTGATCGTCAACGCCTTGTCGTTGGAGCCATTGGGGTCGAGCGAGATCTTCTTCGTGCCTTCCGCTGGTTCGAAGCTGCCCGCGTGCTCGTAGGATGAGCTGACGGTGACAACTCCCTTGGGCCCGGGCATCTTCAGCTTCAGGTAGGTGCAATTGGGGATAGCCATGAATTTGGTGCAGCCCGGTCGTCCGATGATGGCGTGGTACGTGCCATGAAATCCCACCACTTCGAAGGTGGCCGCCATGCCGAAACAGACCGGCAGGTCGATTCGACCTACCAGCAGCGCCTTCTTTCCTGGGACGACGCCATGAAAGCCGCCTGCGCTTGGCTGGAGCTACGCCCTTTCAATGCCGAGGAGGTCAAGGGTCTCGAGGTAAATGATGTTCAGGCTGCTGCCGCCATCCATCAGTACCTTCGAGAGTCTAGTGTTGACGATGATGGGATCGACGACAAGCGGGTAAACGCCGGGAGCGACCACCCTGTCGGGATGGTCGTCGCGGTTGAAGGTGATGGGGGTGCTTGACCAGTTGAGGTACTGGGGCATCGCCATCCTTGCAGCAAAGACCTCACGGCGCTCCCTCCTGCACTGCCTTGCGGTGAGCTATGTTGAGGGTCCGCCGTAGATCATGTAGCAGTCATGGACGACAGGGAAGCCCTCGTCTTCTTTGCTTCCTCCCTTGTCGTCGCTCTTATCTTTCTTTGGGTCGTCTTTCTTCAGCCCTAGGCCGTCGAAGTAATTTTTCAACATGTGGCAGTCTTCGAGCTTGTGATTTGCTCCTCCCTTGTGATAAGGGCAGGGCTCCTTTAGCATCTTGTCGAAGATGGCACCCTCTGGGGGTCCTCGAGGCTTTTTGCGTTCTGTGGTGGCGATGAAACCATCGTCGAGGGCCTCCCGCTTGAATGGTCGCGCTTTTTTCTTCTTCTTGCTCTTCTTAGACACTCGGCTAGGGCCCTCGGCATCGTCCACTGGCACCTTCTCTTTTCTTCCTTCATGGCTGAAGAAAGCACCGAACGCCACCTCACCTGCAGCATAGCTCACCACCATGTCCATCAGCTCGTCGACGGTCTGAGGGCGGTTTCGGCCTAGCTCCCGCACCAGGTCTTTGCAGGTGGTTCCTGAGAAAAAGGCCAGTATGACGTCATGGTCAGGGATGTGCGGAAGCTCGGTGCACTGCTTCGAGAAGCGTCGAGCGTACTCTCAGAGAGTTTCTCCTGATTTTTGCTTGCACTTGCTGAGGTCCCATGAATTGCCAGGTCATATGTAGGTCCCTTTAAAGTTGCCTTCAAATATTCAGACCAAATCGGTCCAATTATGGATCTGGTTGGCTGGGAGCTCCTTGAGCCATCTGCGAGCGGTATCAGAGAGAAAGAGTGGTAATTAGCGGATGATGGCTCGATCGTCTCCTCGAGCACCTCCCAACTGGCAAGCCAGTCGGAAGTCTGCCAGCCACAGCTCTGGCTTCGTTTTGTCGTTATATTTAGCAATGCTGGTCGGGGGTTGAAATGGGTTTGGCATTGGCGTGCTGCGGATTGCTCTGCTGAAGACTCGAGGGCCCGGCAGTTCTGGCGCCATTCGGTCCTCGTCGCTGTCGTATCGTCCACCGCGGTGGGCGCTGTAGCCGTGCTCCTCCGCATCCCCATGCCGGCGGCGGCGATACTCATTGGTGTCATGTCAAGTGTCATGTCGCCGTTGATTATCGATGAGGCGCTCTTGGATGGGCATGGTTTTTCTTCCTCTAGGGGGTGGTCCTTGATGGACCGACACCTCCCTCTCGTCTCGGGCTGGCTTGACATGTTTTTCCGTGGCTGCCCCTTGACGCCGAGAAGCCGAGCTTTCGGCTTGTTGGGCCGCCGCCACTTGGAACAGGGTTTGCACCTCATCTCGAGTGCGCCACGCCCGGGAGTTGGAAGGTTCAGGCATGTTACGCAATAGCATGGTTGCTGCCACGACATTCTGGCCCGCTCGTGGGAAACGGCTGACAGGTGGCTCTTGCTCCTCATCCTCGACGATTTGACGGTACACCTCTCGAGCGCGACCGCGCGCGCCTTTGGCGTGCGGATGCAGTTGGTCTCGCTCGAGGGCCTGTTCGAGCTGAGAGAGGCACTCGCGGTCTTCGTCGAGCTTGGCTTTGAGCTCTCGTAATTGTGCGAGCTATGCATCTTTATCGTTCTACGCTGGAGGGTCGACCCGCCCGTCGTTCCCAGGTGTCCTGGGATCTTCTCTCGCTACAGGGGCTCGGCCAGCGGCAATGGCATCTTGCGTTTCATTGGTGGTCGCCACTTCCACGTCGATGTTGTAGCACTCCCTCGTAGGGTCATAGCTGTCAGATTCAGAGTCAGGGTCTGGTTCTACAGCGTAAAAACACCCACGCCCCTCCTCCACCATCCGCTATCTGAGCGAGGTGATGGTATGTCGCCCAGGTCCTAGACGTCGGAGGCTCCGCACCCGGGAAAAATCCAGCAGTTCAGCTACTTGCTGTTGTGCCTCAGCGTCGCACAGGAGGACCATTTGTCTTTCCACATATGTCTGGCCGTCTGGGCATATCGTTCTGGCTAGGGACACCGCGGCATTGTCCAGACTGAACGAGTGTTTTCCCCTAGAGGCGAACAACCCGTGCGGTAGTAGCGTCGTCGAGGTTGAGAGCACGCGAGTTGCATCATCTCCCAATGTTGTTGCGGGGCCGTCTCGACGCCGGGCCATCATATTTGTAGCCTCGGCACGTGGGGCTGCTGGCTGCTGCGCCACCGCTCGCCTGGCGCGGGTTGATGACCGTGACGCAGCAGAAGGGTGGTGGCGGTGCTGTCCACGCCTCTTCTTGGGCGGGGAGGCGTGGTGGCGAGGCCGTCTCAGGGCCTTCGATCGTGCTGGTGCAACACGAGTTCCTCCTGGTCCTTTGACCAAGAGCAGGATCATGTCATAGCCGGTACCAGTGGACATGAACTCGAGGCTCCCGAACCAAATCACCGTGGAGCGCGGGATCGGCGAAACGAGAGTGGCCATCTGGAATGAGATGGGGAGTTGGTGAAAAACATGCAGGACCCCTAACTGGCACGCCAACTGTCGGTGTTTTGCCCCGGGGGTCACACCAACGAGTAAACTTGTGTGCGTGTTCCCTCTCCCAGATGGTGATGCAATTCGAGCAAGAGAAGGCCCTACGTCCAGCGGGGGGAGATGTTTTCTATTATCTTGCACCTAAGTGCTTGTACAGGCGTGAATACAAGCTGGTATTGTGGTGGATTCTAAGTTCTAGATGGGAGCGATGTATGGTTGTTGTTCTACATGTGTCGTGGTCTTCATCCTTTCCTATGCCTCCCCTTTTATAGTTCCAAGGGGAGACCTAGGTTACATGGCGTAGGTGATAAAATAGGGGTCGATAGGGGCGTGGTGCGCTGACCTACTCGAGGCCTCCGTACTGGCGTGGCCTCGAGCTGTCTTGTTACTTGGTACTTTGGTGATGATTGCACATGCTTCTGAATTTGGCTCCTGTGCGTCGCCTTGGATTGGATTAACCGTGGGCACACCTGTACATCGTGGCAGTAGTCACATCCAGAGTGGTTGAGGTGCTGTCTTTCACCGCCGGACTCTTCTATGGGATGGAACATATTCGCTCGAGGGTCTGGTACCACACATTGCCTTGCTGATTGATGCGCTGACTTTGGATGCCTCGAGGGGGGTCGTGATATGATGTCACAACTGTCTCACTGTGCTCGGCCGTACTCTGGTTCATCTGAAGGGATAAAGCTGCAAAAAGGGGATTGGATGGGTGCTCGCTCCCTATCTCGTTTCCCGTGACTGTCGGGTTAGGTGAGAACACGGCAGGCGCATTAAATGCCATGGTTCCCATACCCGCGACAGGTGGCGGACGACGTCTTTGCACTCGAGGCCTGTCGTTGTACGAGCCACTTCCGTATTCGACGGTCGCTGTCCAGTCGAGCCTCTGTCGATTCGCACGACCCCTTTTCTGTGTTCGAGGCTATGGTTGGCATCGTGCTTTGGTAGTCGCGCGTGTGAGCGGGGGCATCGAGTCAGGGGCCTCGATTTGTGTACGGGTCCTCTCGTTATGAGCAATGGTTCGGGTACCCCTTATTGACACCCTCGACAAAATTTGAAAAAATAGAATGCTCGGTACAAAGCAAGGTTACCGATGACGTCCCAGTCGTGGCCGATGCACCCTGAAAGAATAATGTGAATATGGGAAGAAATCGACATGATAGAAAGGAAACTTGCAAATCTTACCATGAAAGCTTGTGCTAGCATGGAAGTGGCTACTGATGAAGAAGTTTTAGACCGTTTGGTGGTCGTCTTCTTGAAGCGGACGTTTCGGTGCATCAGGACTGTTAGACTTGGTGCGTTGTGGCCGATTAGAGAAACTGGAGATGATGGAAGAAGATCGATCGGCCTCCCACTTCTGCTTACTGTTGGTGCTGGGTCATCAACCTATTAAAATAAAAGGGGGTAAGTTACTGATAAGGATAGAATTAATAAAAGGACTGGAGAATCGGAAAGGGACTTACAACGTCATCAAGAACTTCATATTTGGGATCAATCATATTACGGTACATATGAGCCGATACCTTGAACAAATGTTCTTTCCATTCTTCCCACCACTGTTTGTACGACTGGGTGATGAAGAGGGCTGGGACCCAAGCCAATAAATCAATATCTATTGTATTGGCATCTGGCTGGAGTTGAGCTATTCTGATCCACTCAAGTTCACTGGTTATCACCTCCCTCGGCTTGACCATATCGGCATAACAATGTTTAATAGGTAGCTGACCAAAAGCCAACTGACGAGCCAGTGCTGATGGGTTGTAGAACTCGTAGGTAGTGTTGGTGTTCTTTCCGCTGCCAAAGTTGTTCACTAGGATTGCTCTTGGGGTAATGATTGCCATCATTGTATCATTATCTTTGTTAAGCACATCATCGGAAGGGTGGAAAGTGAGTGGAAATCTGGACTCTGGATCTTCATAAGGCATCCAGGCTCGTTGATCTTTGGAAAGGCCGTCATACAACATTTGAAAGAATCGGCCGATCTGGTTCTCATTTGAACCGATACCAGGGAGAACTATGATGGCTTCGCTATAATTAAGGGGCGAGCATGTTGTTGATTCATCCTCGCCTAATTCATAGTCTTCAGCGATGTCTCGTGGGAACTGCTGTGCGATGAAATCCCATCGGAGACGCTTATGCATATGGGTGTTAAGCCACATATTAATAAACCACCAAAGACCTCCCAAGTTGCCGATGGGTTCACCTAGCAGGAGTTTCTCGGCTACTTGGTGGAGAAGGTGATAGACAGAACCCAGCAAATATCGGCCAAGGGGGAATCAGTTGCCATTGGCTAGTCGCTCTGCTGTCGATAAGTAGACACAGGTTGGCCCTACCGATCGGCCACAGAAGATAAACTTATCTAACCACATATTCAGAAAGATGGCATGCTCTCTCTGACCGACTGATCCAGTTTGCCGATGTTTCTGGACATATCCTAAGCAGCCGCCGATGTTACGGGTTTCTACTTTGTACTCAATTTTGTGGTTGAATATACCACCGTCGTCGGCATGGGTGATATCTTAGCCGGTAAGCATAACAACATCAGCAAGTGTAGGGGAAGCTGGGCTGTGACCAAAGATGAAGGCATTAAAGGTGTCTGACCAAAAGTATGAAGCAGCTATCAACATTGATTTGTTCTTTTCCATATCGGCAATGCAAAGCCTGATACATTGGTCTAGTTTGCGTCCACCCCAGTATACTTCATTCGTTTTACTGACCCTCAGGAATCAATCTTTCCATCCCTTGGTGGGTTTTGGCTAGGATTAGAAAGTGTCCTTCCATAGATCTAAAGAGAAATTCTCAACTCTAAAGGGAAACCTATTGGTTTCTGCGTTGATCAGATCGGTAGGGTCTGGATTACCCATTGGACCGAGACATTGGAGGTGGGGTTGTTTAGTGGGAATAACAATTTTCTCACTCAGATCCTGGAGTTTGGAGATCAAAAGAACAGAAAAAATGGGGAGAAAATGCTAAGTAAATAAATTTGGAAAAGGTAAAGATTGCAATAAAAGAAAGAGAGGATGGGAATGGATTAACTTTAGGAACAACGAAGTTGGCGGCCATTTCTTCATAAAGAGAAGAAAGAGCCGAAGTTTTGAAGGTTCTAGGAGGACCTTGCTGTAGGAGAGCTTTTTCACTGTTGAAGATCTTGAGCTCTTTGTCAATACCGCCGCCGGGGAGACGAACTTGAGAATGAGGAATGACGAGGTAGAGGATGAGTACTGGTGAAGGAAGTATTTATAGGTTGGAATGAGCAAGCGTATTCTTGACTTATCTCTTTGCCGTATCCATGAAATTCGAGGTTGTTCAGATGGATATGGTAACTGTTCGCACGATAATAAAGGGATTGTACAGGTGATTTGACAGCAAGTAATCATGATTTTAGAAGATATTCCACTATACACAATCTTTTGGTCGGTCCATCGGCAGTCGACCCTAACAGAACAGTTGCCGATGAGCGTCTTTATATGAGATTCGGTTCAGGTGGTTGAGAGATTCGAGGTATTTACTAGAGATCAGAACTAGGGTTGTTTGGATTTGGTAATTAATTGTTACCAGAAGGAAATAATTGTGGAAAGGCCATCGTTATCAGGAGGGAATTTCAGAGCATTAATGATTTCATACTCAAAAATTGGGGGCATGTGTTGACACCGTTTTTGGACATGAATCGGGATAGACAGTGAAGCTTGATTTGGTAGTCAAAGAAGTAATGAGTCTGGACGATAAGGGGATTGCCGATAGCCAATGATGCCGATGACAGGACAACAGGGGGAAGATGTTGCTAAGTCTGGTGGAAGTTGCCGATCATTGCCGATTGCTAATGATTGCTGATGCCGATGAGGAAAGGTATGGGAGTTGTTAAAAGAGATACAGGGCATGTGCCGATGACGATGAAGGAAGGTGTGGGGTCGCTAGGAAGACAGCAGTGATATGCCGATCACCAGGATAGATAGGTTGTTATTTTCCATATTGATTAAGGTTTATTTTACGTACGAGTCCTGTTTTGGTCTAGAATTAAATCCTAGTCGTATACGGTTGTAACTCTTTATGACAGAGTATAAATATAGGCCTAGTAGCAATGTAAGAAGGACAATCAATCAATATCATACACAAGTTTTACATCTACTGTAACATCTACTTTTCGACGACTTCGTCAACTCGCATGTTTTCTTTTGTTTATGAGTTCTTAAGGATTCATCGAGCAATACTCGGCAAATTCTCGAGTTCCACGTGAATACCTCTTGGCCGTGGCATCCAGGCGCATCGCTGTTGTCGGGACCAAAGTATTCGAGTTATCACCTTTGTCAATTGTTAGGCCAAATCGGCGGCACGCCTCATTGTTTGAATTGGGTATTAGCCCTTTGTGTTTGCATATCTATTTTTGCATCAACAGGAATATGCAATAAACATTAAAAGATGACTTTTTAGAAACTTTGGTCAAGAGGGCTAGAGCATTAGGCTATCTTATGGTGCTCTAGTTTCTCTCCATAAGGACTCATCTGTAACGTGTCATCCGGGACTTACAGTACAACTGTGAGGGCTACATGGCTCTCAAGTATGAGGACCTTTTCTAGCTTGTTAGAGGTTACCCGTGTGGAGCAAATGGGGGATAGCAGACCGTGGATTCCCTGCATGGTAGAATCACATGGACTGACTAATGAAACCAAGTGGCCCTAACTTGTTAGATGAACCTTTGAAAGGCTTCATAGTGAACCCTACCAGTCTTCCTTGGCAGGGGGCTAAGAGGTCGACAAGCCTCGGGCGAAAGGGTAAATCATGACTCACAGTGTGGGGGTATAAACCCCTATACCCTTACGGCTAGAGTTGGGTCAAGAGATTTGGCCCATTACGAGATAGCTCAAGGCTTGATCCAACTACTCGGAGTTTCACGCAAGGAAACGAGATGTGGAGATCAAGTAGGATTCTAGTCGGTTAGAATAGGAATTTATATCGTATTATCTATGGCAATTGTAACCGACTAGGATTTCTTTCTAGATTTGTAACCCTCTGGACTATATAAGGAGAGGCAAGGGACCCCCTTAGGAAAACTCAATTCAACTCATCTCAGATCAATAGAATCAGACGTAGGACGTAGGTGTTACCCCCTTAGGACATCTCAAATCTTTGTCTATGTCTTGCGTCACCATCGAGTTCGTAGCTTGCGCACCTATCTGCCGATAAACTACTACCGTGGGTATACCCGAAGGTAGACTGCTGACTAGCTTTCGTCGACAGTGGCGCGCTAGGTAGGGTGTGTGTGTGCAGCTCTCCAGACGAACAAGATGGTCGTCATCCCTACTTCTGCTGCCGTGGCTGAAGGCCTCACGTTCACCGTCGGCCAGATCCCCTGGACAACTCGCGCTGGTGGCCTCATGACCATGGCTTTGGAAGAGAACCAGATCCAACCCGAAGCGGTGGAGGTGGTGGTTCCGACCACATCGACTATGACCCCCTTTGCCCCGACGATGTTGTTGACCACGCCTACATCTCGCCCTCCACTTCCCTGCTACAAGAGGAAACGAATCAACGACTCCGACCTGCTCGAGGCCAGTGATCGTGCCAACCATAGGCTCTCCGAGGTTTCTGATCTAGTGAATTCAATCTCAGACTAGATCACCAAGATAGCACCACTCGACGGTCACGATTCTGCTCGGCCAACTTGTGTATGTTCACACGAACAGCTCGGAACGTCTTTGGCGATCACGTCCACCCCTGAAGGAAGGATCGTTCGTTTCAAGGCAACCCCTCCGGGCGGGTGCCTTCCTCATGGCCTGAGTAACGTGGCCAACCAGGTTTCAAGTTAAACTCAATGGCTATTCAAGACGATAGATCTATCACCGAGACAGCCCGTGCGACCGGCATATCACTTTGTCAACATGGTCTCCGTCCGTACTCTGCCAGAGGACAATACTGCCAGTACAAATTCAAGCATGAGCTCTGTTCCCACTGAGGTCTTACACCCCGAGGACGAAAGCTATGACTTGGATCTTCCACCATACCCCCCGGGTTTCCCCCGCTTCCCGGTATTTCCCCCTCGCCGAGGAGATCTGGTCCTCAATGTCAGCAATGACGAGCTAGTCCTCAATAGAGAAACAGATGATCAAAGGCAGCAGCACAATCAGCATAATGCCGATCGTACCCAGCGTCGGGCAGAAGAACAGCAACGACAGCTGGTGCCAAACAATCTTGATGATGCTTCCGACATGGTGGGAGACTAGCCAGTCTTCAAGACCCCGAGCGCTAATATAGCTGTCGCCATGGCGAATCTCGATCGACTCCTAGACACGCCAGAATGCCAGGGTCTCTGGACCAATATACGGGCACACCTGATCGCGGCCATGGGATAGACGACAGATCTTCTTAGAAGGACGCAAGCCATCTCCTACACGGAAGTCACTTCTGACTAGACCCACCAAAGTCGGGCCTCGCCATGGCCTAGCACACATCGCCGCAGTCGCTCGCCAGACAACGGTCGTGGTAGGGTAGCTTGTCGTGATGACCGTGGTCGGGACACTGGGCGCAACCGTGGGCCAAGGCATGGCCATGACTAGGAGGTAGATCTGGGAAGAAACCGCAATCTCCAACAGAACCTCTCCCACAAAGACGCACGTGAACGCATCAATAGACGTATCAATGATAAAGTTGCACCCGAAAACGTGCGCTGCATCGAGTACGATGTTGCACAGGTCTGACAGGTCGTCTGGTTGCAAAATTTTAACCTTGATTATCTTAAAAAGTATGACAGCAAAGAAAACCCCAAAAATTGGATCACTCACTATGAGATCGTAGTCCCATCAGCAACTGGGGATGAACACGTAATGGCAAATTATTTCTCGATCGTGCTCGACTAGGCAGGTCACCAGTGGCTCCTCGGCTTGCCCAAAAATTCATTCGATTCATGGGAAGAACTATGGCAAGAGTTCATCGACAACTTCATCTCTAACTGTGAGCAAGCAAGAAACAAATACGGTCTCGAGAGGATCTAGGACCACAAGAATGAACCACTACGTGATTACATCTGACATTTCTCGAATATGCATCTCAAGATCCCGAAGATTTCTCACGACGAAGCAATTTCTGCCTTCATCAAAGGTCTTCATTTTCATGAAGCCCTGCGGAGTAAGCTACTACGCAAGAGGCCAAACATGGATGCTGAGCTCCTCGCCATGGTCAAAAACTACGTCGATGCCGACGACGCAGAGAAACACATCAGAGAAGATGTTAGAGGAATCCAACAAAACGAGCAGCCTCCTCGATGGGACGACACCTGAGACAACCACAGACGTTTCGACATCCCCAGCCTTTGACGCACCGACAACCGAGACCACCGAGAAGGGTGGGTCAAGTGCCGCGACTGTCGTGATGATTTTAGAGGTAAACGACCTCGCGACAATGACCACGAAGTCAACACAGTCAAGCTGTTTACTACAATAAAACTTTGAAGGGGCTATGCCAACTTCATCCCAAGTCTAACCACACAATGGAGAAGTGTCGTGTCCTCAAAAGCATCTACACACAGTAGGCTATTCAAGGTGACACCACTAAAACAGCGGGGAAGCTCGACAAGCACAACCAGGAGGACAAGGACGAAGACCAGGATAGAGATCCATGCCACCAATATGTCAATCGAACCGACGTTGTCCACTCCATCTTCAGAAGGAAAGTCTCAATGGAATCCAAGAGGGAGAGGAAACTCCTCAAGAGAGCCTACTGAACGTGGACAACATCGATAGCCTAGTCGCCGACCCAAAGTTTCCTCCATGGTCACCGAGAGATATCCTTCAGCAGACAGGACCAATGGGTCGCTATTCCTAAGCCAGGATGTTTTCCCCTGATCTTGGACCCGTGCATTAACAGCGTTAGATTTGAACACGTGCTCATAGACGGCGGCAGCTCCATCGACATCCTATTCCGCAACAGTCTGCCTGCCCTCAAACTAACCCAAGCATAGCTGAAGCCGTATGAAGCCCAATTCTGGGGTGTCCTACCAGGTCAAAGTTCAATCCCTGTAGGCTAGATAATGTTGCTCGTGCAGTTCAGAACTCTAGACCACTTTCGCATAGAGTTTGTGAACTTTGTGGTCGCCGACTTCAAAGGAACATACCATGCCATTCTGGGCCGTCCTTCACTCACCAAGTTTATGACAGTTCCACACTATTCAAATTTGTTCCTTAAGATGCCAACCGAGAAGGGAGTCCTAACCATCAGGGGCAACATCTACACAGCGTACACTTGTGAGGAGGAAAGCTTCAAGGTCATCGAAGCCATCGACCTCTCAATTTGGATGGCAGAAACCGTGTCCCAAGCAGCTCAAACCCCATCCATCTCCTCGAAGTACCCAAACAACAAACCTCAAGGAAGAATGTCAAGTCTAGAGAACACAAGGAAGTCTGACTGGTTGACGATGATCCCGAGAAGACGGCTCTCATCATAGCCAACCTGGACCCTAAATAGGAAGATGAGCTCGTCAGGTTTGTGAGGGACAACGTAAGCATTTTCACATGGAAACCCGCAGACATGCCCGGTGTCCCCTGAATACTAATTGAGCACTCCTTAAATGTCTCGAAGACTGCAAGACCAGTCAAGTCGAAACTACGACGTTTCGCTCATGACAAAAAGGAGGCCATTAGGATGGAAGTTACATGGCTTTTAGCAGTCAGGTTTATTAAAGAAGTGTATCATCCCGATTGGCTAGCCAATCTGGTTCTTGTAAGAAAAAAGAATAATGAATGGAGAATGTGCGTTGATTGCACCAATCTTGATAAGCACTATCCTAGGGACCCATTTGGTCTCCCTCGCATAGACGAGGTGGTCGATTCGGTGATCGGATGCGAATTACTCTCTTTTCTCGACTACTACTCTGGTTATCACCAAATCTCTTTAAAGGAAGACAATCAGATTAAAACTTCCTTTATTACTCCCTTTGGGGCATATTGCTACACGACCATGTCCTTTGGACTAAAAAACACTGGAGCTACGTATCAACATGCCATTCAACAATGTCTCCATGACGAAATACGCGATGACCTGGTCAAATCCTATGTCGATGATGTTGTCATGAAAACCAGAGACGCCAGCACTCTGATCGACAACCTCAAACAAACCTTCAAAGTGCTAAACAAGTATAAATGGAAGCTTAACCCCAAAAAATGCATCTTTGGGGTCCCCTCTGGCATACTGCTCGACAATGTCCTCAGTCACAACAGCATAAGCCCAAATCCATCTAAAGTCAGGGCATTTCTCGACATACGACCAAAAAAAACATTAAAGACATACAGAAACTCACAGGATGCATGGCTGCTCTTAGCCGGTTCATAGATCGACTAGGAGAGAAAGGGCTCCCCTTCTTCAAGCTGCTCAAAGCATCTAAAATATTTGCCAGGACAGAAGAAGCCGACGAGGCATTCACGCAACTCAAGGCTTTCCTCACATTTCCCACATTCCTTACCGCGCCTCAACCTAACGAGGTCCTACTCCTCTACATCGCGGCAACCGATCGAGTTGTCTCAACGGTGCTCGTAGTACAATGAGAAGAACCAGGCCATGTTTACAAGGTTTAGCGACCTATGTACTTCATAAGCAAAGTCTTAGACAAATCCAAGACTAGGTATCCCTAGATACAGAAGTTGATTTATGCTATCCTAATCACTTCCAGGAAATTAAAACATTATTTTGTCGCCCAGCACATCATGGTAACCACAAGCTTTCCGTTGGGGGACATCCTGCGCAACAAGGACGCCAACAGAAGAACTGTAAAATGGGCTATGGAGTTGTGTCCTTTCTCGATGGATTTCTAGAGTCGCACAACCGTCAAATCACAGGCTCTAGCAGATTTCATTGCATAATGGACCGACCTCAACGCACCTCCAGCATTGGATATCACTAACAACTGGCGAATGTTTTTTGACGGGTCGTTAGATATCAATAGTGCTGGAGTAGGAATCTTCTTCATCTCACCCAACAAGGACAAACTCTGTTACGTCCTTAGGATCCTTTTCCCTACATCCAACAACGTGGCCGAGTATGAAGCGTGCTTACATGGCATATAGCAAGCCGTGGAGTTAGGAGTCAAGCACCTCTACGTCCACGGCGACTCCGCACTGGTCATCAATTAGCTTAATAAGGAGTGGGACACCACTTACAAAAAAATGGATTTGTATTGAAAGGGGATTCGCAAATGGGAAGCGAATTTTTACGGAATCAAGTACATACACGTGGTCCGGGACAAGAATCAAGCAGCACATGCGCTGTCAAAGATTGAATCATCCTAGGCCCAGATATCGCAAGGCGTTTTCGTACAGGACCTTGACAAGCCGAGCATCAGGAGTGACCTAGTTGAGAAGGAAAACAGCGAGGCACCGTTTGTCCATAATGTCCAGAACGCCCCGCCAACAACCAACAGCGCTCATTGGCACACGCCCTTCATTAAATACCTCACAGACGATACTGGTCTCCAAGACAAGACAGAGAATGAACGCCTTATCCGTGATCTAGAAATTCCCTTCTAGTCGATGGTCGGCTTATGTGCAAGAACGCCAATACAGAAATCTTGCTGAAATGCATCACCCAGGACGATGGTGTCAAACTCTTAGAGATATACATGCTAGGTCCTGTGGTAACCATATGGCCTCTCGGACACTGGTCAGAAAGGCTTTCCGAGCAGTTTTTATTGGCCATCCGCAGTGGCCAACACCGAGAAGCTGGTTCGACATTTTGAGGGCTGCCAATTCTTCGCCAAGAGGACTCACATCCCAGCCCACAAAATCCAGACAATACCGGCATCATGGCCGTTCGCTTGCTGGGGCCTAGATATGACCGGGCCATTCAAGCCTGCTCCTTGTAATTTCAAGTTTGTGTTTGTACTAGTCGACAAGTTCTCTAAGTGGATCGAGTACATGCCGTTGGTGAAAGCAACTTCAGAAAAGGCTGTAGAATTCCTAAATCAGATCATACATCGTTGTGGGATTCCTAACAACATAATCAGTGATTTGGGTACTCAGTTCACTAGCACTGCATTTTGGGACTTCTGCGATAACAGAAGCATAGCTATAAAGTACGTGTCGGTAGCTCATCCCTGAGCCAATGGACAAGTCGAGTGAGCTAACGGCATGATCATAGATGCTTTAAAAAAGAGGTTGTACCAAGAAAACGACAAAGCTGTGGGAAGATGGATGAAAACTGCCAGCCATGGTCTGGGGCCTTCGAACACAACCTAATCAGAACACAGGCATATCCCCTTACTTCATGGTATACAGGGCCGAGGCGGTCCTCCCCATCGACATAAAGTTTGGATCTCCAAGAGTCAAGAGTTTTGATCAGTTTTTAGCAGACAATAACAGGGAAGTTGAAATCAATTGCACAGAGGAAAAACGGCTGGATTCCTGCGTCCGCACAGCCAAGTACCTTGAAGTCTTACGACGATACTACAATAGGAACGTCAAGGAGCACTTTTTTGTGGTCGGCGATTTGGTACTGATGTGGAAGACAAGTCAAGAAGGGATGCACAAACTATCCACACCCTGGGAAGGACCATTCGTGGTCGTGGAAGTCACGCGTCCCACTTCCTACAGACTGGCGTATCCAAATAGAACAAGTCTGCCTAACTCTTGGCACATAGACAAACAACGACGTTTTTACCCTTAGACCAGTACACCTCGTATGTATCTTTTTCCTTATGATTATGACAAGTGTTGGTTTTTTGTTCCATACTTTTTATATGCAGAATATTCGACAAGTATGATCTTTTCTGTTCTCGACACACAAGCTTAAGTAATGAAATCAAGTAGGGTACTCGGCAACCCTCACTCAGTGATACATCACTCTTACGAGTCATTCACAGCACTTAACCATGGTTTACAAATTTCTGCTTTATTACAAACTTTCCCAGCAAAGTTTAGAATAAAATCCCCTCTGGACGGTCCAAGTCTACACCTATAGACTAAGCTAGTGGTCACTACTCGGGCTGCGCGCCAGCATGCATCTCTGGTGCCGTTGAGGAGGCCAGGGCCACTGTTGCTTGGCTGGTCGAGACCACAGGCGCCGATCGTCCATCTGCCGCAGCGGACGACTTTGACCGCTCCCTAGTTGACCTATCTGAACCCGGTTGGCTGGGCGGAGTAGACATCCTGCAGAGGTTAACATCGCCGATTACAGTAGCCGACAGGTCTAGAAGACTGATTCAAAGGTCATCTGCCTCCTTCGGACCAACCTCCTTGTGGTACCCTCCCTCCAAGCGGGACAGGTCGATAAGGGGGTAGTGGGCACGTACTGTTGACACTTGCTAACACCACTTGAATACTAAGTTATCATCCCCAGCATGGCACTAGAGTGTACTATGGTATTTATACGCACACCGATAAATCCGCAAGTGCACAGATACCGTTGTAGCTTTTACCCGGTTAAAGGTTTTATCGTATCCATAGGGAAACGGGAGAACCAACTACACTCTAACTTAACCAAGACAGACATGTGGGTGTAAATAGGAAATGTGATAGAATAGAATAAGAACAATATTAAAAGTAAAATGATAATTGGGGAATATAGAATAGAGCAATCTAATGTATGGGCGATAATAGGAAAATTGAGAGGATAACTAGGGTTTCTCTACTTCAAATGGGTATGTCTATCTGTGGCGTACCATAAGTATAAAACAACACAGAGGATGCTTATACCTAAGGTCGAGGACTCCTACCAGTCCTGCTAACGGGAGGTGGACTACAGAGGACCACGTATCTGTCACCTACGCGGCCTACCACACGATCCGGCTAACAGGGGATATCCACAAGTAATCTAGGCCTAAGCACCACGCTTACACCTATACTACAACTCTCACCTATAGCGTCCTATAGATTAAATTACTCAAAAGAGTTGTGAACCACAACATACATGGATAGTAATTGCATAATGAAATAAGAAGTAGATTACCAGAGTCATCCCATGAGCAAGCTTGATTAGAGCTTGATCATGGCGAAGTACAACCGGAGGAAGAACCGATAGGCCGATCTCTCCTCCAATCCTCCCTCGCTCTCCATCTCGCTACTATCTAGATCTACTCAGGTTTAGAGATGAGAGGAGAGCTCTCATCTCCAAACCTTAGCTTTTGCTCTATCTATGAATAATGAATAGGGGATGCAGAGGTTGCCTCCTCTAGGGGCCAGGGGGCCTGCTTATATAGCCCCTACAAACGAATGTGCACCGTCAGACTAAACCAACCTTAATCGCATGGTTTTTCCTTAATCCTTTAGGTCGGTGGAGCATAATCCGCGAGGCGGAGCCTGATTGGCTACCAGAGTAGGGCGGGCGTCCTATCTCCGGGCCCGCTCGGCCTCCCGTTCGTTCCCGTGGCTTCTAGAGTCTTCTAGATGATAGAAAATTGCCGCACACGTTAATATCTCTATATAAAACCGACGTGTGGGCCTTTCCTCCATATTTCCCGATAACTCCCTATAGAAATAGACAAACACCAAAACTCGTGAATTCTGTAAGATAAAACCCTAAGTACGGGTGTTGGTTGCATTTGGATCCTTTCCTTTATTTATTTGATGATTAAATTTGATACTTAAGGACTGTCAACAAACTCCCACAAGCTTACCTCTTGCTCGTCCCTGAGCAAGGATAGACTTAGTGATGGATCAAAAATTACTGCAATGCCTTAGAATGTTGACGGTACACATGCTTTCAAATAGGGTCTTATCTCTGAGTTAGAGTATACTGTTAAGACTTAAAACATACTCATTTTACCTTTCACCATGGGGCTTGCAACCGTCACTTATGTCTTGAGCAGTTAAAAGATAGAACGGTCTAGTCAAGCGCCATGTCTCTTATTCTTGATCAGCTATAGCTCTAGAGTTTTTGCAGATTTTCAAATAAAACTCAAAGATTCCTTTGTATGACTCTCTCAAATCTCCCTTTTGTGGTATTTCTAGATCCTTACCAAGGTAGTGATGGTATATGCCTTCTCTCAAAGTATGTAGTATTTGTGGAATAAGGCGTAATGACATTGCCTTCTCTCTCACCCTATTCAAATAAGGCTTGATATCTGGAGCTCATAGGTGGGAGATAAAAACATACATACTTACAAGACATTTATTGCATAGTCAAACCATGGATCTAGAGAAACAAGTCAATAAGTCAAATCAAGATGTGCATGTGTGGCGAGTGAATGGTGTATGGTGATGATGGTGATAAC
>Ga0182004_10000749_pt1 | contig 21404 bp, 20 predicted proteins | sample Sormic07211540_1_FD_120479 | JGI IMG/M metagenome (GOLD analysis project Ga0182004, IMG submission 120479) | Endophyte microbial communities from Sorghum bicolor roots, Mead, Nebraska, USA - 072115-40_1 MetaG | ecosystem: Host-associated > Plants > Roots > Unclassified | place: USA: Nebraska...
GATAAAAAGCTTGTCCGTGTCTTGCGTCACCATCGAGTTCGTAGCTTGCGCACCGTCTACCGATAAACTACTACCGTGGGTATACCCCAAGGTAGACTGCCGACCAGCTTTCGTCGACAGTAATAAATGTTATAATATAAACGGTTTAATACCGGATTGATTATTGACCCTGTGTTAACTTAATTTAAATAGGTAGCTTGTAATAGCTCCTATAGAGAAGTTAAGGAAGGGAAAAAGGGTGCCACGTGTGCGCCCCCCCACCGCCGCCGAGCCGAGCCGCGCCATGGCGTGGCGAGGCAAGCGAGCATGTCGTGTTGGGATGAGACGTGACGTGACACGCGCATGTACATACGTTTTGCCTGGTGGAAAAGGAAAGAGAGGAGAAATGGGATCTGACCATTGTCTGGTTAAAGGCAATTGATGGTCATTGAATGAAATTTAATCAGACGTTTCCTTTCTGTCCTATATCTTCCATCCCTGCATCCCCTTTCCCTACGCGCACAACACAACCAGTCCAGTCCCTGTCGAGTTGCTCTCCCCCATCCCCGTCCCGAACCTTTGTACGCACGAAGATCGAGATAGCAGGCCTCTGGAACCCGACGCCTCGCATCGAGACACCTGCTCGGGTGTGCGGGCAATCAGGTTTTCATAGACTTCTAAGCTTTGCTACAGTGTGAGTACCGACGCGTTCGACGCACTATTTCTCTCTAGCTATGCACGCAAAACATTGGTCGGACACTAACATCAGCGTCCGACGCTCAGCCCTTCAGCATCCGACGTAGCAGAAATGACTAGTTTCACTTCTAATTCAACACTTTTGTGAACCGAGACGACTTCAACCAATCTTAGGGACAAAGTAGAGCTACCTAGTGCTAAGTTTGACAAGTGTGCACCACACCTAAACATTAGACTCACCTAGGTCAAGCAACCCACTTGCACCCCTTTATAGTACGACCAAAGGAAAAAAACAAAGTCCTAACGACTAATCCGAATGTCACTCAACTCCTTTTGATGTTCGGAACTAACTGTCCTTAACCTTGTCATCCATCCTTTGAAAACTGAAATGATTTCCATCGATAGGGGGTATGAAAACCATATTGCCCAAGATTTCCATTACTATGACCTAACTCACTAATGTTTATGCAAAACACACGTTAGTCATAGTAATTAAAGGTTGCCATCAATCATCAAAACCCATTCTAGGGGCCTAGATGCTTTTAGTAGGCTATGTGGTTTAAGAGTTATGTTTTTAGTATGGCTATTGTAGTTCTAACAATTTTCTAGATAATAATAGATTGATTTGGTTTTTTACCATGTTAGATGTCAAGTTTTCCAAGTGAATAACTAAGTTGTATAGTTTTTAATAAACTTTCTAACGCCATACGACATATTGTTTTATGTTCAATAGAACTCTAGTTATGTTTGTTTTAATGGATTGGTGTTGTTTTATCATCTGAAAAGTTCAGTTAATTTGTGACCTTGTTTTAGGTACCTTAGAGTCTTCATCAAACTCCAAATTATATTTTATAACATAATAGTTGTAGATCGTGATGTTTTGTATCATCTAGTAAAGTTAACTAATTTTTGTACAAGTGATTTAAGTAGATATCAACATTTTATCAATGAATATTCAAACTCAAAACAAGCTCCATTATCTGAATCCAGTTAAAGATTAAATCTGCTTACATTCAGAAGTTAATTTATTTACTATCATTTGCTATTATATATTTAAAGATATAGAAAAGACAAGCAACATTGATGCTGATATCAAACGTGGTGCTTCTTGTTTTGGTTTGCATGATGGGTTAGGGTAAAGTAAGGCTTTTCATACCATCCATTTTAAGTTCATGTGAATGTATGAATTTAGTTTTTGTTGTTGGTAAATAGGTGGTATTACTTAGGGGTGGTTTGCTACTTCGACCACCATGACCTTCTTCCTCATGCCTTGGAGACGCGCATGGCAGAGGCACATGTGGTGGTGGTCGGCCCTGCCCCGCCCATGGTGGCACACTCACTCCCACGTAGCCAGTTGAAAGCCTAAGTTTGGTTTTGGTAATTAATGACACCAAATTGCTAATGTCTTGTGTTCAAGTGATTTAAGTTAGGCATAGCAACACATGTGATGAAGGTGCAAGGTGGTATAAAAAGGTGGCCACATGATTACAAAGAGATGAAGCATGGAGGAGATCATGATGATGCACAAGGAGTTAAGGGATCAAGGCAAAGGTATAAACATAGGGTTTTGCTTTTGCCGGTCTAAGTTGAGTAGAGAAGTGATTGACTGGATTTAGGATAGATAGCCGACTATCAAGAGGAGAAATCACGGTCATCTCTCGAATCAAGTGCTACTAGGTTCATATCTTGAGTATATGCATTAGGATCTAGTCTTGTGCTAACCTATCTCCTTTGGGAAAATGTTTGTGAAATGCTAACACACATGCACAAAGGTGGTAGTCACTTGGTGGTGTTAGCATATTTGCAAAGGAGGTAGAGTTCCTAGGGTAGTGAGGGGTTTGGGATTTGGCGCTTTTGAGAAAATGAAACGCATATTTTCTATTGCACCGGTGGAAAGTTTGGAGAAGTCGCGGGAGAGAAACAGTCACCAGACGCTGGTGTTGGCAACATTAGACGCTGCACCGGACGCGCTTTGTGCGTTCGATGAGTGGTACTTGCTAGGGTGTACACACCGGACCCATGCACAGTAACATGAGCGAGTCCGGTGATGTGCGTCTGGTGGTTCACTGCAGAAGCGCTCGTGGCATCGGACGCAGGAGAGCGTCCGATAGCCCGCGTACGATGACCTGGCGTCAAAAACACCCTCTCTGCATATGGGTCCAGTGTGTACCAGACACGTCCAGTGGGTACTTAACCGTGTCCGGTAGTTTGAAAATGACCGTTAGATATCAACGTGTGAGATTTAGAAGGTTGACACATGGCTGTCTTCAGAGCATCGGACGCAGGGTTCGAGCGTCCGGTGGCCCCGACTTTTGTCCAGTGAAAGAGCCAATGACTCTATTTGTTTGAGGAACTTATAAATAGTTGTTGGCCGGCCTTAGAGGGTTTGCTCTTGCACTTTAGCATACTTGAGACATACTTTGAGCTAGAGAACACTCCCTCCACTCATCTCCTTGCTTGATTGCTATTCCTAGTGAGATTGAGTGAGATTCAAGTGCATTGCTTAGTGAGTTGCATCTAGTGGCACTTGATCCTTGAGTTTGTTGCGGATTTCTTATTACTCTTGGGTGTTTCCCGACACCCTAGACAACGTGGAGCAGTGGAGGTTTCGAGCTCATGATTGGAGTTTATTTTGAGCCTCACCAAGTGATTTGTGAGGGGTTCTTGAGCCTTTCCAGCGGGAGGTCACAATTGGCTACTCTAGTGGATTGCTCGTGGCTTAGAGGATCCCTATCTTGTGAGTGGATGTGCGGCATCTACTGAGGGTTTGGCTTTAAATTGCCAATTAGCTCGTGATCCATCAAGTGGGTGTATCGCTACAACGAGGACTAGCTTATCGGGAAGCAAGTGAACCTCCATAAAAAATCATGTGTCATCTTGTACCGAGGATTCTCTCTTGTGATTGTGTTTGTGATTGATTGGATATATCTCTTCTCTACAACGTTGGTATAACAATTACTCTCCACTCTTTTACTTACTTGCTTACCTTGCTAGTTGTTTAGCTTGTGTAGCTTAGTTCTTGTTTAGAGTAGAGTCGTTGTGTAGCCTTCACTTGTTGTTGTGGTTTAGTGTTTAGCCTTGTACTAATTTGTATAGGCGGCTTGCATAGCTTAGTTGAGCTAGTGCTAGAATTGCTTCGCCATTTGTCTTACTAACTCACTTGCTTCGTGAAGTTTGTAGAAAATTTAAATAGGCTATTCACCCCTCCTCTAGCCATTTGGACCTTTCACCAATCTTGCCATGCCGGTGGCGTCTCACAGGAGGCCAAAACTTGGGAAGAGGCAATTTAGAGGGAGAAAGAGGGAGAAGTAAGGACTATGAACCCAAGTTACACGAAAAGGCTGTGAAATGGCTTATGCCACCTCCAGCGGCCTCATCTTCTCTCACCTACATTCTCTCTCCTACATATACTGATATCAACATCACCTAAAGGTCTGTTGCTAGTACTCTAAGGCTAGTTTGCAAATGTGGTTACTCATAGCTCTTGAAGGTTGCCAGCTTCTAGAGTGTTTGGTAGTTGTGACTTTGTGGAAGCACCACGTGGAGATTGTGCGGTAGCTCTAGAGGAGGAACTGCAAAGTGCTCTTGTGGTTGTCCTCGCCGAAGGAAGGCGAAGAACAACTCTATAGTGCAGTTCCTTATGATCACGACAGTTCATATACAAGCACTCATGTCAAAAGCCTACCTTGGGGGTAGTTTAGCTTGTTTTGAGGAGTGTTTATCGTGGGACTCACCTAAAATGGAGTAGATGGTTGGCAAGTCACGAAACCACAAGAAAAATATCGTGTGTCTTCTTCCATTGTGGGTTGATCCTTTGAGCTCTTTACTTTGAAGCATTTACAATCATAGAGATACCATATGCTTGCATGTCACCCTAGGATGCAAACCTTGACATAGAATTAGTTTTGTGAGCTAAGCTATAAAGGGGGTGAAGTCGTAGTTGGCCATTAGTTTAATTTCCACATCTTGATTTGCTAGGAACCACCGTTATTTTTAAAAAAAGCGACTATTCACTCTCTCTAGTCGGTCTCCTTGATCCTTTAAATGGTGAAGGCGGACATGCGAGCCAAGGAGCATTGAGAGCTCCTAGCAATGGTAGTGACACTAGGACATGATGGCTACCATGTCGAGGTCTTCTTGTTTGGGATGGCGACGACGGCTCGGTAGCTTGGGCTTAGCGGTGAGCCGAAGACAACGACTATCGATTATGAGTGCGCAAGAGAAATGTAGGGCCGCAAAAGTCCTTTTATTAAATTAGATCTAAACCTTAGTCCATAATCCAAAACATCTTTATCATGATCTTATTAAATTAGTAACTAAAATTTAGTCATTAACTTTAGTCAACTAAACTCCAGATTATGGGATCCAAACAGATCATTATAGACATCATGGCATTTAATAATTCTTCACACCTATAGTAGCACCCTAAAATTTCACATAGTATTATTCAGGTATTGTTCTCGTATATAAGACAAAGTCAAAACCAAAGAGTATCTTTTGCATAATGATAGATCGTGCCACGGAAATTATCCGTTGGATGCTAATTGATTTGGAATCTATTTAGGATTACTCTGCCTCTTAGGCACACGACAACGAGAGCTGACGTGGACGAAACTCGTGGCGGAAGATTTCCGTGGCATGGTAGGAAAAGTGCAACAATATTTTTAGCCTTTTGATATCTACACTAAAAATTAAATCCTTATTTTCCCAGAATACATGCTGGTGCAGTCCAGACACTTCCATTTACCATTTTTGAAGCTAAATTACGCGCATAAACAGTCAGTCTCCAGCTTCCATTTCCATATATAAACCGAAACGCCGCCCTCATCGTGCGCATGTCTCTCTGCCACGGTGGCCCCACCCACCACCGAACAAAGGCCCACCAACTATCTCGAATCTTAAAGCAAAACCGACGGCCCCCGCTGCCATCCCCAATTCGTTACCGGAAGAAGAGTGGAAAGCAAACAAGAGCGGAGCGGAGGCCGAACAATCACCAAACCCGAGCCCCGACCGCCCACCTCGCCGTCGCCGGCGATCAGCCGCCGCCGCCGCCGCACTAATCCCTGCCTTGTCCTTATCACAAACCCGCGGCACTGGAGCTCTGATGCTTCCCACCCCATGGCCTTCCACATTCCCCTCCCTCACCACTGGCTTCCTCCTCCTCCTTGCCCTCCTCGCCGTCGCATCGGGGGCCCCAGCCCCTAGCCTAGGAGGTTTCGATCGGGGGGAGCCCCCCGGCGCGGACGAATACTCGATCCTTACGTTCCACGACTACATGCCGCCCCCGCCCCCCGCGCTGCCGCCTCCGCCGGCGGCCCCGGCGGCGACCTGCGCCGGGGACCTCCACGGCGTGGGAGACCTTGACACCCAGTGCGTGGTCCGTGAGTCGGTGAGGCTGGGCGGCGGGGTGTTCATCAGCGGCAACGGCAGCCTCGTAATCCTCGACGGCGTCGCGGTCACCTGCGAGCGGCCCGGGTGCGTCGTCTCTGCCAACCTCTCCGGTGATCTCTTGCTCGGGAACAGGGCCCGCGTCGTGGCCGGGTGGGTCTCCCTTGCAGCGGCCAACATCACGCTCGGCGACGACGCAGCTATCGACACCACCGCGCTCGGCGGTGACCCGCCCGACCAGACCAGTGGCGTACCCACCGGGACGTATGGGGATGGCGGTGGACATGGCGGCCGTGGCGCCAGCTGCTTCGTTAAGAAGGGGCAGGCGCAGGAGGACTCATGGGGTGGTGATTCCTACGCTTGGTCTGCACTGAAGACTCCAAATAACTATGGGAGCAAAGGGGGATCCACTACCGTCGAGAAGGACTATGGTGGTGGGGGTGGCGGTGTCGTGTGGTTGTTTGCTGAAGAGATTGTGATGAATGGAACAGTTCTTGCTGATGGTGGAGACGGTGGCACCAAGGGTGGGGGTGGCTCTGGGGGGAGCATCTATCTGAAGGCTTCCACAATGTGAGTATATTGCATTGATTTCATGGCACATTTCTCACTTCTTATTACTTCCTACTAGTTCCTATTCCGTCCTGAGCTGTTAACTAGACATTGGAGCTAGTTGATTTGATGGAAGAATGAAATGTCATTGCAATGAAAAATGAAGAGAGCTATACTAGGTTCTGTCCTTTCTGGGCTCAATCAAGATTTCAAGCAGAGACAGTTTGTGTAAAGCTGTATAACATATCACTTGCAGTGTGGTCATTTAGTACAGATGCATACAGGAAATTTGCTTGAGTTTTTGGATGGTTAAGATTTGAAGTTTATGTTCTGCTTACAGTACTTCGTTTATAAACATAAGTAGCATATGGAATATCATGTTTTCATAGTGTAAATAAACAATCTCACATTGTCTTTTTCCTAGTGGCACACTTAGACGATTTTGTAATGCTAATATTTAATAAACTTGAGCCAGATTTAAACTCAACATGCACTCAAAACAATGGATGGCAATGGGTGCTATACAAGTAGTGCTAAATCAAGAGAGGACCACCATTTGTTTGTCATCATCAGATAAATAATAGCCACTGTACTCCCATAGGTTGAACTGTTTGGTCTGCTGAAGTTAGTTTCACCTTTGAGTAATTATTTGGCAATGTAACATGGTCGTGATTAAGTTGATATTAACCTGAAGTACTTTTTAGGAAATCAGAGGCAGCTTGACATGAATGAAACAATTGACACACTAGAGAACAGTGAGCTAGTCTGCTGATAACCTAATCTTCTAGTCTGCTGACAACCTACTAATCTTCTAGTACATTGTCTGATATAGCAACATTATTGCTTTTCTGGTTGAAATAGAAGGGGTAGAATGATAATTTGAGTCTGTTTATGATGGATAGAGAATTTAAAGTGTTGTTGCAATCCTTTTTTCGTTATTTCTCCACTTAACAAATTTGCAATTTGACATTTGAACTCATGTCCTTACATGGCCTCCTGAATGTTTCTACATTGTGATGTAGACTTCTTTTCTGGTTCTTATTATTAAAATGATATGCTGTTCACCTGTGTATCTTGACAAGGAATCTATTTTTGGTTAAATTTGTTGCCTAAACATTGTACATAATCCAGTCACTCCCTTTCTGATACCTTATTTGAACCAGGCGAGGAGGTGGCAAAGTAAGTGCTTGTGGAGGCAATGGTTTAGCTGGTGGAGGTGGAGGACGTGTTTCCATCGATGTTTTCAGTAGGCATGATGATGCACAAATTTTTGTTCATGGTAATTTACTTGGTTTTCTTTTGCATCAGTGACTGCATATTTTTCAAATGGGCTACCTGTGTTTAGTTCATTGTACAAGTTATTGACCCATTTATCTTGCTACTGCTCTCCTTAGCTCATACATTCTTACTTCTTGTGTATTATTCTATATACAAGGTCTATTAATTCATGAGATTATGCTCTAAGTATCTGTATTCGGGTATACCTATAGTAGATGGTTGATGAGTACAGGGTCTGTTCAAGCTTCTTGACCTAATAATTTGAGTGTTTAAATTTTTCCTTTTTTCTTGATCTACTATTACTGTTATTATGATTACCAATAATACCCTTTTACTTTTCTTATCCTCCTTTTTGGTGGCTCTTGTTGGGTTTCATCAGTAGCCAATCCCAAGTTTTTTGGGACTAACAGGCTCTGTTGTTGTTTGTGTACAGGAGGGAAGAGTTCAGGATGCTTGGACAATGCTGGAGCAGCTGGAACACTTTATGAAGCAGTACCTAAGAGTATTACTGTTAGCAACAATAACTTGAGCACACAAACTGATACAGTTTTTCTAGATCCCCCATATGAGCCACTGTGGACAAATGTTTTTATCAGAAATCGTGCCAAAGTTTCTCTTCCCTTGCGCTGGAGCCGTATTCAGGTTTGAGGCTGAAAACATTATCTTTATTGATAGTGTAGCCAAAATTTTGCTTCAAGCATTGCACTTGTTTTGTTTTCTGGAGAGGAACTCACAGAAAAGTCACTAAATGTTTTTTCAGGAAGGTCTTAGCTTTGTTTCTCTTTGTGTCTTCCTTACATAGATAGGTGGAGTGTTGTTATTCTGGGGCTTGTCTGTACTTTCTGTTAACATTTTAGGCCACAGCCATACATAGACCCCAGTCACAAATAACAAAAAATTGGCATGCTGGGCATGCACATTATCCACCCAAAACAAAACCCAACATTGTGTAAACCACATTACGTATGTATTCATACTTGTTTATCGGTTTGAGTATGTTCATATACTTATATTAAGATACTCTAGATCTTACCATGCGAAAATTTTTCAAAAGAACTCATATTTTTTAATATATTACTAAAATGCCACTACTGTAGTATATATAATAAGTATAACCACATACTCTATGTATGCATGCATACTTAACATACATACTACCTTAGATGGTTTAGTATGATCATATACTTTGTCTACATTTACTCCTAGTAGTAGTTACTCCCATGTGTATCTCTCTCTCTCTCTCTCTCTCTCTCTCTCTCTATATATATATATATATATATATATATATATATATATAATATAGTTACATACCATTTTAATTTGACAGATAAAAATACATATCAATATATTGTAGGTCGAACTTTTGATTGCAAGCTCTCCAAAGAGTCACTTTTTGTGGCTGGAGGGGCTAGGGAGTTAGTGCTGCATATACAATAGGTAGATAATGCACATTGTTATTGCAAGCTGGTTGTCCAGAGACCCAGGTTTGAGCCTTGCATCTTCTTAATTAAAAAATGGGGGTGCGGTTTGCTCCTTCCGTCGAGGGTTTTTTTTTTTTTTTTTTTTTTTTTTTTTTTTTTTTTTTTTTTTTTTGTTTTTTTTTTTTTTTTTTTTTTTTTTTTTTTGTTATTGCAAGCTGGTGTGCTTGCTTTTTTTTGGGATCCATAGAGTACTACCAGTTGTTTGTATGGTATAAAAGTCTGAAACTAAATCTGAATATATGTAAGGTCCAAAGGAGACCTTCTGAGGCATCAGTGCATTGTGGAGTCCTATGTCGAGATATCAATGTGAGGAGAGGTAGAGGAAGACCGAAGCTGACATGGGGGGAGGCAATAAAAAGAGATTTAAAGGGTTGGAATATACCTAGAGATCTTTGTTTGGATAGGAGTGCTTGGAAAGCAGCTATCGACGTACCTAAACTGTGACTAGGGGCTCTTGTTGGGTTTCAACTCTAGCCTACCCCAACTTGCTTGGGACTAATAGGCTTTGTTGTTGTTGTTGTTAGATTTTTAGTTTATTTCACTAAAAGTTTCTTCCCTTCTACTACATTTCTCAAAAGCTTCCTATTTTCAGGCTCAAGGACAGATTCTTTTAGCTGGTGCTACTCTAACTTTTGGCCTGACCCATTATCCATATTCAGAATTTGAGCTGTTGGCTGAGGAACTTCTTATGAGTGATTCCACAATCAAGGTTCTTTGCTTTTTTTCCTGTCATTTTCTGCACTTTTGGCAATATAACATTTTGTATGTTGTATGGATACCACTCCATTTTTCAATCAAATTCAGGTCTTTGGTGCTTTACGAATGTCGGTAAAGATGCTCCTTATGTGGAACTCAAGAATGACTATTGATGGTGGCCGAGAATTTGCTGTGGGAACTTCATTATTAGAAGGTAGCAATTTGATAGTTCTGAAGGTACGTAGACAACTTTAAAGTTACATCCTTTTTCTGTCCGCCTTTACTCTATGTGATATTTTTTCTTTTCACATGCTTTTTCAGGAAGCATCTGTGATACATTCAAATGCTAATCTAGGGATTCATGGTCAAGGAGTTCTAAATTTATCTGGTCAAGGAGATACAATAGAGGCACAGCGCCTTATTTTATCACTGTTTTACAACATATTGGTACATCAAAATGCTTTTCTGTTTTGTTTGTCCACAATCTATCTGAAATTATTCTATCTGTATCGTATTGCATGCCTGTTGTGCCTTTCTTAGCACATTTCTATTCGTCGTGGACAGGTTGGACAATCTTTTATATCTTAAATTCTCAAATGAAATTAGGCCTGTTATTAAGGCCTTGTTTAGTTCCAAAAAATTTTGCAAAATAGGAATAGTACCACTTTCGTTTGTATTTGACAAATATTATCCAAACATGTACTAACTAGACTCAAAAGATTCGTCTCGTTAATTTCGACCAAACTGTGCAATTAGTTTTTATTTTTGTCTATATTTAATACTTCATGCATGCGTCTAAAGATTTGATGTGACGGGAATCTGAAAAATTTTGCAAAATTTTCTGGGAACTAAACAAGGCCTAAGTTATTTGGAACTTGATCACTTGACATTTTTTTACAGGATTTGGCTGTTTTGTTTTTATTATTCTTTGCTCTGGTACTTACTTATCTGAGTTCAGATGCTGAATTTAGATGGTTCAAAGTTTATAAGCCTCTTGAGATGATCATGTTGCTTTCCATAACTGAAGCAATCAAAATTCTATTTCTTGCTTTCCTTGGAGGCTGTGTGCTAGTATAGCTATAATATGGGAAATATGTTTTGTCATAGGTCTTCCAGTTCAATATCTCATTGTTGCAGTTAGGCTGTCCGATATTTTTTAGCGATTCGAAGAACATTGTAGCAATTGATAAGTAATTCTTTTCTGTTAGGTTGGACCTGGAGCTGTTCTAAGGGGCCCACTTATAAATGGAAGTCGTGACGAGATGTAACTTACCACCTTCAGATTTTGTGTTAAATACTCTCTTTTCCATTGTTTTTCTCATTGGTGAATGATTAATGAGATTTTGTGGCAACACCAGGGCCCCAAAACTGAACTGTGAAGATGAGAGTTGCCCTATGGAAATCTTTCATCCACCTGAGGATTGCAACTTGAACTCTTCATTGTCTTTTACTTTACAGGTGTACTATTAATTCTTCTAAGTTGTAAATTTTCCCATGTTGTGATGTTTCTATCTATTTCTTTTAAAATAAAATGTATTTGCAGTGCTTAAACTTGTCCCATGATGTCATGTAGGTCTCTAAACTTGTTAAGTGTGCCACATAGGCAAGTTCATGTTGATTAGGAAGATTTTGACCTTGGGTGGTTCATTAACAAGTTTAGGGACTCAAGTATGCATTTTAAAGCCTAATTTGGCAGCTCTCTCAGCTCCACATAACATCATGAGTTTGTTTGCTGAAATAAAGTGATTCAAATCTCTATTTTTCATCTAAAATGAAAACAAACATGGTTTACCCAAACACCCTGGATATTTCCCGGCTAAAGCTCCATGGATTCTTGGAGCTAGTCCAGCTTCAGTAATTGTTGGAGCTGAAGCTCTACCAAACAGGGGGTTTACGGACTTAATTTGCTGATACATTTTACTCTGTATATTATTTCCTTGATTACCTTTTAGTTTTACTTGTAAGCCATCGTGGCTTTTGTAATGCAGATATGCCGTGTTGAAGATATTGACGTTTCTGGCCTTGTGCAAGGAACTGTAATTAATTTTAACAGAGCAAGAAGTGTCACTGTGCAGACTTCTGGGACCATAAGTGCAACTGGATTAGGTATGATCATTTCTTTTTATGGAAGAACTGTGAGGGACAGGTCACAGCAATAAAATAAATTTATATAACCCAAAAGAGGGAGGAGAGCACATACAAAAAGGAAAATAAAACGAGGAAAGAAGAAAGTTTGCTATCATGTTTTGTGGCCACTGAGTATGCAGAATGCCACAAGCCACATGACAGTTCTGTTATAGACAAGTTTTGCAATAGTATCAGATTTCATTACTTGGTTAGGGTATCTCAGTCTGCTTACTTATTTTAAAATTTACTTTTGAGTCTTTACTGCTGAACTACGGGCCTTGAATTGGAGGATGCATATCTATTCTCTTTGAACTTTGTTATACCATATCTAATTATATTAGGCACTTTGAAGTTTGAATAACTACATTGGCGGGCCTTTTAAACTTCAGACCAATAAAATATCTTAGAATTCTTTAGGTTGTATGAAACTGTCCTTCTTTTTTGCTTGTATTTCTTTCAATTTACTGCATGGAATATTGATTATTTGGTTAATACTTCATAAATTTGTATTAAAGACTCAAAGTATGCATGATCCAAATTTTACAGCAATGCAGTTTCCACTGATCTCATTGTTAATGTGTTTGTTTTCGCTGATCTTGTAGCCTTAAAGATGTTTGGTAAGACTATTACTGATTATAGTAGTGACTGCATTGAAAGGTAACTCCATGGGGGAAAATACATAGTAGTGACACTAGGAATAGGGAAGGGCTCTAATGGGAAGGGGGAAGTGACTCCTTAATGTATGTATTGCCAAAATAAAAAAAATTATGTAGTAGGTCTTCCATGATAGCTACCTTACACCATTGCTCTGTTAAAAAAATTCTCTTGTAAGTGATAATCATGATCTGTTTATTATTATTTGGCTAGTTGGAATCTAGGACAATAATGTTGTAGCAGCAAATATATCTTATGGAATGTTCCAAATGTTTAGTGTAAAAAATTAAGGATATTTGGCACCAATATCATAAATATTTTTCTTATTTTGCTACTGTTACTAATCTACCTTTCTTATACTGTTATACATATTTTAAATAATCTTTTTGTGGCCCTTGGTGGTGGTGGTGGTGCATACAAATAGCTTAGTCCATGTTCTCTATCATTCCATTTATTCAAAGCATTCATTCTCAGTTTTCTTCCGCTGGACAAAGACACGTCCAAGCTTTTTGTACCTGTATATTTGCGAACTATAGTAAATGTCAACAAAACTACAAATATTTTGGGCTAATAGTCACAGACCTAAAACAGTTTGTGTCCATTTTTCCAAATCCAAATACATCAGGTCACCTCTACTTTGGGTTGGCTTCTCACAAAACTACTACTTCATGACTATTCTTCATTCATGGCCAGTCTTGGCGTATTTGCCAAGTTGTCATGCTAGGCATGAATTTGTTAGGTTTGTGAATTTACTTTTTCTTTTTTCTCGAACACGCAGATAACCCGTGACAACCCTTGACAAGAAACAGAAAAATGACCACAACAGGAGTGAACTCCCAAACACTACTCATTAGGGTGGGCAGTCTGAAATTGACTCCAAATAACTAACCTTGATTTGTGGTTGTCTGATTTGAGACAAGCTGGCTTAATTATCTATAAGTTGGCCATGAGGGGTATATTGAAAAATATATATTTTATTTGAAACGGTATAATAAATAAACAATCCAGATTAAACAACCACATGCACTGTTTTTGGGAGATTCTTTTTCTTATTGACACAAGTTTTGCTAGCTATTATACAAATTTAAGTTTCTTCTGTTTGCAGGTTGCCGAGGTGGAATTGGGCAAGGAAAAATGTTAAGCAGTGGGCTTAGTGGTGGGGGTGGGCATGGTGGTAAAGGCGGCGATGGCATTTATAATGGTGGTCATGCAGAGGGTGGAACTGTGTATGGTCATGCTGATTTACCATGTGAACTTGGCAGTGGCAGTGGTAATGTCAGTGGATCTTCAACTGCTGGTGGTGGTATAATAGGTATCAAATATTGTATATTTATCGATGTTGCCCTCTGTTCAGTCATTGGACCTCTTTAACAGCATTGTCCTTGTAAATTTTTAGTGATGGGTTCTTGGGAACAATCTCTGCCAAACCTCTCCCTGTCTGGCTCAATTGAGGCAAATGGTGGTAACTTTACTGGTTTGATATCTCATGCCACAATTGGAGGACCTGGTGGTGGTTCTGGTGGTACAATTCTTCTTTTTGTGCGGACTTTACTCCTAAAGAAGGATTCTGTACTTTCTAGTGTTGGGGGAGTTGGAAGCAATGGCAGTGGTGGAGGTGGAGGCGGTCGGATTCACTTCCACTGGTCTGATATTCCCACTGGAGATGATTATATTCCTTTTGCAACTGTTAAAGGAACAATACTTACAAGGTTTGTTTAAATTCTAATGCTTCTTGTCAGGCTGTTAGCCCTTCTCCTTTTGTTTTACAAGTTTTGAATTATGTTAAAGGCCTGTTTTTGGTGTGCGTCATGTCTGCATGATTATTTAGTTTTAATCCTACATGGCAACATTCAGGTTGGAACATAACTTTTAGTATGGTTTCAATATTTATATGGTCATGAACTAGTATTATTCACTTTTAACATAACTTCGGTTACCTTTGGTTTGTCACTACCAGTTGCTTTCTCCTGATACTGCCTTTTTCACCCCTTCCACATTTTAGTATTTGCCTTTTTATCTTTTCTGTTTTGGACTCTGGGTTCTATGAACTTTTTGAGTCTCTGCTTTCATTGACTCCAGTTGGGAGGCTGCCTGCTCAGGCTTTTGAACTGGGGTGCTTGTTCCTAAAGGATTTGCTTCTCCCCTACGTTAAGACAGCCAGGGAGATGTCTTCTCCCAATGGTTAAGTTTTTTGAACCTGAACTTTTATCGTATTTGTTGTTGGATGATGCAATATGCCTTGAGTGCTTTCAAACCTTATTCTTTTGGGGGTGGGGGTGGGGTGTTAATGCCTAGGAGATTGCTAAATTGCTGAGCTGACCACATTTGTTTCTACTACAGAGGAGGAGTCAGTGAAGGGCAAGGTTTATCTGGTGAGAATGGAACCGTCACAGGAAAGGATTGCCCAAAAGGTCTTTATGGAACATTTTGCAAGGTACCTTGTGAGATATAAGATATGCTGCCTTAACTCTTTTGGGCCACATCACATAACGTGTTACATTCAGAAGATTGGTTCCTGTTTTAATTATGTTGTGTATTGAGGACATAATTCAATGTAGTAGCTAACTTTTGGAATGGCCACAGTTCAGCAGTGACCTATTTGGTAGCTTAATAGGTTAGTGTTATTATTATTATTAGTACCACTCATTATTTTTACTGCCCCTTTGTGACTCTTGTTGGGTTTCATCTCTACCTGAAATGGTCTTGTTGACTAAAAATCCTTTTTATTGTAGTTTACTGTGTTTGTACAATCACGTGGCATAAACATAAACATACACTTATCAAACTAGAAAAAACCTTAAAGCATGCCTCTAGTTTTTAGTTTGACTGGCTATTGCTACTTTTACAGTGCTTACAATGTTGCAATGCTTTCTGTGGCTAAACGCAGGAATGCCCTTCAGGAACATACAAGAATATTACTGGATCATCTAAGTCCATGTGCTCACCATGCCCTCCAAATGAGCTACCTCGCCGTGCTGTATATATAAGCGTCCGAGGTAGTTCTTGCTGTGTTCTTGTCTTGTGTGACAAACATTAATTAAACTGCAGATCAAGCCCATGCAGTAGCAGACCAGAACAACATGCTTCTGGAGTCTGTTCTCGACAGGATTTTTTTATGCACTCCTTTGTTTAATAGGTGTGTCGACAAAGAAACATTTTAATGATGTCATCCACCTTTCTTTAGTGATATTAGAATGTACTACCTCTGATCCAAATGTTGGTCGTTTTAGACTTGTCAACAAGAATTAAGGAAGTGGATAAAAATAACTTTAGTGCCCGCGTCATTTATTATGTATTTGGAAAGATGACTTCATTTGTGAGAATGTTAGCATTGTAAGTAGGGCAAGGAAGGAAGAAAAGGTAAAAGACACATACGATCTAAATTGACCTTCATTTGGAGAAAGTTGTAAAAGGCTAAAAGAACCTACATTTAGAATCAGAAGTAGTATATAGTGGCATTAGTCTGGGTCACACATATTTTTTTTTGTTCTTTCGTGTGGATTCCACTTCTGTTTTCTTTTTGGTTATTTAACTAATTCGATTTTTTCTGTTTCAGAAAGTTTTGTTAACTATGCAATGCTTGTCAGTTTGCCTGATGTTATAAACTTCATTATGTTTTTTGACAGGAGGTGTTGCTGAAACCCCATGCCCATACAAATGTGTGTCTGATAGATATCGCATGCCTCACTGTTTTACTGCCCTTGAAGAGCTGATATACACGTTTGGTGGACCTTGGTTGTTTGGTCTGCTTCTTTCTGGCCTTCTCGTTTTATTAGCTCTTGTTTTGAGTATTGCTCGGATGAAGTTTGTTGGTACTGATGAGTTGCCTGGGCCAGCACCAACTCAGCACAGCTCCCAAATTGATCACTCATTTCCCTTCCTTGAATCACTGAACGAGGTGAAATTCATTCTATTTTGCTGATTCCCTTAATAAGCTGGGGTATGATCATCTTCATTTCTAATGTTACTGAAATTTCTGCTAATGTGGCAGGTATTGGAAACTAACAGGGCAGAAGAATCTCACTGTCATGTGCACAGGATGTATTTCATGGGCCCAAACACCTTCAGTGAACCTTGGCATCTCCCACACACCCCGCCAGAGCAGATTTCAGAGATTGTGTATGTACCCCCATCCTTTTTTTGTTGTTTGTATTTCCATTATTTACTAATTTCTTCTTGTATCAAAAATTTTCCTAGTCCTTGAATGTCCTCCTGGCTCTTTCTTTTTTCAGGTATGAGGATGCATTTAACAAATTTGTTGATGAGATCAATGCTCTTGCAGCCTATCAGTGGTGGGAAGGTTCAGTTTATAGCATCCTATGTATACTTTCATATCCCCTGGCATGGTCGTGGCAACAGTGGCGCAGGAGAAAGAAACTGCAAAAACTCCGTGAATTTGTTCGTTCCGAATATGATCATTCATGCTTACGGTCCTGCCGTTCGCGCGCACTTTATGAGGGGCTGAAGGTATGTATCTTTTGTTTTCTGCTTTATCTGCAGCTTTTTTCTGACCTTTCAGTTTCATGGTTGGATTATCTGGGGCAAAAATCGGTATGGTAGTATCCATGAACATGCAAGACAGCTGTATGTGGCTGCGCATTACCTTCAAGTTTAGTCGTATCGGAAAGCATAGGTTGCATTAGTCTTGCCAATTGTTATACAAGTGATTGTCTTGTCATATTATGGACTGATGATTTCTTTGTTTTCAAATTGATAGGTAGCTGCTACTCCAGATTTAATGCTGGGTTATCTAGATTTCTTCCTTGGTGGGGATGAAAAAAGGATTGATCTTCCCCCTCGGCTTCATCAAAGGTTTCCAATGTCCCTGATCTTTGGAGGTGATGGAAGTTATATGGCTCCATTTTCACTTCATAGCGACAGAGTGATCACAACACTTATAAGTCAGGTTGGTTCTGAAACATTTCAGATTGTACTAATTGCTGAATTAAACCAATTATTCTCTCACCTTATTAGTCTCTTTTATAGGCTGTACCATCATCAATATGGCATCGTCTTGTAGCTGGATTGAATGCCCAGTTGCGTTTGGTTCGTCATGGAAATCTAAACACATCATTTGTTCCTGTGTTCAAATGGCTTGAAAGTCATGCAAATCCTGCATTGAACACGTACCGTGTGCGTGTTGACCTTGCATGGTTCCAAGCTACAGCATTAGGTTACTGTCAGTTTGGTCTTGTTCTTCATGCTGTTGGGGGAGCAGTGACTGCTGAACTTCAAGATGGCTCTATAATTAAAACCGATCAATATTCAGTGTGAGTCATTTCTTGCTTGCCTGGGCATTCTGATCGTCATATATCTCTAATCACTTCCTCTAACAGAAACCAAAATACATATTCTGACTCTCAAACGGGCCACTCAAGGACCAGTGATGCTCTGCGTAAAAGGATAACTGGCACCATTCTCAATGCTGACAATTTAAGGATGCTTAATGACAGGAGAGATTTGTTTTACCCTCTCTCTCTTATCTTGCACAATACAAAACCAGTTGGACATCAGGTGACTACCATTTTCACAGCTATAGTAACACGGCCGCAGTGTGCGCATAACGGGATTTTCTGCATTTTGATCTCACCATGGTTCTTTTGTTTTCAACTGCAGGACCTTGTCGGCTTAGTCATCTCAATACTGCTTCTTACAGATTTCAGCTTAGTCTTGCTTACTTTCCTCCAACTATATTCATATTCTATGGTGGGTGTTTTATTAGTCTTGTTCATTCTTCCTCTTGGGATACTGGCACCATTCCCCGCTGGGATAAATGCTCTTTTTAGTCATGGACAGCGGCGGTCAGCTGGTCTTGCTCGTGTCTATGCCTTGTGGAATATTACATCCCTGGTTAATGTTGTAAGTATCCATCGTTGCCTATACCTGGACTTTGCTCTAACAAGCTCATTAGGTTGCTAAGTTCAGAATCATAGGGAGGTATAATCATCGCTCTCTGCTTGAGTATTTGTTGGGGATTCCATATTAGCATTAAGAGTTCGAGCATGAACATCATCATATACTTGCATAAGCAAAAGATAGAGCTTGAATGCTGTGAACCTTATTCCTACCCCCAAATTTATATCATGTAAAACTCATTACTAGTAGTGTTTCTTCACTGTACCTACAGGAATCATGTTTTTATGTACTTGCCTCCGCCGCCACCCCTCCCTGACTCCGCCTGCCTTGCCATCGCAGCATCGCTTGAGCACACCGCCAGAAGCCTGTGCGTCCGCAAGGACAGCAGCGGCAGGGCCTTTTACCCTCTTCCCATCTGTTTCCTCCCATACAGCTTGACGGCAACCATGGTGAAGTTTGGTGGCAGCCTTCCAGCCCACAGCTTGGTGGCTAGATCTGTTGCCTTCTTGACTGGATCTGGTGTCCAACCCTGGTTCTGGTGCTGTTCCTCGTAGATCGGTTTTGGGGTTCCTGTTGTGGTTTCCTGGCCGTGAATGGTGTGCTGCGGGCGTGACGACTGGAGGGGAGGCTGGAGTCTGACATAGCCCCTGCAGTGTCGTCTGCGTTGGTGGACCCAAGGGCGGTGGCTCCTCTCCGTCCATTGGCTTCCATGGCTGGGGCGGTGGCCGAGGGCGGGGATTCTGCTGGGGTGGCACTGGCTCTGGACGCTACTCAGCGCGATCATCTCCCATCGCTTCTCCGCTCCCTATCTCCATCTCCTAGGTGTGGAGAACACAGTGGGGATGCTCGTGGTGGGCGTAGTGATAGGGAAAGCCCATGCCATTAGTGTCTGGACTTTGGATGGGCTTTCCCACAATCAAGGTTTCCATTGACGGCTAGCATTGTCAGCGTCTTTGATGCCGTTACCTTCCTGAAGGCGTTGCTAGGCATTTCCAGTGCTTGCCGTTTGGCTCTGCCACTGCTCCTTTGTTATTTTTACAGGATGTAGTCTCTCTCTCTCTCTCGGTAGCTTGAGATAGCCTGTTGTAGGTGTCCTCGTCTTGATGCTTTCATCGATGGCTTTCAACAACGTATATTTTCTTGTTTCTTGACCTGCTAGATAGTGTTAGGTCTGAGGGAGGTTATACGTTTTGGCCATTGGCAAGAGGATAACTAGGTTGAGAATGTTTATTTGATGGAGTTCTTTCTTATCAAGCATCGATGTGATGCTCTGAGTGCTGCTGTTTGCACTGGAGGAATACAGTCGCTTAATGGAGGCAATGAGGTTGAAGCTCTTCAGCATGTTGTGTGTCGAAGAATGAATAGGATAAGGACTTGCTCTCTTTTATCTGCTCCGTGTTTTGTACCCCATTTAGTGGAGTGTAATCTAAGTACTACAAATCTGTTGTAATTGGCTGCACACATTCACTTGTGAATGTTGGAGGCTGGAATGTATATCCCTTTTTTCTAAAAGAAAAGCAGGAATCAGGCTGGAATGTTATATCCCCTTTTTCTAAAAACAGGAATGATGTTTTATGTTTTTTACATACAAGTGCTCTATCACTCGCAGGTTGTGGCTTCTGTATGTGGATTTCTGCATTATAAGTCATCAAACAAAAAACATCCAAGCATGCAGCCATGGAATTTTGGCGGGTAAGTGTTTATTCCCTCCTTGTACCTGAGTGCCATTGTCCTGCCATGCCTTTTACCGAAGAACCTTAACATTGATACTCTCGGCAGGGAGGAAACCAGCTGGTGGCTATTCCCTACAGGACTTGTGCTATGCAAATGCATTCAAGCAAGGCTTGTTGATTGGCATGTATCTATCTTGGAGATCCAGGATCGTGCAGTTTATAGCAATGACCCAACAATATTTTGGCAATGAAAGGATTTCGATAACAGGAGTGCTCATGAGGAGAGCTTAATGCAACTCAAGTTTTTTGGGAGTTGATAAAAGGAAGGCTAGGGAGTTAGTCCGTTCTTTGTTCGCCCAGTCAGGGGAAGCATGTACAAAGTAGAATGCTGATAGAGTGATAGTTGCCTGCCTATATAGACTCGATGACTTACAGTGCATGGTTAACCTTTTGTCCAGTCACTCACCCAACTTTGTTTTCCTTGTACATAGGAAATGGGTTTAGTTGATCCATTCAGTGTAGGGTTTAGGATTTAGGCACCATAGAATTATAGATTACCTAAGCTAATCTACAAGAGATGGTGGGGAACATATATACTTCCTTTTTTGTTTAAAGGCTTCTGTCTTTTGCATTGATGTTGAGCTGGAAAAGGGGCGAGGCATCAAATAGAGTTTTTTTTTCTTGTTGAAATTAAGACACATGTTAACGTGCTGATGTTTATTCAATATACAGTTTGCCATATGTTGTCGTGATGATCCTGCTTCTGTATTGTTATAGTTCTTGCTTAAAAATCTCCTATGGCAAGTTGAAATTCACTGTGTTACCAAGGCCTTGTTTAGTTCTCCAAAAATTTTACAAAATTTTTCAGATTCCTCGTCACATCGAATCTTTAGACGTATGCATAAAGTATTAAATATAGATAAAAATAAAAACTAATTGCACAGTTTGGTCGAAATTGACGAGACGAATCTTTTGAGCCTAGTTAGTCCATGATTGGACAATATTTATCAAATACAAACGAAATTGC
>Ga0182004_10000750_pt1 | contig 21381 bp, 24 predicted proteins | sample Sormic07211540_1_FD_120479 | JGI IMG/M metagenome (GOLD analysis project Ga0182004, IMG submission 120479) | Endophyte microbial communities from Sorghum bicolor roots, Mead, Nebraska, USA - 072115-40_1 MetaG | ecosystem: Host-associated > Plants > Roots > Unclassified | place: USA: Nebraska...
CTCCCAAACCTAAACCAATATACATATAGTCGGCTATAGTAAAAAAAAATGAGGATGCTAACTCTTTTTCTCCAAAATTCAAACATAACATTGGCCTTTCGAAACGAATGCCTCGCGAGAAGCAAATAACAACCAAAATTACTCGCTCTATGTTTCATTCATCTTCGAAGATATTTATATATCACCCCTTCGGAAGACATGTGAGTCCAGATGAGCCTGAAGTAGACTGTAGTGCACTGTACTGCGTATAAATGATCTATTAAAAAAATTTAAAATCCAGTACAAGCGTGGTAGTTTCAGGAGTCATCAATGAAACTTCTCGAAATTCATTTCAAATCAAATCAAATCAAATCAAATCAAATCAAATCATACATCCTTCAAATCCTACATCTACCCAGGAGCAGGAGTAAACGTTGTCGTGGACCCCACCGAAACATGTCGCCTCGCCGCGTGCTTCTGCTTCCACTCCACCCAAACCTTTTCACAGCAGGCAGAGGCAGTTGTCCACTTTCTCCGCCCGTTTGGTGAGTTCGCGTTCGCGTTCGCGAGCGATTCGTCATGCAGCCACTCACCACTACCCATGTCCTCCGCCGCCCCAGCCCCACGCCGCCGGCCGCCGCCTCCCCGACGCCCGCGCCACCTCCACCGCCATCCCCGAGCAACCGAGCCGCCCCGCCACCGCTCCGGCCGCCGGAGTACCGCTGCCGTCGGCGCTGGTGCCCCCGAAGAAGCGCCGGGTCTTGCGGACCCCGCCCAAGGCCACCACCCCTTTCCCTCCTCCTCCCCCACCCGTCCCCGTCGCGGTCGCGGTCCCAGCCCCCACACCACCGCCCCAGGCGGTCCAAGCAGAGTCCCCTCTGTTTCCGGCCCAAAAACCCTCGCCGTCGCCACCCGCGGAAAAACCCTCTTCGCCTCCGCCGCCGCCTCCGCCAGCGGAAAAAACCTCTTCACCGCCGCCGCCTCCTCCTCCTCCACCAGCGGAAAAACCCTCCTCGCCGCCGCCACAGCCACCTCCATCCGCGGAAAAACCCTCGTCGCGTCCGCCACCGCCTCCACCCGCGGAAAAACCCTCTTCGCCGCCGCCACCTTCGGCAGTGGAACACCCCTCCTTGCCGCCGCTGCCTCCTCCTCCTCCTCCTCCTTCCGCTGCGGACGAGAAACCCTCCGCACAGCCTCCGACCGACGCAGCCGTGGAACCGGCTCCCGCAACAAAGCCGCGGAAGATCACACGAAAGGTACGGACGATCAGAAAAAAGGTCCCCAAAGGCACGATCGCGGCCGGGAAGGCTGCGGCGGAGGCGGCTTCAGCTGCCAACGGAGGGGTACAGCCTGGGAAGGGACACGCGCCGGACAACTCCTGTCGAAATGCTGCCGCGGCAGAAGAAGTGGTGGAGAAGGAGCACAGGGTGCAGAAGGAGCAGAGTTTTGGGGAAAACACAACTGAGAAGCCGGCCACTACCTGCAATCCCATGGCTGTGTGTGAAACACTATTGGGTAAGAGGGCGGCTGTGTGTGAGACGCTGGGTAAGGGGACGGTGGGGGGAGGAACACTAGCCAGTGGGCCGGCAATGGGTATTGGTGGTGAGCATGAGGTGGATAAGAAATTGGGGAGCAGGAGTGCGGACAGAGCTGAAGTGGTAATGTCGGAGCGGCAGAGGAAGAGGATGACGGAGGTGTTTGTTGGTGGGCTCAATAGGGACGCAAAGGAGGAGGATGTGAGGGCAGTGCTTTCGGTCGCCGGGGAGATCACAGAAGTTCGCATGATAATGGAAGCAACGACGAAGAAGAACAAAGGCTACTGCTTTGTGCGCTACCGTGAGCCTGCACAGGCAAGGAAGGCCATTGCAAAGTTCAGCAATGTTAAGGTTGTACTTGACCCACATGGATAAATTGATTACTTTTTGTTTCATAATCAAAAGGGGACAGGATGCCCACTTGAACATTTTGTTTGAAATACCACTGCATGACACACTCGCGGGGTTTTGGGCAAGCTGCACTGTGCTAGTTACATAAGAGCATAACATTAATGAATTCATCACTGCACTTGCCATGGATCAACTCATGTGCATGATGTCAAAATTATTTTACCCAGTCATGTGTTCCAGTTCATGGTCCAACATAGCTACTGAACTATTTTAACATGATCTTAGTCTACTGATCACATCTCCTGGCACAACCTTCTAAATTTGTTTGGTATATCTGAGTACATCGTTATCCAGTGCACCTTTTCCATGATTGAGCCAATGGTACTTGGGAAGGGCAACCACTTTATGAAACTTGTAGTATGTGCAGACCTTAGGTGCATACAGTACTCCTAGATATGTTGACATGACAGATGCCTGATATGGTGATATGAACATATGGTGCCGATACTTGTCAATTACATAATGTTGTGGGCACATTAGGTGCTTGGTTCATTCTGTACTTGTTTTTACAAATCTGAACTTCCTTGGGATAGCACCATTGATCTGGTAAAGGTTAATCATGTCTAACATACCTAGCATTATCTTATTGAACACTATGTATTAAGATGTACACTAATGTCTGCTTTCGGTAGCAAATGCAATGTAAAAGAGACAGACATCAATGGGGAATTTTACTTTGTGTGCCATACATATTTTGCTTTGTTAGAATCTATGCATGCATATTTTTGTGACTGTTGGTTGTATGAAAAGCCATTGGGACTTCGTGATACTACAGTTGTGTCTACTAGCCAAGTTGAAAGTGGCTTATGTTTCATTGCCTCGATGTTTTCCTTTCTTTTGTCTTTCTCCATATTGATTGTTTCCTTGTTCTCTGAAACCCTATCACTAGATTTGTGGAAAGCAGTGTCGAGTTGCAGCTCTGGATGGGAATGATAAAATCTTTCTTGGGAACATTGATAAGAAATGGAAGAAAGAAGATGTGAGCATAAATGCACTTGTAGCTACTATTTCTTTCTTGCGAACAGCTTTCATCGATATTCTCTCCTAAATAATTGGCTGCTTACTCCCCTGTTTTTCTTTGTAGCAGATCATGAAACTACTACTCAAAATTGGAGTTGAGAACATTGATGTTGTTACCCTTCTGGCTGACTCTAATAATCCAGGATATAATCGTGGATTTGCATTCCTTGAACTGGAGACTTATAAAGATGCACAGATAGCATACAAAAAGCTTTCAAGGAAAGATGTTTTTGGCAAGGGTTTAAATATAACAGTTGCATGGGCCGAACCATTGAATGGTCGAGATGAAAAACAGATGCAGAAGGTCTCTCTCTCTCTCTCTCTCTCTCTCTCACACACACACACACACACCACACGCACGCACAGAACAAGGCACATTCATGGACGAACACATACATAGGCTGTTTGTGATCTGTAACTTTTTTTGGTATCCATTTCCTGAAGATATTAACACATTTGTCCTGTACCGGCTCAAATAGGACAGGAAACTTCATATAGCTGCTACGATTCTGATTTTAGAAGTACATATGGCTATGACATTTAGCACCTGTAACAATTTGATTTCGGAAGTACTTAGACTACTGTATGTCTTTATATCAATGGTTCAATCTTTTTCCATTGTCCTTGTCACAGTTGAACATCATACTTGATTGTGCTTTCAGTGTCTAGTCACAAATTCTCAAAGAGTTGCATGTAACATTTAGGTGTAAGCAGTCTTTGTGGAAGGTGTATTGAATTCTTGGGACCAAGCTAAGATGACAGATATTTTCAAGAAATATGGAAACATCGAACTTGTAGCTCTATCACGTGATATGCATCCAGCTAAAAGGAATGACTTTGCATTCATTAACTACACTACTCATGAGGCTGCTATCTTGTGTCTTGAATCATTTGATGGGAAACAGTTGGAAGGTCCCTTGTAGTATCTTAGTCTAAGTTGGAGGGGTTTTTTCAACATGATGCTCACATTTTTAGTGTTTCATTCATGCCAGGTTAATATTAGAGCCACTCTTGCTAAATCTGTCCAAAAGGGCAAGAAGAATATGGAAGATCATAAATTTTGTATTAGTGAGAAAGATAAAACAAAGACTGCTAAAAGTGAGTTAATTCCTTTCGAATCCCTGTCCCCTTTCTGGTCCATTTCTCCTCTGTTAACTACTGTTTCTCTGTGTACAAAATATTCTAGTCATAGTATACCGTATATATATAAGTATATAACTGCTTTGCTGTTCTTGGTCACAATGTCTGGTATGTGGTTAGTTAGTTTCTGTAGTAATCCAGTGATCTCAATTTGCAGGCGTCATGCTGAGTTATATATCTACATATATTGCCTGTTATCCTCTTTTTCATTTTTAGATTGATTGCAATGAGCTAAGGGTGGCATGCCTTAATAAGATGAATTCAGTCTATTTTTGAAAGTTATTTTGCTCATGAACAATTAAGTGCTTTTTCTGAATTTCTGTCAACCATGTTATCAATTTCACTAGGTGAAGGAATACTTGGGCTGTCTTCACTGCATATATTGCCTTCCAGTTCCAGAGTGGTTCCAATCACAGGGGATAAGAAGTCATCAACAGATCATGGCTTGGTTCAGGTTCTTAGGGAGCTGGCTCCCTGGAGACATGAACATACTGGTTTAGGTTAGTTTCATGTGGCCAGTTGAAAACTGTAAGATTCTGCATCAGGTTAATTGGCAATCTCGTATGAGTATTTTAATAAGACCAGTGACTTATTTTATCTCTACCTTGGAAAGCTTTCATGAAGGGATAAACATTGTCCACCCCCTAGATGAAACAAAACCTTCACTAATAAGGATATATAAAGTTGATAACTATTCATTTAAATGGAGTCAATAACTTGCATGTTACATTTATTTTTAAAAAACTAGCTGGTTTTCCAATGTCGCATTAGGATTTGTTATTTATAAATGGAGTCAATAACTTTTTCCTATTTGTTATTTTTAATAATGTTACTCAACAAACTAGCTGGCTTTCCAATGTCGCATTAGGATTTATGTTCCATTTTTCTTTGACCTAGTTAATTTTCTGGTTTAATTTTGAAGCCCTGATCTGTTTGCTAATATGCAAATGATTGCAAATAGTAATATTGGAGGGTTCCATAGCTAAAAACCAATCTTGGCTGCACCTCTTCTTTTGGCAATTGGTCTTGTATACAACTTTTGCTATGTACATCTACGACATACAAGATGCATTTAACATTGAACATATAGAGTTTTCTAGCATTCAGCAGATATTTTGATGCTTTATGACCACTATTTTGAAGCTATCAACTTTAAAATCCCAATTGTTGATGTTTTCATCTCTATAAGTAGCAGGAAGTTTTACTCAAAATTATCCCCGCATATTGTCAGGAGAGAAGCGGCCTTTCTCAGCACTTGTAAGCTATACCATATAGGCATGAAACATTTACTTGTTGATTTTGTTGTATTGGTTTTAATCTTGCTTACTCCAGGGCATTGATTCTTATTGCTTGAGCCGCAACCCTCATGCAGGGCATGAGAGGAATCCCTATGCTACATCAACTTCAAGGTTATCTTAATTTCTAAGCGATCACCACTTAATCATCAGTGCTTATGTCAGCACAGAGTAATAACTTTCTTCTCAATTTGTATCGCATCTCAGCTATAGTGCATCGCCCCCTGCTGTCATCCGGTATTCTCCTCCATATCATCATGAAAGCAGGATATGTCTACTAGGTATGTCCTTTAGGCCCATCTCGTGTTAATCTGTCTCTTTGTCATCTGGTGTTCCATTTATGATGTGCTATTTTTTGCTTTCAGATTCAGATTCTGTACTAACAGAACCATGGGATGGGATTCAGGTATGTTGTTCCATCATGAGTTCTTCGTGCTCACCTTTTTTTAAGCAAATGATACAGGGAATTGCATTGGTACTAATTTGGTGGAAAATGATACAGCTAGTGTGTCAAGCATTCCCCTGTTTTGTTTCTTTTTTATTGAGATTTCATGGTCATCAAACCTGATCATTGGCCTCCCTTGGTTCAGATGAGGCAAGCCTGTTCTCGCAAATCAGGGATGTCACATGACAGCTGGCACTAATAGAGATGTAAGAGCAGCTGTACCATTTCCCTTTTTTTTTAGAACATGTGCTGCATGTATTTCATTAAGCAGTGGAGAAGAGTTCACAACAAAGCCTTACCCAGTAATCCACTGATTACCGCAAGAAGTACCACAAACACGTATACAAGAACTTAGATTACATGAGACACTAAGTAATTGTGTGACGATTAAACCTTGATATCTGGTATTCTGCATGTTGTTTCAGGGATTTCCATAGACTAGCTGCAGCTAAAGATGATTGTTCTGCTACTCAGCAGTCAGGAGGACTTCGTCCTGGGCTTGTCTCAGAAGCCCACAGATGTGTATATGTAGAAGTGGAAGGAGTTGGGAGTTAGGTTGGTTAATCTGTGTATCAATGTATCATACAGTTGTGGGGGAGGGACCTTGCTTTTGCCTTTTATACCTCCCCCTTGCAGCAAGTGGTGCTATGTGCATAACATCCGAAGGAGATGCAAGTAATTGGCTGCTGTGAACTGATGTTCATTGATAATACTGGTAGGTTTCCCATATTTCTATAAGCACGCTGCACCTATGTAGTACCAAGAAGTTGTCACTGGATGGCAGCAGGAACTGCAGTTTCAGATAAATCAAGTTCCCAGGTGAAACGGTGCAAGAGCAAGTAGCCTTCGGGAATCCGAACCAGCTGATCAGAACCAGTCTGAACACTATGGAAGTTTCTGTCAACATATATACTCTGCTACCGACATGCAGACCCTGTATCTATCCTTATAATCTACTAGTTTTTCCTGCTGCTTTATAGGTGTGACTGAAACGCTTGTCTTTGTGGGGGGCCCAGAGGGCAGTGAGTGCGGGAGGGGAGGTTATAACCAGTTTGTATCGGTGTGTTTTGATGTGATTATTATATCCTCTCATCTTTTCGTTATTTATCTCAGTAGTAGGTAGTGTACCCGTGCGTTGCTACGGAATAAAAATATTTTATACTAAAAATACATGAATCGTATGATAAAATAATAATATTGTAAAAATTAAATACCAACATTAGAGAGCGCGGCATTGTAGGCTTACAAAGTCTATTTTATATAAATGTATTACATTACATGACACTGTTCTTCAAATGTAAACCTAAGATGTACGGATGATTTTTTAGTTGGCATGTAGTGTGTATACAGGAACAATAACAAATGTGGCGTTAGTGAAATAATATTTGTACAATATAAATTGAATGAAAAAATGTATTATATGCATAGTATTTGTCTTATGTAGACTGATATGAATTAGTTCGGCATTCAAGTTCCAGGATATTGAACAAGGCCGTGTTTAGTTCCTCAACGAAATAATTTCGGGATACTGTAGCACTTTCGTTTATTTGTGGTAGTTATTATCTAATCATGGACTAACTAGGCTCAAAAGATTCGTCTTGTAAATTTTGACAAAACTGTATAATTATTTATTTTTTATTTTTGTCTATATTTAATACTCCATGCATGCGTCTAAAGATTCGATGTGACATAAAATCTTGGAAAATTTTGGATTTTTGGGTGGAAGTAAACAAGGCCCAAATGCATTTTTGAGATATTGTTTGGCTACATAGAAAATCGAGATGCCAGTGCCGCATTACTCATTCTATCTTGATGGCATGAATATTTGTTTCCGGGTGTTCAATCCCAACTCTAGCTTAAGAGAGTGCTTGACTCAAACCTTTGTTGTAAAAAAAAGAGTCAAACCTCAAGGATCTGAAGATTAATTAAAAAACACACAAAGAATTAATTCCAGAAATTATCTCACCTATGAATATGGAGATGCAAGCCTGAAAATGGTGCAAGGCATGGTAGGATGCAGTCATATGAGCAGGTTCCAATATTCGCATAGGAACATAATTAAACAAAATCTGCATAATCTTTTTTTTGATGCAACAATCATCTTATAGTAGTGTTTCTCATGCTTATTCAATTAACATAAAATCATTCGCTAAGTAAGGAAATTGAAGAAAAAAAATCTATCATCCAGAATAGGATGAAATCATAAACCACGACTTATATTCACCTTGACTATTAGCCAGTATTGTTGAGGGCCTTTTCGCACTCGTTTGTCCCCTGGTGTCCGGCGGTCGGCATCGACGGCGTGGCTGTTGGACAAGGAGGGGGTGTTACGACATTGTTAGCAGGCCAGGGTGGCGTCTGGCTTTGTCGACGAGGGCCTGGCGTGTGGTGGTGGCGGCTCCTGTGAGTGTGGGAGCGCACCACGGGAAGGACGGGAAGAGTGCATCAATGTTGGCCTGGTATTGGTCCAGATTCCAGAATGTGGTTTAGGTGGAGATGAAATATATTTGTGTCTGGGTAACAATGATATTTCCCCTTTTCTGCAGCCACTGAGCGAGAGCTCCACATGATTGTTTTCTTCAATGCATGGTTTGATTATTGTTTCTTTCCTTCCATGCACGTTTTTTTCCTTCATTCCGTGTTGGTCAGGAATCACGGGGAACATGCATGATTATTGTTTCCTTTTATTACTTGCATGAACATCTTTTCCTCTCCTTCCCTGCGATCAAGAATTTACTTGCAGGAACGTTTGTTTCCCTTCCTTATGTGCGGTCAAGAATTTTGTCCCAAGGGACGGGTGTAGGAGGAGAGGGGTGTGGGAACGCAGCAGGCGGAACTATGGTCCCACATTAGAATGTCGCACCAAAAAATGTCCACGTTTTGCTCTTTTTAGTTGTATTGTAGAAGATATAGCTTTCCCTCGTCCCTTCGTTTTGTCTTTGAATTATCAATTGCTAACGGCCTGTCATGTTCAATGAAGAAAATTTCTTCAAAAATTTAACTCAAAACTTATAACGTGATCTTTTTTCAATCTTTTTTTGGTAAATTGAATTAATTACTCTTTCCATCCTAAAATAGATAACCTTATAGGATTTAAAATTTGTTCCAAAATACTTAATCTTCTCACTTTAAATTTAGCTATAACTTTTTAACTAATACAGGAACACACAGTAATTGTCGTGAATTTAAGGGTGCCTTTAACAACGCTCCCGCCACTCCGCTCCCCATGTGAACTGCTAAACAACCCATCTCTGGGCTACTGCGCAGGGAAGCGCCCCCTTGAAATTGCACGTTGAGTGGGGAGTGAAAAAAAAACTTTCTTCCTCGTCTTCCTCGCGCAAGTCCTCGCCTCTAGGCAGCCATCCTAGTCCGTCTCTGTTATGCCCTACTCCGCCTCCTATGCGCCTTCTACCTCCACGAACGCGCCCTCGACCACCTCCACCATCACACACACCCTCCTATGTCTCTGTTGCTGACGTGCCCTTCTCCAATGCGTTGCACCCTCTTCCACTACGTCGCACCCTCCTCCACAACTTTCTCTGCCTTCACCACCACACCCCCTGCCTCGCCGCACAGACGACGAGGGAGCAGAAGCATGAGTGAGCTCATTTAGATCTAGGAGCAGGAGCTAATATATACAGAAGCCCCACCAAACATTCATGAGTCTCACTCAAGAGTGATCGGGGTGGAAGTGGTAAGGAGCAAGAGTTAGATGGAAGCTCTACCAAAGTGTCTAGATAGAAAAAAAAAACCTAGAACCTAGTAAGAGTCTGTTCGTTTGAGTTTATCTGCCGAATCTGCATTGTTTTATTCATAATAAATCAACAAACAATACTTTTAACTTTTCAGATAAACGGAATACTTTTAACTTTTCAGACGGACAGACTCTTAAATAATAAATGGTCTAGGTTTTAAAAATATTTTAACTTGGATTTTTAGAGTTTAAAAATTTAATGAAATAAAGTTGTGATTCTCTTTTTTACCGGATTCATATGATTCGACCTTTCTGTCATCTGGATGAGCTCTTCATTCTGGAGTGCTGGTGTTCACTGTTCAGAGGGAGACAACTCTCTCGACCAAGCCGGAATCGTCATGAAGCTCCGCCGCCTCGCGCCGCCCGCGGCCTCCGCCGCGCTCCCGCCGCCCTCTCCGCCGCCGCGCCACCAAGCTCCGCGGGCTCTTCCACTGCCGTCGGCGCAGGCGTCCTCAAAGAAGCGCCGCGTCTCGCCTTTCCCGCCCAAGACGGCCACCCCAGTCCCGCCGCCCGCACCGGCTCTCGCAACCTCCGCTCCCGCCGCCACGTTCCTGAGCCCGTACTCGCTGCCTCAAGGGGACACGACTACGGAGCCTGCGTACGTGGATTCCCCCACGGCGCCGCCTCCGGCCGCTGACGAGAAACCCTCCACGCCGTCGCCTCCGGCCGCGGACGAGGAACCCTCCACGCCGTCTGCCGCCACGAGGCCGGTGCTCGCAGGGGAGGCTCGCAAGATGAAAAGGAAGGTCACCATGATCAGAAACCCTGTCCCCGAGGGCGCGCTCGCTGTTGGGAAGGCCACCGCGGCGGCGTCCATCTTAGCATTACCGGCGGGGAAGGGATGTGCGCCCGACAAACCTTCGAGTCATAGAAATGCTTCTCTAGTTGAGGAGCAGAATGCGAGTGAAATTGAAGTTCAGAAGCTGCCTAGTGGTTTCAATGCCGTTGATGTGGATGAAACATTGTTGGGATCTGCTAAAAAAACATTGTTGGCTGAGGAGGCTGTGGGGGGAGGAACCTTAATCAGTAAGCCAGCGGCAAATACTGATTGTGATGCCTGTGAGATAGAGGAATTGGCGAGTGCGGGCATAGGAAAGCGGGGATTTGGGATGTCAGAGAGGCAAAGGAGGAGGATGACAGAGGTATTTGTCTGCGGGCTCGACGGGAGCATGAAAGAGGAAGACGTGAGGTCAGTGTTTGGGTGGGCAGGAGAGATCACCCAGGTTCGGATGGCAATGGATGCGAGGACGTGGAAGAGCAAAGGGTACTGCTTTGTGCGTTACCGTGAGCCCTCACAGGCTAAGAAGGTTGTCGCGGAGTTCTGCAAATGGAAGGTTGTTTCAACTCACTGGGATGAATTCAAAGTCAGCTTCTAATGCTCGAACTCAAATTTCCAGCTGGCTGCACATTTTGTTGCAGAAGCTTTTGCCTTTATTTCATTTCTCAGATTACATCTTTATCCATTGCCCTGTTCATTTTGCCTGAGATAATGTTTATTTTAAAAAAAACGCCTTTAAAATTTTAGAATGTACGCAGTGTTGATTACATCTAAACTTCTATTTGATTGGTTGCCATGCTTGGACACCTGATATGGTGCCAATTATTTGTTGCCATTTACAGGAAGCATATTAGGGCCAAATTGCATGCTTGTGTCATGCCATTGCTTTACTGTTAAGTTTCATTATATATTAATTTCTGAACATATCATCATTATACAATCGAACATTGTGCATTTGTTTTTTTTTTCGAAAAACGCAGGAGATCTGCATCTCTTTGTATTAAGAAACATTGTGCATTTGTTGTAAGTTGTAACCTAAAGTTTGCTTTCTGTAGAAAATAAAATGTAGGATAGGTAGATATTGATGAAAGTTTCTACTTTCTGTACCATACATAGTGTATGTGCTATAGACAAAATGAAACATCATAAATCAATATAACATTAGTACAGAAAAATGAATGTTCCTAAGTGCTATGTGTATTAAAGTTACTATGTTGGAACCTATGGTGTAGTATCTTGTCGCCCTAGTTTTTTTTAGTACAGGGAAAAAATTGTGGGTTCGTAATTCGTGACCTTTGGCTATAGTTACATGTATTGGCTAAGTCGAATGTGTGGCTTATGTTTCTCTGCCTCCATATATTGTTCCCCTCCTCTTTCTCCATATTGATTATTAATTTATTATACTGTTATTTGAAACTCCATTACAAGATCTGTTGGAAGCTTTGTCAAGTTGAAGCTGTGGATGGGAATGATAAAATTGTTCTTGAAAATATTGACAAGAAATGGAAGAAAGAAGATGTGAGTACAATTGCACCCCTAGCTACCATTTTCTTTATTCTGTATTTCTGTGAATAACCTGATTGGATATTTGGCTCCGTTGTTGTCTGTCTGCTTATATCACCTAATTCTCTTCAAAGCAGATTATGAAGCTACTACACAAAACTGGAGTTGAGAACATTGATAAAGTAACACTCATGGCTGACTGTGACAACCCAGGCTATAATTGTGGGTATGCTTTTCTTGAACTTGAGACTGAAAGAGATGCATGGATGGCATACATAAAGCTTTCAAGGAAAGGTGTTTTCCGCAGATGTCTAAATATAACAGTTGCATGGGCTAAAGCAATGAGTGATCGAGATGAAGAAATGCAGCAGGTCTCATTCTCTCCCTTTCTCACACTCACACACTGTTTTTGCCACTAATCGTTATTCATCCCTGAAAATCATGCAGCAGATGAATGCCCCATTTTGTCCGATCATTACTTTATCTTGTGACTTCTGCTGGGTTGCGCTCATTGACGATCCTGCAGTTTATTCATAAATCACACGAAATCCTTTTTGTTATAATCTTCGTACCACATGTATTTCCATATTTGACAACTCCTTAATCTATTTGAACTTGGTTGGACACCTATTGTTGCCTTATCAGTTCAGGGGATCAGAGGGATTTCCTGATTCTATCTGAACTGCTTTCGATTCTAGGCTGGAAACCAACATTTGCTATTTGTAGGTGCAGAGTCGTCTTTGTAAATATCCATGCTGACTTTTCGATATGCTGAAGGTTTATATATATACACACACACGTCTGGTCCTATATGATTGATGTACCCAAATACCTTGATGAATCAGGTTGATTTGAATATATAATAAGACATGATTTTTCTTTCAGTGATTAGTAACTACTCCTAGAAGAAGTCTAAGTAGCCTGATGAATTCTTTATTTTGTTTAGGTTAAATCAATTTTCGTGGAAGGTATCCCTGAGTCCTGGGATAATTTAAAGTTGACAGAAATCTTCAGTAAATATGGAGTGATCCAACGTACTGTTCTATCACATGATATACAGTCAGCTAAAAGGAGTGACTTTGCATTTGTTCACTATACTACTCATGAGGCTGCAATCTTGTGTCTTGAATTGTTTGACAAGGAAGAATTGACTGGGAATGGCTCAAAGGTCTCTTCTCATACTTGGCTAAACTGGTTATTTGGTTAATATAATTTTAACATTATTAGTGATCCATGCTAGGTGAATATTAAAGTCTCACTGGATAAACCTGTTCGAAAAGGCAAGCAGAAGAAAGAAGACACGAGAATTATTAGTAGACAGAAAAGCAAAACAAAGATTGCCCAAAGTGAGTAGATGTCCTTAAAAACTTCAAAAACCTTGTCATTCAATTCTGATTATTTGACTCGAATCCATAGTCACCCATCTCACTCCTCTATCCAACTTTCTGCTGCTAAAAAAAAAATTCTTCAGCATGCCAAGTTCAAGAGCGTGACGACTTCCTTCAAGCCACTCAGGGATTCAGTGGGTCGGTCCCAGCGACGGCACCTTCACTTCCACCAATGCTCCATGGGAACATGCTGCCTATTCCGGTGTCGATTCTACGGAGCCGTTTAGCTAGGGGACAGTGGCAAGTTCTGGTTCGCTGGGAAGGCCTGCCGGCGAGTGAGGCAAGTTGGGAGGACGTGGAGTCTTTTCAACAGCGCTGTCCAGCATTTGCGCTCGAGGATGAGCTCTTCCTGAAGGAGAGGAGAGATGTTATGGTCGGCATGAAGTACCATCGGAGGCAGCACTAAGGGATTAGATGTCATGGTGAGTTGGTTGTGTCTATCACAATGCACTTCAACACAGTTAAATTGAGGTAGACATCGATGCATCCAAACAAATTCTAATGTGTGAATTATTCTATGCAAGTGAGGGAGTAAAGTCCATCAGTGGTTTGGATGTGTCATCCAGGTCCTTAAACTCGCAAAACGACCGTTTAGGTACCTAAACTTGTTCGGTTGTGTCATCTTGGTCCCTAAACTTAAAAATCTCCCATATAGGTTCTCAAACTTGTTCAGTTGTTTCATCCTGGTCCCTAAACTTGTTTTTAAGTCTCATCTGGGTTAAAACAGGACGAATCTAAAAACTCTATATTGAAAAAAAACTCATAACTTTTTCATATGAACTCAAATGAAGATAAACTTTATATCAAAATTGTAGGCAGCAACGCGATGTACAACTTTGCAGTTGAAAAGTTTCTAAATTAAAATCGTTTAGGGTCCCAAAATATTTTTATAAGTTTATAGATTTTGAAATTTAAAATTTGAAATTAAATTTATAACACTAAACGACTTCAAATAAAAAAAAATTTCAACTACAAAGTTGTAGATTATGCTGAGGACTATAACTTTGGTATAAAGTTTGTCTTCATTCGAGTTCATATGAAAAAATTATGAATTATTTTTTGATATAGAGTTTTTCGCTTTGTTTTGACCCTGATGAGATTTAAAACCAAGTTTAGGCACTGGGATGACACAGCTGAACAAATTTGAGGACCTAAACGGGTGATTTCTAATTTCTAAGTTTAGGGACCGGGTTGACACAACTGAACAAGTGTAGGGACCGAGATGACACAGACGAACAAGTTCAAGGACCTAAACGATCGATTGTGAGTTTAGGGACTGGGATGACACGGCAGTAAAAGTTTAGGGACCGGTGGTGGACTTTACTCCAAGTGAGGACACGACCCTAGCTTGGTAGTGTGTGAGTTAGGCACTATGGTGCGGCTTCCTTGCCGTGGCCCATCTTCGCGTTCATTGCTTAACTCTGTTACCAGAATAGGATAATCCTTTTGGGCAATGGTAAACATCTCCCCATGCAGTTGGCGAAGGCCTGAGATCTTACCGTAGATACCTACATCTCAATCGCCTGAGATTGAGGAGAGTATTCAGGCGACGGCTTCTTCCTTTGAGTTTAGAAGCAAGGGCCTGGGAGGCAGGTAGACTCGACGGTAGTGGTAGGTTGGGCCAGTGGAGCGCTGTCGAGTAGGTGGGGCCAGACAACTAGATGACAAGACTTAGGATACAGATGATGGCAACAAACTTCAACGTTTTCCTTGTATTTAGCTCGGCCAGCAGCCCTGGCGGTGGGAATGCCGTCGCGGCTGGAGGAAGCAGTCAGGAGACAGGGCGTCTGAGAATGGGCTAGAGTACTAGAGGAGGCCGGCGGGAGGCAGAGGTGTTCGAGAATGAGCTAGAGAACGCAGGAGGAAGGATGGAAGACGACGATCCTAGGAAGGAGATGAATAGGCATAGGGTCTGCTGGGGTGTTAGATCAAGATCCAACGACTGAGATCGATCGCCTCAAAAGAAATGAAAAAATTGAGGCACCTAAAGGATAGTAGATCTCATACTCCCCTACATGCGTATCAGGCAGGCCCTCTCTGCAACTTGGGCGCCAGGAGGCCCTCTTTGATCGTCTTGTAGGAACAATAGGCTGCACCACCTGCTCTCTCAGAGCAAGGCTAGCTAATAATACATCCGACTACTAGCAACTACGATCTTTGCAGCATACCCTCTCAGGCTATCTATATATATTAGTTAGCTATTCAACATTAATATATGACTCACTTGTCTCTATTACAAGTTTCTCAGTTCTTATCTCTAAGTCAGTTATAAGTTTATAGTCCGGTTCTTCTATCTCCTCTCCTATCTCCACTCCAGCATTTAGCGTGCTTACAACCTAGTATTATTATACTTGCTTAAGTCAACGTGTGGCTTGGAGTTAGAGTTGATTGTGCGGCGACCTGCCCTGCAATCCTGGGATGGCAGCATTCCTGCGCATTGAGTCATTGACCCATGCCCAGCCGCTGCGCATTCCTGCAGCCACCCACCAGGTACCGTTTTTTGCGAGCCGCCCATGCCCGGCCGAGAAGAACCTCCTCCTGTGACACGGGAGATAATGCAGGAAGGGTGATGGGAGATCGTGGATAAGGTCGAGGTGCAAATGGTCCGGAGGAGCTCTGGTGGTGATCCGGACATCATCCAGTCCCTTAAATTCACATTGCAGGAGGTACATACTCCCTCCATTCCAAATTATAAGATGTTTGACTTTTTTAAAGCGAAGATACATTCACGAGGGAAATAAAGCAGCAGTACTAGGTACAAACAGACATGAAGAACCAGTTTTGATGTTCTGAAAAATAAAAAAAAGGCGATGAAACAATTACAGATATTTCACTGAAATTTGGAATTTGGTGGACCTGGAGGGCCTATCATTCTCAGCCTTTAGCTGCTCAAGTACTGTGTTGATTGGTGCATGATAGTCGCCACGACATTTGAGCGTAACCTTTTTCAGGTTGGTCAAGTGTTCAATGCCAAGGATGCTCCTCTCCGCCACGTATATGGACCTGTGGTTAAAGTCCAGGTCAAGCATCTCAAGCATTGCCATGGATCCTTCCTCGATTGGATAACTGCGAGTAGATAACCTCCAAGTTTCAGGTGTCTGAGCATCGGAAATTTGTGGCTGGTCCTTGCAACCAGCTCATCACCCCTGTAGCAATCCCAAGTCACGTACAATGTCTTGAGGTTGGGCAGCATACACAAGACGCCAAAGAGCTCATCATCAATAAGGGTTGTCGTCGCCGCAGTAAAACTAACAAGATGTGTGAGTGATCTGATCCACCTAGGCAACCCATCGACGATGTCACCTCTGATCCAAAGGGTTCGGAGGAGTCGCGGTGGTGTTGGTTGGTGATGGAGAAAGTTCAGTATCTTCCCACCATCATGACTACTTCCATGACTTCCTATACTGATGGATAGAGCAAGCTGTTTGAGAACCTCCTCACCAATGGCCTTGTTGTAGATTGACAAGACTAACTCTTCCAGTTGCTCAAGTTCACCTACCTCTTGGGCAACTTTAGAATCATTAATTCCCAAGACATAAGTAAGGCCTTCATTTTGTTAATTCCTTGGAGCATAGTCCACATAGTACCCCAATAATCATCCTTGCTGGAGAATCGTATGTACTCAATTCTCTCTAGCTTTGTGACAGTTTTTGGTAGCCCAGTAAGCAGTGTTTTTTCTAAATCGAGTATTTGTAAGTGCTCTAGATTCTGTCGAGGCACCTTGCTTATTTTTGTGCCCCTCAAGCTCAGGAACCTAAGTTGGTACAGATTGCAGGCGTACCTCACATGCTTGTTTGTTACTCCCTTGCAGTCTTCTAGGTCAAGCACCCTCAAGAGGACGAAGTTGCCTAGCTTTTTCAGGAGCTTGTGTTTCCCATGGAGCTGGAACATGCTCAGTGATCGAACATGTTGTATGTTCAAATTATCCTCGCCTTGGCGGCCTTCAAAATTTCTCTTTCCTTCAGAATCTACACTTTCTACGTCAGCATGGATGGAGAGGCGACGGATCTTATCATACAACATCCCTTTATACTGCCCTCCATGCAGGCTAAGAAATTAGTTAGCTTCCAACGACTTGGACGTATACCATGACCTCAAGAAGCATGTCATGCACTGTATGTTTGCTCCCTCCAGGCATAGCCACCAAAATGGTCTGCTTCTTCAATCATTTTTCCTACTCAAGAGTTCGTCCAAGTAAGACTCTGCAAACCTCCCATAAAGTCAACCCCGCTTTTGATGAACCAATCCTTCAGCCATCCATCTGTTCAATAGTCTGTCCTTTCTGATCACATACATAGTCCTCTGGAAAAATGCTAAAGTACATCATGCAACCCTTGAGCTCATGTGGGAGGTGATTGTAGCTAAGTGTGACTATATGATTCATCGATCCCTTCAAGGGTAGGGTGTCTCTCCATCTGAGAGCCAATTGATTTGCATATTATATCCCACTTATCTTTGCTTCCCAGTGATTTGTACCCAACCAAAACACTAGCAATGCTGACAATGGCCAATGGCAGCCCACCACATTTTTCAAGATGTCGCCCATTACACCTTCAAACTCCTTGGGGTAGGATGCATCCGTGGAGCCAAACACTGCTGAGGAACAACTTCTTGGAGTATTCAAGCTTGAGCGGTTGCATTTTATGAATGCAATGGCCACTAGCACAATCATGACTGCATGCACTGGCCACTGTTTGTATCCTAGTGGTCACGATGACTCTACTCCCCTCGTTATTCTCTGGCAACTTAGACTGGATTGCCTCCCATGCTCGTACGGTCCAGACATCATCAATCACAATGAGGTACCTAGTTAAGCATGTGCAGTAAAGTTAGTTTAGTCAAATATCTATAAGGTAATTAATTACACCATCCACGCAACATGAATGATAATGTTTAGGCGGTGTCTCTTTACTCTTTTAGAAAAAGGTTGCAACAATTATTAAATCTGTAATTGATTAATACTACTTGTTATACTAGTCTATCAACAAAAGGTTTGTACAAACACTACAAAAGTGATATAAGTGTTAGAAATTCATAGATAATCTTAGGCTTGCATCTAATTAAAAATTCTGGAGAGGCAAAGGCTGTGAGAATTGCAAATACTGCGGCAAACGATAACCCCTTCTGGGAAGTTCACTTCAAAATCTATATATAGGATGATCAAAAATTCTGGAGAGGTGGATACTAGAATGACTGAGCTGTGGCAAACGAAGTTGCCTTTGAAAGTTAAAATCTTTCTTTGGATGCTTTGGCACAATAGGGTACTCACTGGTGATCAGTACAAAATTAGGAAAGGCAAAGGCTGTGAGAATTGCAAATACTGTGGCAGACTAGAAACTAGGAATCATCTTTTTTTCAATTGCAATATTGCCCAAGTAATTTGGGTTTGGGTTAGAGTTAGCATGAGATATGATGGAGATTGGTTCTGGCAATATTAATAATCTGTCATCCTTTTTCATTCTAGCCAGTGTTTCCTGGAGTCTGTGGAAGACAAGAAACAACTGGGTCTTTAATGATGTATTAGTTAAATCCCCAAAAGTGATCGCTTACATGATCATGGGATTTCTTTCACAGTGAATGAAGTTCTTGAAGCCGGAGGACAGTCTGAAGATGAAGGACGTCATCGCGAAGTTGAAGGAAGGCCTAAATGCTTGGTGACTGTGACTTTCTGAGTTTTTCTGGGTGCAGCTGTTTGGCGCTTGAGTCAGGCTCTTTTTGGCTTAGAGGTGTTTTGAGCAAGAGGTGAAAGTAGTACAGCTGTTGGCTACAAAGTAGTTCTTTTGTTTCTCTTTTCTAGGAGCTGGTATCCTGGTGGTGTCTTGTTTTTTTCTGGACTGTTGCTCTTTTGATGTTGCTGTGTAAAGCTGGTATCCCCAGCAAAACTCATTTGCTTTCAATATAAGCAGGACTAAGGTCTGTGTTCTAAAAAAATTTAAAATTGCTTACCTATGCCCTCTCCAATTTTCTCCATGCTCTAACATAGTAGTCCTATAGATATTTTCTTATCTTTATTTAGTTGTGATAGACTTCAGTTAACAATTACTCTATATACTCTGCATACCCATTCATTGTTTCCCTCATAATTGCCACACACACCTCTCACTACTACAACCATTTGTATAGGCGCCTCCTTTTTAAACAGTGGTGGCTCTGACTAAAACCGCGAGCGCCTCTAGAAATATATTTGTAGGGGCAGCTGTTATTTTCAACCGCGCCTCTATTGGTTTGCAAAACGAGCGCCTCTAGAAATATATTTGTAGGGGCAGTTGTTATTTTCAGCTGCCTCTAAAAATGCCATTGTGTTTAGAAGCGGCTCTAGATCTAGCCATCCTCTACAAATGTTTTTTTCTAGAGACGGCGGGATCTAGAGCCGCTGCTATAAATAGGTTTCATCCGTCCACGAAAGAATCAATTCCTAGAATCCACGCTAGTCAAACTTTTTTAAGTTTAACTAACTTTATAGAAAAGAGTAACAACATCTATGACATAAAATGTGCATCAATGAAAATATATTTTATGATGAATCTAATGATATTAATTTGATACAATAAATCTTAACATTTTTTTCTAAAAATTTGGTCAAAGTTTAAAAAATTTGACTTAGAACAACTCTAGAAATTGACTCTTTCGTGATGGAGGGAGTACAACACAGTAAAATTTATAACTTTGTCAAATAAAGTCGGATAGATAAAGTTTATATCAAAGTTGAATATCTCGAAGAGCTCTACAACTTTGTAGTTACCAACTTTTCTATTTGAAATCATTTATCTAAGTAAAATTCTATTCGAATTTCTAACATTTTGAAACTTAATTTTTTCAAATGATCTCAAATGAAGAAACAATCAAAACCAAAGCTAAAGTACTCAACGATATCTTCAACTTTGTAGTTGAAACCTTTTTTATTGAATTCATTTAAGGTCTCAAATACTCATTTTGAAATTGAGTAAAGTGAATAGGGGACAATGTTTCTACCCTTTAATGGCTAGTGCCTTTGGTGGTGTAGTGGTCAGGGTAGGTATACACAAGGCCTGAGGTTGCAGTTTGAAACCCCATGGCCGCACCTGTACATTTTGCGCGAAAAATTGTGTTAGTTGCAACTGTTTGAGGCTGCCTAGGCGGCTCCATAGGTTCAAATTGTTCTTTTGCTAGTTTTTGGGCCCAATTTATTATTTGTGGGAGGCCACACACACACAAGTGCATTTCATGTGAAAATTGTGTGACTTGCAACCATGGGAGGCACCATGTGAGGCTGCCTCAAACAGTTGCAACTAACACAATATATATGTTGACTCCATAAACAAATGCAGGGATCACTGGATACTCATTGAGATTAAGATTAAGGACCAATGTATATGTGTCTGGGACTCAATGAGAAAAGAGCTGACAATATACCAAGACATGATAGACATGATCTAGAGGTAAGTTATATCATTCTTTAAATATCGATGCATGCTCTTTTACTTTACTATGCTATACCTAATCAACGACCGACTTATTTGGCAGGGCTTGGGCTTTGGTTCGTACAAAGATATCATACAGATCTGAAAACACCACTTCCCGCTCCTATTCTACATAGGTGGATGCCCAGGCAGCCATATGGTACCAATTTATGTGGATACTACATTTGCAAGTACATGCGGTATACCAAATTTACACCTTCTAAACAGATGCTCAAAGTAAGTAACATGTGTATACATTAAATTCATATCTTATTTATTTGTTGAAACTAAATAAATCTTATATATATTAATATATTTTCCTTTAATTAATGCAAATGGAAGGAGTGGGAATTGAAAGAAAAAGTGTTCAACCACACAATACTCGTCGCATCGCAGGTTTCATCAACGATCATGTCATCACGAAAGACGCCGAGTTCCACTACAACCCTAGGTTGAGATTGAATAGTGCAAACAAGGACGAACACCTGTATGAGCTTTGAGTGGCGGGCAAACATTTGTATAACCTTTAACCGGCGGCCGAACACTTGATTACTTGTATATTATTGTAAATGTAATGTGTATATATATATATGTATAGCTCTATAATATATATATATATATATATATATATATATATATATATATATATATATATATATATATATATATATATATATATATATATATATATATA
>Ga0182004_10000751_pt1 | contig 21377 bp, 20 predicted proteins | sample Sormic07211540_1_FD_120479 | JGI IMG/M metagenome (GOLD analysis project Ga0182004, IMG submission 120479) | Endophyte microbial communities from Sorghum bicolor roots, Mead, Nebraska, USA - 072115-40_1 MetaG | ecosystem: Host-associated > Plants > Roots > Unclassified | place: USA: Nebraska...
AAGATAAAAGCAGACAGCTCGGACGCGAGGGGGGGGGTGACAAGACAAGACATGTACGGCTACAAGGCGGTCGTAGTGTGCTTCTGTTATTTGGTTTCTGCTGGGGGGGGGGGGGGGGGGGGGGGGGGGGGAGACACCAAGTTTCTCCTCCAAGGCACTTCGCCCCTGCCTATACACTACTCCTTGTTTAGTTCCGAAAAGATTTCGGATTTCGATACTGTAGCACTTTCGTTTGTTTATGACAAATATTATCCAATCATAGACTAACTAAGATCAAAAGATTCATCTCGCGATTTACAGCTAAACTGTGTAATTAGTTTTTGTTTTCGTCTATATTTAATACTTCATGCATGTGCCGCAAGATTCGATGTGACGGGGAATCTTGAAAACTTTTTGGTTTTTGGAGTGAACTAAACAAGGCCTTAGATTGGAGAAAGATAAAAACCACACCATAATAAACCTAAGATTCCTCTTTGAAAGATGCACACATATAGAGGGCAACTTTGACACGGGTGATAACAATCGATTCATTTTTTATCTTTCCATTGCAAAAAAATAGGTAATGCCCTCCTTTGTTAAAAGGGAAGCTGTTGAACACACAACAAATAAGTATAAATACGAAAAATTCTCCTTTGTTTATCAATTATTAAAGAGTACTGCTAAAATGATCTGGCCATTTATTACCTTATCATCATGTCCGTAAAATTACGCACATATTCAACTTCATAACCCAAGAATTTAAGATATCTGCAAAGAAATACAGCCGGTTATTTTATCAAAGCATAAGAAGAAAAATTAGAACAGTTTGATTTGAACAATAATAACACAGTTCTAATTCAACCTTAATACATGAAAAAATTTCTGGTGCATTGAACAGTTTGATTTGAACAATAACAGAACTGCTGTATCACTACCATGCCATTAGCGATCTCAACACGTTCGAGTTAGGCAGATCGCGTGTTGAATATATTGGAGTAATTTATGCTGATAAAAAAAATAGTGCTGGAGGCCAATAGTTACTCAGTCCCATAAACCAACACAGCAACACATGTCCATATATCAGTTCACGCCGAAGTAAAGGCATCCCGTCACAGAAACCGATCCCCGCCAATTGCGTATCTAGGAAGACAGAGGGGCGCCAGATCCGAGGGGACTGATACCTGTACAGCACGTCGAAGGCGACGTAGGCGCGGGCGTGGCCGACGTGGCTGAAGTCGTAGGGCGTAACGCCGCAGACGTACATGCCGACCTTGCCCTCCACGCGCGGCTGGAAGGGCTCCTTCGCCTTAGTCATCGAGTTGAATAGCTTCAATTGCGGCTGCGATGGAGGCGGTGTCGACGGTGGCTCCGCCATGGGTGGGACCGTGGGAGCCTAGAGCAAGGTGGAGGCGCAAAGCCAAGTGTATTCGCGGCGACGGCCGACGGGGATGGAGTGGAGGAGACGGGATTTTGCGGCCGGGCCCCTGACTTTTTGTTTGTGACGGTGCCCGGACGAGCAGAGTACGAATCTTGCAAATACGACCTCGTTTTCATTTTTGGGCCTTGTTTAGTTACAAAATTTTTGGCAAAATGAACATTGTAACACTTTCATTTGTATTTGACAAATATTGTCCAATTATGAATTAAGTATACTTAAAAGATTTGTCTCGTAAATTACACTGTGTAATTAGTTCTTCTTTTTCTATATTTAATGTTCCATACATATGCCTCAAGATTCGATGCGATGGAGAATCTAGAAATTTTTACAAAATTTTTTAGGAACTAAACAAGGCCCAAAACTGGAGTTTTACTTTACTTTCACAAATACATCTTCAATGCCATCCAGTTTTCCCTTTCTAAAAGAAATAGTATCAGAAGAACTCAGCACATCTCAAAGGTAAATTTAGAGCCATGTTTATAACAAAAGCTACAAGTTGCATGATTATAGCAAGTAAATTTAAAACCAAACTCTTAATAGATTCAGTGGTAAAATATGATGAATATCTTTTTCTGTATTTCACTCGCTCCTTTTTTAAAAAAAAACTTATTTCACTTGTTCCCTGACTACACCAACATCCACGTTCAGCCTAATAATCTCAAATTGTAAGACATCACATCCCAAAATGGCTAAGGACATAATTTTGTTCTAAGTCAAATAAATTTGACAAGGTTTATAAAATTATATTAACATCTGTGATACCAATATGCTTGTTTTATGGTGGATTAAAATCAAATTGATGTCATATGTTGTGTATTTTTTATGAATCAGGCTGTATTTGGATGCGCTCAAATCCACCTTAATTCATGTGTGTTTTGAGATGAAAAATAGTTTAATTTCTTAGGCCTTATTTAATTCACCCAAAAAAACAAAAACTTTTTAAAATTCTCCGTCACATCGAATCTTGCGACACATATACGAAGCACTAAATGTAGACGAAAACAAAAACTAATTACACAGTTTACCTGTAAATTACGAGATAAATCTTTTGAGCCTAGTTAGTACATAATTGGACAATAATTACCAAATAAAAACGAAAGTGCTACAGTACCTAAAACAAAAAAAACTAAACCAGGCCTTACTCACGCATACACATATGAATTGGCATAAATACGAGCACATTTAAACAAGCCTTCAATGAAAGTTTCTGAGCTTATGGTTAGCAAAACTAAAATCACACTTCGGGGGTGTGCGCGGGTGGTTTGAATGTTTGTTTGTGATAATAATTGTAATTATGCTTATTTTCCCGTCTAAGTTCTCGAACAATCATTAGTTAAGCAAATCGAAATTCTGATCAAGGGTGATCTGCACCGCCTGCAGCACCCCCAACTGAAAAGAGCGTGGCTTTTGCTCCAGTCATAAAATTAACTCGACCGATTAAACGCATAGCTTAAAAACAGCAAGCAATTGCACCAGTGAGTCAAGAGGATCGCCGGATGGAGCCGAGAGGTACCTGTAGAGCACGTCGAAGACGACAAAGGCACGGCCGTTGCCCATGTGGCAGAAATCGTAGGGCGTGACGCCGCAGACGTACATGGTGACCTTGCCATCGACGGCAGGCTGGAAAGGCTCCTTCCTACTCGATGCAGGCTGGAAGGGCTCCTTCCTCCTCGTCATCGAGTTGAAGAGCTTGAGCTGCGGCGGCGTCGCCTTCTCCGCCATGGCAAGTCGCTGACCTTGCAAATCCCAGCAACAGCTGGACAGGTCACAGGTGGCGGTTTCTAGACCCTCTTGCGAAACTTGCAAAGTGAACTCTGAGATTTAGACCTCTTTCTCATCTCATCTCATTGATAGAATTTTGTATTTGGAAATTGGAAGGAGCCAAAAGAGCGTTTGCTCTCTGAATTCCTGTTTTTTTTAAAAAAAAAATCAAAATCAAGGCCTCATACAAATCCATCCTATCAAAACATTCCATGTAAAGTACGTTCTGTGTTGAAAGTGGGACTTTTTTTTTTTTGACAAACTGTTGAAAGTGGGACTTGGCACTACGAATTCTTGAGATATGCTGCAACACATTCTGTCGAGTAGTCAGTTTTCAGGAGAACACTCTAATTCACACGCATAGCAAGACTGAACCAATTCATTGCATATACATTACTCAAGTCAGATCTAAATCAAATCCACCGGTGCTGCATCTAACTTTCAATATTTCAATCAGTGCTGCATCTGAAATTCTAACCCAATTGCCGTGCCAAGAAAACAAGCAATAGGCGTAAACGAGATATCAGTTGCGGAACAGCCGCAAATTCAGCCCCCCAAAAAAACTTCCAGTGCTTATATAAAAAGGGTTTCGTTCACATCCCGATTTCCAGCGCTACCTCTATTTCTAGTTAGCAATCCTCCCGCGGCAAAACCAAAATATGGGCAACTTCCTCATCAGATAATCTAAACTAATGTTTCATATAACCACATTGCTTTGGCATGAGCTGAGAAAGCTCGTCAGTATTCCATCCCATTCATGCTGCCCGTTGCTGATGCACTACTCACTTCCTTGGGGATCTCAACAATGACAGATTCTGTGGTAGTCAAAAGAGATGATACGCTGCAGTATGAAAACAGAAGGGGAAAATGTGTCATGGTCACATGGACATAACAGGAGGAAAAAAAAATATAAATAGACTAAGCTCAAGATGCAAGGAGCTGCTTGAACGTGTATGCAACAGTAAAAAAATGCAGCAAATTCTCAACAGTCAAAGGTACAAGAGCTGAGTATAACACAAGCCAGCTACTTCAATGCAGCTTGACTATCTTGCTGAACTAAAAATATTCAAGTATACAAATGAAAAGTAGAGAGAGGACCTTGCAGCATCCAACAGGGCTGTTCTAATCACTTTAAGCGGGTCGATGATACCAGCCTTCACCATATCCACATATTCACCTGGGTTGGAATATCAATTTGCATAACCAATGTTAGAAACATAACACAAACTTAGTTCCTAGGCCCCGATGGGCAATATTGTCAACTTTGCACCCAACCTTTAGCTGCATCATAGCCTAGATCAGTGTTCTCCTGTTCCAAAAGCTTGCCAACAATAACAGCCCCTTCTACCCCAGCATTTGAAGCAATAGTATGCACCGGGGTCTGCAAAATCCTCCAATCATCAGATGACATGAACATGAGAGGAAAACCTCGAAAGAAAAACAGAAACAATTTCTTCAAACCTTCAAAGCATTTTGAATGATTTGGACACCAATCTTTTGGTCAAAGTTTGCAGTCTCCAATGTATCCAGGTCTTTTGAAGCATAGAGAAGAGCAACACCCCCACCTATGTGTATCATAAACAAATAAGATTTTCAGCCATGGTGATATACTGACACATGCTTAAACCAGAGAGAACTCAACAGCAGAGCACCAGCACGGTACCTGGCACAATACCCTCCTCCACTGCAGCTTTGGTTGCATTTAGTGCATCCGTCACTCTATCCTTCTTCTCATTGACTTCCACTTCACTTGCTCCACCAATCTAAAAGGAAAGATTGTAATAAAGAATGTTCACAATAGCAATCCAGGGAAGTCACCAAAATCAATATATAATGCTAAAATGACATCAACACTACTGGATAAAACATACATCCCTGGCAATTTAGACAATGAACCCAAGGTTATAAATTGATCATTTTAGCATTGACATCAACATTATGGATGTACATAATTTAACATCATTATGGATGTACATAATTTAACATCAATAATAGTTTTCACCTTTAGAACAGCAACACCACCAGAAAGCTTTGCCAATCGCTCTTGAAGCTTTTCCTTGTCATAGTCAGAAGTGCTTTGCTCAATCGCAGATCTCAGCTGTAAAAAAAACATGTTATGGCTAAAAGTCACATGATGCCCAAATTGCCTCATGGAAACTAAACAGATAAAACGAACATGCTCAGCTCTCTCTTCAATTGCCTTCTTATCCCCAGCTCCATCAAGGATGACAGTGTCGTCCTTAGAAATTGTAACCTGCATTTCAAAAACTTCACTTAATTAAAAAAAGAAATAGTTCTAAGACATGAACAGAACCACAAAAGTCCTATAGAGGTATCAAAAGCTCATGGCTATAGTTCAATTGTGTAATCAACCTAACTAGATCACAAACAGGTAACAATGTCAACAGTTAAGCTTATAGGAGCTGAGAAAAAGTGTACAGCCATCAAATGACACAGCCTTTACCTTTTTGCAAGTGCCAAACATCTGAGGCTCAAAGTTCTCAAGGTTCATCCCAAGTTCTTCAGTTATAACCTGGTTCAATGTACCAAAAAAGAAAAGAAAAGAAAACCAATACAAGTGAGCAAAGATTTGAATATATGATAACTATGACATGGGCAAAGAAATAGAGTTGTGACAGTGACATACTTCCCCCCCAGTAAGGATAGCAAGGTCCTGTAAGTTGGTTTTCCTGCTCCCCCCAAAACCAGGAGCTTTGACTGCACAGACCTGTGGTTCATGTAATTAAATAATAAAGCTGAACAAAGTACTAGCAAGAAAGCATAAAAAGATCTAAAGCCAACCTTAACACCTCCACGAAGCTTGTTAAGAATCAGGGTACCCAATGCTTCACCTTCTACATCTTCTGCGACAATAAGCAGAGGTTTTTGCTTCTGATGAACCAGAAAATAGACCATTGTGTGTTAGATTGCAATAGACGTCATAACAAACCAACATCAGCCATAAGCGTGCGTCATAACAAACCAACATCAGCCATAAGCGTGCAAGAATAAACAATCAAACAAATACCTTCATAGCTAACTCCATCACTTTGGCCACGGAGTGCGCATTTGATACTCTTTTGTCGTGTATCAATATCAAGGGATCATTTAGTTCCTACAACCGATAGAATTAGTCAATCAAAACAAAAAATAAAATAAAAGACAAAACAATTAGAGCAACAAGAACGCAAAGGAAATACTTACACATTTCTGGTTCTTCTGGTCGGTAATAAAGTATGGAGAGATGTAACCTTTTTCTAACTTCATGCCTTCCACAACTTCAAGCTCGTTGTAGAGTGTGTTGCCATCCTATCAAGTAATTCATGGGTCATAAACAAACATAGGACACTGAAACAAATTCCCAGATGAGAAAAAATGACACAGAATGCTTCTCCCAGCATAGCTAGTTTCAAAAACAAATTTCTTAATGATAACAATCCCTTGAAGTGTACAGAAAATGCAAAATATGTCCAAATTAATCACATTAATAACAACCTAAGTTGGGTATGGGACCGCAAGCAATTGGAGTGTGTAAAATCAAATTTGGAAACCAAAAAAATGTAGCAGAACTGACAATAAGGGGAACACATCCAAAACTGTGGTGGTCTTAAGCTTCGCCCAACACTTTTTAAGTGTGATTATTAAAAAATATATATAAACATAGGTTGGTATAAAGCATTAGACATGGTAAGTTCTTAGGTACTTACCGCAATAGTGATGACTCCCTCTTTACCAACCTTCTCCATAGCTTTTGCAATTAGCTCACCAATTTCCCTTTCCCCATTAGCTGATATAGTACCCACCTTTGAGTAATAATAACAAATAAATTACCACAAATGTCTTAGGGATAGCAGAACAAACATATACAAAAGCTCTCTAGTTCCTTGACTTGTTGCAATCCAACAATTACCTGTGCTATTTCCTCTGATGTACTGATCATTTTGCCATGCTTTTTAGGTTCGTGACAACAGAATCAACAGCCATTGAGATACCACGTCTCAGATCCATAGCATTCATTCCAGCAGCTACGGACTTGCAACCCTCAGTGAATATAGCCTTTGTCAGAACAGTGGCACATGTAGTACCTGAAAGTGTTTGAACATTAAGCGAACTTGAAATGAAACCGATTAAAGATATTATACTTCACCCTCAGTCAATGGTCTTCACAGAATGTATCTGAATGGAGGAAATCATATAACAAGACAACAAGGCTTTTTCCATAACAACGCAGTAGCCCAAAATCAAGGCAATATGCAAACATAAAATGAATCTTTCAATAACTGAGTCTAACAAATACACCAAAATACATAGCCCGCAAGCAGAACTTGAACTGAAAGAGCTTTGACATATTAGTGCATATATATTGCTAGTTCAAACATTACTGTAGTATAGTATGTTGCAGTGCTGAGAAGACAGGTCAATAGAAAATCCTAATCAATGTAAACATGACAGGCATATGAATAGAACTATGCCATACCATCCCCAGCTGTATCATTGGTAGAATTAGCGACCTGCTTCACAAGGCTTGCACCAACGTTCTTTACTCTGTCACTGAATTCAATGCTCTTGGCAACGGTCACTCCATCCTTTGTAACTTTGGGTGCACCAAAGCTTTGCTCAATAATAACAGTTCTTCCCTGTAGCATAAATAAATTGGGCTTGATAATGTCAATTCGACAAACCTAACACTACCCCGTAAAAAAAGTTAGTTTTGTGGGCTGGTACTAAGAAAAAAACAGTGAAGCCCAACCATGGGAAAGTAAAAGATCTAAATGCAAAGATAAGATCATCCAGGTAAGCTAACTACTTGTGATACTATCGCAGCTATTATGCTGACATGTTTACATGTAAAGATCATAACTGGTAATATGATACAGAACGACATGAACTCGATAAGATCATAGATCTCGGTAATTCATATATGTAAAATAGTACATGAACAAAATATATACAGCCACATTAGCTAGTATATAACATCATCAAACATGGAAAAGAGTCCAACAAAACTGGAAGTAGTGATTGGTGCATCAATAAGCGGTGATATGATACAGAATGACACAACTCAGACAGACTATACATTCACAAGTCTTAAGTACTTATTATGGAAAAAGGGTATATACCTTAGGGCCCATTGTCACTTTGACAGCGTCGGCCAATTCTTCAACACCCCTCAGCATCAAGACCCGGGCTTGGACACCAAACTTGATGTCCTTAGCAGCATAGTTCCTGCTCCAGGCCAAGCTGCCCGCCACCTGCTCAGCATCACACCAACGCAGCACATTAGCACAAGACAGTCATAAATCAAATCTAAATCAAACGACGAAAACTCCTTGACGCCCAATACAGCAGGTTAATATTTCCGATCAGTGATCTGCTCAGGGCCAGGACGCTCCAAAGCACATGATCGGGCCAACCAAAAACAACACTAAAAATATCACCACTGCCTGCCACGGTGCCACCCAATTCCTCACCTGGCGAGCGCTACTCCCGGCATGCCTGCACCAAAAAAAAAAGCAAACCGCACAGTTTAGTGACACGACACGATTGATTACTCCAAACCCCAATACGGCACGAGAGAAAGCTCGCGCAGCACAAAGCAAGGCACGAATCGGCTAAGTATCTCACCTGGCCTTGGAGGCAAGGCTGGCGGCCGCGCGGTACATGGCGACGGACGAGGGTTTTGCTTCAAGTTGAGCCCTTGCTCTGGTCCTGGGGTCGAGGAGGGACGGCGAGGCGGAAGAGAAGGGACGCCGATTGGCAGAGCTACTTGGGGAGGAGGAAAGAATAAAGAATACGGAGGGATTTTGCTGTGCGGGGGGGTTTTAGTAGGGTTTTTTAATAATGCCCGTCTGTTGGGCGTCGCAGGATGGTCTCGTGGGCCGCAAAGCGGTCGAAATGGGCCGAAAGAATGGGCCAAGTGTCGTGTCGATCCATGTCTGAGAAAGATGCCGCCACGCGGAAACAGAAATCACCTTTTCACGTGGGGGCTTATCTGCAAAAAGGGATCTCCGATTCGCACCTCCACCACCTGCCGCGCCGGCCGGCCGGCGAGCCTCTTCCTCTTCTTCCGGTCGCTCCCCTTCCCCGCATCTTGATTTGGATTCTCTGGTGGCTGGGAGAGCCTGCGAGAGGGTGACAACCGGAAAGATCTGGGCCACAGCAACCGATCTCCGGCGCCATGGGGTTCCTCGAGGACTTCCAGGCCAGTGAGTGCTCTTCCTCTTCCTCTCGCTAGGGCACGCACGACACGCCCGCCTGTCTAGGTCATGGGCTTCCTCAGCCACACCGGATTAAAATTTTCTTTTATTTTTAATCAGGGTTTGGTCTAGAAAATCCGAATGTTTGCTGATTGAACATGCATGGCTGATTTTAGGGTTTCATGATTAAATGATATTGCAATGACAATATGCTTGAAGACATGCTAAATGAGCCCTAAGACTAGGCTTCGTGCCTAGCTGCACCATAGTTACTATACTATGCAATTTCTCTTGTTGGAATTGCCAGTTGTGTCTATTTTTAGTTGGCAACTTGTACAGCCATTAGCTTTCCTTGATGGGAATTGCTGCACGGGCGCTGACGAACAAACACTTCATTGTCAAATGTGAACTTGTTAGTTTTGATTAACTATTGCAACCATGTGACCCTTTTACTTGTATTCAATTCAATTCTTGTTTTATTTGGACATACTTCCATGTTTGCTTGCACCTATTGATAAATTGCAGTGCAGAAAGGTTGGAACGTTGGTAGCAGGTAGTATTGTTTTGCAAGCGAACATAAGAATGGCCTTATTGCAAATCTTAGTATTTTGTTTTCTTGATTTGACTTATCCTGTCAGACGGTAACATTACCGATAGGTGCAAATTTATTCATTGATATCATATATACAGACATTATTTCATTTGACTACTCTCAGGTGTTGAAGCATTGCCATCTATGCTGCATCGGAACTATTCATTAATGCGGGAGTTAGATAAAAGTTTGCAAGGCATGGCATTTTTTACTTCTGAATCCTGTTTTATTCCATTGAATCTCTTCTTCTCGATATATATGGCAAACTAAACCTGAGAACAATAATGGTTGAGTGTCCCATTGCATTAAGAGGATGCGTCTTGTACTTATTATTTATGCAAATGGACTTCAGTTATAAATTCCCATTTGCTATACTGCTTTCTTTCTGATTACATGTGCAATATTTCCTTTCAACACATAGAGCCACAAATATTCTGTAGGATTGCAGCAATTACATATCATGTTAATTTTTTTTCAGAACGGCAAAGCTGAATTTCATTACTTGAAAGCAATGAAATTACAAAAGGTTTTGTCCAACAAACCATACGATGCGCCTAATCAAAAGCCAAATTGAAATGAACACAAAGGGTTCATCCAACTGGCGCTACTCCGACAAGTCCAGAGAATGTTAGCAGAACCAGCAGAAAAAATTGTCTAAACCAAAGCGCTACCTACATGCCTATGAAGGCGACCACAGCGCACACGTTGATCTCCAACAACCAGAAACCTGCACCATCTTCCAAAAAAGCGCTTCCAACAGCGAACATTAGACGACCGCCATCCTGTTGATACTCCCATCCGACTGCCACATATCATGTTAAATGACTGCCTCTTTTGTTTCATCTCCCAAAATTTGATGAATGTCAGTGTTTATATGGGCTGTCACAAGATATGTCAACCTACAAATCGTGGCAAATGAACTTTTCTATGGGATACCTTTAGAAGTTACTACACATAGCATTGTCCAGACAAAGGCACTGAATTGATAGTTATTAATGTTGTGGTTACTTCAATATCAACTGATTTTATTTCTCTGAACATGAAGTCCAATCTTTGTTTGACTTAAGCTTTTCAGCCTGAAAATAACCCCCTTTTGTGCTTCTCATTAGGCGTGCAACTAGAAAATGAGCAGCGCTGTCAGCAAGAAATAGAGGACATTAAGCATGGACTTGAATCTGGAAGTATTACATATGACCCAGCAAAATTGAAATTTTCTGAAGAAGCAATCGAGGAGCAGAAACACTGTGTTAGAATTGCTGACGAGAAGGTGGCTTTAGCCACTCAGACTTATGACCTGGTAAGTGTCTGTTAATTATAACTCATTCACGTGCAGTAAAATCCACTGCACCAGGAGCATCTAGTTCTTGCTCTATGTTTTGGTGGAGAAATGGGAGAGAACACAGATAAACTTAATTCTCTCCTTGTTTAGCTCTTTGTAGAAGAAATGGAAACTAGTACAGTATTGTTATGAATTGTCATTTCAATTTCTTTCTCTTTTTCGTCATTTATGGATTGTTAAATATCAATTTGTGCTACTGGTTTATTTTTCGTCATTTATGGATTGTTAAATATCAATTTGTACCCAAATGAAAAAATTGGCTGCCAAGTTTGTTGTTTATATATTTTTCATTTCTGCCATATTACCTGCTATAGTTCTCAGGTTCCATGTAACAGTACACTACACACGTTTTGGCTAGATTTTTCAATAACTTTACATTACTAGTTTATGGTTTGCTAGGTTCTGCTGCATAATCATGCCTCATGACACCTCTGCGCTGTTGCTAAATTGTGAATGTGCGGGATTTTGATTATGCTGATCTATAGGTTGATGCTCATATCCAACAGCTAGATCAATTTATGAGGAAGCTTGAAGAAATTCGGCAAGGTATGGACTACCCTTTGCATAAAACATTGGTTGTTTTGAAATCATGTACTTTCTCTCCTCCTTTGGAGTTACATGCCTACTGATTGCTCTTTTGGAAAGAAATTACTGATTACCCGTATACCATGCGTTGTGATTACCAGAAAAAGAGTCAGCTGCAGCTGTTACTCCAGGGACTGCTGTTGCTACTACTGCCGCTCCAACTGTTAATGTCGGAGTGACAACTGCTGATGGTACTCCAAAGAGTGGACGATCTGGCGAAAGAGGCAGAGGGGGTCGGAAGAAGTATGTTTTGCATCTGGATAAGTTCAGTCCAGCAGTGTTTTTCTTAGTCTAACAAATCAACCCAACTCCTGTTTCAGGTCTAAGGTACCCACGGAGCAGCCAGTGCCACCTATTGATTTAGAATTGCCTGTGGATCCTAACGAACCTACATACTGCCTCTGCAACCAAGTCAGCTATGGTGAGATGGTGGCATGCGACAATCCTAATGTATGTGACATGTCCTTTGTTTCACTACTGTATTCCAGTTTGACGAGTTCCATTTTCATGCCCGTGCTTGGTTTATTTTATTATCACTTTCATATCCATTTGGCAGTGCAAAATCGAGTGGTATCACTATGGCTGTGTGGGCGTCAAGGAGCAGCCCAAGGGAAAGTGGTATTGCCCAAATTGCATCGGATTCCAGAAGAAGAGAAAAGGCAAGTGATATGCAGTCCACATACTGCTGTGCTAGTGTCCTTGCTTGTTAAATGTTGTTGATGTTGGGTAACGAATCTAGTAGTTGTTTGTGACAGTGCATACCGTTGTAGATCCAGTGTTCTGTACATGTTACTCCTTTGATGCTGAGGAAGTAAGGAGTGCTCTAGACCTCTTAGAGTTTAGGACCATCGACCATGCAATGCAGCCGGTGTGTAACTTCATTGCCTTTTGGCGGGGTTTTCATTCTGTCCCTTGTATGGGTTTCACAATATCATGTCTGTTTTCTGGTATCTCTGTGGAGTATGTTTGTCTTTGCGGTTGCTCTTTCCGTTGAATTTCCGCGAGCTTTTGTGGAGTTATTGTCTAAAGTAGCCACTTCAGCCTAGACATGAGCGTGGGCTGGAACAAAGAAACGCCTGGTTTATTTTGGGCCAAACGCCTAGCTAGGCCTGGCACTGGGCTCTTCTAAAGGAAAGAGTGCATTGACCTTTTGTCTACTCTTTAGCTCCAGTAAAAAAAAAACTACTCCTTAAACTTTTGGAATTTGCTCCTTTTGACGGTTTTTATAGTAGGTACAGGCGCCACATCGTCCACAAATAAGGTAAATCGTACTGAGTTAATAGTTCGTGGAGGTCGATTAGACTTCATAAAAAAAATATTGTTTTTTTGAAGTTTACCAAGCATTTTTGGAAAAAATATGTAATTAAAAAAATCCTAAATCTGATTTAATCTTAGAATTTTTGTTTTATCTCAGAAATCATGTTTCATATATTATATGGTCTTTTTTGTGTTTATCTGTTAGTATATGTTCTCGTTATTCTGTAATAATTAGTCTATGTTGACGACCTAGATCACGTAGAAATCCATCTGACTTCAGTGATAACACATACTCCCTCTCCCGTTAAAGGTGATGTTTTTTACTTTTTTTACCGTATTTAATCATCCGTCTTATTCAAAAAATATATAAATTATAAAATAAAAAATCACTATGAAAATATTTTTAATAATAAAAATAAGTCATAACAAATCAGATAATATTTATATAAAAATTTTGAATAAAATGAATGTTCATAGAACCGTCTCATACTCTATCCTAGTAATATGAACACATGTTACTAGTCATCATACTTACAATATGAGCGCATGTGTGCACACTCATCCCTTGTGAGTATAAATCACGGGATTAACAAAGTCACTATAAATATCTCAATGTTGATAGTTTATGATATTTTGTTAACTTATTTTCACATCATTTTTTTGAATTATATCAATTTTGTGTTAGCAATTCAAATGTCACCGAATATTAGCTAAAATAATATTCAAAATCGTTCATGGAGATGGAGCAAATTCGGACTTTCTTAAAAAATAGACTATAACGCGGCATCACATCAGCTCGAACTTTTTTTAAAATCGTTGGTGAGTAAATCCGGACGTTAGAATATCCACAGTGTATAGTTTTACTGAAATCATATTTTGCTTCTAGCCTCGAGGCATCACGTTGTGGGGGTGAGATCCTGAAATTTTTTGACCCGACATTGAGGCTTCTTCTTTTCACGGTGTTAAGAACATAAAAAACTATAGTTGCACATACCAAGAGACGAGGAGTCTCAACCTATGCTCACTTGCATGCTTAATCCTGTTTATTGATCTAAAAAGACTGATTTATTATGAAAAAAAAAACACTATTGGTTGAATTTATAAGAAGCGAACGGAGCCATTTCAGCGCCTCCTTATTTGTTTATTCATTTGGGCCTTGTTTAGTTCACGAAATTTTTTGGTTTTGTCTTGTTTGTATTTGATAATTATTATTCAATCATAGACTAATTAGTCTCAGATAAACTATACAATTAATTTTTATTTTCGTCTATAATTAATACTTCATGCATACACTTAAAAATTCGATGGGACAAAAAATCTTGTAAATTTTTGTAAACTACCGGTCCCTTAGACATTGCAGCTCTCTCATCAATCACTGACATGCTTACTGACACATCGTTGTTCAACATTGTGGCTAGTCTTTAGGAGACAAATAACGTTCGCTACCATGAGAAAACATATAACAAAAGAAGAAAATTATCTAAAAAAATAAAAATAAAAAGAGCTCGTGCCAAAGTGAGTTCTCGGAGCTGGGGCACTCTGCAAAAAGATGGCTCTGGCCTCTGGCGTCCGGGTCGCTGGCTCGCTGCAAGCCTGCAACGACGGAACAGAGGCACGGGAGCAGGAAAACAGAGACAGCCAGACATGCGAAAAGGCAGCACCGTGCAGTACGTGCAGTGCAGCGACCACACACACATTTCACGACATGCAGCGAGCGCTGAGCAGCCGCGAATTTGAACGCATTGGTTCCTGCGCTCACCGCACCAGCTCGCGTACAGCAAATGCGGCAACAGTAGGGCCGCAGCAAAACTGTGCCGTGCTGTGCAGGCGCATTGCAAAGCTCCACGCTGTTGCGGCACTGCCTCCCCTCCCCCCTTCTCTTCACCGAGCTGTTCGCCGCCACGCGCCACACAGTGTGCTCCAACTTTTCCATTTGCAGTGAGGACCGAGGAGATTGTTTGTGTGCGCATGCAGCGTTCGGTCACCGTCAGGATATTCCACTTTCCACTCCCGAGCCTGCCATGCTCCTCCGCTCACGCGCTGCGTGTCGTCGTGTGTTCCGTTCATTGTTCATTGCCCCCCGGCCCTTGTCTCTCACGTAGGAGTACAAGGACGGAGAAAGACGCTTTTGTTTTGTTTTTGCGACGGTGGCACCATGCTGCTGCTACTACTACTACTACTAGCAGCAGCAGCAGCAGCTGAGAGCGGCCAGCGATTAGCCAACAACCATGATGGGGCTTGCTTACATTAGGCGGACTGCTACTAACAGACGACGCGCAACACGCCGGTTGCATTGCATTTCGTAGATGGCATCGTACTCGTACGTATGTGATGGAGACAAAGGTGACCCGGATAGCTAACCTGCCAGCCAAGCAACTCCTGGCGGCAGATCCTTACGAATCTGGACCGTGTGTGTTGATACAATGAGATTTCACACCACTCTCCTCCTTTTTTTTTGGTATTTCTTTTTCTTCCATTCCAAATTGAACAAGTAATAGGATCTGCCTCCGTCGACGGTCACCGTCACACGTGTTCGAATTTCACACGTTGCTTGACCCTTCCCGTCCGTCCACGCTACAGCGACGTCATCTAACACCACACCACTCTTGTAGTAGTAGTAGTAGGCCTTGTTTAGTTCAAAAAAATTTTGCAAAATTTTTCAGATTCTCCGTCACATCGAATCTTTAGACACATGCATGAAGTATTAAATATAGACGAAAATAAAAACTAATTGCACAGTTTGGTCGAAATTGACGAGACGAATCTTTTGACCCTAGTTAGTTCATGATTAGACAATATTTATCAAATACAAACGAAAGTGTCACTATTCATATTTTGTAAAAAATTTTGGAAGTAAACAAGGCCGTAGTAGGCTTACCCCATCCAACGGCCACCTGCAATCCCTGCATGCGCAGGCACGCATCAGCCACGGACGGTAACTAATTAAACTCGTTTTATTTTACTTAAAGTTTTTAACCCGTCCTCCGCGCCGTTAATAATCGTGCAATCAAGACGCGCTGCCCCGCTCTCTTCCCTCTCCCATCCTTCCGCTACGATACAAAAGCTCAAGAACCCACGCACGCGCGCACCCGGCACCCCCCACCCACCCCACGTCTCGCTTCTCCCCACCCCCCGCCCCCGCCCCGCTACAGCGCCGGTGGGGGGCCCCGCGGCTGCCGGCGACCGGACGCCGTCGCCGCCACCGCCGCTGTCCTCTCCGACCCGACGACATTCTCCAGCTGGTGCGGACCTCGCCTCGCCTCCTCGGCCCTTTTGTTTCTTTTTTTTTCCCCTGGCTCTCGTACGTGCTGCTCGTCGTCCTTGCTGCTGCAACGCTTGATCCGTTTTCCTTTGCGCGCTGTTCGCTGAGCCGTGCTGTTCTCGTTCCTTCCTGGGTTCTGGCCTGGCGCTCATCCACGCGGAATTGGGGCGAATTGGCGCGACAGCGCATGGGATCTTGCCGTCCTGTCATGGCCCTGCGTTTGGGCACTCTTTTTTGTGGTGGTGAAAAATGCCGCCTTTTCTTCGGGACGCTTCACGGGCTTCTGTGCATTTTTAAATTCTCTTCCATTACACCTACACTCTTTTTCCTCAGCTCGATTTGCACCCTCGTTTGTTTGTTCACGTCCATTTCAATTGCCCCTTCCATTTTCCCAGCCGCTCTGTTCTTGCCTTCTTGGTATCCTTTTGATTTAAGTGCTAGTTCTTTATCCCTCTTGACTTGTTTACCGCTCTCCTTTTTTTTTCTCAGGCCTTAGCCATGGTTTAGCGGAGGCGATTCTCATAGCAGCTGTTTCCGGGTGGTGGATTTTGAAGGAATAAAGAATGATCAACCTCTTTGAATTGAGCGTTGGAGCCAGCGCCAAGGTCTCCTCAAGAGATGGTATTATTACGCAACTGCCGAACCGAGTGACAATGATTTTGCTTCCAGCAGTTGCCCACATGATTAGCTATGCGATCATTCTTCAGTTAGGAAGGTACATGGGATGGTCTAATTATGGATCTTTTATCTTCTCCTCGCAGGCTCTCCAGTGAGAGGAACTCAATCTGAACGGAAGGAATACGTTGGATCAAAGGCAGTAAGTGCCCCAGTTTTTTTCTTTTTTAACTGCTTCTGATTTTTATTATCGGCGATGTGCCTGTCAGTGCTTCCTGCCAAATGTTTACTGCTTGCTGATCACAGCATGATCTATGTCGGCAGTTGACTGGCAGCACAAGGAGGAGCTCGTCCGATAGATCGGGTGGTACGCCCATGAAGATGCTGATAGCTCAGGAAATGGCGAAGGAGGGGGACGCAAATCAGAAGACCACTAATGTTGTAGCAAGGCTGATGGGGCTTGACGATAACGTGGATCTTCCTAAGCATGTAGTGCCTTCAAACAGGAGGAGTTTCCCGGATGGCCATTTATCTGCTACAATGGCAAGAGTTAACAACCAAATTTCATTTGAGAAGCACACAAGTTCCGCCGAAGATGTGGAGTACAAGGATGTCTACGAAGTTGGGTACCAACCACCAAGAGGTGATGAATATCCAAGAAGGAGGCCGAATGAAGATCATGACAAGAGAAGGATGGATCTTGTCCGCCAGAAGTTTGTTGAAGCAAAGAGGCTTGCATCACATGATAATATCCTCCAGTCGAAGGAATTCCACGATGCTCTTGAGGTTCTGAATTCAAACAAAGACTTGTTTCTCAAATTTCTTGAAGAACCTAACTCTCTCTTTACAAAGCAATCTGGAGGACACAATTCTGCACCAACGTCACCTCAGAGAAAGCGCATTACTGTGTTGAAGCCCTCAAAATCAGTGGAGTTGAAGGGTGACAAAGCAATTAAAAGGATGAAAAACCATGCAGTCGATGGAAACAGAATAGAAAGGAGCAACGTACACAAGTCTGATGCTGCTCATGTGAAAGAAGATAGGCTTCCCAAACACACCAGGATAGTGGTCTTGAAACCTACCTCAGTAATTACTTCCACGGAGCAATCTGAGCAAAATTATCATGCTGATCTGGATGATTCTGAAGCACCTGGTCTATCAAGGCATTTGAGTGATGAGATAGATTGGTCAGTGCATGGAATTTGTCGACACCACACAGAATCTTTGCAGGGTTGCATACAGTCAAATTTGTTCAGCGCAGATAGACCATACCATCGGTATGCTGAAGAAGAGAGTGACTCGGATATTGGAACCCCAACATCACATCATTCTTGGGAGTACATCTACCAGTTTAGCAATCCTTACTTTGGCTCTTTGAGCCATGCTTCTTGCTCCCCTGAGTCACATGTAACTAGGGAGGCTAAGAAACATGCTTCTGACAGATGGGCAATTGTTCCATCCAGTGAGATATCCCAGCAAAAGGTACCAGTGCGAAGAAGTTTGAGCACACTTGGTGAAATGCTTGCCATGCCTGATATGAAGAAAGAAGAGGTTGCTGATCAAGCATCTCCTGACGCTAATACCCACCAGTTGTGTGAACCAACAGGCGGTGTATCATCTAATTCTGCTGTTGATGAAGGTGAGGGAGAACGCTCCCTCAGGAAAATCTCGAGGTCAAGATCTGTTCCGGTCTCTTCAACAGCTTTTGATAGCCTGCGGTTAGATGGTGGACGTTTGGATGCTCAACATAAAGAACCTACAGTGCCAAAGGAGGTCAAACCTAAGAACGGGAAATCATCTTTGAAGGGAAAAATCACGAGTTTCTTCTCAAAACGAAAGAAAGCAGAAAAAGAGAAGGCTAACCCATCTCCCTTGGGAACCCTGAACAGTCGAGCTTCGTCAGCAAGTACTGTAGCAGTTGGTAAATCAGATGTTCCACAACATGTTTGTACTAGTTTACAAGATGATGTTGCTTCTGAAAATTTAGAAGAACAGTTTAATCATGGACCAATTGGAGTTCCGGTTGATGAACCCGAAGCACCCTCTGTGTCTAAGGTACATTTGCTTATCTGGATGCAAGTTTAGCTTTCTTCAGACTGGAATATGATTAACATTTGTTAATTTGGATGGTTCTGTTTGCAGTCTCCAGCTTCCCATGAGAAGGCACTATCGTTTGAGATTCGAACTTCCCACTTCGATCAGCCCAGCCCTACATCAGTTCTTGATTTACAGTTTGAGGACATCAGTGAGAAATCCCCCATTTCATCAGAAAGTGCAATTACTGCTAAGCAAGGTAAAGCATCATGACAGCTCTTATGTGATAAATTTCCTGCAATTCATCTGTAGCATATTTGCTATTGAACGCCATGATTAACCCTATTGGTATGACAATGAGTTGTCTTATTTGTACATGAAGTATGCTGTAGTATCAATGATATGTGTGTAATCATTATTGGCTAGGTCAATAAGTGCAATTATCCTGCTTGCAGAACCTCTATCTAGGTCTCTTCCAATTGGATCAATTGCAAGGACCTTATCGTGGGATGATGCTTCCCAAGAGGCTCCATTGTGTTCTACCAAAGGAGATAACCTTGAGCAAGAGCAGTATGAGTTCGTTGAGAAGACTCTAACATCTGCAGGCTTCTGTAATGAGAAGGTCCAGGACATCTTTGTCCGTTGGCATTCACTTGACTGCCCTTTGAACCCAGCCGTGCTTGACCAGCTGCTGGAACGCAAAGTGGAGGATGCCAAGTGCAGAGAGAGACGGTCAAACCAAAGGCTTCTCATTGATTCTGTAAATGCTGCCCTACTAGACATTGGCCAAAGTAAACTTTGGGGTGCATACCCTTGCACTGCACGCCATTCTAATGCACCGGGAGTTGCTACATGTGATGTGCTAGTAACCGACGAAGCATGGAGGTTAGTAAAGAGTTGGCTCTTCGATGATGAGAATGATATTGCTGGTTTGGGAGACTATCCAGGCCTTGCAGCAGATTGGGTTGTCGGTAAGGAGATTAATGGCAAAGGGTGGCCTGAAATGCTGCGCTTGGAGGTGGATGAAATCAGCAAGGAGATATGCGAGGAAGTCCTGGGCGAGTTGGTCGGGGAGGCATTTTCACAGCTTGCGGATCATTGAAGCTGCTTTATTTTCCCTGCTTGTGGCGTCCACCTGTTGCTTTTATTTCCAATCCGGTGGAGTCCGGCCATGGGGCTGATCTTCACCCTCCAGAGCTGTTCTTGTGTGTATATTACCCTCATAACTGTTCTGCACGCTGCTCAAAATGTTCCCCACTGGCTCTATCTGTTCATCTCTTCCGCATTGATACATTCACAGTAATAACATTTATGAATACAGCTGCTGCATTTCAAATTGTTCTTGGCCACATGTTCCTTTCTCTGCTTATCTGCTATGAGGTGGCAAAAGATGGATGTGTGTAAAGCTGGAGGCCTCATGCGCTGTGCTGTGCAGCCTTAGTGCTAATTGCAGGCTCCTGTCCTGGAGGATAATTACCCGCGTCTATCACTTCCAAGCAAGTATATGATTAGGAGAGAGGCCATGTGCCTCCTTCCTTGAAAGCCTACAACAGTCCAACCAAAGGCACCACCTTTCACTTCCAGTGCATTTCTTTACTGATCCTGCTGTCCTCCTCTGCCTTAAGCCCCTTAACCTTTGTTCAACTTGCTGCAAGCTTACAAAGCTGCAGTGTGGAGGTGAATTAAAAATGGGGGCTGCAGCTGCAGGTAGCACCGTAGCAAGCTCCATTGACATTCTAGGGAATAACAGACTTTCTGTTGGTGTGAGGAGAATCCTTGCATTCTTTTATGGATCCAATAGCTAGGCTCCCAGATGTGCTTTACAAATGCTTTTTCTGCCTACATGCGGCAGCATCTTTCAGGCTATACCGCTATAGTGTTTGTTTTGCCTTCTTCCCAAGTGCTGTCACTCGCGTGACAGCTCGGCGCCATTGCTTGCCGCGGCGTGGTCCCGCGATGTACAAGTGCTGTGATCTGTCGAGCGCTGGTCGCCGGGACGCTGCACCCAGTGGCGGATCCAGAAATGGACCAAGAGGGGAGCTAAATAATACATGTTAAAATTTTTTTTCTCACTCAATCCAGTATACTAAGGTCTTGTTTAGTTTCAATTTTTTTTGCAAAATACGAATAGTAGTATTTTCGTTTGTATTTGACAAATATTGTCCGATCGTGGGCTAACTAGGCTTAAAAGATTTGTCTCGCAAATTACAGGTAGACTGTGTAATTAGTTTATCTATATTTAGTGCTTCATACATGTGCCGCAAGATTAGATGTGATGAAAAATCTGAAAAATTTTGTAAAATATTTTGGGAACTAAA